>Ga0307278_10001118_pt1 | contig 13331 bp, 13 predicted proteins | sample ER_DNA_117_FD_194482 | JGI IMG/M metagenome (GOLD analysis project Ga0307278, IMG submission 194482) | Bulk soil microbial communities from the East River watershed near Crested Butte, Colorado, United States - ER_DNA_117 | ecosystem: Environmental > Terrestrial > Soil > Floodplain | place... | reverse complement strand
AGCCACGCGCTGGAGATCGCCATGGCGCTCGGCACGCTCGGCCTCCATGCGCAGCTCGTCGATCCGCCGCTTGATCTCGCTCACCCGGTCGAGCGCCTCCTTCTCGCGCGCCCAGCGCGCGGCCAGCTCGTCGCGGCGCTCCTTGGCCTCGGCCAGCTCGCGCTCGACCGGCTTGCGCACCTCCTTAGACTCCTTGCCCATCGCGGCGAGCTCGATCTCGAGCTGGCGGACCCGCCGCTCGGCTTCATCGAGCTCGAGGGGCGCCGAGTCGATCTCCATGCGCAGGCGGGAGGCCGCTTCGTCGACGAGGTCGATTGCCTTGTCGGGCAGCTGACGGTCGGAGATGTAACGGTCGGAGAGCACAGCAGCGGCGACGAGCGCCGCGTCGCGGATGCGCACGCCGTGGTGCGCCTCGTAGCGCTCCTTGAGGCCGCGCAGGATCGCGGTCGTGTCCGACACGGAGGGCTCGCCGACGAAGACGGGCTGGAAGCGCCGTTCGAGCGCGGCGTCCTTCTCGATGTGCTTGCGGTACTCGTCGAGGGTCGTCGCGCCGATCGCGCGCAGCTCACCGCGGGAGAGCATCGGCTTCAACAAGTTCGCGGCGTCGACGGCGCCCTCCGCTGCGCCCGCGCCGACGATCGTGTGCAGCTCGTCGATGAAGAGGACGATCTCGCCTGCCGCATTCTTGATCTCCTGGAGCACGGCCTTGATCCGCTCCTCGAACTCGCCGCGGTACTTCGAGCCGGCGAGCAGTGCACCGATGTCGAGCGCCCACACGCGCTTGCCCTTGAGGGTCTCGGGGACGTCGCCGGCGACGATGCGCTGGGCGAGGCCCTCGACGATCGCCGTCTTGCCCACTCCGGGATCGCCGATCAGGACGGGGTTGTTCTTTGTCCGGCGGGAGAGCACCTGGATCACGCGCCGGATCTCTTCGTCGCGGCCGATGACCGGATCGAGCTTGCCCTGCTCGGCAAGCTCGGTCAGGTCGCGGCCGAACTTCTCGAGCGCCTGGTAGGTGCCTTCCGGATTCTCGGAGGTGACGCGCTGACCTCCGCGCACTGCCTTGAGGCGCGCGAGCAGTTCGTCGCGTGGCACCAAGTCGAGCGCGAGCAGCAGATGCTCGGTCGAGATGAACTCGTCCTCGAGCTTGCGCATCTCCTCCTCGGCGCGGTCAAGCACGCGTGAGAAGGCGGTGGACGCGGTCGGCTGCTGCGCCGCGCCCTGGAGCGACGGCTTCTCGCGCAGCGTGGCCTCAGCCTTCGCGCGCAGATCCTCGGCGTCAGGGACGAGCTCTCGGGGGAGGTCCTGACCGAGGAGCGCCAGGACGAGATGCTCGGGATAGATCTCGGGGTTGCCTCGGCGACGCGCATCTTCCTGCGCTGCGGCGATCGCCTCCTGGCTCTTGATCGTCAGCTTGTTGAAGTCCACCGAGTCCTCATCAGTTGGGCGTTCTCCGCGTCGTAGGGGACGAGGTCTCGCCGGTACTGCCGGTGCACCTCGGCGATCTGCTCGCGCATCTCGCGCTGGAGCCGCTCCATGTGGCGCTGCATGCGGCGGAGCTGCTCCTCGAGGCGGATCACGTGCTCGACGCCGGCGAGGTTCAGCCCGAGCTCGGTCGTCAGCTGCTGGATCAGGCGCAGCCGCTCGAGGTCGGCCTCGGAGTAGAGGCGCGTGTTCCCGGCCGTCCGCCGCGGCGCGACGAGGCCCTTTGCCTCGTAGATGCGCAGCGTCTGTGGATGCATGCCGACGAGGTCGGCGGCGACGCTGATCATGTACCGCGGCCGGTCGTCCATCACCGCACCTTCTGGACTTTCTGGAGCTGCTCGAGGAGCTCGCGCTCCCTCTTGTTCGGCTTCTTCGGGACGGCGATCTTCAGCCGCGCGAGCACGTCGCCGCGCCCGCCACCCTTGAGCTTCGGCGCGCCGCGGCCCTTGATCCGCAGGAGCTTGCCGCTCTCCGAGCCCGCCGGCACCTTCAGCGACACGGCGCCCTCGGGGGTCGGCACATCAACGCTCGCGCCGAGCGCCGCGTCGGCAAACGTGACCGGCACCTCGACGACGAGATCCGAGCCGCGGCGCTGGTACAGCGGCGACTCGGCCACCCGCGCAACGACGATCAGGTCGCCCGGCGGACCGCCGCCGTAGCCGGGCTCGCCCTTGCCCTTGAGGCGGATCTGCGTCCCGTCCTTGACTCCGGCGGGGATCTTGACCTTGTAGCGCTTCGTCCGCCGCTCGCGGCCGCTGCCGTGGCAGCGCGGACACGGCTTCTCGATGATCGTCCCGCTTCCGTGACAGCGCGGGCATTGGTGCGAGAGCCCGAAGAGGCCCTGGCTCTCAATCGTGACGCCGCGCCCCTTGCATTCCGGGCAGATCTGTGGCGCCGAGCCCGGCTGGGCTCCGGAGCCGCCGCACTCCCGGCAGGCAGCCTCGGCCTCGACCGGGATCTGCGTCTCGACTCCCCGCAGCGAGTCCTCGAACGAGAGGCTCACCTGCGCCTGGAGGTCGGCGCCGCGCCCGGCACGCTGACGCGTCTGGCCGCGCCCGAAGATATCGCCGAGCCCTCCGAAGAGGTCGGAGATGTCCCCGAAGTCGAAGTTCAGGTTCCCGCCGCCGCCCGGAAAGCCCCCGGCGCGTCCGTCGGCTGAACCGAACGTGTCGTACTGCTTGCGCTTCTCGGGATCGGAGAGGACGTCGTAGGCGCCCTGGATCTCCTTGAAGCGCTCCTCGGCCTCCTTGTCGCCCGCGTTCGTATCGGGGTGGTACTGGCGAGCGAGTTTGCGGTAAGCCTTCTTGATCTCGTCCTGAGAAGCAGTCTTGGAGACGCCGAGGGCGTCGTACAGAGACTTAGGCCGAGTCGCCATCGGAGGCGTCTTCTTCCTTCGGCCCGGCGACCACCACACGCGCGGGCCGCAGGACGCGGTCGCCCAGGCGGTAGCCCTTCTGGAGGACCTCGATCACCGAGCCCTCCTCGGCGGCGGACGGCTGGGTGAGCAGCGCTTCGTGCACATTCGGGTCGAACTTGCCGTCGGTCGCGACCGGAGCCAGCCCCTCCCGTGCGAGGAGCTGCTCGAGCTGGCGGTGGACGAGCTTGACACCCTCCTCGAGCTTCGCCTCTTCGTGGCTCTCAACCGCCTCCAGCGCCCTTTCCAAATCATCGAGCACCGGCAAGAGCTCTTTCACGATCCGCTCGCCGGCCCGCGCGACCAGGCTCTCCTGGTCGCGCGCGGCCCGCTTGCGGTAGTTGTCGAACTCAGCCTTGACGCGCTGGAGCGTGTCGATCAGCTCCTCGTTCTCGGCACGGAGCGCCTCAAGCTCGATGACTTCAGCTTGCTCCTCGGTCTGCTCGGTGTTCTCCACCTCTTCAGGCATTAGTGCTCCTTCCAGTGACGCTGCCGAGCTTCTGGGTCGCGAGCACCAAGCCAGAGGCCGCACTCGTCCGCGGCCAAGGCTAGAAGCCTTGGCAAGGGCGAGGGTGGGCTCTGGCGCCGCGTGATCGCGGGCCAGGAGCCGGTATGTGTTGCTGGGAGGAGCACTAGGCCTTCTTCGCTTCCTCTTCGTCGATGACCTCGTAGTCGGCCTCCTCGACGACCTCGTCGTCAGACGAGGTGGTGCCGTTCCCGTCCGTCTGGGCACCCGCCTGCGCGGCGGTCGCCTGCGCGTACACGGCTTCGGCCAGCTTCTGCGAGGCCTCCTGGAGCGCCTCCGTCTTCTGCTTGATCTCGTTGACGTCCGAGCTCTCGAGCACGCCCCTGAGCTCCATGATCCGGCCCTCGATCGTCGAGGCCTCGGACTCGTCGAGCTTGTCGCGATGCTCCTTGAGCGTCCGCTCGGTCTGGTAGGCGAGCTGCTCGGCCAGGTTGCGTGCGTCGGCGAGCTCATGGAGCTTGCGCGCCTCGTCGGCGTGCGCCTCGGCCTCGCGGATGAGCTGCTCCACCTCTTCCTCCTTGAGGCCGGAGCCGCCCTCGATGCGGATCTGCTGCTCGTTCCCGGTGCCGAGGTCCTTCGCGGACACGTGGAGGATCCCGTTCGCGTCGATGTCGAACGTGACCTCGATCTGCGGCATGCCGCGCGGTGCCGGTGGGATCCCGGTGAGGTTGAACCGCCCGAGCGTCTTGTTGTAGGCCATCATCTCCGACTCCCCCTGGCCGACGTGGATCTCGACCTCGGGCTGGTTGTCGTCGGCAGTCGTGAAGACCTCGGACTTCTTCGTCGGGATGGTCGTGTTGCGCTCGATCAGCTTCGTGAAGACGTCGCCCTTCGTCTTGATGCCGAGCGAAAGCGGCGTCACGTCGAGCAGGAGGACGTCCTTGACCTCACCCTTGAGGACGCCGCCCTGGATCGCCGCGCCGACGGCGACGACCTCGTCCGGGTTGACGCCCTTGTGGGGATCCTTACCGATCAGCTCCTTGACCTCGTCGACGACGGCCGGCATGCGGGTCATGCCGCCGACGAGCACGACATGGTCGATGTCCTTGGGCTCGAGGCCCGCGTCGGCGAGCGCCTGCTTCGTCGGCTCGATCGTCCGGCGCAGCAGGTCGGCGGTCAGCTCGTTGAGCTTCGCGCGCGTGAGCTGGAGGTCGAGGTGCTTCGGCCCTTCCTGGGTGGCCGTGATGAACGGGAGGTTGATCTGCGTCGTCATCGTCGACGAGAGCTCGATCTTCGCCTTCTCCGCGGCCTCGTAGAGACGCTGGAGCGCCATCTTGTCGACGGCCAGGTCGATGCCCTGGTCCTTCTTGAACTCGGCGACCATCCAGTCGACGATCGCCTTGTCGAAGTTGTCGCCGCCGAGGTGGTTGTCGCCGTTCGTCGCCTTCACCTCGAAGACGCCTTCGCCGAGCTCGAGGATCGAGACGTCGAAGGTGCCGCCGCCGAGGTCCCAGACGAGGATCGTCTGGTCGGCCTCCTTGTCGAGACCGTAGGCGAGCGAGGCCGCGGTCGGCTCGTTGATGATGCGGACGACGTTGAGGCCGGCGACCTTGCCGGCGTCCTTCGTTGCCTCCCGCTGGGCGTTGTTGAAGTAGGCCGGGACGGTGACGACCGCGTCTGCGACCGGCTCGCCGAGATAGGCCTCGGCGTCGGCCTTCAGCTTCTGCAGGATCATCGCCGAGATCTCCGGCGGTGCGTACTCCTTGCCCTCGGCCTTGACCCGTACGTCGTCGTTCGGGCCCTTGACGACCTCGTAGGGGACAATCTTCATCTCCTCGGAGACCTCGTCGTACTTGCGGCCCATGAACCGCTTGATCGAGAAGATCGTGTTCTGCGGGTTCGTGACCTGCTGGCGCTTCGCCGGTGGGCCGACGAGGCGCTGGCCGTCCTTCGTGAACGCGACGACGGACGGCGTCGTGCGGCCGCCCTCGGCGTTCGGAATGACAGTAGGCTCTCCGCCCTCGAGCACAGCCATGCAAGAGTTGGTCGTGCCGAGATCGATTCCAATCGTTTTCGCCATCTAGTGCTCCTTGAGTCTGTGATTGAACAAAATCTAAGTCTGAGTATAGCAAGGGGTCTGACCTCGTTTGGTTGACCTCCGCGTTCAGGACTACGCCAGGCTGCTGATCGAGCGTTGCCTCGACGTGCAGCCGCGCTGGCAGGTCGAAATCGTTTCCACGATCGCGGCGCGCCCTCTTGTCGAGGAGCTGGTACGCGCGATCGCCCGCCGCGGCGCCTACCCGCTGGTCCGGCTGAGCACCCTCTACGAGCGCCGGCCGTTCCAGCACCTCTGGGCCGAGGAGGCGCCCGAGGAGTTGTTCGAGGAACTGCCGTCGATCGAGCAGTTCATCGACGACGAGGCGGATGCCTGGCTTGGAATCGGCGCGCCCGAGAACGCGGTCGACGGAAGCGACACACCGCCCGAGCGCCGAGCAGCCCTGGCGCGCCTCGGTGCTCCATTCGTCCAAAAGCGGTTGGCGCTCGAGACGCCGTGGGTCGTCTGCCGTTATCCGACGCCCGCGCTGGCACAGAACGCGGGCATGACGCTGCGCTCCTTCGAGGATTTCCTCTACGGGGCGTGTCTCCTCGACTGGGACGAGGAAGGCCGCAAGATGCGCCGGATCGCTGACCGCTTCGACCGGGCGAGCGAGGTGCGGATTGTGGGCGAGGGTACGGACATCAAGATCGGTTTGGAGGGACGCCACGCCGAGGTCGACGACGGGCGCCTGAACATGCCCGGTGGCGAGGTCTTCTACAGCCCGGTCGAGGACGCAACCGAAGGCGTCGTCCACTTCTCGGAGTTTCCCGCGGTTCAGGAGCCTGATGAGGTCTGGGGAGTCCGAATGGTCTATCGGGAGGGTCGCGTCGTCGAGGCTTCGGCCGACCGTGGCGAGGAGGCGCTCTTCGCCAAGCTCGACCGCGACGAGGGCGCGCGCGTGCTCGGCGAGCTCGGCATCGGCTGCAATCCGGGCATCCAGCAGCACATCAAGGAGACGCTCTTCGACGAGAAGATCTACGGCACGATCCACCTGGCGATCGGCCAGAGCCTGCCGACGATCGGCGGCAAGAACGTCTCGACCGTGCATTGGGACATGGTCAAGGACCTGCGGCAGGGCGGGCGGATCGAGTGCGACGGCGAGGTCGTCCAGGAAAACGGCGAGTGGACGTTCTAGGCCGCTCGACGTAGCCGGGTCCACGGGCCCGGTGGAGTGAGCAGCGACTCGGCGCGCAGATACACGAGCCCGATGAGCGGGAAGTCGCTCAGGCGCTCGAGGCAGAGGAACCGCGGGCGCCACTCGGGAAAGAACTTGCCGGTGAAGCTGAGCAAGCGCTCGAGCTGGAAGACGCGGTCAAGCGACTGGAGACCGTGCCGGGCAACACGACCAGTGAGCGAGTGCTCTCCCGCGCGTAGCAGGTCGGCGAAGACACAGAAGTTGAGCGAGACCTCGGGTGCGTCATGCGCGCGCGTCCACGCGATCGCCTCGACGATGAGGAATTCCATGAGGCCGTTCGGCGTCGAGCGCCGACGGCGCATCGCGCTCAGCGAATAGCCGCCTGAGGCCGGCGAGGGCACGAGATGCAGGAAACCGCCGACCTGCCCGTCGCCGCGGCGTGCGATCACGAACAGCGTCTCACCGTGCCCGAAGAGCTCGTCCATCGCCATCGTGAAGCCACGCTCAGGCCAGCTTCCACGCCATTCTTCGGAGACTTCCTGCAGCTCCTCGCGCAACGCGGCCGGGACCTCGCCTTCCGGAAGGACGATGGCTTGGTAACCGGCGCGCCGCAGGCGATGAACGGACTGGCGCACCTTTCGGATCGGCCGGCCCTCGAGCGAGAAGCCGGCGGGGCGCACGACTGCCTCGGCCCCGACCTTGATCGCGAGGAGCCCAGCCGAGCGGTAGAGCGGCAGGAGCTCCTCGCTCGCGCTGAGGATCCCAACCCGCCAGCCGCGTCCATGCGCCAGGCGGCGGAAGCCGGCAAGCAGCGCGGCGAACTCGGTGGGCTCTCCCACCGGGTCTCCGCTCACGAGCGCCGAGCCACCGAGGACGGTGTAGGCGAGGAACGAGCCGCGGCTCGGGGAGAAGAAATAGCTCTTGTCCCGCCGAAGCGCGAAGTACGACAAGGTGTCTCGCCCGTGCCGCTCGACGAGCGTGCGTGCGAGGGCGCGCTCGCTCTCGGTCGGCTGCTCGCGTTGGCGCCATGAGCGCAGCCAGAGATACAAGGCTCGAAATCCAAGCAGCGCTGCCGTCGCCGTCCCCAGGTCGATGAGATCCTCGGGCACCAACCCCTCGTCCAGCTCGTAGAGGACGAGGACCGCCACCAGGGATCCCAATGAAGAGGCGGTGAGGACGAGCGCTTTCAAGTTCGGATCGCCCGCCACGTCGAAGTGCCTGCGATAGCGAACGAGCGAGATCAGAAGCAGGAGGCTCGCGGTCGCCTCTTCGGTGTCGAGGCCCTTCGCCAGGTGGGCGACGGCCGCCCCGGCGACCAGGACGACGGCCAGCTGCCAGGCTCGTCGCTTTCCGCGGGCGAGCGAGCCTGCGAGCCAGACGAGGGCGAGGCCGAACGCGAGGGCCACCCACCGCGCCGCCGAGGGAACGCCGGGCGGCAGAACTCCTTGGACGAGATCGCTCCGGCTGGCAAGAGTCGGCGTGAGCGCCGAGATGATGCTGATGATCCCGACGCCGGCTCCGAAAATGCCGAGCAGTGCCGGAGGTTGAGGCCTTCGCACTCGACTGAGGTTACTCCGGACTTCGGCTCGGCGAAAACCGGAAGCGACCACCGAGCGGGGCGAGGGCGCGCCCCGCCGCGGGCTCGGAGACGACGATTCCGGCGAGGATCACGGCGCAGCCAGTCCACCCGACCGTCCCCAGCCGGTCGCCCGCAAGCAGGTAGCCGAAGAGGCCGGCGAAGACGGGCTCTGCGGCGAACGCAAGCGCAGTTCGTGTGGCGCTCGTGCGCCTCTGCGCCCAGGTCTGCACGAGAAAGGCCAGCGCGCTCGCGAAGACCCCGGTGACGAGGAGCGCTCCCCAGACAGTCCAGCCGTGCGGGACGCTGAGGTCGCCGCGCGCGAGTGCGATCACGCCGAAGCCCGCACACGCAGCGATCATCTCGGCCAGCGTGAAGGCGAGCGGGTCGTAGTCCGGCGCGTAGCGCTCCATGAGCACGACCTGCAAGGCGTAGGCAAGCGCTCCGCCGAGCACGAGCGCGTCGCCGGCCGCGGACCCCGCCTCGATCCCGGAGAGCATCGCCAGCCCGACCGTCGCCAGGCCGACGCCGAGCCAGGCCGAGAGGGCGATCCGGTAGCGGAAGAGGACGAGCGCCGTGATTGGGGTGAGGACGACGCAGAGCCCGGTGATGAACCCGGTGCTCGAGACGGTCGTCCGCGCGAGCCCCGCAGTCTGCAGGGCGTAGCCGAGCGCGAGGAGGCTGCCAAGCCCGAAGCCGGCAGCAAGCCCTCTCCGGTCGAGCGTGCGCATCCGTCCGGCCGCGAAGGGCGCGAGCGTGACCGTGGCGATCGCGAAGCGAACCGCGAGGAACCCGAAGAGCGGGTAGATCTCGACAGCGTCTTTGACCTGGACGAAGGTGACGCCCCAGATCGCAGTGACGACGATGAGCGCGACGAGCGCCATTACGAGCGGGCGGCTCGCTGGATCGCGCGCAGCCAGCGTCGCCGGATCAGCGCCGAGAACGGCCCGATTGCGAGCCAGTACAGGCGGAAGGAGCGGCGCGCACGCTCGTCGACCGCCAGCACGCGCGTCTCGGTGATGAGGCGCGAGCCGCCTGGTATCCGCTCGGCCCGGAAGTCGGCCGCAGCCTTGATCGTCCCGGGCACCGCGGCGGCTCGCCAGGCGGCGGCGTCGGCCAGAGGAACGAGCCCTCCCCGCGGCCGCCAGACTGCGCCGACCGCGCCGACGACCCACTCAGTGGGCGTGTGAGCCAGCACGACGAAGCGGTGGGCGGTGAAGAAGCGCTCGATCGTCTCGTCCCGGGCGGCCATGCCCCGCGCGGTGACGAGCGCACGCACAATCCGGTCCGAGGCCACCGGCGTGCTCAACGCGAGCTCGAGCGCGCGTTCCGGCGCGACGGGCACCGCAACATCGTGCCGCTCACCGACGTCGAACCCGGGCAGCCACTCGTCGATCAGCGGCACGCGACGAGCCTAACGGCCCTTCTTCACATGTCTGGTGCCAGGCACCGGCCATGGCCGAAGAGAAGGCGCCCCGAAGGGCGCCTTCGCATTCCAGCAGGACTAGGTGGCGCTACGCAGGCTCGCCGCCGGGCTGGCCGCTCTCTTCCTCCCGGCCGCCTTCCATCCCGCCGCCACCCTCCTGGCCGCCTTCCTGCCCGCTCTGCTCGGATTCTTGTTCCCACTGCGACATCTCGATGTCTTCTTTCGAGGTTGAGGCGCTCCCGGTTCCGGAGCGCAGCCTGTTGTGCTCCTTTCGGGGCCACCCCAAACGTCGGTTACCCTCTGAGCCGTGGAGCCGCTCCTCGATTCCTGGGACCGCGAGATCCGCAGCGTTCGGGTTTCCGTCACCGACAAGTGCAACTTCCGCTGCCGGTATTGCATGCCCGCCGACGGGCTCGAATGGCTACCGCGCGACGAAGTTCTGAGCTTCGAAGAGATCGCGCGACTCGTGCGCGTCCTCGCCGCGATGGGAGTGGACGAGGTCCGGCTCACCGGCGGAGAGCCGCTCGTCCGGCGCGACATGCCCACGCTCGTCTCGTTCCTCGCCGAGATCCCCGGTGTGCGCGATCTGTCGCTGACGACGAACGGCGTCCTGCTCGACCGGCTCGCCGGGCCGCTCGTCGAAGCCGGCCTCACCCGGCTCAACGTCTCGCTCGACTCGCTCTCACACGTCCGCTTTGCCGAGATCACGCGCCGCGACGCCCTCGACCGGGTGCTGGCGGGGCTCGCCGAGGCGGAGCGCTATCCGCAGCTGCGGCCGATCAAGGTCAACTGCGTCGCGATTCGCGGCTTTACCGAGGAAGAGGTGCCGGCCCTGGCCGAGCTCGCCCGCCGCAAGCCGTACGTCGTCCGCTTCATCGAGTTCATGCCGCTCGACGCCGACGAGGCCTGGCGGGAGGACGAGGTGCTGACCGGCGGCGAGATCCGCGCGCTGATCGAGGAGCGGTGGCCGCTGGAGGAGGTCCCGGCCAAGCCCTCCTCGACCGCGCGCCGTTTCCGATTCGCTGACGGCGCCGGCGAGATCGGCTTCGTGAATCCGGTCTCCGAGCCGTTCTGCTCCAGCTGCGACCGGATCCGGCTGACCGCGGACGGCCAGCTCCGCACCTGCCTCTTCTCGCGACGCGAATGGGATCTGAAGACGCCGCTTCGCGACGGAGCAACAGACGAGGAGCTCGCTGCCTTGATCCGCTTCGCAGTCCGCCACAAGGAGCTCAAGCACAAGATCAACGATCCGGGCTTCGTGCGGGCAAGCCGATCGATGTCTCAGATCGGCGGCTAAGAGGCTCCAACACAATGAGCCTTGTGTCGCCGGGCCGCGCTGCGGCCTCTAAGGCCGACGTCGTTCACTTCACGCCGAGACGTACCAGGTAACCCAGGTACAGCTCCGCATCCCGCTCTCCGAGCACTCGGCCGGCCACGTTCCTCAACTCGGCGAGCCCCACGTCTTCCTCGCTTACGCCCTGCCGGAGCAGCACCGTGAGCGGACCGAGGCTGAGCGCCATCCCGACGATCCGCTCTGCGCTCCCGCGCTCCTGCGAATGGAGGACGAGCTCGCGCGCGTAGCGGAAATGGCCGCTGTCTCGGATGCGGTCGAGGTGCCCGCTCTTCGGGTAGAGAGGGTTGCCGCGCGGGTCCCGGAGGTGGGCTGAACGCCGGATCAGCTCCTCGAAGGCCGCCTCCACTTCCCAGTGCACGACCGGAGGCCAGTCGTAGTCGTACGCAGCGAAGACACCGCCCGGCCGCAGGATGCGCGCGGCTTCGGCGAGCGTCGGCTCGGGCTCCATCCAGTGGAACGACTGCGAGCAGGTGACGAGGTCGGCCGTCCCTTCTGCCAGCCCAGTCTCCTGTGCGTACGCCTCGACGAAGCGAACATTTGCCGCGGCGGTGGCCGCCTCGGCCTGCTCGCGCATCTCCGGACTCGCCTCGACGCCGACGACCTCGTCGGCGCGCTCCGCCCAGACCCGCGTCGAGAGCCCGGTCCCGCTGCCGAAGTCGACGACGAGCTGCGGCCGCTCGACCTGCGCTTCGAGGCAGAGCATGTCGAGGAGCGCCGTCGGCGGGGAAGGGCGGTGCGAGTCGTAGCCGGCGGCAAAGCCCGGGCGCGCATACCCGGAGCCCCGCAGGAGCCGCTCGGAGTAGTGCTCGATCAGATCCGCGGAATACTCGCTCATTCCGGCCGTGAGTCTAGAATCTGCACTCGTGTCCGTCGCCGCCTCGGCCGCTCGCGCCCGCATTCTCCCGCACGGGCCTCTCGATCTCCTGCGCCAGCTCGCGATCTGGTTCGGGTTCCTGTACGCATACCGCTACACGCGCGGGGTCGCAGACCGGAATCCGTATGAGGCATTCCAGAACGGCCTCCGGGTCGCCGACATCGAGCACCGCGTGACGGGGCTCTGGGAGCTGTCGCTGCAGAGCTTCGTCGCCTCCTCGGGCCTCCTGCGCGAGACGACGTCCTGGACGTACTGGCACTCGCAGTTCACCGTGCTCGGGCTCGCCCTGCTCTGGGTCTACCTTCGGCGGAACGAGCGGTTCGTCCGCGTGCGCAACACTCTCCTGCTTGCAAACCTGATCGGGCTCGTCGGCTTCGTCCTCGTCCCCACGGCGCCTCCGCGCATGTTTCCCGAGCTCGGCTTCGTCGACACGCTCGCCGGCTTCGGCATCAACCACGACAGCGCGATCGTCCGGGCCGATGCGAATCCGTACGCGGCCATGCCCAGCCTGCACGCAGCCGATGCCCTGATCATCGGGATCAGCCTGGCGTTCCTCGTCCGACCACGCTGGCTGAAGGCGCTCTGGCTGCTCTGGCCGGTCTGGGTCTGGTTCTCGGTCATCGCGACCGGCAACCATTTCTGGCTCGACATCCTCGCCGGGATCGTCGTCGCCGCGATCGCAGCCGCGGTCGTCAACTTCAAGTACCTGCGCAGCCGCTTGACCCCGGCCCCTGCTGCGTAACACCGATGCGTCCGTGAATCAGCCGCTCGGCCGCGTCAAGGCTGGGTACACGCTCGGCGTCCGCCGTCTCGCGGCCCGCGCGATGGCGAGCCTCGCTCGCACGCGGGTCTCGCCGAACGCGCTGACCGCGGCGGGCGTCATCCTTTGCGCCGCGGCGGCGGTCGTCGTTTACTTCGAGTACCGCTCGGAGTACCTCGCTTACTGGCTGGGCGCAACGCTGTTCGTCGTCGGCTCGGTGCTGGACATCCTCGACGGCGCCCTCGCGCGCACCAGCGGAAGGGGAACGCCGTTCGGCGCCTTTCTCGACTCGACTACGGACCGCATCAGCGAGGGGTTCATGCTGGGCGCGATCGCGCTCGTCTTTTCACGCCACGGGGACCAGGTGGCTCTCGCCTTCGCCTTCGCGGCGGTCTCCGGCTCCTTCCTCGTCAGCTACACGCGTGCCCGGGCCGAGGCTCTTGGCCTGAAGGGAGACGTCGGAATCGGCAGCCGCGCCGAACGCGTCGTCGTTATCGTCGCGGGTCTCGTCCTCGCCCCCTGGGGCGTGCTGCCCTGGGCGATCTACTTCCTGACGGCCACGGCGTGGATCACCGTGCTGCAGCGAGTGCTAGCAGTTCGCACTCAGCTCCGCGCGCGCTGATATTCTGCTATCAGCAGCTAGACTGCTAGCACAATGGCGAAGAGAGACAAGAAGAGCATCCTCGTCCGGATGCCGAAGACGTTGAAGCGGCGACTCGCCCGCGAGGTCGCCCGCCGAGAGA
>Ga0307278_10001117_pt1 | contig 13333 bp, 12 predicted proteins | sample ER_DNA_117_FD_194482 | JGI IMG/M metagenome (GOLD analysis project Ga0307278, IMG submission 194482) | Bulk soil microbial communities from the East River watershed near Crested Butte, Colorado, United States - ER_DNA_117 | ecosystem: Environmental > Terrestrial > Soil > Floodplain | place... | reverse complement strand
CCGGCGCAGCAGCTTGGCCGTGGCCTCGGCGGCGAACACCGCCGTCTGCTCGTGGCGCACGTCGACCAGCCGCAGCGGCGGGTCGGCCCGCACCGCGCCGTCATACAGCGGGAACACATGCCCCCCCGAGAGGGTGAACACCTCCTCCACCCCATGCCGCCGGGCCACCGCCACCGCCAGCGCCCCGCCGTGCCCCTCGAGGGCCGTCCCACCCATCGTCACCTCCCGCGCCGACCTGGATGCTAGCCGGGGGCGGGCGCCGCGGCATCCGGTGCGGGCTCCGGGATCGCGGCGAACCAGCCGGTCTGGCCGATCCTGCCGGCTGGGCACCGGCAGGTCGCCTCTGGCACCCTGCTGCCCGTGATCCGCCCGATCCTCGCCGTCGCCCTCGTCGCCGCCCTACCCGCGGCCCCACCCGCCGCCCCACCCGCCGCGCCGGTGGTGGTGGTGGTGCCTTCCGCGGGCGCCCGTCACTGTGCCGGCTCCCGGCCGAGACCCCCGGTGGGGGAGCGTAGCCGACCCGGGTGCGGAGCTTCCGTGGCTGTCCACAGGGCCGGGCCCGCGGGGGTGATGGACCGGGGGCGGCCGCCGGAGGCGGCGATCGTGTGGCGACGGTCGCGGGCGCTCGGCCGGCCCAACCGTGGGCAGCTGGTCGGTGGGGTCGAGCTGCCGCCCGCCGGGACCCACTTCGTGACGGTCGACCCGGTCACCGGGTCCAGCCCCAACCGGGCCTGGCGGCGCAACGGGACGGACCGGCTGGTCCAGGTGCTGCTGCGGGTCGCCGAGGAGCATCGGGCCGCCCACCCGGACGCCCCGCGCCTGGTCGTCGGCGACCTGAGCCGACCCCGCGGCGACCGGTTCGGGCCGGAGTACGGCGGCGACGGCCACCGTTCCCACCAGAACGGCCTGGACGCCGACGTGTTCTACCCGCGCCGCGACGGCCTCGAGCGGATCCCGTCCCGGGTCGCTCAGGTCGACCGGCGCATGGCCCAGGAGCTGGCCGACCGGTTCGTGCGCGCCGGGGCCCGGTACGTGTTCGTCGGCCCGGCGACCGGCCTGCTCGGCCCGCCAGGGGTCGTGATGACCCTGGCCAACCACGACGACCACCTCCATGTGCGCATCCGGCCCGGCCACGGGGCCAGCCGGTGAGCCGGCGCCCGCCCGCCGACCCGCCGCCAGGACGGCGGCTCAGCCGCCGGGAGGCGCTCCTGGCCGGGATCGCGCCGCTGCTCGCGGCCGCGGCCGGCGGCTGCGACCGCCCGGAAGCCGGGCCGGCACCGCCGGCGTCCCAGTCGACCGCCGCGCCACCGGCCGGGGCGGTCCGCTCCGGCCTGGTGGCCTTCGGCGACTTTGGCGGCGGGGCGGCCCAGCCGGCGGTGGCGCGGGCGATGGAGCGCTGGGCCACCGTCCACCGGGTCGATGCGCTGGTGACCACCGGCGACAACGTCTACGAGCGGGGCGAGCCCGGGCTGTTCGCCGCTCAGCTCGACCAGCCGTATGCGGAGCTGCGGCGCAGCCGGCCCCTGTGGGCGACCCTCGGCAACCACGACGTCGTGGCCGGGCACGGGGCCGAGCAGCTGCGCCACCTGGGCCTGCCCGACCTCCCCTACACCCGGTCCCTGCCCGGCCTGCAGCTGCTGTTCCTCGACGCCAACCGGGTCGACGGCGCCCAGGCGGCCTGGCTGGACGCCCGCCTCGGCGAGCGCGGACCCGCGCTTCGGACGGTGGTGTTCCACCAGCCGGCCTGGTCGTGCAGCCGCCACGACTCCAGCCGGGAGGTCGACCGGCTGTGGGTGCCGGTCATCGAGCGACACCGGGTGCCGCTGGTGCTCAACGGCCACGACCACAACTACCAGCGCTTCGTCTCCGGTGGCGGGGTCACCTACGTGGTCACCGGCGGCGGCGGCCGCCCGCTGTACCCGGTGGACGCCTGCGCCGCCGGCGCGCCGGAGCGGGTCGCCGAGCAGGTCCGCCACCACTTCACCGCGGTGGAGGTCCGCGACGGGTCGCTGGCCGTGACGGCCGTCGCCGACGACGACACCGTCATCGACCGGACGGTGATCCGCCGGTGATGTCGACCTCGAACCAGATCGTCCGCCCGGCCGAGCTCTCGCGCACGCCCCAGCGGCTGGCCAGGACCCGGACCAGCTCCAGACCACGGTCACCGGCCGAGCGGACGGCGTGGATGCGCCGGCGCAGCCTGGCCGGGCCGCCGTCGTCGGACACCTCCACCCGCAGCCGGCGGCCGACCACCGCGTAGCCGACCTCCAGGGTGCCGCTGCCCCTGGACGGGGCCGACTGGTCAAGCGAGCTGGTCACCGTCTCGGAGACCAGCAGCTGGGCGGTCTCCCAGGCGTCGGAGCCGCGGGTCAGGCCGCCGCGGACGAAGCGCCGGGCGGCGGCGACCTCCTCGGGCCGGCGGGCGAAGCGTCTGCGGATGAGGGCTGCCTTGGTCAGGTCCGTTCGCACGGGTGCTCCTCGGCATCGACGGCAGGGTTGGGGGGGCCGTCTCCGCCCCTTCCTCCCCAGCTTCGACCGCGGCAAACCTCGTACCATGATCCCGCTCGGCGCAGCACAGCTGGACCACCAGCGGGGAGGAGCGGGCATGGAGGTCGGGGTCGGGCTGCCCACGACCACGCCGGGGGCCGACGGGCGCTGCGTCCTCGAGTGGGCCAGGCGGGCCGAGGACGGGCCGTTCGCCAGCCTGGGGGTGCTGGACCGGATGGTGTACCGCAGCGTCGAGCCGTTCACGGCCCTGGCGGCGGCGGCCGCGGTCACGACCCGGGTCCGGTTGGTGACCATGGTGGTGATCGGGCCGCTGCGCAACACCGTGCTCCTGGCCAAGCAGGCCACCTCCCTCGACCTGCTGTCGGCCGGCCGGCTCACCCTCGGCCTGGCCATCGGGGCCCGGGTCGACGACTACCAGGCGCTGGGAGTCGGTCCCGGCGACCGTGGCCGGCGGCTCGGCGAGCAGCTGGCCGAGCTGCGCTCGATCTGGGAGAAGGCCGAGATCGGTCCCGAGCCGGTCCAGCCGGGCGGCCCGCCGCTGCTGGCCGGGGGGCTGTCGGGGGCGGCGTTCGCGCGCATGGCCCGCAGCGCCGACGGCTACGTCCACGGCGGCGGCCCGCCGCGGGCGTTCGCCGCCGCCGCCGCCAAGGCCTGGGCCGCCTGGCGTGACCTGGAGCGCCCGGGCCGCCCCCAGCTGTGGGGCCAGGGCTACTTCGCCCTCGGCGACGACGAGGCCGGCGGCGCCTACCTGCGCGACTACTACGCCTTCACCGGCCCGTTCGCCTCCAAGATCGCCGCAGGCAACCTGACCAGCGGCCGGGCCGTCAAGGACTTCGTCCGCGGCTACCGGGAGGCCGGCTGCGACCACCTGGTCCTGCTGCCCACCGTCGCCGACCCGGCCCAGCTCGACCGCCTGGCCGACGTGCTCGGCTAGGCACGAGGAGCTTGCGTGAAGATCGGCGTGCTCGGCGGCGGGCCGGCCGGGCTGTACTTCGCCCTGCTGGCCAAGCGGGCCGACCCGGCGCACGAGATCACCGTGGTCGAGCGCAACACCCCCGACGCCACCTTCGGCTGGGGGGTGGTGTTCTCGGAGGAGACGCTGGGGGCGCTGCGCGACGCCGACTACCCCAGCTACGTGGAGATCACCGACACCTTCGCCCGCTGGAGCGCCATCGAGGTGGTCTACGGCGGCCGCACCGTCCGCTCCGGCGGTCACGTGTTCTCGGCCATCGCCCGCAGGCGGCTGCTGGAGATCCTGCAGCGGCGCTGCCGCCAGGTCGGGGTCGAGCTGGCCTTCCAGCGGGATCTGGCCGACCTGGAGCCCTTCGCCGACCGTGACCTGGTGGTCGCCGCCGACGGGGTCAACTCGACCGCCAGGCGGCTGCTGGAGCCGCAGCTGCGCCCGAGCTTGGACGTGCACCGCTCCAAGTTCGTCTGGTTCGGCACCGACCTGCCCCTTGACGCCTTCACCTTCATCTTCCGCACCACCCCCCACGGCATCTTCCAGGTCCACGCCTACCCGTTCGACGCCGACACCAGCACCTTCATCGTCGAGACGACCGAGGACACCTGGCGGGCGGCCGGGCTCGACCAGGCCGGCGAGTCCGAGAGCATCGCCTTCTGCCAGGACCTGTTCGCCCCCGAGCTGGACGGGCACAAGCTGCGGTCGAACCGGTCGCTGTGGATCAGCTTCGTCACCGTCCGCTGCCAGAGCTGGCACCACGGCAAGGTGGTCCTGCTCGGCGACGCCGCCCACACCGCCCACTTCACCATCGGGTCGGGCACCAAGCTGGCCATGGAGGACGCGGTCGCCCTCGGCCAGGCCGTGGCGCGCCACCCGGCCGATCTGGAGGCCGCCTTCACCGACTACGAGCTGGAGCGCCAGCCGGTGGTGGAGCGCTTCCAGGAGGCGGCCCGCGACAGCGCCACCTGGTTCGAGAACGTCCGGCGCTACGACGGCTTCGACCCGGTCCAGTTCGCCTGCAACCTCCTCACCCGCTCCGGACGCATCGGCCACCTGGAGCTGACCCGGCGCGACCCGGCCTTCGCGGCCACCGTCGACCGGTTCTTCGCCGGCCGGCCCGGCGTGCTGCTGGCCCCGCCGCCCCTGTTCACCCCGCTGGCCCAGCGGGCGGTCACCCTGGCCAACCGGGTCGTCCTGGCCGTCGGCGGCGAGGACGACGCCGCCGACGGCCTGCTCGGCGAGGCCGCCGCCCGGCGCCTGGCCGAGGCCGCCGGGTCGGGGGCCGGGGTGGTGGTGAGCGAGCTGGTGGCGGCCGCCCCCGAGGGGCGCATCACCCCAGGGACCCCCGGCCTGTGGGCCGAGGACCAGGCCGTGCCGTGGGCCGCCATCGCCCGGGACGTGGCCGCCGCCGGCGCCCGGCTGGCCCTGCGCCTGGGCCACGCCGGCCGCCGTGGCGCCACCAGGCCCCGACGCCACGGCGTCGACCGGCCCCTGCCCGGCGGTGGCGGCTGGCCGCTGCTGGCCGCCTCGGCCATCCCCTACACCCCGGCGGGCCGGACGCCACGGGCGATGGACCTCCCCGACATGGAGCGGGTCACCGAGGCGTTCGCGGCCGCGGCCGGGCTGGCCGCCGGGGCCGGGGTCGAGGTGCTGCTGCTCGACCTGGCCCACGGTCATCTGCTCGGCGGGTTCCTGTCGCCGCTGGCCAACCGGCGCGAAGACGGGTTCGGGGGGCCGCTCGAGCGGCGGCTGCGCTTCCCCCTGCGGGTGGTCGACGCGGTCAGGGCCGCCTGGCCAGACGACCGGCCCCTGTGGGCGGCGGTCACGGTCACCGACTGGACGCCGGGCGGCCCGGAGCCGGAGGAGGCCGTCGCCGTGGCCGGGGCGCTGGCCGCTCACGGCTGCGACCTGCTCCAGGTGACCGCCGGCCAGACCACCGCCTGGGGCCGGCCGGACTACGGCCGGCTCCACCTGGTCGGCTGGAGCGACCTGGTCCGCAACCAGGCCGGGGTCTCCACCATGGTCGGCGGCAACCTCACCACCGCCGACGAGGTCAACACCGTCCTGGCCGCCGGCCGGGCCGACCTGTGCCTGCTCGACCCGCGCGCCTACGCCGGCCCCTGACCGGCCGGCCCCGGCCTCATGACGGCCTGCCTGGGCCAGCTCGGGCGCTGGCAGGTGACTCGCTGGTACGCGGACGGCACCCTCCCGGCGCCCGGCGTCTACGGCCTTCCCGAGCAGTGGCCGCACATCCGCGCACTGTACGAGCGGGCCGGGTTCATCCACGACGGCCACACCGAGATCGTTCTCCTCCCTGGCCGAGGGTGGCCGCCTCGCCCGGCTCGGCGGCTGGGCCGATGTCGGCAACCTTCACGTCGACGAGGCCTACCGACCGCGGCTGGGTCCGCCACCCCGACCCAGCCGCCGAGCCGGGGCCGCCGCGTCCTTCCGCCCGGACCTAGCCTTCTTCGATCTCCTCGCGGACGGCGCGGTCGTCGGGGGCGGCGGGACCACGGTCGGTGCCGGCGAGCTTCTGGACGCCGCCGGAGGCGTCGCGGGCCGGGTCGGAGGGGGCGGTGTCGGCGCCGATGGCGCCGGTCTCAAGGGCCGGGGTGCCGCCGAGGGCGCCGCCCTCGGTGGTGGGCTCGCCGACGGCGCCCGGGCCGGCGGCCGTGCCAGGAACCTGCTCGACCATGTCCTCGCCCCAGCCGCCGGTCTCGCCGGGGGGCGGCTCGGCCTCCGGGTCGCCGACGGAGGCGGCCGCCGGGTCGAGGGAGGGCAGCTGGCCGCCGACGGCGGCCCGTTCCAGGTCGGCCGGGGCCAGGTCGGGGGCGCTGGTGCCGTCCATGGCCGCCCGGTCCTCCTCGTCGAGCAGGTCGTCGGGGTCGCCGCCGGCCTCGTCCCACTCCGACAGGGCCAGCCGGTCGGCGGCGGCCACCCCGCCGCGCTGCTCGGTCGCGGTCGGGGCCAGCTGGGGCACGTCCGGGGGGCTCCACGGCTCGTTCTCGTCCAGCGCCTCGGCCAGGTCCTCGGTCGGGGCGGCGTCGGGGCCGGCCAGCATGTCGGTGGAGCCGACCAGCACCTCGTCCTCGGCCGGGGAGGCCGGCTCGGTGTCCAGCGGCTCCTCGATCCCCTCGCGCAGCCCCCGGTCGACCTGGAGCTCGTTCACCACCGAGCTGGCGTACTCCTCGGCCAGCTGCCCGGCGACGGTCGCCTCCTCCGGCGAGGCCACCGCCCCGAGCAGCACCACGTCGTCGTCGCGCGTGGCCACCTCGATCCGCTCGTCGTCGACCCGGGTCGACACCCGCAGCCGCCCGCGGATCTGCTCGAGAACATCAGCGTCGACAGCCATCCGGTCCGGTCCTCCTCGGCGTCCGCCGGCGCCGCTCGCCGGCCCGGCACCCCTACCCCGAGGACCGCGGCCGGAATCAGCCCGGGCGCTCACGCTCCAGCCGGGCCTCCTCCACGTCCAGGTCGTGGGCCAGGCGCCGGGCCACCTCGGGGGTGACGGCACCCTGGTCACGCAGGCGGCGCAGCTCCTCCCGCTGGGCCCCGAGCAGGTCGGACACCAGCTCGGCGAAGGCGCGGCTGCCGTCGGCCTGGCCGTCGGCGCCCTGCCGCTCCAGGTGGGCCAGACGCGACCGGTAGCGCTCGCGGAGCCGCTCGACCAGCTCGGCCGGGACGCCGTCGGCCTCCGGGTCGAGGCTGTCCAGGTGGTCGATGGCGACCTCGGACAGCCGGGCCAGGGCCCGCCGGCCGTCGCCGGCCGGTCCCTCGTCGCCGGCCGCCACCCCGAGCCGGCGGATCACCAGGGGCAGGGTCAGCCCCTGGCCGACCAGGGTGACCACGATCACCGAGAAGGACAGGAACACCACCAGGTTGCGGTCCGGGAAGGACCCGCCCCCGTCGACCTCGGTGGGGATGGCCAGGGCCAGGGCCAGCGAGACCACCCCGCGCATGCCCGCCCAGCCGATCACCGTGACCGGCCCCCAGCCCGGGAACGGGTCGCGCTCGCGCACCCGGGCGGCCAGCCGGGGCAGCCAGCTCGCCGGGTACACCCAGGCCAGCCGCACCACGACGACCACCAGGTTGAGGGCCAGCGCGGCCAGGGCCAGGTCGGCCAGGGAGCGGCCCCCGATCCCCTCCACCACCGTGCGCAGCTGCACCCCGACGAGCACGAACGACAGCCCCTCGAGCACGAACACCAGCCAGTCCCAGAGCTGGCGGGCCTGCAACCGGGCGCCGGAGGAGATCGAGCCCCAATGGCGGGTCATCAGCAGCCCGCAGGCCACCACGGCCAGCACCCCCGAGGCGTGGACCCGCTCGGCGCCCAGCCAGGCCACATACGGCAGCAGCAGCTTGACGGTGTTCTCGACCGGGGCCTCGGACACCCGGCGCAGGATGCGGCTACCGGCGAAGCCGACGGCCAGGCCGACCGCCGTCCCCCCGACGGCCGAGACGGCCAGCTCGACCCCGGCCCGGCCGATCGAGAAGCTGCCGGACACCGCCGCGGCCACCGCCAGCCGGTACAGGACCAGGGCGGTGGCGTCGTTCAGCAGCCCCTCGCCCTCCAGGATGGTGACCATCCGGCGGGGGAGGCCGAGGCGGCCCGCGACCGCCACCGCGGCCACCGGGTCGGGCGGGGACACGATCGCCCCCAGCACCACCGCCACCGCCCAGGGCAGCCCGAGCACCAAATGGGCCAGCACCGCCACCGCGGCCGTTGTCGCCAGCACCAGCCCGATGGCCAGCAGGGCGATCGGCCGGAGACTTGCGCGCAGCTCCCGCAGGTCGGTGTGCAGGGCCGCCCAGTACAGCAGCGGCGGCAGGAACAGGGCCAGGGTCAGCTGGGGGTCGAGCTCGACCTGGTGCAGCCCGGGGATCAGGGCGACGGCCAGCCCGGCCAGGACCAGCAGCACCGGCTCGGGGATGCTGGTGCGCCCGGCCAGCCTGACCACCACCGCGACGGCGGCCAGCAGGCCGATCAGCAGCTCCAGGTTCTCCATGGCCGGCAACGCTGCCACGAGCCGCCCCGGCCCGCCACCCGGCGTCCACCGGGCGGTTTCGCCGCCTGCCGAGCGTGGAACAGCCACAGCATGGACGACCGTGACCACCCGCACGAGCGGGAATGGACCGGCACCCTGCCCGAGGTCGACGAGGAGACCTTCCTGCGGGTGCTCGGCGACGCCATCCGCGTGGCCGGCGGCACCGGCCTGCCCCACGCCTTCATGGGCGGGATCGCCTCGACCGCGCTCGGCCGCCCCCGCTGGACCCACGACGTCGACCTGTGCGTCCGCCGCGAGGACGCCAGGGCGATGCTGGCCGCCTTCGCCGCCGCCGGCTACGACACCGAGGAGACCGACCAGAGCTGGCTCTACAAGGCGATGAAGGACGGGGTCCTGGTCGACCTGATCTTCGAGAGCACCGGCGGGATCGTGCTCGACGACGAGATGCTGTCGCGGGTGCGCTCGGCCAGCTTCGGGAACCTCCAGCTGAACGTCCTCGGCCCCGAGGACCTGCTGGTGATCAAGGCGATCGTCCACCGCGAGCACCGCCAGCGGCACTGGTTCGACGCCCTGGCCCTGGTCGAGACGGGCGAGCTGGACTGGTCCTACCTGCTCCAGCGGGCCGCCCCCAGCCCGCGCCGGGTGGCCAGCCTGCTGCTGTACGCCCAGACCGACGGCCTGCGGGTCCCCGACTGGGTGATCGAGTCGCTGCTGGAGCAGGCCCGCGAGCAGGAGACCGGCGCCGACGTGCCCGACGAGTACCTGGTCGCCCACGCCAGCGAGGCCCTGGTCGGCGACCCGCGCACCGCCGAGCTGGAGCTGGACGTCAGCATCGACGGCCGCGAGGTGGTGCTCACCGGCACGGTCGCCACCCCCGAGCGCCAGGCCGCCGTTGGCGAGGTCGTGGCCAAGGCCCTGCCCGGCCGGGAGGTCCGCAACCTGACCGCGGTCGGGGGCGAGGCCGCCGACCCGTTCGTGGAGACGCTGCCGTGATCCGGGTCGCGGCCGTCGGCGACGTCCACGTCGGGATCGACTCGGCCGGCCGGCTGGCCCCGGGCCTGCACGGGCTGGCCGACCACGCCGACCTGTTCCTGCTGGCCGGGGACCTGACCCACCGGGGCCGGCCCGAGGAGGCCAAGGTGCTGGCCGAGGAGCTGCGCGGGGTGCAGGTCCCCACCGTGGCCGTGCTCGGCAACCACGACTACCACTCCGACGAGCAGGACGCGGTCGCCGAGGTGCTGGAGGAGGCCGGGATCCGGGTCCTGGAGGGCGACGCGGTGGTGCTGGAGGTCCGCGGCCGCCGGGTCGGGGTCGCCGGCAGCAAGGGGTTCGGCGGCGGCTTCGCCGGCGCCAGCGCCAGCGACTTCGGCGAGCCGGAGATGAAGGCGTTCGTGGCCCACACCAAGACCCTGGCCGGCCGGCTGGAACGGGCCCTCGGCGGCCTCCAGGCCGACCGGAGGATCGCCCTGCTCCACTACTCGCCGGTGGCCGAGACCCTCGCCGGGGAGCCGCGCGAGATCCACCCCTTCCTCGGCAGCTACCTGCTGGCCGAGGCGGTCGACCGGGCCGGGGCCGACCTGGTCCTCCACGGCCACGCCCACCGGGGCAGCCGCAACGGCACCACCCCCGGCGGGGTGCCGGTCCGCAACGTCGCCGCCCCGGTCATCGGCCGCGCCTACGAGGTGTTCCGGTTCGACCCACCGGCCCCGGCCTGATCAGCCGCCGAGGCGCAGGCCGCTGATCCTGCCCGCCCGGAGCTCGGCCTCGGCCCGGCCCTGCACGCGGGCCGCCGGGTCGTCCCGGTAGGCGCGCACGGTCCAGGTCACCCGGTCGCGGGCCACCTGCTTGCGGGTCGGGTCGATGTGCAGGTCGGCGGTGAGGTGCTCGCGCACGAACCGGCGGATCCCACGCTTGCCGCGGAGGCTGCCCTCCTCGGGGAAGGGCGGCGCCGACACCAGCTCGGCGTCGTCGGCGAAGCAGGCCAGCACCGCCTCGGGGTCGCGCCGCCGCCAGGCGTTCTCGAAGGCCAGCGCGGCCAGGAACTCGCCGGCCCTCGCCTCGCCGTGGGCGATCAGCTCCCGGATGAACGCCGGGTCGCGGTTGAGCTTGGAGGCGGTGCCGAGCGACCGCGACGGCCGCGGCCGGGTCAGCTCGATGAGCCGCACCGTGATCTGCTTGTACCTGCCGTCGGCGGCCAGCCGGCCCTCGTCGAGCAGCTGGTCGACCTTCTCGATGAAGCCGAGCTCCTGGTGCAGCGAGAGGTTGCCGGCGAGCTCGTTGCGGCGGTCGGCGATCTCGACCATCGTTCTGGGCTCCCCGTCCCATTGCTTGGGGTTGATCTGGATCACCCAGATCTCGTCCGGGCGGGTGTCGACCAGCTCCCGCACCGGCGGGTTCTGGGAGAACAGGCCGTCCCAGTAGGTGCCGTCGCCGACCCGGACGGCGCGGAACAGGGTGGGGATGGCCGCCGAGGCCAGGATCATCTCGGCGGTGATGCGGTCGCGCCGGCTGTTGAACGCCCGGAACTCCCCCGAACGCACGTCGACGGCCCCGACCAGCAGCATCGGCCCCGAGCCGTCGGCCTGGGCCTGGAACCGCCCGAAGTCGACCCGCCGCTCCAGCATCCGCCGGAACTCCTCGAGGGCGGCGGCCGAGCCGAGGTTGTCGTAGGGGCTGACCGCCGGCAGGACGACCAGGTTCTCCAGCCTGGCCGCCCAGACCATCCAGGCGTTGACCACCTGCTCCAGCGGCGTGGTGGCGGAGTTGTCGGCCCAGAACGCCTCCAGCAGCGGTCCGGCGGCGGCCGGCTCGCCCTCCAGCAGCGCCGACCAGGCGAGCAGGGCGCACACCGCCCCGCCGGAGGTGCCGCTGAGGCCGACGACCTCGACCCCGGCCAGCTCCTCGGCGCCGAGCAGCCGCTTGAGCACCCCGGCCGTGAAGGCGGTGTGGCTGCCGCCGCCCTGGCAGGCGATGGCCACCCTGGTCCGTCCCGTATCGGTCATCTGTCCCACTCTACGGGAGCGGTTGTCAGCCCCGCTGTCGACCGGTTACAGACTCCCTCAGGCCCCGAGGCTGGCCAGGGCGGCGGCGACCAGCTCCTCCATGCGCCGCAGGCTGGGGTCTGGCGGTGGGCCATCCGACTCCAGCTCGGGCACGACGTCGACGGCGCAGGCCACGTCCCAGTACGGGTGGTGGTCGAAGCCGGTCAGGGCCCAGTGGGCGGCCAGGAACCGGTCGGCCGCCTCCAGTCCCAGGTCCCAGGTCAGGTTGACCCGCATGTGGCCCAGGTCGACCGACGGCGGCCCCAACGACCCGCCGATCCAGTCGACCACGCCGGTCAGCCGGCCGCCCGTCCACAAGGTGTTGGCCGGGTGGTAGTCGCGGTGGATGAAGCAGGGCCGGCCGGCCGGCGGCGGCCCGGCCGCCACCTCGAACGCCCGCGCCCACAACCGCGGCCGGTCCGACCAGGCCGGTGGGAGCAGCCGGCCGGGCTCGTAGAACCGGCGGAAGGCGGGCACCGCCCCGCCCCCGGCAACGGCGACGGCGTGGATCGGGGGGAGGGCGGCGGCCAACCCCTCGACCAGGGAGCGGGGGTCGGCGCTGAGGTCGGGCGGGCCGCCGGGGAGGCGGGTGAGCAGCAGGGCGGGCACGTCACAGACGGCGGCGCCGGGGTCGGCGGCGACCAGGGCCGGTGCGGGCACGGGGGTGGGGGCGAGCAGCTCCAGGATTGCCGCCTCGCGGGCGGCGGTGAAGTCGGGGTCCTCCTCGTCCCAGCCGGGCCGGGCCCAGCGGCGCAGGACCAGCCGGTGGACGGTCCCGTCCCGGCCGGCCACGTCGACGGCGTGGTTGGCCAGCCAGGCCGACGGCAGCGGCCGCACCGCCGCCACCAGGGCGCCGGGGCCGAACGGGGCCGCCGCCCAGCCGAGCGCGGCCGCCGGCGGGCGGCGGCGCAGAAGCCGGCGGATCCGGTCGGTTTCGGACGGATGGATGGCGGCCATGCAGCTAGCATCATGCACCGTCCCCCCAGTCAAGGAGCCGCCGTGGACCGCGTCCCTTCCCTGCCCCCACCGGCCAGGGCGGTGCTGCTCGGGTTCGTCGCCGGGCTCCGCTCCCAGGTCCCGGTGGCCCTGCTGGCCATCGAGTCCGAGCGGGGCCGCTTCGACCCGGGCGGCGGGCGGCTGGCCCGCCGGTTCGGGTCGCGCCAGGGGGTGCTCGGGGCGGTGGCGGCCTTCGCCGGCGAGGTGGTCGCCGACAAGCTCCCGGTCACCCCGCCCCGGACCACCATCGGCCCGTTCCTGCAGCGGCTGGCCACCGGCGGGGCCGTCGGGGCGGCCGTACACTACGACGCCGGCCGGTCGCGCGTCCTTGGCGCGCTGCTCGGGTCGGCCGGGGCCGGTGCGGGCGCCTACGCCGGGACCAGGGCGCGGGCCTTCTCCGCCGAACGCACCGGCCTGCCCGGCCCGCTGCTCGGCGCCGCCGAGGACCTGGTCGCCGTCGGCCTGGCCGTCGCCGTGGTCGCCAGCGGCCTCAGCCGAGCGTGACGCTGGCCCCGCCGCTGAAGGGCCCGTCGTGGAGCTCGACCCGGGCCGACTCGACCCGCTCGGGGACGTCGTAGACCAGGGTGCCGGCGAGGCGCTGGCCCGGGTTGAGGTAGGTGGACACCAGCCGGCCGCCGCCGTGGCCGGCGGTCGCGCCCACCCCGGCCGGCCCCGGGTCCGCGCGCCGCGCGGCGTCCCCGACGGCGTTGGCCACCGCCAGCAGCACCACCACCGCGGCGGCCAGCAGCAGCCGCCGCCACCACCGTCGCCGGGGCCGTGACGGGCGGGGCCGGGCCCGGCCAGGCACGGCGGCGGGG
>Ga0307278_10001116_pt1 | contig 13343 bp, 15 predicted proteins | sample ER_DNA_117_FD_194482 | JGI IMG/M metagenome (GOLD analysis project Ga0307278, IMG submission 194482) | Bulk soil microbial communities from the East River watershed near Crested Butte, Colorado, United States - ER_DNA_117 | ecosystem: Environmental > Terrestrial > Soil > Floodplain | place... | reverse complement strand
GGCGGCCACCGCGGTGGCCGCCCCGCTGGCCTCCGCCCCGCTGGCCGCCGTCCACGGGACGCCGCGCCAGGCCCTGGCCTGGCTGGGCGGCCTCGGCCTGCTGTTGGCCGCCGCGGCCGCCCTGCGCCTGCCCTCGCTGCTCGCCCCGGCCATGGTCGTGCTGGTGGCCGAGTACGCCATCGTGCTGGCCCGCGAGGGCGACCGGGTCGACGCCGCCGCCCCCCTGGTCGGCGCCGGCCTGCTGCTGTACGCCGAGCTGGCCTCCTGGGCCGGCGAGGCCCGCCCCCGGGTCCGCGACGAACGCCCCGTCCTCACCACCAGGGCGGCCGTCCTCGCGGCCAGCACCCTGGCCGCCCTCGGCCTCGGCGCCCTGATCCTGCTGATCGCCGGCGTCCCCGCCGGGGGCGGCCTGACCCGGCTGGCCATCGGCGTCGCCGCCGCCACCGGGACCCTCGCCCTGGTGGCGGTCCTGGCCCGCCCGACCTCGACCCGCGCCCCGGGCGGCTGAGAACCGGCCTAGGCGGCCTGGTCGGGGCGGTCCTGGTTCGGGGGACCGCCGGGAGGGCGGCGGTTGGCCCCGGGCATGCGCGACGTTGCCTGGTCCTTGAGGTCGGTGGCGCGCTCGCGGGCCCAGACCAGGGCCCGCTTGGCCCACTGGAACTCGGCCGACAGCACCACCAGCCCGAGGAGGATGACGGCGATCCCGGGGCCGGGCAGCACCAGCATGGCGGCCCCCGCAACCAGCAGGGTCATCCCGACCAGGAACACCCCGCCGCGCCGGACCGCCCGGGTCAGCACCTGCAGCAACGGTTCCACCCCGGGCCCTACCCCCTTCGCCGTTGCCCACCAGGGTACCAGGGGGGTGGTTCAAGACCGGGTAAGCTCGGCCTGGACCTCGCGACGGAGCGGAGGAGGCCGGAGCATGGGTGCCGGGGACTACTGGAACCCCAAGACCGAGACCATGGGCCGCGAGGAGCTGGCCGCCCTCCAGCTGGCCAAGCTGCGCCGGCTGTGCCAGTGGGCGGCCGCCCGCAGCCCCTTCTACCAGCGGTCCTTCAAGCACGCCGGGTTCGACCCCTCCCAGCTCCGGTCCCTGGACGACCTGCGCCGGCTGCCCCTGCTGACCCGCGCGCAGTGGATGGCCTCCCAGGGCGAGCAGCCGCCGTTCGGGCTGCTGCCGGTGGCCGGCCGCGAGGCGGCCATCCGCTGGCACACCACCTCGGGCACCACCGGCCGCGAGCCCATCCGGGTCCTGGACACGGCCAAGGACTGGGCCTGGCAGGCCGAGATGTGGTGCTACGGGCTGTGGGGGTTCGGGGTCCGCCCGGCCGACACCGCCTATGTCGCCTTCGGCTACGGCTCGTTCATCGGCTTCTGGGGACTGCACTACGGCATGGAGAAGATGGGCGTGCTGAACATCCCCGGCGGCGCCCAGACCACCGAGGGCCGGGTCAAGCAGCTGCTCGACTTCGGGGCCACGGTGGTCGCCTCCACCCCCACCTACGCCCTGCGGCTGGCCCAGGAGGCCGAACGGCTCGGCGTCGACCTGGCCGCCAGCCCGGTGCAGCGGCTGATCCTCTCCGGCGAGCCGGCCGGGTCGATCCCCCAGACCAAGGCCCTGATCGAGCGGCTCTGGGGGGCCAAGGCGGGCGACACCGCCGGCATGACCGAGATCGGCACCATCATGGTCTTCGAGTGCAGCCGCCAGCCGGGCGGCACCCACATCATCGAGGACCACTACATCGAGGAGGTGGTCGACCCGGCCAGCGGCGAGCCGGTCGGCTACGGCGAGGCGGGGGAGCGGGTGGTGACCTCCTTCGGCCGCGGCATCATCCCGCTGCTGCGCTACCGCACCGCCGACCTGGCCGCCAAGGTGCCGGCGTCGCGGTGCGGCTGCGGGCGCGGCTTCGACCTGTACGAGGGCGGCATCCTCGGCCGGGTCGACGACATGAAGCTGGTCAGGGGGACCAACGTCTACCCGCGGGCGGTCGAGGGGATCGTGCGCGAGTTCGACCACATCGAGGAGTTCCAGCTCCGCCTGACCCGCCAGGGCCACTTCGACCGGATCGCGCTGCGGGTCGAGCCGTCCCCCGGCATCTCGGACGGGGAGTGGGCGGACATGGCCGGCCGGCTGGGCAAGGCGCTGGCCGAGGCGCACGAGGGGCTGCGGTTCGAGGTCGAGCGGGCCGCCGGCGGCGAGCTGCCCCGCTTCGAGCTCAAGGCCCGGCGGACCGTCGACCAGCGCGGCACCCCGATCGGAGGCTGACATGGGAGCAACCGACCTGCTCGGACGGCCCACCACCGCGGCCGAAGACGAGCTGCTGGAGCTGTACCGGCGCTGCAAGGCGCTGCTGGAGCGCGACGACCTGGCCCCCTGCGCCCGCGCCGGGGCCCGGGTGGCCGCGGTCGGGCTCTGGAACGTCGTCAACGACCTCGGCCTGGAGCACGAGCAGCTGCTCGACCTGGGCGCCTGAGCCATGCCGGTCTCCGAGCGCCACTCCAAGCTGGTCTACGACGCCCTGGTCGCCGCCGGGGTCGAGGTCGTCTCGGCCCTGCCCGAGACCTGGCTGGTCCACCTCATCCGGCTGGCCGAGGACGACCCGGCGATGATCCTGGTCCGGCTGGCCAAGGAGGAGGAGGGCGTCGGCGTCTCCGCCGGGGCGCATCTGGCGGGGCGCAAGTCGGCCATGCTGATGCAGAACCACGGCCTGCTCCAGTCGGTCAACGGCATCGTCTCGCTGGCCCAGCTGTACAAGATCCCGCTGCTCATGCTGGTCAGCGACCGCGGCCACCTGGGCGAGCCCGATCCCTGGCAGACCGCGGGGGGCCGGGCGACCCGGCCGATCCTGGACGCCCTCGGGATCGTCACCGACGAGCTGCGCGACCCCGGGACCGTGCAGCTCCAGGTGGCCAGGGGCATGACCCTGGCCCAGGCGTCGCTCGCCCCGGTGGCCCTGCTGCTCACCCGCGACCTCATGTGGGAGGCCCTGGCCTGATGGAACGCATCCGCTGCCTTGAGGCGATCTACGACGAGCTGGCCGGCTGCGCGGTCGTCACCATCATGGGGGCGGTCGCGGTCGAGCTGTACTCGCTGGGCCACCGGCCCAACTTCTTCTACCTGGAGCACGCCATGGGGCTGGCCTCCTCGATGGGGCTGGGCATCGCCCTGTCCCAGCCGCAGCGCAAGGTGGTGGTGCTCGACGGCGACGGGTCGGTGCTGATGAACCTGGGCGGCCTGACCACCCTGGCCCGCTACGCCCCCGGCAACCTCACCCACATCGTGTTCGACAACCAGAGCCTGCTGAGCGTCGGCGGGTTCCCGACCGCCACCGCCACCGGCTCCGACCTGGCCGGCATCGCCCGCGCGGCCGGCATCGCCAAGGCCGCCACGGTCACCGACCTGGCATCGTTCCGGGCGTCCGCGGTGGCCGCGATCGACGCCGACGAGCTGGCCTGCCTGGTCGCCAAGGTCGAGCCGGTCGGCCCCAAGAGCTTCCACATGGACCTGCACCTGCTGGAGAACCGCTTCGAGTTCCAGCGATTCCTGCGACCCGACCCTCAAGGAGCGCCCTCGTGAGCGATGCCGTCCAGGCCCTGGTGACCGCCCTGGCCGCCGGGCAGGTCGAGGTGGTCGACCTGACCCAGCCGCTGTCGGAGCAGACCCCGATCCTGCGCCTGCCCGAGCCGTTCGCCAACACCCCCCGGTTCCGGCTGCGGGAGCTGTCCCGCTACGACGAACGCGGCCCCGCCTGGTACTGGAACGCCTTCGAGGGCGGCGAGCACACCGGCACCCACCTCGACGCCCCCATCCACTGGGTCACCGGCCAGCAGCTCGACGACGTCAGCCAGATCCCGCCGTCGCGCCTGGTCGGCCCGGCGGTGGTCATCGACCACGCCGACCGGGCCGCCGCCGACCCCGACCACCTGCTCCGGGTCGAGGACGTGGAGGCGTTCGAGGCCGAGCACGGCCCCCTGCCCGAGGGCGGCTGGCTGCTGTACCGCACCGGCTGGGACGCCCGCGCCCAGGACGAGGCCGCCTTCCTCAACGCCGACGACCGCGGCCCCCACACCCCCGGCATCGACGCCGCCTGCGCCCGCTGGCTGGCCGACGAGCGCCCCATCCTCGGCCTCGGGGTGGAGACGGTCGGCACCGACGCCGGCGCCGCCGCCGGCTTCGACCCGCCGTTCCCCTGCCACACCTTCCTGCTCGGCGCCGGCAAGTGCGGCCTCACCCAGCTGGCCAACCTGGACCGCCTGCCGCCCACCGGCGCCCTGCTGATCGCCGCCCCCCTCAGGATCGTGCGCGGCTCCGGCAGCCCGGCCCGGGTGCTGGCCCTGGTCCCGAGCTAGACACGCCCCGCGATCCGCAGGCGAGCGCGCCGGAACCCGACCCGCCGGCGCGGGCCCCCCGGCGGGGGAGCGTAACCGAGCCGCGAGCAGGGCGCCCACAAGTGTCCACAGGGGTCCGGTCCATGCTATTGTGCTTGGCACAGTAGTGCGGGATACGGAGGGATAGATGGACACGACCCAGCTGCTCAAGGGGGTGCTCGACCTGGCCGTGCTCGCCGTGGTCAGCGAGCGTGACGGGTACGGCTACGACGTCGTGCGGCGGCTGCGGGCGGCCGGGCTGGACGACGTCGGCGACGCGTCGGTGTACGGCACCCTGCGCCGGCTGTACAGCGGGGGGCATCTGACCTCCTATGTCGTGCCGTCGGAGGAAGGACCGCACCGCAAGTACTACGCGGTCAACGACGCCGGCAGGGCGCTGCTGGACGCCTCCACCGGCACCTGGCGCTCGTTCACCGACGCCATGGACAAGCTGCTCGGGGCCCAGGGGGAGGAGGCGTCATGAACGACACCATCGATGGCGAGGTCGCCCGCTACGCCACCGCGGTCAGGGCCGCCTTCGCCGACCTGCCCGGGCCCGAGCGGGAGCTGCTGCTCGAAGACCTCGAAGACCACCTCCAGGAGGTGGCCGCCGAGGCCGGCGGCCCCCTGACCGAGCGCCTCGGCCGGCCCGAGGCCTACGCGGCCGAGCTGCGGGCCTCGGCCGGGCTGCCCGCCCCGGCCGGGACGGCCGGGCGGCGCCGGGGGCGACCGCGGCTGCGCGGGTCTCGGGTGGCCCGCCGGTTGGCCGGGCTCCGGGCGGCCGCCCTCGGCCACCCCGCCGGGCGGGCCGTGGCCCAGTTCCTGCCCGAGCTGCGGCCGGCCTGGTGGGTGCTGCGCGGATACCTGGCCGTGCAGGCGGCCGCCGTGGCCATGACCCCGCTGTTCGCCGGGGGCGGGCTCAGCTTTCCGCTGCCCGAGCTGTTCGGCAGCCAGCTGCTGGGCCTGCTGGCCGTGGTGGCCGCGGTCGTCGGCTCGGTCGCTCTGGGGCGGCGGGGCGCCGCCAGCCCGTGGGCGCGCTGGCTGGTCGTGACCGGCAACGCCGTCCTGGCGGTGGTGGCCGTGGCGATCATCGCGGAGCTGGGGAGCAGCGAGGCCTACGACGACTACCGGCCCGGATACGTCACCGCCTACAGCCTGCCCGCGGATGGCCTGCGCGCCGACGGCAAGGAGATCAGCAACATCTTCCCCTTCGATGCCGACGGCAAGCCACTGCAGGACGTGTACCTGATCGACCAGGATGGCGATCCGGTGGTCGCGACCCACCACGACAACGAGCTCCTGGAGCCGCAGGTGCCGATGGACCGCAACGGCGCCGAGGTCCCCAACCGCTACCCGCAGGCTCAGCAGCAGCTCGACCAGGCGACCGGGCTGCGCTACCCGGGGCCGACCCCGGAGTTCCGGCCGCCGCCGGGCCCGGTGCGCTCCCCCTGACCCGAGCTAGCCGGTGTCCTTGGTGGGGAGCCAGAACCGGACGGTGGTGCCGTCGCCGGGGTGGCTGTCGACGTGGCACCAGCCGTCGGCCATGGTGGCCCGCTCCGACATGCTGGTCAGGCCGACGTGGCCGCGGCGCGGGGTGGCCCTGACCTGGTCGGGGTCGAAGCCGTCGCCGTCGTCGGCCACGGTCACCAGCAGCCCGCCCTTGGCCTCCTCCAGGCGGACCTCGACCCGGCTGGCGTGGGCGTGCACCCGCACGTTGGTCAGCGCCTCCTGGCAGATGCGGTAGGCGATCACCCGGGCCTCGGCCGGCGGCTCCCGCTCCAGGTCGTCGCGGAGCTCGGCGGCGAAGCCGCCCTGGCCGGCGGTCTCGGTCAGGTACTCGTGCAGGGCGGCGGCCAGGCCGTCGTCGTCCAGCTGCGCCGGGCGCAGGTCGAACACCAGGGTCCGCAGCCGGGCCAGGCTGGTCGACACGGCCTCCTCCAGGTGGTCGAGGAGCCGGCGCTGGCGGTCGTCGCTGAGCTGGCCGCGGAAGGTGGTCAGCATCAGCCGGGCGGCGGCGATGGTCTGGATGGCGTCGTCGTGGACCTCGCCGGCGATCCGGCGCCGCTCCTCCTCCTGGGCCCATACGACCCGCCCCAGCAGCCAGCGGCGCTGCTCGTCGAGGCGGACCAGCCGTTCGTGGGCCAGGTGGCGCTCGGTGACGTCGCGCAGCACCAGCAGCCGGCCGGTCACCCTCCCGCCCCGGTCGCGCAGGGGAGTGGTGGACAGCTCGCAGCGGCGGCCGGCCAGCTCCACCTCCTCGGGCAGGATGGGGTCGTCGGCCCGCTCGACCAGCGACGCCGTCACGCCCAGGAGCTCCTCGACCCGGCGCCCGACCGCCTCGGCGGCGGGCACGCCGAGGGCCCGCTCGGCCGCCGGGTTGAGGTTCACCACCCGCCGGTAGGGGTCGAGCACCAGCACCCCGTCCAGCATCGTCTCGAACACCGAGCTTCGGGCGATCGGGGCCAGGTCGAGCAGCCGGAACCGGAACAGCCCCCAGACCAGCACCGCCCCGGTGAGCACGAACAGGAACGGGGTCGGCTCGACGTGCCGGAACGGGCCCAGGTTGAGGTTGTGGGCCACGTTGGCCACGCTCGGCAGCAGCACGGCGGCGATCAGCAGCAGGCTCTGGCGCCAGTAGCGCCGCGACAGCCGGGTCAGCGTCCAGACGAACAGGGCCGTCGAGCCCCAGATGACCAGATCGGCGTAGACCAGGAAGGGCCAGAACAGGGGGCCGACCTGGGCGATGGCGTTGGCCGGGTCGGCCTGCGCCTCCGGCGGGTAGTAGCGGATCAGGTCGTGGGTGGCCGGGACGGCCAGCAGGGCGATGGTGGCCAGCGGGACCACCGCCAGGGCGGCCATGATCCGGCGGTTGACCAGGCGTTCCCGGCCGGTGTACTGCATGACGAAGGCGTAGAAGGCCGGGGGGAGCAGGGCGATGCCCAGCCACTTGGCGTCGCCCCAGAACTGCCTGGCCGCCAAGCCGGTGGCGGCCAGCTCGATGGCATACGCCAGCCCCCACCACCCGGCCGCGGCCAGCATCACGGCCAGGCTGGCGCCGGCCGACGCCCGCCGGTGCCGCCACACGTACAGGGTGTAGCCGGCCAGGCAGACGCCGCCTGCCAGCGCGACCGCGCTGAAGTACCAGTGCCGGCCCACGGGGCAACCTTTCGCGACGGATAGCCCGTTGGGGCTAAGCAGCGGATACTAAGCCATCTGATCGCTTCGGGCTAGACTCCCGCTAGCCGGCCTGGGCGTCGGCGAACTGGCGGGTGCGGCTGGGGCGGACGAACACGATCTGGCCCCGGACCAGCTCCAGCTCCTCGGCCTCCTCGCGCGACAGCTGGGCCTGGAGGCGCTGGCCGTCGTGCAGCACCAGGTCGGCCCGGACCTCGAAGCCCAGGTGGACCAGCCGCTCCACCATGGCCTCGGAGGTGGTGCCGTTGGGCTCGCGCCGCACCTCGATGTCGTGGGGGCGGATGAAGAACTCGCCGAGGCGGGTCACCTGGCCGACGAAGCCCATCACGAAGGCGTTGGCCGGGTGCTCGTACAGGTCGCGGGGGCCGCCGACCTGCTCGACCCGCCCGTGGTTCATGACCACGATCCGGTCGGCCACCTCCATGGCCTCCTCCTGGTCGTGGGTGACGAACACCGTGGTCACGTGCACCTCGTCGTGCAGGTGGCGCAGCCAGGCCCGCAGCTCCTTGCGCACCCGGGCGTCCAGGGCCCCGAAGGGCTCGTCCAGCAGCAGCACGCTCGGCTGCACGGCCAGGGAGCGGGCCAGGGCCATGCGCTGGCGCTGGCCACCCGACAGCTGGGCCGGGTAGCGGTCGGCCAGGCCGGGCAGCTGGACCAGCTCCAGCAGCTCGTCGACCCGGGCCCGGATCTCGGCCTTGGGCCGGCGGGCCACCTTGAGCCCGAAGGCGACGTTCTCGCGCACCGTCATGTGCTTGAACGCGGCATAGTGCTGGAACACGAAGCCGACCCCGCGCCGCTGCGGGGGCAGGGCGGTGGCGTCGCGGCCGTCGATCTCGACGGTGCCGGATTCGGGCCGCTCCAGCCCGGCGATCACCCGCAGCAGGGTCGACTTGCCGCTGCCCGAGGGGCCGAGCAGGGCGGTCAGGGAGCCGCTCGGGATCTCCACCGACACGTCGTCGAGGGCGGTGAAGTCCCCGAAGCGGCGGGTCGCGTTGCGAACGAGAATGGACATCTAGCGGCCTTCCTTGCGTCGGAGGGGTCCGGGGGACCCCGAAGAGGTGCCCCGGTGGGACGGGATCCGGGTCATTGCCAGCAGGACGAGCAGGGCGAGCGCGGCCAGGGTGAGCGAGGCGGCGTAGGCGCCGGTGAGGTCGAAGGCCTCGAAGCGGTTCTCCACGTACAGGGTCAGGGTCTCGGTCTGGCCGGCCAGCCGGCCGGACACGATCGTGACCGCGCCGAACTCCCCGAGGGCCCTGGCGGTGGTCAGGACCACCCCGTAGGCCACCCCCCAGCGGATCGCCGGCAGGGTGACCTGGAGGAACGCCCGCAGCGGTGAGGCGCCCAGGGTCCAGGCGGCCTCCTCCTGGTCGGTGCCGACCTCGCGCAGCACCGGCGCCACCTCCCGCACCACGTACGGCAGGGACACGAACACGGTGGCCAGCACCATGCCGGGCAGCGAGAAGATGACCTGGACGCCGCGTTGGGCCAGCCAGGAGCCGAGCCAGCCGGCCTGGCCGTAGACCAGGATCAGGGCCAGGCCGATGACCACCGGGGAGATGGCGAAGGGCAGGTCGATGACGGCGTCCAGCAGCCGCCGGCCCCGGAACCGGTGGCGCACCAGCACCACCGCGCAGACCACCCCGAACACGGTGTTGAGGGGCACGGCGATGGCCGCGATCAGCAGCGACAGCCAGAACGCGTGCCGCGCGTCGGGGGCGGTGACGGCCTGCCACACCGGCGCGACCCCGTCGCCGAAGGCCCGCCACAGCACGGCCCCCACCGGCACCAGCAGGATCATGGCCAGGTACCCGAGGGCCAGGACCCGCAGCGGCCAGGTTCCCCGGGGGGTGGAGTCGGGCCTAGTCGGCATGGCGGGTCCTCCGGCGCTGGAGCAGGTTGAGGCCGGCCAGGACCAGCACCGAGATGGCCAGGAGCACCACCGAGACCGCGGCCGCGCTGCCGACGTCGTCGTTCTCGACCAGCGAGAACACGTGCACCGACGCGACCTCGGTCCGGTAGGGGATGTTGCCCGACAAGATCACCACCGAGCCGAACTCGCCCACCGCCCTGGCGAAGGCCAGCGCCGCGCCGGCCAGCAGGGCCGGGGCGATGGTGGGGAGCACGATCCGCCGGAAGCTGGTCACCGGTCCGGCGCCCAGGCAGCGGGCCGCCTCCTCCTGGTCCGGCTCCATGGTCATGAGCACCGGCTGGACCGAGCGGACCACGAACGGGAGCGTGACGAAGGCCAGGGCGAGCACGACCCCGGGCCGGCTGTAGCCGAGGTTGATCCCGACCGGGCTGGAGCTGCCGTACAGGGCCAGCAGGGTGATCCCGGCCACGATCGTGGGCAGGGCGAAGGGCAGGTCGATCAGGGCGTTGACCACCCGCTTGCCGGGGAACTCGTCGCGCACCAGCACCCAGGCGACGACCGTGCCCATGACCACGTTGCCGGCGGCCACCAGGAGGGCCACGGCCATGGTCAGGCGCAGCGCGGCCAGCGCCTGGGGCTGGGTCGTGGCCGCCCAGAAGGCACCCCAACCGTCGCGGCCGGAGCGCCACACCACCGCGGTCAGCGGCAGGATGACGATCAGGCTGAGGTACAGGGTGACGGTGCCGCGCAGGAGCGCGGCACCACCCCGTAGCCCGAGCCCGGCCCGCTGCCGGGCAACGGCACTAGCTGCCAACCGACACGCCCAGCTGGCGCTCGATGCCGGCCACGATGCCGGCCTCCTTGTCGAAGAACTGCTTGTTCACGTCCGACCAGCCGCCGACGTCCTTGATGGTGAACAGCCCGGACGGGGTGGGGAAGTCGGCGCTGGCCGCGGCCGCCTCGTCGACCGGCCGGTAGCCCTTGGCGGCGTACAGCTTCTGGGCCGCCTCCGAGCGCAGGAAGTCCACGAACGCCTTGGCCGCGGTGGGGTTCCTGCTCTTGGCCGCGACCGCGACCGGGTTCTCGATCAGGATGGTGTTGTCGGGCACCACGTAGTCGACCGGCTGCTCCTTCTGCCGGGCGTTGATGGCCTCGTTCTCGTAGGCCAGCATCACGTCGCCCTTGCCGCCGATGAAGGTCTGCAGCGCCTCACGGGCCGACTTGTCCTGCACCGGGACGTGGCGGAACAGCTCCAGCAGATAGTCGGACGCCTCCTTGGGCGTCTTGCCGGCCTTCAGCTGGGCGCCGTAGGCGGCCATGATGTTCCACTTGGCCCCGCCCGAGGTGAACGGGTTGGGCTCGATGACCTCGACGCCCGGCTTGATCAGGTCGTCCCAGGTCTTGATGCCCTTCGGGTTGCCCTTGCGGACGACGAACACCACCACCGAGTTGGTGATCATGCCCTTGTGGGCGTCGGCGTTCCAGTCCTTGGCGACCAGGCCGGCGTCGACCAGCTTGGTCATGTCCGGCTCCAGCGAGAAGGCGACCACGTCGGCGGCCAGGCCGTTCTGGACGGCCCGGCTCTGGTCGCCCGAGGCGCCGTAGGACTGGGAGAAGCCGACGCCCTTGCCGGCGTCGGTCTTCTGGAACGCCGGGATCAGCTGCTCGTACGCCTCCCGGGGGGTCGAGTAGGCGACCAGCGTCAGCTTGTCGCTCCCGCCGCCCGAGCCGCCACCGCAACCGGTGGCCAGCAGGGCACCTGCGACCAGCAGCGCGGCGGCGAACTTGGAACGGACCTTCATCGCTCCTCCTCTGATTTCCACTTTCCCTACCTGGTTGCTAGAGAATGCACGATGCCGCCGCGGGCGTTCTCAGTCAAGTGTCGGATCCCGGCTACGTTCCCTGAACGAGCAGAGTCACCCATGGGTCAGCCCCGCCCGGCCCGCGGTTGGGCGAGAATGCACCCATGCACGTCTCAGCGAAGGCGGATTACGCCGTCCGGGCGGCGGTCGAGCTGGCCGCGGCCGGTCCCGGGCCGGTCAAGGGCGACCGGATCGCCGAGGCCCAGCAGATCCCGCTCAAGTTCCTCGAGAACATCCTGTCCGACCTTCGCCACGCCGGCTACGTGCAGAGCCAGCGAGGCGCCGAGGGCGGCTACTGGCTGGCCGAGCCGGCCGAGACCATCACCCTGGCCGACATCATCCGGGTGGTGGACGGGCCGCTGGCCAACGTCCGCGGGGCCCGGCCGGAGTCGGTCGAGTACGCAGGCAGCGCCAGCCACCTGGTCGAGGTGTGGATCGCGGTCCGGGTGAGCCTGCGCGGGGTGCTGGAACGGGTCACCCTGGCCGACCTGGTCACCGGGGTCCTGCCGGCCGAGGTCAAGGAGCTGACCGCCGACGCCGACGCCTGGGTGTCACGCTCGGCCGGCGGCCACCCCCCGCCGCCGCCGTCCCGCCGTCCCGGCGCGCCTAGGTGAACGCGGCCAGGCCGGTGACGGCCTGGCCCAGGATCAGGCTGTGGACCTCGCTGGTGCCCTCGTAGGTGAGGACCGACTCGAGGTTGTTGGCGTGGCGGATCACCGGGTACTCGAGGGTGACGCCGTTGGCGCCCAGGATGGTCCTGGCCGTCCGGGCGATGGCCAGGGCCTCGCGGACGTTGTTGAGCTTGCCCAGGCTGACCTGCTCGGGGGCGAGGCGGCCCTCGTCCTTCATGCGGCCAAGGTGCAGCGCCAGCAGGGTGCCCTTGGACAGCTCGACCAGCATGTCGGCCAGCTTCTGCTGGGTCAGCTGGAAGCCGCCGATGGGCCGGTCGAACTGGACCCGGGTGGTCGCGTACGAGAGCGCGCTCTGGAAACAGGCCCTGGCCGCCCCCATCGAGCCCCAGACGATGCCGTAGCGGGCCTCGTTGAGGCACGACAGGGGACCGCGCATCCCGCGGACCTCGGGCAGCACCGCGTCGCCGGGCAGCCGGCAGTCCTCCAGCACCAGCTCGGAGGTGACCGAGGCCCGCAGGCTGAGCTTGCGCCCGATGTCGCGGGTGGAGAAGCCGGGGGTGCCCGCCGGGACCAGGAAGCCGCGCACGCCCTCGTCCTCGGTGCGGGCCCAGACCACGGCCAGGTCGGCGATGCCGCCGTTGGTGATCCACATCTTGGTGCCGTTCAGCACCCAGTCGCCGCCGTCGCGGCGGGCGCTGGTGCGCATCCCGGCCGGGTTGGAGCCGAAGTCGGGCTCGGTCAGCCCGAAGCAGCCGACCACCTCGCCGGCGGCCATCGGCGGCAGCCAGCGCTGCTTCTGCTCCTCGGAGCCGTAGCGCCAGATCGGGTACATGGCCAGCGAGCCCTGGACCGAGACGAAGCTGCGGGCGCCGGAGTCGCCGGCCTCCAGCTCCAGGCAGGCCAGGCCGTAGCTGACGGCGTTGGTGCCGGCGCAGCCGTAGCCCTGCAGGTGCATGCCGAGCAGGCCAAGGTCGCCGAGCTCCTTGGCCAGCTCCCGTGGCAGCTCGCCGCGCTCGAACCAGCCGGCCACCTCGGGCAGGACCCGGTCGCCGACGAAGCTGCGGGTGGTGTCGCGGATGAGCCGCTCCTCGTCGCTGAGCAGCCGGTCCAGGTCGAGGAAGTCCAGGGGATCGGGGGTCTGGCTCATGACTGCTCCTCCGGCTGCGGGCCGGGGTCGGGGACGACGGCGACCCCGACCAGCTCGACCTTGGCCGCCGGGTCGAACAGCCCGGCGACCTCGAACAAGGCCGTGGCCACGTAATGGCGGCCCAGGTGGCGCCGGTAGACGGCGCCCAGCTCGCCGAGGGCGGCCCGGTAGACCGTGGCCTCGGTCGTGTAGACGTGCAGCGACACCAGGTGCTGGGGGGCGCCGCCGGCCGCGGCCAGGGCGGCGACCAGGTTGGCGGCCGCGACCTC
>Ga0307278_10001115_pt1 | contig 13350 bp, 7 predicted proteins | sample ER_DNA_117_FD_194482 | JGI IMG/M metagenome (GOLD analysis project Ga0307278, IMG submission 194482) | Bulk soil microbial communities from the East River watershed near Crested Butte, Colorado, United States - ER_DNA_117 | ecosystem: Environmental > Terrestrial > Soil > Floodplain | place: USA... | reverse complement strand
CGAAGGTAAGGGTGAAACGGTGGGGTAAGAGCCCACCAGCGTCGTGGTGACACGACGGCTAGCCAAACCCCGTCCGGTGCAAGGTGAAACAGGCTCCGATGACGCTGCCCGCCGAGGAGCCGGGTACACCGCTCGAGCCATCGGGCAACCGGTGGCCTAGAGAGATGGTCACCCTCGACAGAATCCGGCTTACAGGTCTGCTACGGAAAAAGCCCTGGTAACGGGGCTTTTTCTATGCCTGCGATTCGCCGGCGACTCGTCAGGCTCGCCCCGCAGCGGGCTGACTGCGGTCTCCGTGGAACCGCTCGGCGCGGTCGCCCGGACGTGGCCCTCTCGGCCGTGCCGGCTACGAGCCGCTCCGCGAAGCGAAGGCTAACACTGCTTTTCGTCGGATTGGGCCAGTGCCGACCAATCGGTGCAGGCGTTTCTCGCTCCGTCGACCGCTAACACGCTAAGTGAGCCAGCCTTCGTCCCGCTGGGAGCCGGAAGGCCGTGAAGGTCGAATGCAGCCGGCCCTCGATCGAGTGCGTCCCGTCCTAGACTCACTCCGTGCAGGTCTGCCCTGTTTGCGGTGGCGAGAGCCCCGAAGGCTTCAGTTTCTGCGGGAGCTGCGGCGCCTCGCTCGCCGCGGAGACCCTGCCCGCGCGTGAGGTGCGGAAGAGGGTCACGATCTGCTTTTGCGACGTGGCGGGCTCGACCGCTCTGGGGGAGCGGCTCGACCCGGAGTCGCTGCGTCGCGTGATGGCGCGCTACTTCGATTCGATGCGGCAGGTGGTCGAGCGGCACGAGGGGACGGTGGAGAAGTTCATCGGCGATGCGGTCGTGGCGGTGTTCGGCGTCCCGGTCTTGCACGAGGACGACGCGCTGCGGGCGGTGCGCGCGGCGGCGGAGATGCGCGGTGTTCTCGGAGAGCTGAATCGGGAGCTCGAGCACGATTACGGGACGACGCTCGCGCTGCGGATCGGCCTCGATACGGGCGAGGTGGTCGCAGGCACCGAGGAGCGGCTGGTGACCGGGGACGCGGTCAACGTTGCCGCGCGGCTGGAGCAGGCCGCCCAGCCCGGAGAGATCCTTCTCGGGGAGGAGACGTTTCGCCTCTGCCGTCACGCGGTGGAAGCGGAGCCGCTCGAGCCGCTCGCGCTCAGGGGCAAGAGCGAGCGGCTCGCCGCCTATCGCCTGGTCGCAGTCGCCCCCGGTGCCGAGCGAGTGCCTCGGCGGCTCGAGGTGCCGATGGTCGGCCGCGAGCGTGAGCGCCGCCTGCTCGCCGGCGCCTGGGAGCGGGTCTGCTCGGAACGCTCTTGTCAGCTGTTCACGCTCCTGGGCCCGGCCGGGGTCGGGAAGTCGCGCCTGGCGTCCGAGTTTCTAGAGGCCGTCGAGGACGCGACCGTTCTCCGCGGGCGCTGCCTCTCCTACGGCGAGGGCATCACCTACTGGCCCGTAGCCGAGGTGCTCAAGCAACTACTGGGCGTGGAGGCCCCGTCGCGCCTGGCGGAGCTCGGGCTCGGCGAGGCTGCAGCTGGTGCCCTGCGCACACTCCTGGGCGAGGAGGCGGGCCTGACCTCGACCGAGGAGATCGCGTGGGCGGTGCGCAAGCTGCTCGAGACGGAGGCGGCGACCCGACCAGTCGTGTGCCTCTTCGACGATCTGCACTGGGGCGAGGAGACCTTCTTTGAGCTGGTCGAGCAGGTCGCCGACTTGAGCCGCGACGCGCCGATCCTCCTTCTCTGCCTGGCGCGGCCGGAACTGATCGAGCGACGGCCGAGCTGGGCGGGTGGCAAGCTCAACGCGACGAGCGTTCTGCTCGAGCCGCTGTCCGGCGAGGAGTGCGGCCAGCTGATCGAGAACCTCGTGGGTCGGGCCGAGCTCGCCGATGAGGTCGAGACGCGGATCGCGCAGGCCGCCGAGGGGAATCCCCTCTTCGTCGAGGAGATGCTCTCCATGCTGATCGACGACGGCCTCCTCGTGCGCCAGAACGGCCACTGGGTGGCGACGGCCGAGCTGACCACCGTTCCGGTGCCGCCCACGATCCAGGCGCTCCTCGCTGCCCGCCTGGACCGGCTCGGCGAGGAGGAGCGGGCAGTGATCGAGCGGGCGTCGGTCGAGGGCCAGGTCTTCCATCGCGGATCGGTCGCGGAGCTTCTGGCCGAGCCTCTCCGGGCCTCCGTGGCGGCGCATCTCGGCGCGCTCGTCCGCAAGGAGCTGGTTCGACCTGAAAAGCCAGCGCTCGGGGCTGAAGACGCATTTCGCTTTCGCCACTTGCTCATCCGCGACGCGGCGTACGACTCGATCCCGAAGCAGCTGCGGGCCGAGCTCCACGAGCGCCATGCGGACTGGCTGGAGAGGAAGGCCGGGGAGCGGGCTGTCGAGTACGAGGAGATCATCGGCTACCACCTCGAGCAGGCGTTCCGCTATCGCGCCGAGCTCGGCCCACTCGATGGGACGGCGCAGGCGCTCGGCCGCCGTGCCGCCGAGCGTCTCGCGGCGGCCGCCCACCGAGCTTTCAGTCGCAGGGACGCGCTCGCGGCGGTGAACCTTACCTCGCGAGCCGCCTCGCTCTTGCCGCCGGATGATCCGGGGCGGGTCGACCTGGTTCCCAATGTGCGTGTCATCCAGGGTATGAGCGGCGACTTGAGCTGGGCGCACGGAGTCCTGGACGAAGCAGTCGCCGCCGGCGACGAACGGCTCAAGGCGCATGCGCTCGTGCAGGGAGCGTTCCTGCGCCTGTTCACCGAGCCAGAGGTGAACCCGAGCGAGCTGATCGAGGTTGCAGAACAGGCAATCGACGTGTTCGAGGCGTGTTCCGACGAACTCGGCCTCGGCCGAGCCTGGCGCCTGATCGCGCAGGCCCACTACCTCGCGCGACGCGCTGGCGCGAGCGCGGAAGCGTTCGAGCAGGCGCTGGTGCATGTCCGATCCGCTAAGGATCGCATCGAGGAGACGGAGATCGTCGAGTACCTGGTGTTCGCTCTGTTCGTCGGACCGGTGCCCGCCATGGAAGCAGCTCAGCGTGGTGAACAGCTGCTCGCGAAGGCAACCACCAACCCGTTGCTCGAGGCGTTGGTGGCGGGGTTTCTCGCGAATCTCCAAACAATGCAAGGCGGAAAGGCCGAAGCCGAAGAACTACTTGTACGAGCGGGCCGAGCGCTGGACGACCTCGGCGAGATCGCCTGGGAACTCTCGATTGAGTCCGCACAAATCGCCCTCTGGCAAAACGACCCCCTTGCGGCTGAGCGCGAGCTTCGCCCTTCGTACGAAGCCCTCAAGAAGGTCGGTGAGAAGACGACCTTTTCCCTGGTGACCGGTTTGCTCGCAGAAGCCGTGTACAGGCAGGGACGGTACGAGGAAGCGGAGGAACTCACCCGAGAGTGCGAGCATGCCGCCCGTCTGAACGACGTTAACGCGCAGATCCTCTGGCGGGCGACTTGGGCAAAGGTGCTCGCTCGCAAAGGAGCGCTCGAAGCGGCGGAAGCGCTCGCGTCCGAGGCAGTAGCGTTCGCCGTGGAGAGCGACTTCATCAGCGTGCACGGAGATGCGCTCGTTGCCCAAGCCGAGGTCGTCCGGCTCGCGGGTCGCCCCCGCGAAGCCGCCTCGGCTCTCAAGGGCGCGATTGCGCTCTACGAGCAGAAGGGGAACGCCGTCGCGGCGGTGCGGGCCCGCGCCCTACTCGCGGAGCTAGGCGACGCCGCGCCGTCCGTGCCGTAGGAGCGACACCCCATCAGGAACACTCCCAAATCGCCGGATGGAGGGGCGGAGACCTCCGTCGGCAGTGTGGGCCGGCGCCGCGTCGGTCACGCCGTCGACCGTGCGCCCGCGCCGTTGCTGGTCGTGGTCGCCGCCTGTTCGTTCCAGGGCGGCGCGGCGCTCGCGACGACGATCTTCGACGAGGTCGGGCCGCTCGGCGCAGTCACTCTCCGCGTCGCCTTCGGCGCTGCGATCCTGCTTGCGCTCCATCCGGGGCTGCTGCGGCGCCGCCCCCGCGGCGAGCTGCGCTGGGTGCTCCTGCTCGCGGTGGTGCTCGCCGGACTGAACGCGAGCTTCTACGAGGCAATCGAGCGCGTTCCGCTCGGAGTCGTCGTGACCGTCGAGTTCCTGGGCCCACTCGGGATCGCCATCGCGGGCTCGCGCCGCGCGCGCGACTTCCTCTGGGTCGTGCTTGCCGCTCTCGGTGTCGCGCTCCTCGGCAGTCCGACGGTCGACGTCGACCTCGTCGGCTTCGGCTTCGCGCTTGCGGCGGCGACCTGCTTCGCGGGCTACATCGTCGTCGGGAAACGGGTGACCGCCTCATGGAACCTCTCCGAGGGGCTGACGGTCTCGATGGCGCTCGCCGCAGTACTCCTGCTCCCGCTCGGGATTCCTGCAGGGGGATCGGGGTTGCTCGAGCTACACGTTCTGGCTGCCGGAGTCGGCGTGGCGCTGCTCGCCTCCGTTCTCCCGTACATGCTCGAGCTGGCGGCGCTGCGGCGGATGCGCACCTCGACCTTCGGGATCGTCGTGAGTCTCGAACCGGCGATCGCCGCGCTCGCAGGCCTCGTCCTCCTCGCGCAGGCGCTCGACCCGTTCGAGTGGCTCGCGGTCGTGCTCGTGACGATCGCTTCGATCGGCGCCAACCGCGACGCCCGTGGACCGATGCCCCACGAGGCGTGAACGGGCGCTCGGCGGAAGGAGCCTCAAAGGATCGAGTCGGGGTCGTCCACTCAAGACGAAGCCGACGACAGAGGCGCGTCTGAGGAAGAGCGTCGCATCGGGCAGCACATGTGGAACGTGATCACCGCCCTGAAGGAAATTCTCGGTATCACGCAGTTCGAGCAGCTCTGGGAGCAGCTCGCCACAGCACTCGATGACGAGCGAGACGCAGATGCATCCTTCGATGCCGGACCCATTGAGCGCTTCGAGTTGCCAGCGAGGCGTCGTGGTTGCAGGTGTCGCACTCGAAAGAGTGCATCTGTGTCTCTCCGGTTATCGGGGTAAGTAGCGCCGCAGACGCAACGGCGACTCGGTGAGGATCTACGGCTCTCGTGCGGCACGGGTAGGCGCTCGGCGCCAGGAACATTCGAAGCGCGCCGTTCTGGCTTGAGACGGCGTTCTGGTGCCGCTTGCGGCAGGTGGCGAGTTATTGGGGAGTGATTGGCGACGTCGCCATGCCAGCCTGTGAGCGTGACAGTGCGAGCGAACCGACCGCACACGGGGGCCGATGCAGCCCGCCAGCTCGAGCTCTTCGACGACACGCTGGCCGAGCCAGAGCACGCCCGGGCCGAGCTTCCGGTCGGCGGGGCAATGCTGTGCCGCTCGAACGCCAGCCTGGAAGCCCTCCCGATCGAGCTCGCAGAGCCCGACGAGTCCGCAGACGGTCGATCGCATGCATGTGCCGATCGCGCCACGCTCGCCGCGCTCGAGACAGCGCTCGCAGACGCCCGCGCGGCGGCTGACGACCGGCCGGCCCTCGTTGTCCTCGCCTCCCGATTCGGCGAACTCGGCACTCAGCCCGCTCGGCCGCCGGCAGGCGCTCTCTCGCTGCGGCAGGCGAGGGACGACTGGCTGCGCCGCCTCGAAGCCTCGCAAAAGAGCAAGAGCGCGATCGTCGCCTACCGAGTCGCGATCGATGAACTGCTCGACTGGTCGGAGGCGAACGGGCGAAGCGTCCTCGAGGAGGCGACGATCGTCGACTACCTGCGCTGGTACCAGCAGCGGGCGCGCCCCGCGCAGGCGACGTACTACCGGCGCTTTCTCCTCCTGCGCAAGTTCCTCCGTTGGGCTAGCCAACGGGAAGGCATCCGCGACCCATTCCTCGACCTCGAGCCGCCGCCGAAGCCTCGGCAGGAGCGCGACTGGCTGACCTCCGAGGAGTTCCGCCGCCTACTCGACGCCGCCGGCCGGCCTGAGCGGAACCTGCCCGGCCTCGCGGAGAGGGACCAGCTCACGCTGCTCGCCCTCGTCACGACCGGGCTGCGTCGCTCCGAGCTATGCGCGCTCGAGTGGCGCGACCTCGAGCTCGACGGGCGCAAGCGGTCGCTGCTCGTCCGCCACGGGAAGGGCGGCAAGTCTCGGCGTCAACCGCTGCCGGCTGGCGTCGCCCGCGAGCTGCGGACGCTGCGCGACGCCCGGCAACCCGAGCCGACCGACCCGGTCTTCTGCGGGCTCGCGGGCGGACGCCTGCAGGAGACGATTCTCGCCGATGTCATCCGCCGCGCCGCCAAGCGCGCTGGGATCGAGAAGCACGTCACCGCCCACACGCTGCGCCACACAGCCGCGACGTGGCTCCGCCAGGAAGTCGGCGACACTCGCCTCGTCGCCGAGTACCTCGGGCACGCCGACCTCTCGACCGTCGCGCGCTACGCGCACGTCGATCGCGAGGAGCTGTTCGAAGCGGTTGGCCGACTCGAGGAGCTCGCTGCTCCCAACAGGGAAGCGCGTGTACGAGCCCCGGTGGAGGTCGCTGACGATGCTGCGCCTGACGATTCAACCGCCTCCGATGTCGGCTCCGACGCCTCGCCGGCACAGCAGCGACGCCGTCGTCGTCGACGACGGCCCCACGGGCGCCACCGGTGATCGCCCTCGTTGGCCGGCGATGGGATTTGGGCGGCCGCACCAGACCCAGGCGGCCTACTCATCGTCCGCGGACGAGTTTCGGAGTGGCGGTCGGACGCACAAGCGCTTCTGCTCGTGCCCGCACTCCTGACATCGTCCCGCGCGCCGAACTGATCCGGAAGCCCTCGAGTGCGAGGCGGCTGAAGAACCTACCTGCGGCGTAGCCTTCCGCGCACGTAGGTTGGCTCGCCGGACTCCGGGCACGATCGGGCGCTGACCTCGATTGAGGGCATTTGAACCCATTCAAGGTCAAATGACCCCGTTTAGGGTCATAGCGGCTATACTCGGACACGCTGTGGATCTCTCCTTCCCCTACACCGTCGCCCTCTCAAAGACCGACGGGGAGGTCCTGTCGGTGCTCGCGGGAACGACAAGGCCCCTTGGCGGCCGGGAAGTGGCTCGTCTCACCGGCGTATCCCAGAATGGCGCCTGGAGGGCGCTGCGCCGGCTGGTGGATCAAGGCGTCGTCATCGAGCAGCCGGCAGGCGGCCGATCCCTGCTCTACACGCTGAATCGCGACCATATTGCCGCGGAGCCGATCATCACCCTTACTCGCCTCCGGTCGATCCTGATCGAGCGGCTCAAGGAGCATCTCGGAATTTGGGAGGTTCCGCCGATTCATGCGTCCATCTTCGGATCGGCGGCCCGCGGCGACGGGGACACAGCGAGCGACATCGACATCCTGGTCATCCGACCGAGGGACGTGGAGGAGGAGGACGAACGTTGGCGGTCGCAGATCGACTCGCTCGCCGGTGCCATCCACTCCTGGACCGGGAACCACGCGGGTATCGCGGAGATCTCCGAGCGCGATCTCGCGCGTTTACGCCGCGAACGTCCACCCGTCATCGAGAACGTCAACGCCGATGGGATCACGCTCATAGGCGACGAGCCGTCGAGCCTCTTCCGGAGGCGGCGATGAGCTCTCGGGCGCGAGACAGAGGCCGCACCGAGGTCTGCGGCAACCGCGAGGCCGAGGCCAAACTCCGGCGCGCCGAGCAGTTCATGGAGGTCGCCAGGCTGATCAAGGACGAGCCCGATCCCGACTGGGCGAGCGCAGCCGCCGCGCTCGCCGTCCTCGCAGGCATCGCCGCCTCCGATGCAGCCTGCTGCAAGGCCCTCGGTCGCCGGTCGCGCGGTCAGGATCATCACGACGCCGAAGCCCTGCTCGAACAGATCGAGCCAGGCGGCAAGAACGCGGCCAACGCGATGCGCCGACTGATCAACCTCAAGGACGAAGCTCACTACGGCTTCTACTACATGGCCACGCAGGACTTGAAGTCGGCATTCACCCAGGCTGAAAGGCTCATTCGCTTCGCGCGAGGCGTCCTCGCACGCCAGTAGCCGAGTCGCGACGTTCAGCCGACCCATCGCAGCCGCTTGATCGCACCGCGCAGCTCATGCGCGTTCACGCGCGTGTAGCGCTGGGTCGAGTCGAGGTGCTTGTGGCCGAGCAGCTCCTGGATCTGGCGCAGGTTCGCGCCGGCGTGGAGGAGCTCGGACGCGAAGACGTGCCGGAGCGTGTGCGGCGTGACGCGCTTGCGCTCGTTGACGCCGGCGGCCTCCACGTAGTGGCGGAACACCTGGCCGAGCTGCGTCGGGTGGAGCCGGCCGCCCTGCACGCCGACGAAGACCGCCTGCTCGATCAGCGGGACGCGCGTGGCGTAGTACTCGGCGAACAGCGGGGAGAGTGCCGGGTGGATCGGGATCGTCCGGTGCCGGCCGCCCTTCGCCTTGCGGATCCGCAGTAACCGGCGCGAGAGGTCGACGTCGTCCCAATCGAGTCCGAGCAGCTCGCTCCGTCGCAAGCCGCCGTAGGCCATCAGTGCGAGCAGCAGCCGGTCCCGTTCCGCCTTGCCCTCGAAGTGACGCTCCCACAGATCGGCGCGACCCGGCTGGACGAGCAGCCGCTCGAGTTCGCCCATCGTGAGGACGTCGGGGAGCGCTTCGCGCTTCTTCGGCGTCCGCAACGGCAGCGCCGGGTCGCGGACGAGCCGCTCTTCCTCGACGAGGAAGCGGAAGAAGCACTTCAACGCCGCCGTCGTCCGCGCCTGGCTCGACACCGCTGGGCGCCGCTTCTGCTCCTCCGCGAGGAACGCACGCAGGTGTGTCACTTTCACCTCGGCCAGCGCGATCCCCTCACCCTGTAGGTACGCCAGACACGCCGAAACGTCACGCTTGTAAGCCGAGCATGTCATCGGGGCAAGGCGCCGCTCCGACTGGCAAAAGCGCAGGAAATCGGCGACTTCCTTGCTCGTCCCTTTCTTCATCGATCCTCCTTTGGGCAGCCTCCCGGCCCCCGCTGGAGCGACCCTCCTGACTATCCGGCTTATAGGCCTGCTACGGAAAAAGCCCCGGTAACGGGGCTTTTTCTATGGACCGATTTCGCCGGCGACTCGTCAGCCGAGCCCAGCGACGGGCCCGACGGCGTGGCGAGCGTTGTACGCCGGTTTCGTGGATTCGTGCGGAGGCGGCTCATAATCATGTAATGGCCGCATCCGCCGGCGAGCGGCGCATCGTCTCGGTCCTCCTGGCCGACATCGCCGACTCGACGGCGATCGGCGAGCGGCTCGGCCCCGAGCGCTCGAAGTTCCTCTTCGACGAGGTCATCCGTCTCATTGCTACCGAGGCGAAGCGGTTCGGGGGCACCGTCGCGCAGCTGACGGGCGACGGGCTCTACGCGCTCTTCGGCGTCCCGACCGCCCACGAGGACGACGCCGAACGGGCCGTGAGAGCCGCGCTGGCCGTGCACACCGCGCTCGCTGCGTATGCCAGCGATCTCGGCGACGCTTACGGCATCGAGCTCGCCGCCCGCGTCGGGGTCAACACGGGTCCGGTCGTCCTCCTTCCTGAGGAGGCGCCTCCCGAAGAGCGCTACAACGCACTCGGCGACACGGTCAACGTCGCCGCTCGGCTCCAGGTGCACGCGGGCGCGGGAGGGGTCGCCGTCGGGCCGGTGACTGCGCGGCAGGTCGAGGACGCGTTCGAGCTCGAGTCGCTGGGCCCGCTTGAGCTGAAGGGGAAGGCCGAACCCGTCGAGGCGTTCCGCCTTGCGGACGAGCGGGAAGGCGCCGCGCGCCACATCTCGCCGCACGTCGGCCGCGAAGAAGAGGTCGCCGTGCTCGATGAGATCCTCGCCGAGTTGATCGACGGGCGGGGATCGATCGTCGCGATCACCGGCGAGCCCGGAATTGGCAAGAGCCGCCTCGCCGCCGAGGCCCGGAACCGCTGGAGCGACCAGGTGCGATTCCTCGGTACGCAGGGCGTGTCGTACGCGCAGAGCGTCCCCTACTACCCGCTCCGCGAGCTCTTGCGCGGCTTCCTCGGCCTCGGGGTCGGCGACCCGGAAGCACGCGTCCGGCTCGAGCTCAAGGCTCAGCTCGCGGCATCGCTGGGCGAACGCGGCGACACCTACTACCCGTTCCTCGCCTCGCTGCTCGGGCTCGCGCTCGAGGACGACGCGCAGGAGCGCATGCGGGCACTCGCCCGCGACTCGGTCCAGCGTCAGATGCATGAGGCCGTCGTCGAGCTTGGGCGCGCGCTCTCACATGAGCGTCCGCTCTGCCTTGTGCTCGAGGACCTCCACTTCGCCGACGAGCCAACCCTGGACCTGTGCGAGGAGCTCCTGCTGCTCGCCGACGAGGAGGCGACAGCAGTCTTCCTGGTCTATCGCAGCGATCCGGATCTGCCCTCGTGGAAGCTTGGCGAGGCGGCGCGCCGCCGGTACCGGCACCGCTTCCGTGAGCTTCAGCTTGACGCCCTCGATTCGGACCAGGGGGCGCGATTGGCCGCCTCTGCCGCGGGAGGCGAGCTCACCCAAGACTTCGCTGCGCAACTCGCCGAGCGCACGGGCGGCAACCCGCTCTTCCTCGAGGAGGCGGCGCGGGATGCGGTCGAGCAGGGCGACGGCGCCGCCCTGCCGATCGCGATCCAGGAAACGCTCCAAGCCAGGCTCGGCCGTCTAGCGCCGAACGTCCGCGAGGTCGCGTCTGTTGCCTCCGTCGTGGGGCGGACTTTCGGAGCGCCGCTGCTCGAGCGGCTCGTCCCCCCGGAGCGGCTGCGGCCGGCCCTGTCCGAGCTCCAGCGGCTCGACCTCGTCGTGGAGGAGCGGCGCCACCCAGCTCCGGAATACCGCTTCCGCCACGGCCTCGTTCAGGAAGCGGCGTACGCGAGCCTGCTCGAGGAGCGCCGGCGCGACCTGCACCGGGTCGTCGGCACGGCGCTCGAGGAACTGCACGGAGATGAACTGTCAGAGGCCTACGGACTGCTCGCCCGCCACTTCGCCGAGGCCGACGAGCCGGCGAAGGCGTCCCGTTACCTGCTCGAGGCCGGGGACGCGGCCCGCGCCGTGTACGCCGATGAGGAGGCGATCGCGGACTACCGGCGCGCGCTCTCGTTCCTCGACCGTCTGGGTGATGCCGGCCAGGCGCGCACCGTGCTCTTCAAGATCGCACTCGCGCATCACCTCGCCTTCGACTTCGAGGCGGCGAACGGAGCGTGGGCCGAGGCCTTCGCGCGACCCGAGCCACCCCCAATCCGCCTGGAGCTGACCGAGCGGCTCACGACGTTCGGTCTGCGCGTGGAGGACTGGGTGCCAGGCTACGGCTACGACATCGGCGCCTGGTTTTTCGCGCCGAATCTGTTTCGCGGCCTGCTGCGCCTCGAGCATGTTGACGTGGTCTCCGACCTCGCCGAGCGCATGGCGGTCTCGCCGGACGGCTGTACGTACGAAGTCCTCTTGCGCGAGGGGCTTCGCTGGAGCGACGGAGAGGCGCTGACCGCCGAGGATTTCGCGTTCACCTACCGGGTGATGGTGGAGGAGCGCGTGCCGACCGCACATCTGCTCGAGGGGCTGGAGGCGGAAGCACCGGACGCTCGGACGCTCCGGCTCCATCTCGACGAGCCGCGAGCCTACATGCTGTACCTGCTCGCTCAGCTGCCCTTGTTCCCCTGGCCGCGACACCGCGTCGAGTCGCTCGGAGACGAATGGCACACCCCGGCCGCCTGGGTCAGCAACGGACCCTTCGTCCTTCGCGAGTTCCGCGAAGAGAGCAGTGTGCTCACCGCAGACCCGCACTGGCGACGGACACGCGGCAACGTCGGCGAGGTGACGATCGAGAAAGGACTGCCGCCGCAGGTCTTCGAGGAATGGCGAACGAATCGCCACGACGTCCTCTTCGTCCCCGGCCGCAGTCGGAAAGACGCGGTGCACGACGAGCGAGACACGGTCGCCCTGTCGATCCCGTTGCCCATGACGGAATACGTCGCCTTTCCGGCCCGTTCGCCCTTCGACGACGAACGGATCCGAAAGGCGCTGGCACACGGGCTGGACCGCGATCTCCTCGTCGGGGGAGCTGAAGATCAGCCGGCGCATGGAGGCTTCCTGCCACCGTCCATGCCCGGGCACTCGCACGATCTGGCTCCGAGGCACGATCTGGCGCGTGCGCGGAGCCTGCTCGCAGAGGCTGGGTACCCGGACGGCCGGGGGCTACCCGAGCTCCGGTGCATCCACGTCGATTTCGGGTTCGGCGAAGCCTATCGGCGCGAGGTCGATGCTCGCTGGGAACCGCAGTGGCGAGAACTCGGCGTGCAAGTCAGGCAGGAGTGGGTGCCGGCAGCTGCGGTCGTGTCGGAAGCGGACAGGGACGACACGTTCTGGGAATGGGGGTGGGGCACCGACTACCCAGACCCGCACGGCATGCTGGCGGGCTTCCTGGAATCGCAGCCGGTGGGGCACGACGACGAGCGGGCGCGCCTCGTCGGCCTGGCGCGCTCGCTGCGCTCCCGGGACGACCGCTTGCAGCTCTACCGCGATGCCGACCGCCGGCTTGTCGCCGAGCGAACGTGGCTCGTACCGACGATCTACGACAAGCTGTACCTCCTCCACCGGCCATGGCTCCAGGGGCTGTGGACCGGCCCTCTGGGAATCAGCACAATGGACGAGGTCGTGGTCCGGCGCTAACCGGCGACTGCGTGAGGCGTCGCGGCGTGCAGGGCGGGGCCGAGACGTCGCGCTCGTAGGCAGCGCGCGTCAGCGGCGCCAGGTGGCGCTCGGCGGAGCAAAACCGCAGAAATCGACCAGTTCGTCTCGCATCGCTCCTCATTTCGGGCAGCCCGTGGGCCCCCGCTGGGACGAGCTCTACGAGAATCCGGCTTACAGGCCTGCTACGGAAAACTCCCGCAAATCGGGGGGGGTCTATCTGCCTCCGGCAGGGGCCCCGGCCTTTTCGCCTTCGCGGCCCGTGCCGGCCTCGCTCCGCACCGCGCGCCGAAGCTGCCAGCCCAACCGGAGGTCTCAAGACGATGAAAGCTGTGCCGCGCTGGTCCGACCGGCCTCGACGAGCTCGAGGATCTCCCATGCCTCAACCGGACGTGCCGCCCCCTTGAGGGTCAGCGGCTCACGTCGCACCGCGCGCACCAGGTCCTCCGCGAGCGCGTAGGTGCGGAACCCGCACAGAATCGAGCCCGGATCGGCCTCGGTCTGGAGCCGCGAAGCGATGTTCACGGGGAAACCGACCGCTTTGTAGGCGCGCATGACGTCGCTTCCGAAGACGCCGATCGTGCAGTGACCCGTGTTGATGCCGACTCTGATCTGTAAGTCGGCTGGAACCCCGCGCTGACGCAATTCGGCGGCGAGCTCGCGAACGCGGACTCGCATGCCAACGGCCGTGTGAAGCGCCTGGCGAGCGTGGACGTTCTCTTCGCTGGCCGTGGGCGCGCCGAAGATGACGAACACGCCGTCTCCCGCGAAGTCCACGAGAGTACCGC
>Ga0307278_10001114_pt1 | contig 13350 bp, 11 predicted proteins | sample ER_DNA_117_FD_194482 | JGI IMG/M metagenome (GOLD analysis project Ga0307278, IMG submission 194482) | Bulk soil microbial communities from the East River watershed near Crested Butte, Colorado, United States - ER_DNA_117 | ecosystem: Environmental > Terrestrial > Soil > Floodplain | place... | reverse complement strand
CTGGTATGGCCGTCGTCCCAGCGGATTCGGAAGCGCGCCGGTTGGTCCTCGAGCACCTCCTCGATCACGCCTCTGCGCATCGGTTGGGTAACCCGCTCCGACTCGACGACGATCAGGTCTCCTACTCGTGCTGTCATTCCCTGCTCACCTCCCGAGGGCGACTCGAGCCCGACTCTAACTCTGCGATCATGAACGCGAGAGGGAGGTCCGCGATGGCGCCGACACTGGCGGTGTCGTGATAACGCGGACGGGTCCAAGGCCAGCGCGATGCTCGATGAAGCGCAGTCGCTCAGCGCTCGTAGGTGCCGCGCAGCTCAACGGTGGCAAGGACGTGGTCGGTGAGCGCTTGCTCGACCTGAGCCTTGTCTGCCCCGGAGCCTAGGCCGATTTCCGCGTCGAGGGCGTGAAGTCGGAAGATGTAGCGATGAGGTCCGTGGCCAGGCGGCGGGCAAGGTCCCCGGTAGCCGTTCGACCCGAAGTCGTTGCGTCCCTCGGTCGGCGCCGCCTCCCCTTCTGACAGCTCGCTCGTGGCCGGGTCGAACCCCCAGGCGAGCCAGTGGGTGAAGGTTCCTCCGGGCGCGTCTGGATCGTCGACGACGAGCGCGAGCGACTTCGTTTCGGATGGCTGCCCAATCCAGGCGAGTGGAGGAGAGAGATCGTCACCTTCGCATGTGTGTCGGCGCGGGATCGCCTCGCCGTCTTCGAACGCCGTGCTCGTGAGCGCCATCTCGGCCATCAGCACGTGAGGTGGAGAGCCGCTGCCGTGGCAGCGGGGTTCAGCGTGCCATAGCGGCGCACCGCGTCATCGGTCGGGAGCACCTCGATCTCGACTCCGCGCTCTCGGAGCTTTTCGACTGCATTCGGGTCGGGGATCATGCGCCCGTAGGCGCCGGTACCGATGATCAAGCGCTGGGGCAGATCGGGGAGAGCTTCATCCAAGTCCTCGAGCACGAGGCTGTGACCATCCCGGCGCCACCAATCCCGGACAACGCGCCGCGGCAGGACGATGAGATCGCGAGTGTGCTCCTCGGCGTCGACCGTTACGCGTCCGAAGCTGTAGTCCTCGATTCGCGCCATGGATCTACTCGTAGAAGTCCCCCGACCGCGCGGGATGAAACCGACGCGTGCACCGGCGAAGCACCGCCTACGCTGAGCCTCCTGGCCGATCGAAAGTTCGACTTCAGGTGGATGTGCACCTGAAGGGGAAACCGTGAAAGGGAGCGCGATATGCTCGGGCGGTGCCGCCCGTCAGCTTCTTCTTCCCCGATCGAAATCGGAGCGTGTCCGAGGCTGGAGCGGCCTTCCTGGTGGCGCAGCTCCAGGGCCGGCCCGTCGTCTCCGAGACGGTTGCCAACCTCGCGGATCGGATCGAAATCGAGGCTCGCCGGAGCACCTTTGCCGCGCCTGGTCAGGATCTCGAGCTCCATCGCGAGGAGCAGCAGGAGCTCCTCGACACGCTGAAGGCGACCGCCAGCTCCTGGCAGGAAGAAGACCGCGACATGCTTCACGAGCTTCAGCTCGCGCTTGCCTTCCAGACGAGCCGACCCGAGCAAGCCGACACCTAAAGCCCGGCGACACTGTTCCCTTTCGAAAGCCGACGCCCGGACTCGAACCGGGGACCCCTTCATTACGAGGGAAGTCTCAGCCTAGGACGGGCGTTACTAAGCGTTCGCACAAGTGATCGTTTTTCCTGCTAAGGCGATCGTTTTATCGCTTGCCTCACGAAACTCTCGAATACACGGAGTGACGCCGGTTGCTCACGTATTGCTCACACAGAACGCCGGGCGGTCAGGAGGCTAGAGGCTCGATGAACTCGCGCCGTCCGCTGTCAAGGAGAACTCGGTTGCGGTCGGCGCCTGGGTCACATCGAAAAGCACTAGTTCACCGCAGACCGAATCGGGCAGCGGCCAGAGGAGGCTCACCCCTCACGAAAGATGAAACACCGTCGTCGGTCTGTGCTCGCGCCCTGGCGCGATAGGTCGCCGGCGCCAACGCGGAGTTGTACGTTTCCCGCTTCACCTTCAAGAGGTGCCTCCATGAACGGGCACGCCGCACGGATCGCCGCTCCGGATTCGCAGACTCTCCTCTATAGGCTCGTGGCCGGTCTTTGCAGACCGGTCATCCGCGTTCTCTTCCGGCCTCACGTGCACGGGCTCGAGCACGTGCCCACAGGCGGCTTCGTCCTCTCGGCGAACCAGCTCTCGAACCTCGACGGGTTCATCCTGGCCTACTCCCTCTACCCCCGCCAGCTCCGGTGGATGGGGAAGGCCGAGCTCTTCCACCCGCTCGTCGCACCCGCCCTGCGGCGGCTGGGACTCTTTCCGGTCCGACGCGGCGAGGGAGACCTCGAGGCCGTGGCCACTGCGGTAGACCTCGCCCGCGAGGGCCACGTCGTCGGCATCTTCCCCGAGGGGACGCGGCGGCGGAAGGGGTTCCACAAGAAGCGCGAGGCGCGGCCGCACACCGGAGCCGCGCGTGTGGCACTCGCTGCCCAAGCCCCGCTTGTCCCCGCGGCCATTGCGGGCACGGACCGGCTGTTGCTCCTCCGGCGGTGGCGACTGACGTTCGGGGGGCCGGTACCGGTCGCCGACCTCGACGGCAACCGCCGCCTCGCCTCCCGGGAGGCGACCCGCCGCTTGTGGGAGGCGATCACCATCCTCGAGGCCGAGCTGGAGGAAGGAACGCGGCGCCCGCCTCGCAGCTTGCGTCCACGGCTGCGCCTAGACGTGTCGTTCGGGGACCTGCTCTTCGCCCTCGCAGTCTGCCTCGGGGCATGGCGGAGCCGCGAGGAGAGAGTGCTGCGGGCCTGGGCCGGCGGAAAGGATGGGCTCGCCTGCCTGTCCGTTCGCTCAGCCTTCGACCTGCTCCTGCAGGCGCTCGCTCTCCAGCCCGGCGATGAGGTTGCCGTTTCGGCGGTCACGCATCCGGACATGGTCCGCGTGCTCGAGGCAACTGGGCTGCGCGCCCTTCCCATCGACCTCGACCCCGAAACGCTTGCACCGCGGCCCGACCTCCTCGAGAGCGGCCTCACCGGGCGCACCCGCGCCGTGCTCACCGCCCACCTCTTCGGCGGCCGCGCCGATCTCGAGCAGCTTGCGGCTGTCGCGCGTCGCCATGGCCTGCTTCTCGTCGAGGATTGCGCCCAGAGCTTCCGCGGGCCCGCGAATGCAGGCGACCCACTCGCCGATGTCTCGCTCTTCAGCTTCGGACCGATCAAGACCGCAACCGCGCTGGGCGGGGCGCTCGTGCACGTGAGGGATCCCGAGCTGCGGGCGCGGATGCGCGCGCTCCAAGGAGCATGGCCGGTGCAACCGCGGCAGGAGTACGCCGCTCGGGTCGTGAAGTTCGTGGCGCTCGTCCTGCTCGGACGGCCGCGGGCCTACTGGCTTTTCGCGCGCGCGTTGCCCTTGCTCGGGCGCGATCTCGACACGGTGGTAAACGGTGCCGTGCGCGGGTTCCCCGGCCCCGATTTCGCCGCACGCATCCGTCGACGGCCGTCAGTGCCCCTACTCGCGCTGCTCGAACGGCGCCTGCTGCGCTTCGACCACCGCCGCCTCGAGGCGCGGGCCAGACTCGGCGAGCGGGTCGCGGAAGTACTGCCCCACTCCTTGTTCCACCCCGGCCGCGCGGCCCTCGACCGCACCCACTGGCTCTTCCCGGTCGTGACCGCCGACCGGGCGAGCGTGATCGCCTCACTGCGACGAGCGGGCTTCGATGCAGCGACGGCGACGAGCAGCATCGCAACCGTCACCCCGCCCCCCGACCGACCCGATCTGGCAGCCCGCGCCGCGGAGCGAATGGTAGACGGCGTCGTCTTCCTGCCCGTCTACCCAGAGCTACGCGAGCGCGAAGTCGAGCATCTCCTGACAGCGATCGCCGACGCGGACGGCCGTGCCGGCTAGCGAGGCCGCCGAGCACCGCGCCAATTGCCTCGACCGGCTCAGGGAAGAGAGCGTCGACCTCCTGGTGATCGGCGCCGGCATCATTGGAAGCCGCGTCGCCTATGAGGCGGCATACCGGGGCCTGCGGGTTGTCCTCGTCGACGCAGGCGACTTCGGCGGCCAAACCTCGGCAGCGTCATCGAAGCTCCTCCATGGCGGCCTCCGCTATCTCGCCACTGGCGACCTCCGTCTCGTCCGCGAGCTGCAAGCGGAGCGCAATGCCCTGGCTACTCGCATCGCCCCTCACCTCGTGCGTCCGCTTCCCCTTCTGCTCGTCGTCGAGCGCGGCCACGCGCGTCGGGTCCCTCAGCTGGCGGCCGCCCTCGCCCTCTACTCGCTGGTGTCGGGCTTCAGCCGTCCCCTCCCGCGGCTTCTCAGGCGGGCGCGCGCCGCTGAGCTCGTGCCGGTCGACCGAACGGCGATCCGCGCTTGCGGCCTCATCCGCGAGGCGTGTACGCATGACGCGCGGCTGACGCTCGCCACCGTGCGCGCGGCAGCGAGGGCGGGCGCCGTCACGCTCAACTACGTCCGGGCAATCGGGTTCGAGCGAGCCAACGGGAGGATAGCCGCGTCGGTGCTCGAGGACGTGCGCACGGGCGCGCGGTGGACGCTTCGTTGCGGCGCCGTCGTCAGCGCGACTGGTCCGTGGCTCGATTCCGTTCGTCGCCTCGAGGATCCGCGTGCCCGGCCGCTGACGCGATTGAGCAAGGGGGTGCACGCCTTTCTCCCGCTCGAAGGCGAGTGGCACGCCGGCGTGGCGCTCTTCGACGACTCCCGCAGCGCGCTCGCGATTCCCTGGCAGGGCATGCTCCTACTCGGAGCCACCGATACCCACTTCGAGGGCGATCCCGCCGACGCCGCCCCGGATTCCGCGGACATCGAGGCGCTCCTTACCGCCTTCAGTGGTGTACTTCCACGTGACCAGCTTCGCCCTGACCGCGTCGTGCACGGGATTGCCGGAGTCCGCGTGCTGCCACCGGGGAACGGGGAGACGGCTCTGGCGTCACGGCGGCACGTGACCACAGTGGGGCCAGGCGGGATGATCTCGATCGCGGGCGGCAAGCTCACTGCCCACCGGGCGATCGCGCTCGACGCTTTGCGCCGTCTTCCAGCAAACCTGAGACCGCATTGCCTCTCGCCGAGCGACGAGGCACTCCCCGGCGCGCGTGGGCGCGACACCGCCGCCGTCGCGCTGCAGCGTCGGGTCGACCCCGAGACAGCCAGCCACCTGTTGCAGCTCTACGGCGCCGAGGCAACGCGCGTGCTGGCGTACGCCAACTCCGATCCGAACGCGCTCGACCCGATTCATGCCGGCGGGCCGGATGTGTGGGCGCAGGCGTTGTTCGCCATCGACGAGGAATGGGCCTTGACAGTCGAGGACATCACATCCCGGCGGACGACGCTCACTATGCGCGGCCTCGCCGTGGAAGGCGTCTGCCGCGCACTTGGCACCCTTGTCCCACACCGCACCGAGTTTCCGCCTCTGTTTATGGCGGCCAACCGCTCGGTCGGCGAAACTATCCGGGCTTCTCCCTGATGGGGAGTGACTTCGTCGGGATGCGAAGAGTCACCAAGGTCGGGATCCTCGTCCCGTTCTCGTGGTCGTTTCGCGGAGGAGTGGTGGTGCACGCGGGACGCCAGGCGGAGGCGCTGCTCACCATGGGTATCGAAGCTCGTTTACTCGCTGGCTACGACCCGCCGGACGCCCTCACGCGACTGATCCATGCGCGGCGGACCCGCGAGGATCCGCTCCCACCGTACGCGATTCCGCTAGGTCGCTCGGTGCCCGTGCCCGCCAACGGCTCCGTAGCTTGCATCGTGCTGGCGCCATCGGCGGTCGGCCGCCTCCAGCGGGCACTCGAGCGCGAGAGCTTCGACATCCTGCACGTCCATGATCCCTTCGCGCCCGTACTCTCGGTCCTTGCCCTCGCCGTCGCCTCCTGCCCAACCGTGGTCACCTGTCACGCTGGTAGCAGCCGTCGTCTCTACCCGCTCGGCCGTCGCCTCTTCGGGCCGATTCTCCCCCGGATCGACTACCGGATCGCCGTCTCAGAAGAGGCGCGGATCTCGGCGGAGTCCTACGTTGGGCGGCCGTTCGAGGTGATCCCGAACGGGGTCGCCCTGCCCGAGGGCGTGACGCCCGGCGAGCGGCTGCACCAGGTCATCTTCATCGGCCGTAGCGAGGCACGTAAGGGCCTGGACGTGCTCCTGTTGGCCTGGCCCCGCGTTCGAGCTCGGACAGGCGCCCGTCTACGCCTTGTCGGAATCGAGATCGCAGATGCTCGGCGCCGTGTCGCCCGGCTTGGCGCCGAGGGCGACGGAGTCGACGCTCTCGGGCCGCTTTCCGAGGCCGAGCTCATCACTGAGCTGCGCACCTCAAAGGCCCTCGTCGCGCCGTCGCTCGGCCGCGAGAGCTTCGGGATGGTGCTCGCAGAAGCATTTGCTTGCGCAACGCCTGTCGTCGCATCGCGCATCCGCGGTTACACCGAGGTCGTAGTGCCGAGCACCGGGATGCTCGTGCCGCCGGGAGATCCGGACGCACTCGCCGTCGCCCTGATCGACTTGCTCGAGAACGAGACGCTGCGGCAAGCGTTAGGGAGGTCGGCGCGGACAGCCGCAGAGACGCGCTACGCGTGGAGCAGGATCGTTGCCCGGCTCGTGGAGATATACGACTCGCTCGTCGCGGCGTCGCGATAAGAAGACCTGCGAAGCGGGATCCCTCACGACGTCGCCGGGATGGACAACGATAGACGCCCCCTCCGCAAGTTACTTCCAGAGCCGACGCCCGGACTCGAACCGGCGACCCCTTCATACGAGGGAAAGTCAAGTGAGCGACGGGCGTCCACTCGCGGGCACATGCGGGCACGTTCTCGCTGGAAACCGAGCGGTTCTTCAGGTCGAGCAGTGGACGTGCGTGCCCGCGCATGCCCGAGCTCACGTACCCGTTTTGTTCCCGACCGCGGATTGTTTGACGCGAGCGGGCAAGCAACGAGCGAACGCACGGCCCGCGTCGCTCCGCGTTAGCCTCGCCGGGCGACTTCCACGGTTCATGCCGAAACGAGCATTTCAGCGTCGCGCATGTGGGCCTTTGCATTGACGCGGCTGAAGAAGGCGAGAGCCCGCGTGAGTTGCTCATGTGTTTGCCTGGAGTTTCCCGCGGCCAGCGCCTGTTCGGCCGCTCGCAGGCGTGTGACCGCCTCGTCCGGCTGGGATCCGATCGCCGCGTATAGGTCGGCTGCCCTCGCGAAGTCGCCGTCGATGACGGCCGAGACGGCGTCATACCAGCGGGTACGCGGCGCGGCCGCATCGAGCAACCGTCGCAGCTCGGGACGTCGTTCGTCTCCCGCCAGTGCGACGAGTAAGTCGGGAAGCGACCAGGCGCCCCAGAACGGCTGCCCGGCCGCCAGCCCATCCAAGAGCTCTCCGACGCTCGCTTCCGTCTGTTCCGGTGCCTGCTCGATCGACGCCCTCGCGTGGAATGCGAGTGCGGGAAACAGATTAAAGGGCTCGGCCGTCTTTCGAGCGAATTCCAGCGCGGCTTCCGCGTCATGCAGGGCTCCCCGGCTGTCACCCCGCGCGAGACGGATCCGTCCTCTATGGATCCTGGCCTCTCCCACGCCGCGATGGGGAGAACCGGCCTGGACGGCATCCAAGTACTCCTCCACGTGCAAGAGAGCCTTGTCCCAGTCACCGCTGTAGTACAGGTCACCGGCCTGCTCCACACGAAACCGCCGCACTTGGACCGGGATTCCGAAGCGCTCGGCCGCGCGTTCGCCGTCTAGGTGAAGCGCCGCGGACGCCGTGAGCGCCCCGGAATACCGGCGCATGTCGGCCAGGTTCCCGTAGCAGCTTAGTGAGACAGGCGAGTTGAGCTCGGTGGCAGTGGCCAGCGCCCTCTCGATGTCTCGGACACCGCCCTCGTCTCCGGCGTCGAGTCGAGCCATCCCGACGAACTGAAGCGCTTCCGCCTCGATCTCGCGCAGGCCCAGCCGTTCGGCAATCGAAAGCGCCTCCTGTAGAAGGCCGAGCACCTCGTCACGGCGCTCACGGACGAAGACGGTGTGTGCGCCGACGCTACTGAGAATCAGCGCCTTCGCGTGCGAGGGAGGGGCGTCGCGTACGAGTTCGAGTGCGCGCCAGTCACGCTCACGTGCCTGCTCCGGTTTGCCCGCAAGGGACAGAAGCCACGCGCTCCTCGACTCCGCTTCGGCCGCGCCAGAGAAGTCGCCGGCCTCCAGCAACGCGCTCGCGGCCTCATCGAGGACCCGTGCGGCGGGTTCGTCCGCAAGCGCGAGGGCGTTGCCGAGCGCGAGCAACAAGCCCGGGCGACGGTCATCGTCGCGAGCGGAGAGCTCAAGCGCCTTTCTCCACAGGTGGGCGGCGGCGGCATGGGAATGGAGCGATCCCGCACGCTCGGCGGCCGCTTGCACGGCGTTCGACGCCGCCGATCGAAGCTCGGCGACAGCGTGTCCCGACGCTTCGGCATTCTCGAGGGCAGTGACGTAGTGATGGGCGATCGTGTCGGCACGGTCGCGGCGCGCACCCGCGAGGGAAGACAGCCACTCGGCCGCGCGCCGGTGTTTTTCTGCCCGCAGCGGTCGCAGGATCGTCCGATAGGCCACGTCGCGAATGAGCGCATGCTCGAACACATATTCGGAATCGCCGGCGACCGAGGAGTCATGTCTCCTGCGGATGAGCTGCCTCTGCTCCAGCCGCCGCAGTGCCTCCTCGATTGCCCATCGACCTCGCTCGGCAACGTAGGCGACCGCTCCCAGCCAAAAGACCTTCCCGAGCACGGAGGCGTCTTGAATCACCGCCTTGTCTTCTGCGGGGACGGCATCGAGCCGTGCGGCGATGATCCCGAGCACGGAGTCGGGCACGGGAAAGTCGTCGGCGTGCTCCAGGATCCATTCGCCCTCCCGCTGGAAAAGAATTCCGCGGTCGAGGAGCGTGCGAACGAATTCCGCCGCATACAACGGATTTCCCGCAGCGCCCGTGAACAGAGCCGACCGCGTTTCAGCGGGCAGCACCGCCGTCCCGAGTAGAGCGTCGAAGAGTTCGTGAGTCTCCGCCTCCGAGAGCGGTTCGAGCGAGACGACGCGTGACGTATTGGAATCCGCTCGCCAGCCGGGCCGTCGCTCGAAGAGCTCCGGGCGCGCGGTGCACAGCACGAGCAGCTGGACGTCAGCGGCCCAGGCGACCAGATGCTCGATGAAGTCGACCAGCGCGTCGTCGGCCCAGTGGAGATCCTCGAACACGAGCACGGTCGCTCGGCGTTCCGCCAGCCGCTCGATGAACCGTCGCCAAGCGGCAAAGGCCTCGGCCTTGCGATCGCCGAAGAGGGTTTCTTCTGCCTCGAGACCCGCGAGAGCGCGCAGGTGGCCTTCGACCCACTCGGCCTCGTCAGGATCGTCGATGACAGCTGCCACGGCGGCTGCGAGCTTCGAGGCGGCGGTCTCGGGTTCGTGCGACTCGAGCATGCCCGCTTCGGCCTTCACAATCTCTCCCAAGGACCAGAACGTGACTCCGTGCCCATACGGCGGCGAGCGCCCCTCGCGCCAGCGGATCAGCTCAGGCCGCCGGTCGAGGTCGTGAAAGAGCTCTCGTACAAGCCGGCTCTTCCCGATCCCCGGAACTCCCACCAGCGTAAGGATCTGTACGGAGCGGTTCCGGTGCGCGCGCTCGAATGCATCGAGCAGCGCTTCGTATTCGCGTCGCCGGCCGATGAGTGGGGTCGCATCGTGACGGCGCCGGCTCTCTCCTACCCTGGAGCGCGCCCCCATCGCCCGCCAACACGGGATTGGCGCTGCCTTGCCCTTGGCATGAACCGCTGGCACCCGCTCGTACTCGATCACGTCGCGGGTGGCGCGGTAGGTCGCCTCGCCGACAACAACGCCGTCGATCGGCGCGGCCGTCTGAAGCCTTGCCGCAGTGTTCACGACGTCTCCGGAGGCCATGCTCTCGCCGGCGGCAGGCCGCGCGTCGAGAGAGACAAGCGCCTCGCCGGTGTTGACCCCGATCCGCACGTGAAGGTCGAGGTCTGGATTCCGCTCGTTCGAGACCGCTAGAGCCTCTCGGATCGCAAGCGCCGCCCGAACGGCGCGCTCTGGATCGTCCTCGTGGGCGGTGGGTGCGCCGAAGACGGCCATGACGGCGTCACCGATGAACTTCTCGACCGTGCCCCTGCGCTGCTCGAGTTGCTGTCGCACCAGCGTGTGGTAAGGAGCGAGCATCCCCCGCACGTCCTCGACGTCCATCCCCTCGGCCCGGCTCGTAAAGCCAACCAGATCGGCGAACAGCACGGTGATCACTTTGCGTTCCTCTCGCCGATCGCCGGCGTCGCCGAGCGCCGCTCCACAGCCCGCGCAGAAGCGGGAGCCGGGAGGATTGGGATGGTGGCAGTTGCTGCAAAGCTGCACGGTTCGACTCTAATCCAATCCGGACGGCGGTTTCTCCATCGGCCAGCGGCAGCTTTGTGCGGATGTTGACGTAGTCGCCCCAGTTCCTTACGGTCGCACGTGAGCACCCCAAGGAAGGAGAGAGACCGATGGCTACACGACGGCGAGGGGCGATCGAAAGCGAGGATTTCGCCTGGACCCTGCTTGAGCCCGCCGAGACCGGGCTGTACGACCACACTTTCTCGGTATTCCTGGTTCAAGTGAAGAGCGAGTCAGAGATCGGAAGACAGTTGCTCGTCGATCCGCTCTCGGTCCTTCGGAAGATTCCGGAGATCGGGATCGGCGACGACCCGGACGTGCGAGCGCAGGTCCTGCGCGTCAACGCCGAGGTGCCGGCCAACCCGGTCCGCCGAAGCGAGATCTGGATGGTTTACCCGGGCTCGACCACCGCCGTCGGCGTCCAGTACAAGTACCAGCAGTCGTAGACCTGACGCGGCCCGCCGGCGACGCTTGCGCTACAGGTGCGGTGCGTTTCCGGCGTCGCCGTGCTCGATCCGATCGAAGAACTCGTTGAGCCGGGCGCGGTATGCCTCAGGAACTTCGGCCATCGTCACGTGGGAGGCGTCTGAGAACACCTCCAGCTCCGCGTTCGGAATCCGGCGCTGGATGTCTTCCGCGTGCGACGGCCGCAGTTCGTCGTACTCGCCGCAAGTGATGAGTGTCGGGACGTCGATTTCACTGAGGCGGTCGGTGACGTCCCACTCGCGAAGCGTTCCCACGATCGCGAACTCGCTCGGCCCCGCCATGTACTCATACATCTCCTGGTTCGCACCGCAAAACGCGCGCTCGAGCCCGTCGGGCCACGGGTCGAGCCGGCAGACGTGGCGCTTGTAGAAGGGCAGGATCGCGGCCGAGTACTCGAGACAGCCGGTGTACCGGTGAGCCTCATGGCGGCGGATCGTCTCCAGGGCGCCCTCGGGGAGGTCGGCTAGGAGCTCAGTGCAGTCCTCGGTCCAGCGCGGGCAGCTCGCCGGGCTCGAGGCGAGGACGAGGCTCTCGAGAGGCGGCTCGCGGTCGAGCACATACTGCATCGCTAGCATCCCGCCCCAGGAGCTTCCGTAGAGGTGGAGGTCCGCGAGGCCGAGTGAATCACGGACGATCGCGACCTCCTCGACGAAGCGGTCGACTTCCCAGAGCGACTTATCGTCGGGGCGGTCGGATCTACCACAGCCAAGCTGGTCGTAGAAAATGACGCGGCGTCGGTCGGCGAGGCCTTCGAGCTCCTCAAGGTAATCGTGTGGGAAGCCGGGGCCGCCGTGAAGGCAGAGGAGGGGCACACCGTCGCCGTCGCCGACGCTTCGATACCAGACGCGCCCGCCGGAAACCTCGATGTAGCCCTCGTCCTTCGTGCCTTGATTCTAGGAGCCGCACGATCTCCGCGTCGATGGAGTAGAACACCCAAACAAACAGTCGCGACAAGCCGACGCCCGGACTCGAACCGGGGACCCCTTCATTACGAGTTATGGGCACCCGTCGCGTCGTGTCACTGCCAGTCACCTCAGGCCCTTCGGTGCGTCGAATCTGCTGGACTGGAGGTGACTGTCGGTGACCCGAGATGACAGCCCCGTAGACCCCTGGTAGACCCGACGAAGTTGTCTCTTCAGAGAACACACCCCTGCAGGATGACCGGCTTCGCCCCGGGATGCTATGGCGCATCGAGCAGACGCCGGACCGCCGAGCTGAGCTTCGCCGACTCCCCGATTGCAGGGGTGCCGTCTTCAAAACGAACGCTTCCGCCGCACAGCCGGCGGAACACGCGATCCTCAGGAAGCGCTCGGAGTGTGGTCGAGCCCTCCGGGCGCTTCGCCGGACTCCTCGTCGCGGAAGCCGGCCAGAACGGCGGCTGCTGCTTTGCGCACGAGCTCGCTCTCGTCCTCCAGTGCACCTTCGAGGTGGCCGATCACGCGGGAATCCTTCCTGCGTCCGAGCGCGGACGCCGCCATGACACGCACGGAGGGATCCGGGTCTTTGAGGGCCGTCGCGAGGGGCTCAACGATGGCCGCAAGCGGCGTCTCGGCGCGTGCGTCCTCAAACTCTCCCAACGCCAGCGCCGCGTTCGCGCGAACGGCAGGATCTTCGTCGCCGAGTGCTGCCACAAGGGGCTCGAGCGAGCGCCGGTCGGGGATTGAGACGAGTGCGTTCGCTGCCGTGCGCCGCACTCTCGGGCTCCTGTGCTGGAGCAATGCGATCAGCTCCGCTACGTCGCGGCGGCGCTTGAGCCGACGCACTCGGGGCGAGAAGAACTCGAGCACGCGACGATTCTCCCACAGAGAAGCCCACCAAATCGGCCCGGATCTCCGCTTGCCTGCAGGAGCTCGACACTCAACAATAAGCGCCATGGCGCGAAAGGCAGTCAAGATCGGTCTTCTCCGCAAGGTTCCGCTCTTCGCCCGCTGCTCCACGCGGGAGCTTGCCAACGTCGCCTCGATCGGATACGAGGACGAATTTCCGGCCGGGCAGGAACTCACGCGAGAAGGCGAGCGCGGTCGGCAGTTCTTCGTGCTCCTGGAGGGCACGGTCAACGTCCGCAAGGGCGGGGATGAGGTCGCGACGATGAAGAAGGGCGACTTCTTCGGTGAGACCGCGCTCGTCTCCCACGGCGCGAGGACGGCGACGGTGACGGCGACCGCGCCTGTACGTGCGCTGGTCGTTACCGATCGAAGCTTCCGGTCACTGCTCGGGCGATCTCCCAACATCCAGGTGAAGGTGCTCGAGGCGCTCGCCGACCGCCTGACGCCCCGCGCCTGAGGCGCCGGCCGCGCTCTTCCCCTTTCGCGTCGGGGAAGAAAGGGCGAAGACCGTCATCTTCGAGGATACTGAGGGCCGCTCGGATGCTGAGGACGGGACGTGTGCTACCGCGGCCACATGAGGTCCGTCCGAGCCTGGCAGCGGGTGCCACAGGTACGGTGCAGCCGATCGGCGCTCACCGGGGTGGGTGTATGCTCGCCGGT
>Ga0307278_10001113_pt1 | contig 13353 bp, 18 predicted proteins | sample ER_DNA_117_FD_194482 | JGI IMG/M metagenome (GOLD analysis project Ga0307278, IMG submission 194482) | Bulk soil microbial communities from the East River watershed near Crested Butte, Colorado, United States - ER_DNA_117 | ecosystem: Environmental > Terrestrial > Soil > Floodplain | place... | reverse complement strand
CGCCAGATGAAGCGTCCACCGCGATTCCACGGGCTAAACCAGTTAGCGAAGAATCGCAAAACGAAACGGAGCCTTCTGCAAAGCCAAGAAAATCACCGACCCCGCGCCCCGTGAGAGAATCTGCCGCGACAGGGGAGACAAAACCCTCGGGGACGCCGCGCGAGACCCCCGAGCCCAGCGCTTCGCCTAAATCAAAACGGCACCACACACCCACACCCAAACCGAAAGCAGCCAAGAAGAAATCTCGCGAGAAAGAAACCGCAGGAAAATCCAAGACAAGAGGGAAAGCCAAACTAGCGCGAGAAGAAGAGGAAACGCCAAAGCCGGCAAAAACGCCTGCGCCTCGCGCAGAAGAGCGCGGCGCGTCATCAGAAGTTTCACCTTCACCGCTGCGTGCAGTTGCCGTTCCAACACCAACTCCGGCGCCCCAACCAAAAATTGCCCGTCCTCTTCCCGCCGGCGACCGAGCGCAGGTTGTGATCGAAAAGTCGGGTGTCGAGGAAGACCAGGGGTTCGAGCCTCCGCCATCGCCGCCGCCGCGCAGATTCGGCTTCTGGCCGTGGTCGCGCCAATCAAGCAACTATCGATATCTTACTCGCTCAGTCATCGACGCTATCCGACGCGCGCCAGTCAAACGGCGTCGCTGGCAATTCATTGTCGTGCATAATAGCGGCACGCGCCAGGGAAACGCGCGCGTGTTTGATTACTACCATCGGCATGTCCGCCGTATGCAGAACGGGCTTGCGTATCATTTCGTGATTGGGAACGGAACATCCACCGGCAACGGCCAGATCGAAGTCGGCGATCGCTGGCGGCGCCAGATCAACGGCGGGCATGTCCACAGCGATTATTTGAACAACATTTCGCTCGGCATCTGCCTGGTAGGCGATTTTAATCGCGACCAACCAACCCGCGCGCAACTCGATTCGTGCGAAGAACTCATCCGCTACCTGCGAGAACGTTGCGGCAAAATCGACAGGGGCGATATCCCCGTGCGGCCGCATCGTGAGATGAATCCACCACGCTGGGCGACCGATTGCCCGGGAGACGCCTTTCCCTATTCGTGGTTTCGTAGGTTTTAACAACGAGCGTACGGCTCTCGGTCATTCCGAGCCTTCGGCTTCGCTCAGGACGGGCTGCGTCGAGGAATCTCTAATTTTAAGGGAACGGTGAGAGATGTCTCGACTTCGCTCGACATGACACAAAGCGTCACTTGCGATGCGCGACCATGAGGTTGGCTTCCTTGTAGTTCCAGCGGTAACCGAATCCAAACTCGAGCGGTGTTGGATTACTTTGCGCGAAGAGTTCCTGCAGCCGGGGCTGGTAATGTTGTTTAAACAGTTCGATCGGGCCGAGGTAAGCACCAAAGAGGCGCACGTTCCACTTGTTCGGGTCGAAGTAGGCCAGCGGAATCCCGGCGTCGTCCTGCACAATCGCGTTGCTGTGATCGAGGATGAAATTGCGAATCGTAGCGAAACCATTCTCAAACATCAGATACGACGACGATTTGAGGAAGCTCGAGCCGCCGCCCAATCGCTGGCAAAATTTCAAAAAACCGGGTGTCGCTTTGACGCCGCCATCAGAAATATCGGTGGTGAAATAATACATCGTTTGTGAATTGCCCGATTGGTTATCGGTGTAATTGATCCGCACGCCCGGAATACTGCCGCCTTTTTGTTCAAATGCGCCGCTGCTGTTGAGAGAGCCGAACGTCACGTGTGTGATCGACTTGTCGGCGCGCGCGATGAAAGTGTAGAGAATCGGCAACGCGCCATTCAGGTTCTGCTGGTGCAGATCGATTTTCATGTCTTTCGTGATGAAGTACGTCGTGTTCAGCGAGGATTTCATCGCGTTCTCCAGATTTCCCAGCGCGCCGGAGAGATTTGCGATGCGCAACGGATCGGGTGGCGGTCCCATCGCTTCTTTCCCGCAAAGCACGTACACCGCAGCCTTTGGAAAAAATTGATCGACGTACAAAAAATCCGGCCCACTGAACATGTAAAACGCGACAGGGGTCGGTTGCAGCGATTCTGGAAGGTACGTCTCTTGCCACGCGTGCAGTTTCTGCAGCTGTCGGAGATTTAGTTTTGAGAATTGTTCTTCGAAAAACGCGGCGTGTTCCTGCCACGCCGGCTCGCGCGTGAGCGGCGCGAGCGGGGAATCTGGCGGCACCGGCATTCCCGCAAGAAAACGCGCCACATCGTTGGGTCCGGCAGCTGCCGGCATTGCGCGAGGCGCAATCGCTGGATTCTCCTGCGCGTACGCACTGAGCGCGCTTACCAGACCCATGATAATGGGCAATGCCGCGCAAGTGTTCCACCGCAGATTCATTGCGACCGACGAACGCGTTTCCCCGCGCAAAAGTAGAAGAGCAAACCCAGGAGCGCTGTTCCCAAGCCAGCGAGGGACTCCGCGGCGTGCCAGCGCAGCAGATAAAACATCATCCAGATCGTGATTATCGAGAAGAGAACAGGCGGGAGCGGATAGAGCCAAACTCGATACGGGCGCCTCATTTTCGGATGCGTGAAGCGGAGCACGATCACCCCGAGTACAGCGAGCAGCGAGCAAATCAACAAACTGAATTGAGTGTAACGGACGACGTTTTCGAAACTGCGGGTGAGCAAAAGTAAATTCACGATGACAAGTTGGAGCACGATCGCATTCGTCGGGACACCGTGCCGGTTTTTCCGGCCAAGCAATCGCAGCAGCCAATGATCTTCGCCCATCGACATGGTGACGCGCGGCCCGATCCACGTCATTGAGCTGATTGCCGAAACCAAGCCGAGGCAAATGACCGCGCCGGCAACCCGCCCGCCGTTTGCGCCAAAAATGTGTTTTCCTGCAATCAACGCTACGTCGAGTTGACCCCTTAATTCCTGAACAGGCGCGGTGACGAGGAAGATCGCGTTGACCAGCACATAAACCACGATCACCACGCCTGTGCCGACAAGTAATGAGCGCGGCACATTTTTTTCCGGCTGCTTAATTTCGCCGGTGATATAGACCGCTGCGTTCCAGCCAGAGTAGGAATACATCACATACACCAGCGATATCGCGAAAGCCCCGCTGAAGATCAATTTCGTGTCGCCGGAAGCCGGCAAAAAATCGATTGGTTGCTTCGAGTGAACGAAGAAACCAGCGGCGATCAGCGCGCCGATCAGGAGCAACTTTATGAGTGTGGAAAGATTTTGGAACGCGCCGCCGACCTGCAAGTTCTTGAAATGAAAGAGCGCCACCAGCCAAACCACCGCAAACGAGAGCAAGACCGGTGAGCCAAAATCGAGCACGCCATGCAGATATGTGCCAAACGCCATCGCAGCCAGTGCGATCGGCGCGGCAAATCCCACTGTCGCGGAAACGAATCCTGCCATGAACCCGACCGCCGGGTGATAAATCTGCGAGAGAAAATGATACTCGCCTCCGGAACGTGGCAGGGCGGCGCTGAGTTCGCCATAACAAAGGGCGCCGCAAAGCGCCGCGACGCCACCGATGACCCAGAGCATCAGCAGAGGGAACCCCGACTGAATGTCCGCCAATTGGAAACCAAGGCTCGTGAAGATGCCGGTGCCAATAATGTTAGCGATGACAATGGAACATGCTGTGAGAAAGCCGACACGGCGCGCGGGCGCTGCCGGTTGCACAGCAGAATGGTCAGCAGGGGTGTTCATCGAAGTATCGACAATCGCCAAATCAGCGGCACTCGCGAATTGTTTAGGAGTTACGCTCGAATTCATATTGGCTACGGGCAGGCGCTGCAGAGTTCAGATGTCGCATATTACTGAGTTGTCAGAAGTCATTCGCGGCATCATTTTGAAACCATCATGAACGCGCATCCCAAGGTCTCCCTTGAAACAGCGACCCAGCTCGCGGTCTTTCTTGCAAATCGTCCCGGTGCCCTTGCGCGCGTGTGTGAAGCACTCGGCAACGCCGGAGTGAACATTTATGCGCTGGCGACGTCTGACACCGTCGATCACACGGTTGTGCGGATGGTGGTGAGCGATCCCACGAAGGCGCTCATGCTTTTAGGCGAAGCAGGGGTGCTGGCGCTCGAGACCGAAGTGCTCACGATCGAGACGGCGAGCCAACCCGGCGTCTTGGCCAAAATCGCCGAGCGCCTGGCGGAAGCGGAGGTCAATATCGAGTACGCTTATCTTGCCGGCGGGCGTGGAGCGGAAAAGGGACTGATCATCCTGCGGCCATCCGATGTAGAAAAGGCGCGGCGCGTTCTACAAGATTTGTAGCTCGTGCCGGCGCAGGTTTGAATCCGCGCTTACGGCCGAATTTCGATTATTGTGCCGTCGGGCGTGACTCGCCAGAGTTCTTCGATCTCCTCGTCGGTGAGCGCGATGCAACCAAGAGTCCAATTCTTCCACCGATGAAAAGCGCCAATCCAGCCAAGTCCGTTTCGAATTCCGTGAATCATGATGTCAGAGCCCGCTGACACGCCTCGCGCTGCCGCACGCTCGTTGTCCTCATCCGAGGGATAAGAAATGTGTAGCGCGAGGTGAAAACTGCTTTGAGGATTTCGCCTGTCGATTTTGTAAGCGCCCTCGGGTGTTTTCATATCTCCCTCTTCCTGCTTTGGCCCTACTGGATTGCGACCTAATGCGGCTCGATAAGTTTTGATGTGTCTGCCATCCCGAAAGATCGACAATTTCCTTCCCGATTTTTCCACGACGATCCGATCGATTGTTGTGCCGTCCGGCAGCCGGTGCCAATTGTGATGCCCGTAGAAGTAAACTGCCAAGGTGCAAATTGCGATAGATGCGAAGATGATCTTGACCTTCACATTGTGAGGTTTCGACCGCCCTAGCCAAAACGCAAACGAGCAGGCTTCTTCAGGATCGTACTTGCCTCCACCGTTCGTGATTGCCAATGCGAACTCGATGCTGGATAAATGCGCGGCGCGTTTATGACTCCGGTAAAAACCTGGCTCGGTTACCCATATCCATTGGGCGCGACGTGGATGGGTAACGGCGTCAACTTCGCCCTCTTTTCAGAAACTGCTGCTTCGGTTGAGCTTTGTCTCTTCGAAAACATGGAGGCGACAGAAGAATACGTTCGCATTCCAGTCCGCGAACACACCGATCAAGTGTGGCATGTGTTCTTGCCTGATGTGCGCCCCGGGCAATTGTACGGTTTCCGAGTTTCCGGTCCGTACGATCCGGAACACGGATTGCGTTTCAACAGCTCGAAACTTCTTCTCGATCCGTATGCGAAAGCTATCGCCGGGGAAGTGAGCTGGTCAGACGAAATGTTCGGTTACGTGGTCGGCGACAAGAAGGAGGATTTGTCGCAGGACTTCCGGGATGATGCATGGGGAATGCCGAAGTCCGTCGTCATCGACACCGGATTCGATTGGCAAGGCGACCGGAGACCCGATATCCCGTTGCCCAATTCCGTGATTTACGAGGTGCACGTCAAAGGCTTTAGCAAACTCTGGCAGGAAATCCCGGAGCAGTTGCGCGGTACGTATGCGGCGCTCGGCACGCCGGTGGCCATTGATTATTTGAAAAAACTTGGCGTGACCGCGGTCGAGCTGCTGCCAGTGCACGCGCACATCGACGACAAGATTTTAGTTGATCGCGGCCTGACAAATTACTGGGGCTACAACACGATCGGATTTTTCGCGCCGCACGCGCAGTACTCCAGCGGCGGGCAAATGGGCGAGCAGGTCTCCGAGTTCAAAACGATGGTGCGCAGTCTTCACGCTGCCGGAATCGAGGTGATTCTCGATGTGGTTTACAATCATACTGCCGAAGGGAATCAACTCGGTCCCACGCTTTGCTTCCGCGGGATCGACAACCTCGCTTACTACCGGGTGCATCCCGAGAATCCGCGCTTCTATCTGGATTTCACGGGCACGGGCAACACGTTCAATCTGCTCCATCCTCGCACGCTGCAATTGGTGACCGACAGTCTGCGTTACTGGGTGCTGGACATGCATGTCGACGGATTTCGTTTCGATCTCGCGCCCGCGCTCGCGCGCAATCATGAGGGAGTAAACAGACTGCATTCCTTCTTCCAGGTGATCCAGCAGGATCCGATTCTTTCGCAGGTAAAATTAATCTCGGAACCGTGGGACGTGGGCGATGGCGGCTATCAAGTTGGGAATTTTCCGGCACCGTGGTCCGAATGGAATGGCAAATATCGCGACGCGGTTCGCAGTTTTTGGAAGGGCGACGAAGGCCGCATCGGCGAGTTGGGCTACCGGCTCGCGGGGAGCCCCGACCTCTATCAACACAACGGACGGCGCCCGTACGCCAGCATCAATTTTGTCACCGCGCACGATGGTTTCACACTGAACGATCTGGTCAGCTACAACGAGAAGCACAATGAACTGAACGGCGACGGCAACAACGACGGCGATAACAATAATCTCTCATGGAATTGCGGCGTTGAAGGGCCAACCGACGATCCGCAAATTAACGCCCTGCGCGAACGGCAGCGGCGGAATTTTCTGTCCACACTTTTTCTTTCCCAAGGTGTGCCCATGCTTTTGGGCGGCGATGAGTCGGGCCGAACGCAAAAAGGCAACAACAACGCTTATTGCCAGGACAATGAGATCAGCTGGTTCGATTGGAATCGCGACGAAAAGCAGAATCAATTTCTCGAGTTCACGCGCAGGCTGATCTGGTTTCGCCATGCACACCCGGTGTTTCGCCGGCCAAAATTTTTTCAAGGACGTCGGATTCGCGCTTCCGAGATCCGGGACGTGATGTGGTTCAATCCCGGCGGCTGCGAAATGAGCGAGGAAGACTGGGCGTCACCGTTTGTTCGCTGTATTGGGATGTTGCTAAGCGGCGATACGGCCGATGTTCTTAGTTTTGAAGGCGAGCCAATTCGCGACGACACGTTTCTGCTGCTGATCAATGCGCATTACGAGCCGATACCCTTCGTGCTGCCGGGCCAGGAGAATCTCGAGTGGCAATTAATTCTCGACACGATGGATCCTAACGGTTTCCTGGCTGAGCCGAGAAAATTTCCCTCCGGCGACGATGTCGATATGGGCGGTCGGGCCTGCTGTTTGCTGCAACTGGTCAGGGGCGCGCAAACCCAGGCCCGTGAGGAATCCTGGAAAAAACGGTCTGTCGAATTTCCGCCATTGAGCGCAGAAGAAGAACGAGCTCGCCGCATAGGGTAGCGCGCGCGTCCCCGCGCTGGCGAAGCTGTCCCGGATTCGTGGACTGTTCTACCGCCGGCGTGAAGATAAACCGCGAGCAACGAAACGAGGCAACATCGGAAAGTTCGTTTCGGCGCGACGCCGAAACCAGACACGCGAGACGCGTGCGTCACCCAGAGTAGAAATTCGAGCAACGCAATGTTGTTGCGAGAAGCGAATTAGTTTATAGAGAAATAAAGCGCGTGTTATCATGCGCGGCTGACCTTTTGGTCAGTGATTTGCCAATGACACCTAGTTCTCTTGTGATCGTCACTGATCGCGGCAGCTTAAAAGCATATCGGGTGAATGAGACGCCGACGCGCGGGCCGAGCTTGCAATTAGTCCAGGCATTCAACATCACAGACGCCCACGGGAGACTCGTCGATAAGGTGAGCGATTTGGCCGGGCGTTTTCCGGTGAGCGACGGCGCGGGGGCCCACCACGGAGCGTCTTCCATTGCCGAACGGACACAGCTCGCGGCGGAAACTGATCGCCGCATTCACAAAGAGCTCGCCGATCAAATTATAAAGATTGTTTCGCGCAACGGAAAGGAAGGCTGGTCGTTCGCTGCGCCGGCTGAAATTCACGCGGCGATTGTTGATCTCTTGCCGCCCGCAGTGCGCGACCGGATCGTCGAGCACGTAAAATCGGATTTGGTAAAAGTGGAACCGGCCAAACTCATTTCGCGATTTCGGTCGTTGCAGCAAATTTAATGGAGCGATGCTGGAATATTTTTGTTTCCCTCAACATCGGAGGGTTCGTTAGTATCTAATTAATCATGCAACTGCCTGTTAAGATCTCGTACCGGGGTCTGGAAAAATCTGACCAGATCGACAATCTCGTTTTTGAATATGCCGCGCGGCTGGAAAAATTTTGCGACCACATCAACCGCTGCGATGTGGCCGTCGAGCAGACCAATCACACCCATCAAAAAGGTAATCCATACCGGTGCCGCATCGACGTGACGGTGGCGCGAGGCCACGAGCTGGTCGCTGATGAAAGGCAGATGGACAACGGCTCGCACCAGCCGCTCAACAAGGTGATCCACGACGCGTTCAAAACGATGGAACGCGAGCTGCGCCGTGTCGTGGACAAGCAAAGACGCGACGTCAAAACGCACGCCAACACCCGTTCGCCGAAATGATTTTCTCTGTGGTGGCAGGCGTATCGCCTGCGCAATCAGGTAGGAGCGATTGACCTCAATCGTCCCTGTTTTTGTTTCACTAGTCCCATCGCGCCGCTCACGATCATGAGCCCGGCGCTCGTCAGCCAAAGCCAATAGCCCGCGCCGTAGCCGATGATTTTCGCATAGGTCGGCGCCTCGCTCGCAACGATGGTGTGACGAGAAAGAAACGCCAGCATCAAGGTTGAAGCCACAATTCCGAGCAGCAGCGCGATCTTATTCTTTCCAGCAAAAGAAAATACCCAGGCGGCAAGCAACACTGGATTGGCCAGCCACTCGAAGATCCCGTACAGCACTCCGATCGGCCCGAGCAATAGCAAATACAAACCGGGAGACGATGTCTTGGGATCGTGCGCCTCAATATTGTCGCAGTTCTGCGTCAGCGACGCCGCGAAAACGATGACGCTTAAGAGCGTGATGATTTTTGGAAGTCGCATCACAAGATGGAGATCGAGGATAGTAACCGCAGCGCGCGAACAGAAGCGCTATTTCGAAACGGCGAACCCGGACAATGAGTCCACAGATTTCACAGATTTCCGCAGATTCAGAGCCGCATAATTCTTTTGACCAAAATAATCTGCGTAATCTGCGGACGAATTAACCTTTCTTTGCGTACTTTTCTGCGCCAAGAAAATGCAGTGAAACATACGGCTCATCGCCGATGACCCAGCTGTCGTGCGGAATTGGCGGAATATAGAAGAGTTCGCCGGCACGCAATTCGACGATGCGGCCATCATCGAACGCAGCCGTCGCGGCGCCGGAAAGAACTAGTCCAACATGCTCAACGTTGCACCGGGTGGCGCCAACGCTCGGGCCAACGTGCTCGCTCCATTTCCAGCCCGGCTGGTATGTGGCGCGACCGATTGCCATTCCGCCGAGGTGCACAAGTTCGAATTTTCCTTTCTGCATAACGCGAACTTCGTCCGGCGTCTCAAAGGATTTAAGAATCACCGCGATCTGTTCGCTGCTCATACGTGACTGAACATCGAAAACTTGCTCGTAAAATCAAAAGCGACTCTTCGCGTTCCGAAAGCATTGCAGTCATTGGTGGATTGGAAAAAGCGCTTCGAGGCCAGGAGATTTGGTGTCGGCAAGATAAACGTAGCCCGTAAATCGCGGGTAATTGTCAGGATCAGATTGCCAGCGGTACGTGGCATCGTACTCCTTGCCCTCAAAATGAAAATGCATTCTGAGCACGGGAATGTGATCGGCCCCGCCACGGTATCGAATCGAGCAGCGCATTTGTCGGTCTTACCTTCGATGGTTCGCATGACTTGCAGAACTCCTCCTCCGTCCCGAAGCGTTACATGGCCGGTGTAAGTGGCAGCCGAATCAGCCTTGCGGCCGATGAGGTCATACTCTCCAGCCACGTAGCCACGCAAGAACTCCTCATCGAGCTGCTTTGGGTCAGCGTCCGCACAGCGTGCGGAATAGGCGAGTAACAGTATCGCCAAGAATGCCAGAGACGCTCTCATGACGCCTAACGAGAAAACCTCAGCCGCGGCTGGCCCGCCGCGGCGGGTAAACTGTAGCGAGCGTTGCAACTCTCAGCTCTCATCTAAAAACTCTAACTGGATGGGGCCGCAGCGTCTTGTCAGGCCTCATTATTGGTCTGGCCCAGTTTCGACCGTCTTTTCTATTTCCTGATTATGTTTGTCGCTGGCCTCTCCGATGCGTTGTACGCTCTTCCTGAGTTTTGTTCCATCGTATCCAACGAGATCTGCGGCCTGCAGAGGCTTTGTGTTCTCATGTAATTCAGTTTTGCTTTGAGAATTGGGATTTGTCGCGGCGGTTTTCTTCTGACATCCCAATGCAAGCAAAATCGTCGAGAAAATGATTGCGACGAACCTTAAGGGAAGAAGCATGGTTTTCATGGGTCTAATGAAACACAAGCTCAGCCGTACCGCACTTTGACAATTAGGCTATACATTGTCGAGAAGGTAACAACGAAGTGCTGGGTTGGCTGCTTGGTTAGACTGTCTACAGTTGCTTGAACATTATATCACCGGGCCGCTGATGCCATACGCACGGGGCGAGTACTGTCCAGCCCAGGCGTGAATACCACGCCTGTTTGTCGAGCGTGAACAAATACAGAGCGTGTATCGCGCGCGACCGAGCCTCGTCCTCGACGGCGGCACATAGTGCGGCACCAATACCCTGACGACGAAAATGTGAGCCTACAAATACTCCGCCGAGCCAAGGAGTCAGATCTTCGCGCCCCTCAAGATCGTGCACGCGAAGGGCGGCGGTTCCGAGAAGTTGTCCATTCGCATGCGCAACCCATGCAATAGGCAACTTATCTCGATTCATGTGCGTCTTCAGTTTTTTGATTCGAGCCTCAGGGGTTTTCTCGCCAAGAATTGCGTCCCACTCTTCGAACAGCCACTGCGCCAATTGCGGGATGTATTCGGGGTGCTCAATCAGGCAGCTAATCTGAACTCCGCGCATACCAATTCAGTGTTCGGTCTAACCCAGCACTTTGAAATTCAAGGTGTGCATGTTTTCAGTAAATCCAACAAAGTGCTGGGTTCGCTGCATCGCATGGTTAGATGTTGTCGACCGCCACCGTTTCGACCCACTGTGCGCGCCAAGCAGGGGCCTTGAATGGGTCGGCGAAGTATTGGGTTTCATGCGACACTTTTCCATCCCGAAACTCCATAATGCTCACGGTGTAGACGCGCTTGTCTTCGTAAGTAATCACGTACTCAGCGATCCAGAGATTGCCCTTTCCCACGATCCGGCGGACCGCAAACCCCGACGGCTTGCCAGGATGATGACTGCGAAGCGCCTGCAGATTACTCCGACCGCGAATTACTTCGCCTGATTGTGGATACTCGCACACGATGTCATCGTGGTAGATTTCATGTTCGGCAATTTGATCACCCGCAGCAGACGCTGCCCAATGCCGATCAATAGCCATCCGAATGTTCTGCTCTTCCATTAGCGGCCTCCTTAGCATTTACGTGTTCATCACACTGAGCTTCGTCGATCTAACGAGACACAAGATCAGTGACCGCGAGACCTGTAAAGCGCTCAACGCAGGCTACGGGTGGATGGCAAACACTCAAAGCACACATATCGTGCCATCTCGCGGTTCACTGCATCGCCTAGTTAGATATTGGCTGTGCAAGTTCGCTGCTACGCATAGGACATCGCACAGTCGAGCTCAGGGTAGCTCGTCGAAAAAGAGATAAAGGGCGGCAATCCGGCCGTCCCGGGCAATGATGAAATCAGTTCCGGCGTAAGCTGGCGCCTCACCAGGCCGGCCCGATACCCATTTGACCCGGCCGCCATCGCCCAATTCCTCGGGTTTTGCAATTGGCTCATATCGAAAGTCAGGATGAGTAGCCCTGATCGCGCCTGCGACACGATCAATCTCGTCGCGGCCACGGTGGACACCCGTTTTGGGGTCATAGAACACGCCATCTTCGGTCCAGATCTCGTCGATAGCCGCGCGCCGACGCGCGGGATCGTTTTCACCGAAGACGTCCTGAAGATTGCGGGTCAGCAAGGTCGATATGCTATAGGACATAACGGGTCAGTTTTTACTATTGCAAACTTTTCCGCAGTTCTCCCGCCGAAACAACAGGGCTATTCATCTAACGAGACGGAGCTCAGCCACCGCTGGCGAGAGCGAGCTTTGCTGCGAATTTGAATGTTGAAGTCATAGAAAAGCTACTCATCGCAACGGCCAGCGGTTGGCTGGAGCGATTGGTTAGGCGTCATTGTGTAAACACTGGAATGTCCGAGAACCACATAAAGAGAACACCGGCAATACCGCCAGCAACACCGAGACAATAATACAGGCGAATGAAGGTGGGACTGCGCGGAAAACCGCGCAAGATGCCCGGATGCTCGACCAGAAACTCTGCTCCACGAGCGAAGAATAGCCACCAGAAGCTGAGTATCCACTCCGCGATGACAACACCGAAAAACGCGAGAACGAAAGCGTTGCCGTCACGCGGGCGAAAATACGAGAAAATGCTCGGCAGACCACCGAGCTCCAATCCGACGCCCATAACGATCCAAGGAAGATTGAACCAGAATAGGTATCCGCGGATCAGTCGCCGGTAGCCAGCGGCCAGTTCTGGCCGCTCGCGAATATGCTCACGGGAGTGAAGCTTCCAATATAAGGCGTTTATGCACGTGACGGCGACAAACATGAGCCACGCGTGTCGAAAGACGAATTGGAGTGGCGGTGGCACGTATGCGGATGACGCCTAACGAGAAAGAGATAAGCCACGGCAGGGTGTCGTGGCAAACACGCTGATCTCATCTCGAAACGGGGCCGTTGGCTTCATCGGCTGGTTAGATGCTTCCGGAACCACCACGCCGAAGAAGCTCGGCACGATCCACTGTAACACGAATGTCGTCGATTTGGGATTCTTCGAGGCGCCACTTTCCAGCGCGTTTAACGACATGAAAGGAATTATAAATGTCGCCGCGATGTTCATCGCTCCCCGTGAGTACCTGTACGCGGTCAGCGGTTGGCTCCAGCGATTGGTTAGACGCATGGCGTCATATCACGAGTTGTAAGCTGCGACAATAGAACCAAGCGCTGTCGCAAACGCGTTAGGATATGCCATACGCGTGAAATGGGCATAAATGTAACAGCGACGCCATGCCTCCACGATGCTGAACAAAGCCGCAAGCAGGCCAATCAGCTTCTTGTGGTTGGGCGCAATCCACTCGGCGAGAAGAACCAGGACTGCGCCGAAGACAAAATACGCTGCAACGGTGAACACTAACCGAAGGGCTATCCAGCCCCATCGCTCGAACGCGACCGCAATGCGCAGAAGCGCGGCGAGAAGCAGTGTCGTGACGACGTAAACAATCGGTATCAGCAAGATCCATCTGATAACGTCAAGAATCATGGAATACGTCTAACGAGACACAAGATCAGCGACCGCGCGAGCGAGAAATGACGTTCGCATGCTCTCAAATCCTGGCATAAGGACGGTTCGCGGTTCGCTGCATCGCCTGGTTAGGTGTGGACGTGGCTCCGAGG
>Ga0307278_10001112_pt1 | contig 13357 bp, 12 predicted proteins | sample ER_DNA_117_FD_194482 | JGI IMG/M metagenome (GOLD analysis project Ga0307278, IMG submission 194482) | Bulk soil microbial communities from the East River watershed near Crested Butte, Colorado, United States - ER_DNA_117 | ecosystem: Environmental > Terrestrial > Soil > Floodplain | place... | reverse complement strand
CCTCCACCTGCGCCACCTCCTCCCCCACCGCCACCACTTCCTCCCCCTCCTCCGCCTCCCCCTCCTCCGCCTCCCCCTCCCCCGCCTCCATCCCCGGTGCGCCGCTCAGCGCTCTACTCGCCGCCGGCAGGATCTCGGCTCAAATCGCCGCCACTGCTCGCCTGGAAAGCCGTCCGGAAGGCGCGCTTCTACAACGTCCAGGTCTACCGCTCAGGCCGCAAGGTCCTCAGCCGCTGGCCTCTCCGGGCACGGCTGAAGATGCACTCGCGCTGGAGGTACAACGGCCGGGCCCAACGTCTCCGTCCGGGCCTCTATTCCTGGGTCGTGTGGCCGGCCTTCGGCACGACGGCGAATCCGCGCTACGGCCGAATGATCGGCCTCAGTCGCTTTCGGATCGTCAGCCGCTAGGCAACGGCAAAGGCGGGCGCTCGTCGCGTAGGCTCGCCGCGTGATCGAGCGAGTCTGCGTCGTCGGCGCCGGTGTGATCGGCAGCCTCTACGCCGGCCACCTCGCTCGGGTGGCGGAGGTGACCTGCCTCGTCCGACGCGAGGAGCACGCCCGCGCGCTCAACGAGCACGGTCTGCGCGTCTCCGGTAGGCACCACTTCGTCGGCCGCCTGACCGCCGCGACCACGCCGGACGGCCTACCCGAACCCGACCTTGTGTTGCACTGCACGAAGACGACCGCTCTCGAGCCGGCAGCCGCCGCTCTTGCCGGTCGCTTCCCGACCGCGACGATGATGACCACGCAAAACGGCCTGGGCGCCGAGGAGATCGTGCGCACCCACGGCGAGTGGCCGATCGTGTCCGCGGTCACCTTCATGAGCGGAACGAAGCGCTCCGACACGGAGGTCGACTACGTGCTCGATACACCGACCTGGCTCGGCCCGTACGAGGACACGCCCTTCGAAACCGTCGACGAGGTCGCCCACCTGCTCGCGGACGCCGGGCTGAAGTCGCAAGCCCTCCCGGACGTGCGACCGGCTCAGTGGTCAAAGCTGATCTTCAACGCGACGGTGAACGGCGTTGCCGCCCTCACCGGCCTTCCGCACGATTTCCATTTCTCCGACCAGGAGCACTTCGGCGGGCTCGTTCACACGTTGATGGACGAGGGTAAGCGCGTCGCCGCCGCGGCCGACGTCGACCTGCACGACGATCCCTGGGAGATGAACGTCCTCGCTACGAAGCGCGGCAGCGCCCACTACCCGTCGATGCTCGAGGACGTCGAGGCCGGGCGCCCGACCGAGATCGAGCTCATCAACGGCGCACTCGTCCGCGAGGCGGGACGGCTCGGCGTCGACGTGCCGCTACAGGCCGCGCTCTACGCACTGGTCACGGGTCGCGAAGCGGCGTACTCGTGAAGATCGCCGTCGTCGGCTGCGGCGCCGTCGGGTCGCTCTTCGCCGCGAACCTGGCGCAGCTCGACGACGTCGAGGTCTGGGCCTACGACCTGGCGCAAGATCACGTCGATGCGATCAACACGCGAGGCCTGCGCCTCTCGGGCGCTGGCGAAGTCGTCGGGCGGCTGCGGGCGACGAGCGATCCCGCCGAGCTCCCGCCCTGCGACTTCGGAATCGTGGCGACGAAGTCGATGCACACGGAGCCTGCGATCGCCGCCTGCGCGCGAGCCTTCGCCGGCGGCGCGGTTTGCTCCGTTCAGAACGGCGTCGGAAACGAGGAGGTGATAGCCGAGCACGTCGCCCGTGTCATCCGCGGCACGACGTTTCCGGCGGGAAGGATCCTCGAGCCCGGCCATGTCCAGTGGGACGTGAAGGGCGAGACGACGATCGGCCCCTACGAGCCCAAGCCGACGCCGATGGAGGAGGTCTCCCGGCTCGCCGAGGCTTGCACCCGTGCGGGCCTCCCTACCGCCGCCGTCGCGGATGCGCGCGGCCCGCAGTGGCGCAAGCTGATCTTCAACGCGGCGACAAACCCTGTCGGCGCGCTCACCCGCCTCTCGCACGGGCGCGTCTGTGAGCGTCCCCCGCTGCGCAGGCTCGTCACCGGGCTCGTCGACGAGGGCAAGGCGGTCGTCAGCGCGCAGGGCATTGAGCTCGACGCCGACCCCGAGGAGCTGATCGACCACGCCGCAAAGCCTGAGGTCGCCTACGACCACAAGGCCTCAATGCTCCAGGACGTCGAGGCCCGCCGCGAGACCGAGATCGACTACCTGAACGGCGGCATCGTCCGCTTCGGCCGAGAGCACGGCGTCCCCACACCGCTGAACGAGATGATCACGGCACTCGTGAAAGGGCTGGAGGCATCGTGGTAGAGGCAGACCGGCGCTACGAGCTGATCCGCCAGGCGATGGCCGAGCACGAGCTCGATGCGGTCGTAGCCGCCGGGAGCGAGTACACCGGCTTCGAGGGCGCCGTCCGCTACCTCTCGGGCTTCCTGATCGTCCACCGCTACGCGTACGTCGTGCTGCCGCTCGAAGGGGAACCGGTGATCGCCTTTCCGGCCGAGGCGCGCTACGTCGGAGAGCACGGTCAGACCTGGATCGAGGAACAGGTCTTCGCCGACCACCCCGGGGAGTGGCTCGCCGAGCGGCTCGCGGGCAAGCGCGTCGGCGTGTACGGAATGGACTATGCGATGGCTGTACGCGATTTCGATGTGATGCAACACAAGGTTCGACTGGTTCCGTTCGACCAGGAGTTCGACCTGGCGCGCGCCGTCAAGAGCGAGGCAGAGCTCGAGTCGGTGCGCGAGAGCGTGCAGATCAACGTCGACGGGTTCCACGCCTTTCGCGAGGCTTACGCCGCCGGGAAGAGCGCCGCCGAGGTGCTAGCGCCCGCCGAGGAACTGTTCGTCGAGCGCGGCTGCGGCCGGCAGACGATGAACATGGTGCTCGTCGGGCCCGAGTTCGCGATCGCGCGCGACGATCTCGTGCTCGGCGACTTCTGTATCCCCTCGCTCGAGGTCGCCGGCCCTGGAGGCCACTGGGTCGAGATCTCACGCGCGCTCGGGACCCCGTCGGCGGAGGTCGCGCGCATGCTCGAGGCGTACGAGGAGTACTTCGAGGCCGCGAGGAGCGCTTTCCGGCCGGGCGCGACCGCGCACCATGTCCACCGGGCTGTGTCGAAGGGGTTCACCGACCGCGGCTACACGCTCGGGCACGTGACCGGGCACTCGATCGGAATGACGATGATCGAGCACCCGAAGATCGGCGAGGGAATCGAGGCCGAGCTCGCGGAGAACATGGTCTTCTCGATGCACCCGCACGCGATCTCGGCCGACGGCCGCGAGTGCCTGTACATGCAGGACACCTGGCTTGTCACCGCCGAGGGCGGCGAACCGCTCGCCGGCCTGCCGATGCAGATCTACCCTTAGATAGCGGTCGACATGAACCTCAACCACGGAATCGTCCGCCATGCGGCGGCCATTCTCACGAGCGTCGCTGCAGTGGCCCTCGTAACGGGAGCGATCTTCGCGCTCGAGCCGATTGCGCCCGTACTCAGTCTCGGCGTTCTCTACGTCTTTGCGGTTTTGCCCATCGCAGTGCTCTGGGGGCTCGCATACGCGCTGCCGGTTTCGATCGCGAGCATGCTCACCTTCAACTGGCTCTTCCTGCCGCCCAAGCACACCCTCCACCTCGCCGACTCGGAGAACTGGGTCGCGCTCGCGGTCTATCTCGTGACGGCCGTCGTCGTCAGTGCTCTCGCCTCACGGTCGCGGCACCGCGAGGGGGAGGCCGAGCGTCGGGCCCGCGAGGCATCCCTCATCGCCGATGTCGCCGGGAAGCTTCTCGAGAGCGGTCAGGTCCAGGATGAGCTTCGCGAGATCGCCTCCCGCGTAGCTCGCGTCCTCGGCTCCGAAGGTGCGCGCATCGAGCTCGACTCCGTGCGGCGGCCCGAGCAGCACGAACTGGCGCACGATCTTCGCGCCGGGGATCGCAGCATTGGCCGGCTCTTCCTGGAAGCTGAGCCTGACTCCGAGGTCGCAGATCGACTTCTGCCCGGACTTGCGTCGCTGCTCGCTGTGGCGATCGATCGCGAGCGCCTCGGCCGTCGCGCGATCGAGGCGGAAGCGCTCCGGCGCAGTGATGCGATCAAAACGGCCATCCTCCGCGCGGTCAGCCACGACCTGCGCTCGCCGCTGACGGCCATCCGCGCCGCGACCGAAGGGCTGGAGAGTGAAGCGCTCGACCTGACCGAGGCCGATCGCGCTGGTCTGCTCAGCACAATCGACGTCGAGGCGAAGCGCCTCGACCGACTCGTGGGCAATCTGCTCGACCTCTCCCGGCTCGAGCTCGGAGCGGCGGAGCCCAAGCCCGAGCTCTGGACGCTCGAGACTCTCGTCGGCCAGGCTCTGGGGGAGCTCGGAACGGGCGCCGAGCGCGTGCTGGTCTCGCTGGCGGTCGATTTACCTCCGATCGAGGTCGACGGCGCTCAGATCGAGCTCGTGCTCGTCAATCTCCTCGACAACGCCCTCAAGTTCTCCTCACCCGCCGACCCCGTCGAGCTGCAAGGCGAGCAGCGCAACGGCTCTGTCGTCGTGCGCGTTCTCGATCGTGGTCCCGGGCTGAGCGACACGGATCTTGTGCGGATCTTCGCGCCCTTCGAGCAGGGACGGGCTGCAACCCGAGGGACCGGGCTCGGCCTGGCGATTGCCAAAGGGTTCGCGCAGGCGAACGGCGCCACGCTCGAAGCCGAGCTGCGCGTTGAGGGTGGTGCGTCCTTCGTGCTGTCCGTCCCCTTGCCGGCATGAGCGGAGCGCAGATCCTCGTCGTCGACGACGAGCCGCAGATCCTGAAAGCGTTGGAAACGACCCTCCGCGGCGCCGGTTATGAGGTCGACACAGCGGCGACCGGCGAGGATGCACTAGCTCAGGCCGGTGTCCGCCCGCCGGAAGGCGTCATTCTCGACCTCGTCTTACCGGGCAAGAGTGGCGTCGAAGTCTGCCGTGAGCTGCGCGAATGGACCGATGCGCCCGTGCTTGTCCTGTCGGTCGTGGGCGACGAGAGCGAGAAGGTCGCCGCCCTCGACGCCGGTGCAGACGACTACGTGACGAAGCCCTTCGGGATGGACGAGCTCCTTGCTCGGCTGCGGGCAGCGCTTCGGCGAGCTGGGCCGGGCGAGCCTGTGCTGCGAGTGGGCGAGCTCGAGATCGACCTCGAAAAGCGCGCCGTCCGCCGCGACGGAGAACTCGTCCAGCTGACGCCCCACGAGTTCGCTCTGTTGCGCTTCCTCGCGGTGAACGAAGGAAAGCTGCTCACGCATCGCGCAATCCTCCGCGAGGTCTGGGGAGCGGCGTACCAGTCGGAGTCCCATTACCTGCACGTGTACGTCTCGCAGCTGCGCCAGAAGATCGAGCGCGATCCCGCCCGGCCTCGTTACCTGCTCACCGAGACCGGCGCCGGCTACAGGTTGATCGACGCGAAATCTTGAGTCCGCGCTGAGGCCGCCCGGCCTAGCGTGAGGGCATGGCCCAGCGCCAGCTTGCGCTCAAGCGAACGCTGATCGGCCGACCGCGAGCGACCGGGGAGATGGAGGACACCCTCCTCTCGAAGAAGCTCGCTCTGCCGATCTTCGCGTCCGACCCGCTCTCCTCGGTCGCCTATGCGACCGAGGCTGCGCTCGTCGTCCTCATCGCGGCTTCCGCGACCGCCACCCATTTCGTGCTCCCGGTCTCGATCGCGATCGCGAGCGTCCTCGCGGTCGTCGTCCTCTCCTACGTGCAAACGGTCAAGGCGTACGAGACCAGCGGCGGGGCCTACGTCGTCGCGCGCGAGAACCTCGGGACGATGCCTAGCCTCGTCGCGGCAGCAGCGCTGCTCGTCGACTACATCCTCACCGTCGCCGTCTCGGTTGCCGCGGGCGTGCTCGCTCTCACCTCGGCGGCGCCATCGCTGCGGAGTCACGAGGTGACGCTCTCGCTCACGTTCATCGTGCTCCTGACGGTCGTCAACCTGCGCGGCGTTCGAGAGTCGGGCATCCTCTTCGCTTTACCGACCTACGCGTTCGTCGCAGCTATGTACGCGATGGTCGCAACCGGGGTCGGGAAATGCGCTGTGGGCGAGTGCCCTCAGGCGCACGCGCCGCATCCGATCGAGGCCGGCGCCGGCGCTGTCGGCATCTTCGTACTCCTCCAGGCCTTCGCCTCGGGTGCAGCCGCGCTGACCGGGGTCGAGGCGATCTCAAACGGCGTCAGTGCCTTCCGCCGGCCCACCGGGAAGAACGCGGCCAGGACGCTGCTCGCAATGGGCGTGATCGCGATCAGCCTCTTCGTCGGCGTCTCCTACCTCGCCGTCCAGATGCACGCGCACCCCAGCGGGACCGTCTCGCTCGTCTCCGAGATCGCACGGGCGACCTTCCCCTCCTCCTCGGCCTCGTCGCCGATGTACTTCGCGGTCCAGGCACTGACCTTCGGGATCCTCGTTCTCGCCGCCAACACGTCGTACCAGGGCTTCCCACGCCTCGCGGCCGTGCTGGCCCGCGACCGATTTTTCCCGCGCCAGTTCGTGAACCTCGGCGACCGGCTCGTCTACTCGAACGGGATCATCGTCCTGGCGGCGATCGCGTCGCTCCTGATCTGGATCTTCCACGCGAACGTGATCTCGCTGATTCACCTCTACGTGATCGGCGTCTTCACGGCCTTCACGCTCTCGCAGGCTGGCATGGTGCGCTACTGGCTGCGGCGCAAGGAGGGCAGTTGGCGCAAGAGCGCGTTCGTCAACGGCTTCGGCGCCTTGGCCACGGGCGTCGTGACCCTGCTCGTGATCCAGGCGAAGTTCACCGCCGGTGCCTGGATGGTCGTCGTCGCGATCCCGTTCCTGATCGGCCTCTTCCTCGTCGTCAACCGCCATTACCGAATCGTCAGTCGCCGGCTACTAGCGGGGACAGCCGCGGTGAAGGCGTCTCCGACGGCGACGAACAGGGTAATCGTCTACGTCGATGGCCTCGACCCGGCGACCAAGCTCGCGGCGTGGTATGCGGAGCAGATCGCCGGGCACGACTATCACCCGGTCTGGGTCGAGGACGGTCGCCGGCGACCGGATCCTCGTGGCGGCTGGTGGGACTTCACGGGTGGCGGCACGAGAATCGAGCCGCTCCGGGCAGTCGAACGCCCCGCCGACGCGGTCCTCGACTACGTCTGGGCACTGCCCCGCGGAGAATCGAACTTCCTCACCGTTGTCATTCCCGAGCTCTTCGAGAGGCCGTCGCTCGTCTCGGCTGTCCTGCGCCGGCGTACGACCTTCTCGCTCAAGCTCCGTCTCCTCTCCGAGCCTGGGATCGTGGTTACGAACGTCCCCGTCGTGTCCGGCAGCGAGGCCTTGGAGCCGAAACGCACGGCCGTGCGCGTGCTCGTCTCCGAGGTCCATGCGTCCTCGTTGCGCGCCGTCAACTACGCCCGATCGCTTCATCTGCCCGACACGAAGGCAGTCTTCTTCGCGGTCGACTCGGACGAGGCCCGAAGGATCGAGCGCGACTGGAGCCGCGAGGGGATCGGCCTCCCGATCGACATCGTCGAAGCGCCGTACCGAGATCTCGGCGATCCGCTTCTCGGCTACTTGCGTCAGATCACGGCCGATCCCGAGGCAGTTGCCTCCGTGCTGATGCCGGAGCTCGTCTTCAGCGGCTCGCGAAGGCTTCTCCACAACCAGCGCGCGCTCTACATCAAGCGGCTGCTCCTCTTCGAGCCGCGAGTCCTGCTCTCCAGCGTTCCCTATCACCTGCCATGAGGATCCTCGTTGCCTACGACGGATCGGAATCGTCGCGGCGCGCGCTCCTCCACGCCGCCGAGCTCGTCGGGCGGGGCGGGACTGTGGGCGTGATCAACGTCATCACCAGCCAGGCGGTCAGCTCGCGGCTCGAGACGGTGGACGACGGCGAGCGTGCGCGCCAGAGGAGGCTTCTCCAAGAGGCGAGGATGCGTCTTGCCGAGCACGGAGTCGAAATAAGACCGGTCAAGGCTTTCGGCGACCCCACAACGGAGATCCGGGCCGCCGCCGAGAACACCGGTGCAGGAATCGTCGTCGTCGGCCGCGGCAGCGGGGTCCGGCGCTTGATCCACGGGTCCGTGAGCACGAGGCTCGTGCGGCAGGCGCCCTGCGACGTGCTCGTGGTGCACTAGTTTCCGCCTTGTGGAGGCCTCCCACGTCGAGCGCGAAGAGCGGGTCACCCCGCTCGAGCTCTTCTTCGACCTCGTCTTCGTCTTCGCGATCACGCAGGTCACCAGCATGCTCTCGTCCGATCCGACCTGGCCCGGAGTCGGCCGCGCGCTGCTCGTCCTCGGCGCGCTCTGGTGGGCCTGGACCGGCTATGCCTGGCTCACGAACACCGTCAATCCCGACGAGGGGGCCGTGCGCCTCGCGATCCTCGGCGCGATGGGGGCGTTGTTCGTGGTCGCGCTGGCGGTCCCCGAGGCCTTCGACGACGACGGCGTTCTCTTCGGTGTTGCGTACCTCCTGGTCCGCGAGCTCCAAATCGTCCTCTTCATGCTCGCCGCGCGAGGTGATCGGGACATGCTCCGCAGCGTGCTCCGCCTCGCGGTCGGATCGACCATCGGCCCGGGGCTCATCATCATCGCCGGCTTCACCGACGGCGGGGCTCAGGCTGCGCTCTGGACGATCGCCCTCGCCCTTGACTACCTCGGCGGGTACTTCAGCAGCGGCGGCTGGCGCGTCTCGCCCAGACACTTCGCGGAGCGGCACGGACTGATCGTGATCATCGCCCTCGGCGAGTCGATCGTCGCCATCGGGCTAGGTGCCAGGGCCGTGCCGCTCGACATCGGCGAGGTCGTTGCGGCTCTGCTCGGGATCGCCGTCGTCACCGCCCTCTGGTGGGCGTACTTCGACGTCGTCGCCCTCGTCGCTGAACGCAAGCTTTCCGAGCTGACCGGAGTCGCGCAAGCCGATCTGGCCCGCGACACCTACAGCTACCTGCACCTCCCGATGGTCGCGGGCATCGTGCTCTTCGCCCTCGCGCTGAAGCAGACGCTCGGCCACCTCGGCGACGAGCTCGACACGGTGCCGGCATTCGCTCTCTGCGCCGGCCCGGCGATGTACCTCCTCGCGCACGACGCGATGCGCTTCCGTACTTCGAGGACGTACAACTGGCGCCGCGTACTGACCGTCGCCGTACTGGTCGGCTTGATCCCGGCGGCACTTTCGTGGCCTGCACTGGCGGCGCTCGGCGCCGTCGGGGCCGTGTGCTGGGCGCTCGTCGCCTGGGAGGCCCTCCGGTACTCGGACACACGGACGCGCATCCGGCACGCCTCTTAGAGGCTCCAACATAATGACGCTTCGCCGCCGGGGTGCGATGGTCGTTCCGAGGCAATGGCGCTCGGCGCTTCGCGCCTCACGAGAGCACCCAGGCTGGTTCAGCCTGGGTGCGACGGAGGACGCCGCCTCGGGGCGAGCAGCGCGGCCCTGCGGCTCAAGGCTCATTGTGTTGGAGCCTCTTAGTCCCAGGAGTCCAGCACTGGATAACGGCTTCGTGCGTCGATGCAGTCGGCGGCGTACAGGGCGACGCCGAGGTCACCTGTCCAGAGCGAGTAGCGGCCGTGTCCCCGCCGCTCGACCTGCTCGAGCGAATGGACGGCGAAGCGCCGGGCGCGCTCGAGCCAGCGCTCGTCGCCCGTGCGCTCGAAGACCTTCAGGAAGGCGTAGCCGTTGCCGGCGGTGCCGTGGCAGATGCCCGAGCCCTTCTCCATCCCCGGCGGGCCCGCACGCCACGTGACCTCGGCGCCCGCGAGGAGGAGCTGCTCATCCAAATATGGAGCTGCCGCGCTGACGATGCCGGGCGCGCCCGCGCACCACTGCAAGCGAGGGTCGGAGGGGTCCGCGTCTTCTCGACGGAGCCAGTTCCCCAGCTCATGCTCGATCGCGGCCCGCTGTGCGAGCGCATCGCCGGTCTCGCGCTCGAGCTGCTCGCGGCGCGAGTCGTCGAGCGCGGGTCGGAGCGCGGCGACGTTGCCGACCAGGCCATGCGGTGGGGTGAGGCTACGGAACGTCTGGCCGTAAAGCCGGTTCGTCCAGAGACCGTCCGGCTCGCGGGCGGCCAAGACCGCCTCGGCACTCTCGCGCCAGGCGTCTGCCCAGCGCTCCTCGCCCGTCCAGTCGAGCATCGCCCGGGCGGCCAGCATCGTGCCCGGGGCACCCCACATGATCTCGACCGCCTCGTTGTCGACGTTCTCGCGCACACGCGCGAGCAAGTCGTCGGCGAGCTCTGGGCTCGGCGCGAGCCGCCACGCGACGAGAAGCGGCCCGCTCTCGCCAATGAGCAGGGCCGATTGCGCACGCGAGGGCAGGTCTTCCGGCCACTGCGCGAAGTCGGGAAGCTCGCGCCACGCCTCGAGCGTGCGCAGGGCGGCGGCCGCGAGATCGATCTTCGTCTCCGCATAGCCGCGCCGCCGAAGCGCATCGAGCGCCCAGATGACTCCGGACGCACCGACGTACATGTCCTTGAGCGGCGCAGTCGACTGATAGACGTCCCACTCGTGGGCGGGCCAGAGGCGGTCGGGATCGAAGGCGACATCGGCGTCCGCGACGATCCCGCCGATTGCGTCACGGACGCTGTTCTCGTCCCACGGCTCCTCGGCGAGCGGCTCGAACATCTCGGGCTTGTAGAGCACGGCAGCTAGCGGTGGAGCATCCAGGCGAGAACGGCTGAATAGTCCTTGTCGCCCCAGCTCGCCTCGGCCGCCTCGGCAAGCCATTCGCGGGCGGCCTCGATCACCCTCAGTTCCGTCCCCGATGCCTCCAGGATCAGGTTCGCGTCCTTGAGGGTCAGGCGGAGCGGGAAGCGCGGCGGGAACTCGCCGCTCTCGATCGCCGGCCGACGCCGCTCGGCCTGAGCGGCGACCGGGGTCGCGGCGAGCACCTCGAAGGTGACGTCCCACTCGAGACCCAGCTTCTGAGCGAGCACGAGAGCCTCGCCGAGCACGCCGATCACCCCGACCAGGGTCGAGTTGGCGACGAGCTTCGCCGCCGTGCCCGCACCGACCGGCCCGACCCGGAGGACCGAGCCGAGGACGGAGAGGAGCGGCGTCCAGCGCTCGACGAGCTCGTCGGTGCCACCGGCGAAGATCTTCAGCGTCCCGGACTCGACCTCGGTCAGGCTGCCGAGCACAGGCGAGTCGAGCAAACCCGCGCCGATCGGCTCGAGCGCCGACTGAAGCCGCGAGGTGGCGGCGGGCGAGACGGTCGACATCTGGATCACCGTCGTCGCCTCCGAGGCGCCTGCGGCGACGCCGTTCGGCCCCTCGGTCACACTTCCAAGGGCCTCGGGGTCGGCAACCATCGTGATCACCGCCTCGGCTCGGCGCGTCGCATCGGAGGGACTCTCGGCCTCAGCCGCCCCGAGCTCGATCAGCGGCTCGGTCTTCGCAGGCGTGCGATTCCAGACCACGACCTCGTGACCGGCGTCGAGAAGCCTCCGCGCGATGCGGCTGCCCATGCCTCCCAGGCCGATGACGGCGACCGAGCTCATTGTTGGCGATCAGGGTAAACCGTGGAACAATCGCTGACCGTGAGATCGTTCTGCCTCGCGATCGCGGCCGTCGCGGCGGCTGGAGTAGCTGCGTCTGCTTCCTCATCCGACTCGGTTTCGCGTGCGTCGTTTGCCGTCAGCCTGCGCGGGACGATCGACCAGAGCGCGGACTACAAGCACCACACGCAGCAAGGCGAATGCCCCTACGTCTACAGCGGGCGCTGGCACAACAGACTGGAGTTCCATTCAGCAAGACCAACCAGGCTGGTCGTCACGAATCGCTCTGGAAGGCTTCGCTTTTCGCCGGCAGAGATCTCGGCGTTGCGCGGCAAGCTGACGACTCAGGGCGCTGGTGTGGCCAAGGCTCCCGGCTGCGAGACCGTGGTCAGCAACTGCGTCAAACGAGCAGACACATTCCGCGGGGGCCGAACGGCGATTGCCTCTCGCCGACGTGGTGTGTTCGTCCTCGTCCGCCTGCGCTACCGACAGCTCATGCGGCCCTGCGGCGCCGGGGAAAGTCTCGGGGGCACGAAAGCCGACCTCGACCTGGCACCCTCGCGCATCACGGCGTCGAGCCTGTTCGGATCCTCGCGCCGCCGGATCGCCGTCACCGGGTCGTACGTGTCGGATGAAGACCTCGGCCCCCCCGAGGTCGACAGCGGCACGTTGAAGACGCGCGTCTCCTGGACGCTCGACTTCATTCCATCCAACCCTAACGGGCCAGGTCGCGAAACTCGTCATCGGTGACGAGGCCCCGCTTCTCCGCGCCTCGGCGCTTCACCGCCTCGAGCAGCTCCCGCTGAGCCTCATCGGACAGCTCGAGCCCGAGCTCCTCGGCTTTGATCCGGATCGAGTCGATTCCGCTCTTCTTGCCGAGCACGATCGAGCGCTCTGCACCCACGAGCTCGGACGAGTAGGGCTCGATCGACGGCGGATCGTGGAACTGGCTCGCGACTGCACCGCTCTCACGTCGGAAGAGGTTCTCCCCGACGAGCGGCTTCCACGGCTCCAGCTCGTAGCCGGCCAGGTGGCGGACGCGCTCGCCCAGCTCGCGAACACGCGCGAGGTCGAGCTTCGTCTCGACGCCCCAGAGCGCACGCAGTGCCAGCGCGACCTCGCCGATGTTGGCGTTTCCGGCCCGCTCCCCCATGCCGTTGATCGTGCCGTGGATCCAGTGCGCGCCCGCCCGGATGGCCGCAATCGCATTGGCGGTCGCGAGGCCGAAGTCGTTATGGCCGTGGAAATGCACGGGAACCCCGAGCTCGCCTGCGCGCCCGACGAGCTCATGGACCGCCTCGGGCGTCCCGACGCCGATCGTGTCGACGACGACCACCTCCGCGGCGCCCGCCTCCACCCCGGCCCGGTAGGCCTCGTCGAAGAAGGCCGGGTCGGCCCGCGTTGAGTCGACGCCAAAGTAGGCGACGGTGATTCCGTTCTCGGCCGCGTAGGAGACCGCCCCGCGGATACGCCCGAGCATGTCCTCGCGCGAGACGCCGAGCGCCCCGAGCTTGAGGTCGGAGATCGGCGACTCGATCACGCTCGCCTTGACGCCGAGCTCGACAAGCGCCTCCACGTCCGCGCGAACCGCGCGCGAGAAGCCCCAGATCTCGGCGGGCAGATCGGCCTCGACGATCAAGCCCACCGCTTCCCAATCGTCCTCCGAGACGCGGGGGAACCCGGCCTCGATCCGCTCGATTCCCGCGCCTGCGAGCCCGCGCGCGATCTCGAGCTTCTGCTGCGGGTCGAGCACGACGCCGACGGTCTGCTCCCCGTCGCGCAGCGTCGTGTCGTAGAACCCGACCTCAGCCTCGAACGCGTATGGCCGGTTGATCTCGCCCGTCCAGATCTCAGTCATCGGAAGTCGTCCGGGAAGGTTCCAAGTCGCTCGGCGCCGTCCGCGGTGATCAGGAAGTTGTCCTCGAGCCG
>Ga0307278_10001111_pt1 | contig 13361 bp, 8 predicted proteins | sample ER_DNA_117_FD_194482 | JGI IMG/M metagenome (GOLD analysis project Ga0307278, IMG submission 194482) | Bulk soil microbial communities from the East River watershed near Crested Butte, Colorado, United States - ER_DNA_117 | ecosystem: Environmental > Terrestrial > Soil > Floodplain | place: USA... | reverse complement strand
CTCGCAAATCCAGAAGGTGAGCTCCCAGCTCGCCACAGCGAGTCCGTCCCGTGGCGGACTTGAAGTGACTAAGGCAGAGCCGCAAACAGTCTCAAATGAATAATTCTTAACGCGATCGCAGAGGTAGGAGTGGTTGACTCGCTCTCTCCCGCTCCCTCGCCTTTCGGGCTTCCCGTCTATCTCGATCGCGTCCCCGCGGTATTACGAATGAACATTTGACCTTCGCCATTAGGTATTCGCCTGCCGCCGCCTGCTCAGCCTGCCCGTCCTGGTCGCCGTGGCGACCGCGGTGGGCGAAAACCTTCGGAGTTGCTACGCGAAGGCGGGTCATTCGCCACTCTTCCAAACTTCTGTCTTGACCAGCTGGCGAGATTTTCGCAAAACTCGGCGTTACCGAATCGATCTGAACCAGGCAGAGGACGCTTTTTCCAGGCAGCTTCTTCTGCCCTCTTCAGATCCAAACCACGCAGTCAATCGCCTGGAAAAAGAAAGGTTTGTTAAATGAAAGCAATCATTCTCTTTGCAAAAAGTCCCATTCGCCGGCCCTCTTTACGACCGGGTTTCCTCCTCATCCCGCTCATGCTCAACTGCCTTGGGCTTGCGCCGATGGCGCGAGCGGTGGGACCCGACACCGAGGGCGCCATACCCGGCGCCAACAATGGCGAAGGTATCGGCGTGCTCGTCAGCCACACCACTGGGGTCTGGAACACCGGCACTGGATTCGAGGCGCTAAGCCAGCTCACTGCCGGCAACCAAAATACGGCGACGGGTCTTCGAGCCTTGACTAGCGATACCAATGGCGGTTTCAACACCGCTACTGGCGTTTATTCGCTCTTTAGCAACACCAGCGGGTTTTTCAATAGTGCCACTGGCGCTTATTCGCTCGCCAACAACATAGACGGCAACAACAACACTGCCAACGGTTATGGAGCGCTCTATCGCAACACCGCCGACGGCAACACGGCCACTGGTTTTGCTGCCCTCTACCGCAACACCACCGGTGGCAGCAACACGGCCAACGGTTATCAAGCGCTCTTTAACAACACCACCGGCAACTTCAACACAGCTACTGGCGTGCAAGCGCTCCTTGACAACACTGACGGCGGCAACAATACGGCTAACGGTGCTGGCGCGCTCCATAACAACACTACCGGAGACAACAACACGGCTATCGGTGTTAGCACGCTCATTGCCAACACCATCGGCAGTGCCAACACGGCCACCGGTTTTGATGCGCTCGCTTTCAACACCGGCGACAACAACACGGCCATCGGTGCTTCCGCGCTGTTGTCCAACACCGTCGCCGGCTTCAACACGGCCATTGGTGCTAACGCGCTCGAGAACAACACGACCGGCACCGCCAACACGGCATTGGGCTTCGATGCTGGCTCCCTTCAAACAACGGGTTCGGGCAACGTGTATATTGGCACCGGCATGTCTGGTTTTCCTGGTGAGAGCAACGCCTGCTACATCAGGAGCATTTTCAGCGAAACGTCTGCCACCGGAATCCCGGTCCTCATTAACTCAAACCACAAGCTCGGCACGACCACTTCGTCGAAGCGCTTTAAGGAAGAGATCAAGCCGATGGACAAAGCCAGCGAAGCGATTCTAGGGCTCAAACCCGTTGCCTTTCGCTACAGGAAGGAGATTGATCCGGCAGGTACATCGCAGTTTGGGCTGGTAGCTGAGGATGTGGAAAAGGTGAATCCAGACCTGGTGGTGTGCGACAAAGAAGGAAAACCCTACACCGTGCGGTACGACGCGGTAAACGCGATGCTGCTCAACGAGTTCCTTAAAGAACATCGCAAGGCGCAGGAACAAGAAGCAAGTATCAAGCAACTGAAATCCACGGTGTCGAAACAGGAGGCGACGATGGCGCAACAACAGAAGCAAATGGAAGCTGTCACTGCACGTTTGAACGAGCAGGCAGCGCAAATCCAGAAGGTGAGCGCCCAGCTCGAGACGAGCAAAGCTGCGCCGCAGATGGTCATTAACGAACCGTAACGCGCGTTGTGCACCGGGGTAGCGCTCGCGTCTCGCGTGCTGGTTCCGGCGTCACGCCGAAACAGGCTTTCCTTTGGATGAGAATCGCAGGGTCGGTTTCGAGCGAAGAGGAAAAGTTCGCGATCGCGAGGACGCGCTCGCCAGCACGCGAGACGCGTGCGCTACCCAATCCACAACAGCGCTGCGCGCGAATTCTCTCGCCAAGCTGATCGGAACTGTTACACACTTGAACCCTATGAAGCTATTGATTCAGTCCAAAACAACAATTCCTCTAATTTTCATTCCACTGCTGCTGGCCTGCCTTGGACTTGCGCCGATGGCGCGAGCGGTGGGACCCGACACGGACGGTAGCATACCTGGCTCCAATAATGGCGAAGGTATTGGGGTGCTCGTCAGCCGAACCAGCGGGGTCTGGAACACTGGAACTGGTTTCGAGGCGCTAAACCACCTTACTGCCGGCAACCAAAATACGGCCACGGGTCTTCGAGCCTTGAATAGCGATACCAACGGCGGCTTCAACACAGCTACTGGCGTTTTTTCGCTCTTTAGCAACACCAGCGGATTTTTCAATAGTGCCACTGGCGCTTATTCGCTCGCGCACAACATTAGCGGCACCCAAAACACTGCCAATGGTTACGCCGCGCTCTGCGTGCTCTTAGATTTTCGCGTCTTTTCGCATGTTTAGTGGGCGAACAAGTCTGTACTCCGTATATCCGTGTTATTCGCGTCATCCGTGGTTCTCTTGAGTGGCGTGCCTGTCCGCCGTAGCGTCACCCGAAGGCGGAAACAATCCGTAAAGGCAGGGAGTGACCACGGATAACATGGCACGGATAGGGAGGAGGATGCCCACGAAACACACGAACGACACGAAGGAAAAAAATGCCTGCTCTTAGATTTTCGCGTCTTTTCGCATGCTTAGTGGGCGAACAAGTCTGTGCTCCGTATATCCGTGTTATTCGCGTCATCCGTGGTTCTCTTGAGAGTCAGCGCACAGTTGTATCGATTCTCAGCACGGCGGTACCTTTCAGCTGGCCGGAGCGAAATCGATCAAGCGCGGTATTGGCTTCTTCGAGCGGAAAGATTTCGGTCTTCGTTTGCACCGGAACCCGTGGCGCGATCTCAAGAAAGTCTTCGCCATCGCGGCGCGTCAAGTTTGCCACCGAAGTGATCGCGCGTTCGCCCCAAAGATCGGCATACGGAAACGATGGGATATCGCTCATGTGAATTCCGCCGCAAACTATCATGCCGCCTTTGGCGAGCGCGCGCAGCGCCGTTGGAACGAGTGATCCGACCGAGGCAAAAATAATTGCCGCATCGAGTTTTTCCGGCGGCATTTCATCGGACCCACCAGCCCACTTCGCGCCCAACTTTCTCGCTGCTTGCTGGGTTGTCTTGTCGCCCGGTCGAGTGAACGCGAAAATTTCCCGATCCTGGTAAAGCGCAATCTGCACGATCAAGTGTGCGGCGTTGCCAAAACCGTAAATGCCGAGACGGCGTGCTTCGCCGGTCTTTCGATAGGATCGATAACCGATTAGCCCGGCGCAAAGCAGTGGGGCGACTTCAACATCGTTGTAGAGGTCAGGAAGATGAAAACAAAATCGCGCATCGGCCACGGTAAATTCCGCGTACCCGCCGTCGATGGTATAGCCGGTAAAACGCGCCCGGTCGCAAAGGTTCTCCCGGTTGGATCGACAATAAGCACATTCGCCATCGGTCCAGCCGAGCCAGGGAATCCCGACGCGATCGCCAATGGAAAATCCTTCCACGCCCGTTCCGATTTGCTCGACACGGCCGACGATTTGGTGCCCGGGAATCAGCGGCAGTTTCGGATTCGGTAATTCGCCATCGACAACGTGGAGATCCGTCCGGCAAACCGCGCACGTGGCGATACGCACAAGCAGTTGTCCTTTCGCCGGTTTTGGCTTTGGCACATCGCGGAGTTGCAGCGCGTGCTGCGGTTTTTCCAGAACCATCGCGCGCATGCCCTTAAGCATAGATCATGAATGACAATGACGAAGCACGAATGTCGAATGACGAAGGAAATCTAAATGACGAAGCCCGAAGCGCGCGGGAAGTCGCCGTCCAGCCTTTTTCTCATTCGAGCTTCGTCATTAGTTCGTCATTCGTCATTCGGATTTCGTCATTCTCACGCTCTTCAGAACAGCGCTGGAATATGAGCAGGAGCAAGAGTAAGAATACGAAGATCAACGGGCGCCGGCTGGAGCTGGCTGAATTTCGCCATCGCCTGCCGCCGGCGCGGGTTCACCTTCGTCGTGCATGTGTGAACGACGCAGGAAAGGAACTCTATCGAGAACGTGTTCCTGGAACCATTCGAGCCAGAGATAAATCACCGGCGTCACGAAAAGTGTGACCATTTGCGAGAAAATGAGGCCGCCGACAATGACAAGACCAAGTGGACGCCGCGCCGAAGCGTCGTGGCCGAAACCGAGGGCAAGGGGCACAGCGCCCATGAGAGCGGCGAAGGTCGTCATCATGATGGGTCGGAAACGCTCGAGACTGGCTTCATGAATTGCCTCACGCAAACCCAGTCCCTCGTCGATTCGTTTGAGCGCGAAATCAACGACAAGGATTCCGTTCTTTTTCACGATACCGAGCAGCAAGAAAAGACCGATGACGCTGTAGAGGGACAAGGTCGATCCAAAAGCCCAGAGCGTGAATAAACCACCGACAACGGCGGGCACGATCGCGGGGAAGAGCACCGTGATCGGATGAACGTAGCTCTCGTAGAGAATTCCGAGAATCACATACATGACGAAAATCGCGCCGATGAGCAGCAGGGGTAGCGATTTGAATAATTGGCGGAAAACGAGCGCTTCCCCTTGGAAGGTGGCTTGCACACTCGGGAGTTGCCGGTGTACTTGCGCGAAGCTGTCTTCAATGAATTTGGTGGCATCACCAATTGCAACGTCTGGAAGCAAATTGAAATTAATGGTCACGCTTGTGAATTGATTGAAGTGATTGACCGCCTGCGGGCCAACGATTTGCTTTGTCGATGTGATCGCGCGCAGCGGCACAAGGTTAGCTGCCGTGCCTGTCGTAGTCGTGATTGTTCCGCCGCCTGCTCCGGTTGCGCTGAAATTGCCACCGGTATTGCTACGCACGTAAAGATTATTGAGATCGGCCGGTTGGGCGCGCTCGCTGTCCTTCACTTCGAGAATTACCTGATATTGGTCCTCGGGCTGTTTGATTAAATAGACGTAGTTTTGGGAGTAAGCCGTGCGCAACAAGCTTTGCACTGCAGAAGTAGAAACGCCGTAAGTGGCAGCGCGCTCGCGATCGATATCGACAGTGAGATTCGGTGTGCTGTTGTAATAATCAGAGCGAATTGAGGCGAAGCCCTTGAAATCCTTAAGCTTCGCCATCAACTGATCGGCCGCGGCGTAAACATCCTCGGGAACAATGCCGTTAAGCGTGTAGGCATACTGCCCTTGGGTCTGACTAGTGGCGCCGACATTGATTTGGAGCACCGGATTGGGTTGCAAAATGCCAGTGATGCCCGGGATAGAGCTGATCGATTTTTGTAATTGCGGAATGCACTGTTCGATTGGCGGGCGTTGACTTCTCGGTTTGAGAAAACAGAAGATCAGACCTTGCGAGGACGACGTGCGAGCGGCGAAGCCGGCGAGGGTGAAAAATTGTCCGACGTTTGGATCCTCCTTCAGCTTTTGGTTGACCTGTTGCTGATAGGCATGCATCTGCGCGGGTGAAGAACCTTCCAGCGCAATGAAAACGCCTCTCACGAAGCCGCTGTCGCCCGGAGGCAGCAATGTGAACGGCAAATGGGTGAAGAAAAACCAGAGCCCGAGAATGCACCCGAGGAGGATCGGCACCGTGAGCCAGGCGCGATCGAGAAATTTGTCTAGCACTCTGCCGTAAGCGGCTATGACGCGTTTGATGAAATTTCCGGTGTGTCTCTCCATCCATGCGCGTTTATGTCCGGCCCTGCGTTCGCCCAGAATACGCGCGCACATAAGCGGAGTGAGGGTTAGGGAAACAAGTCCCGACGCTAGAATGGCGACGATAATCGTAACCGAAAATTCGCGAAAGATGCGACCCAGCAAACCAGGCAAAAACACCAGAGGAATGAAAACCGCGGCCAGCGACAGTGTCATCGACATGATGGTGACGGAAATCTCGCCGGCGCTGTTAAAAGCGGCCTTCACAATCGATTCGCCGTGCTCCGCGCGACGCACCACATTTTCCAGAAACACGATGGCGTCATCGACCAGGAAGCCGATGGCAAGTGTCAATGCCATCAAGGTCAAATTATTGATGGAATAGTCGAGCATGTACATGACGGCGACCGTGAGCAGCAGAGAGAGCGGCAGCGCGACGGCGGGAATGAGCGTATCGGTGGCGCGTCCAAGGAAAATGTAGATCACGATCACGACCAGGATGAACGCGATCATGAGCGTGAATTTCACATCTTGAACGGAATCGACGATGCTCTGGGAGCGGTCGAATACCGGAACAAGTGTGATCGATCCCGGCAGACTCGCGCGGATCTCCGGAAAGAGGGCTTTAACCGAGTTCGCGACTTCGACCGCGTTTGCGCCCGCCTGGCGGGAGACGGCCAGCACGACAACTGCTCCAGGGGGATTAAAGCCGCGCATCCAAAATGTGCGTGAGATCCGTTCGTCCTGCACACTCTGGTAAACGCCGGCCACATCGCGCAGATAAACGGGCGAGCCATCTCTGTTTCGCGCAATAATCAGATTGCGATATCCTTCTGCCTGATCGATTTGCCCGTTCGGCAGAAGAACAAACGTACGGTGCGCTCCGTCGAATTGCCCGGCGCCAGAGTAAACTGTCCCAGCCTTGATCGCGCTCGCGAGGTCATCCATGGTCAAGCCGCGCGACGCAAGGCCCGCGGGATCGGCTTTGATTCGAATCGCGCCCTGGACGCCGTAGATATTCACCTGCGACACACCGGGCAGGATCGCGATGCGCTGCGCCACGGCGGTGGACGCATACTTGTAGAGATCGCCATCGGTCAGCGTATCGGAGAGCAACCCGAGCAGATAAATCGCTTGATCGTTTGGATTTGTTTTTGTGAACGTCGGCGGGCTGGGCAAATCGAGCGGCAACTTTCCAGTTGCGCGCTGGATCGCCGCCTGCACATCTGTAGCAGCGTCAACGATACTTTTACTGAGAACAAACTGGAGCGTGAACGACGTATTTCCCTGCGTGCTCGTGCTCGTGATGATGTCGAGCCCTGGAATTTGCAGGAATTGTTTCTCGAGGGGCGTGGCGATGTTGTTCGCCATGGTGGTCGGATTCGCGCCGGGATAGGAACACGTGACTTGGATAACTGGATAATCAACCGCTGGCAGATCGTTGACCGCGAGCTTGCCGTAGGTGGCGATGCCGGCGACGATGACCGATATCGTCAACAGCACGGTCATCACTGGCCGGCGAATGAATGGTCCCGACAACCCGGAGCCTTTAACTTGAACCAACTTGGCCTCTGGCGGCGATGTTGGCGGCGTGGCTGCCGTTACCGGTTTCGCCCGATCCTTTCCACGATGCGGCGAATCATGTTCGTCATTTCCTGCTCCGTCGTGTCGCTTCTCTCCATTCATATCCGAAATGCGATTCTACATCGAAGCTTTTGCGGCAACCTGACCGCCATTGGGTGCCGCCGGGGGATTGTATGGTTTTGGCTCTACCTTTGTTCCTGGCGCCAGTGCCAGTTGGCCAATGACGACAACGGTTTCTCCCGCCTTGAGGCCATCTTCAATAACTTGAGTATCACCATCCTGCCGCTGACCCGGTTTAACCTGGCGCAGATCGACTGTGTTATCCGGTTTCACCACAAAAACAAATGGGCCACCCTGACTGATTTGCACCGCTTGCGATGGCACCAGATTGGCATCTTTCAATTTATCTAGAATGAAGCGCACACGGACAAATTCCGACGGCCAAAGAGCACGGTCCGGGTTCGGTGTAACGCCGCGCGCTTTCACAGTGCCCGCGCCCGGTTGCACGGCAGTGTCGATAAAATAAAGGTCGCCCATGCGTGGTGGCATGCTGCCGTCTGGAGAACGCGTTTCCACTTTTACATTTGGGCCACCCAGATAACGCCGCACCAGCGGTAAATCTGTCTCGGAAACCGTGAAATCTGTGTAGATCGGATCCAGCCCCTGAATTGTGAGCAGCACTGCGCCGCCACCGCCGCCGTTTCCGCCTGTCACGACGTTCCCAACATCGACAAGCCGCAAGCCAGCCCGCCCGTTGATAGGCGAGCGAATGTTGCAGTAATCAAGGTTCACCTGTGCAGCCGCCACCGCGCCTTCGGCAGTTTTTACCGTAGCCTCGTCGCTCTTCACCGTCGCCTGGGCGGTATCGAGATCCTGAGCTGAAATCACATTCCTGGCCCGCAACTCCTGCTGACGCTTCAGGGTGATTTGGTCGAGAACCAATTTCGATTGCGCTTGCGCGAGCTGGCCCTGCGCCTGTTCGAGCGCGGCTTGGTACGGCCGCGGATCAATCGTGAAGAGCAAATCGCCCTTTTTCACGTCAGCGCCATCTTGAAAATTGCGGGCAACGATTTGGCCGCTCACCTGCGCCTGGACTTGAACCATCTCATACGCGGCGCAAGTGCCGATTTCGTCGAGGTAAAGGGGCACATCCTTTGTAATAACTTTTGCGACAAGAACCGGTCGCCCCTGTGGCTGGGCAGCTTTGGCCTCGATGGCCCGGTGCTGAAAGATCCGATACAGGACAAAAGCAGCCAGCACGACGAAAAGCAGATAAGCCCAGCGAGGAATAGTTTGGTTCGTGCGACGGGTGCGTTTCATCTGGATTTTACTTCGGCGCCCCGGAGCGCTTTTTTCCTCGAAATCGGATGCCGACCTCTGTTCTGGCCGTTGTGGCTGGGACGGACGAATGACGCGGCGCTTCTCGAGACTTTATCGTCCTTCTCCGCTTTTTGGCGAATGCGGGCCAACACCTTGATGCAGGTTTGCAGTTGAGATGCTGGGATCTCGGCGAGCAATTCATACCGAAGTTCGTCTGCTGCCGCGTTGATCCGCGTGATGACACGCTGGGCGCGCTGCCCGAGCAGCACCATTTTGCAACGACGATCGCGCGTTGAACTTCTGCGTGTGATCCAGCCTTCTTTCTCCAGTCGATGTAACAAGGCCACCACCGTGGGCTCTTCCACGCCCAGACGCGCTGCAATTTCGGCCTGAGTGAGTGCGGCTTGGGCGAGAAAAAGATGCAGGAGCGTACGCCACTTGGCCTGGCTCAGACCCAGTGGCTTGAGGCGTTCGTCCAGCTTTTGTCGCCATGCACGAGCGGTGCCGTGGAGCAATGGGCCGAACGTTTCCCAGTCAGATATCATCGTAGACCTAATTCGTTAGCATGCTAACCAATTCTCCTTCTCTATGTCTGTCAAACCGCTAAATCGTTGCCCGGCCTTACAGCCCGGGTCGGTGACCCGGTTCGGGTTATGGAATCCGATAGCGGGCCGGGATCAGCGATCCCGGCTACAATTGCGCGGAGTTGAGGTGGGTCTCACCGCTTGCCGATGGCGAAAACGGAAACTCTCCGACCCCGATAATCTTGAATCGACAGCACACGGCGCGGAAATGCCGGCAGCCATTGGCGCGCCGTTTCCGCTGCGCTTTCGTTATCCGGTTGCACCAAAAAATAGGATGCATCGCCCGGCAGATCGGCGACGCGCCTTACGTAAACGATCGGGCGACGAAGGTAAAAGAGGAACGGTTGATAATCGGGATCCACCGCGTACATCCGCTCCGATCCGGGAACTACGGCCTCGATTTTCGCCGCGATCGTTTTCACTTTTTGCCGCACCTGCAAACGCGGAACAATTGCCACGGCGTAAGCACAAACACAGACGCAGGTAGCAATAGCAATAGCAAGAATCGCGCGTTGTCGATGTTTTAGGGAGAAAGTTCTTCCGCCGAGCCATCGCGGCCACTTGACAGTTTCGACCGTCAGAATCGAGGCCAACAACCATGCAAATGGCGCGAGCAGCGGCATCGTGTAACGCGGCAGCGATCCGGGGATCAGATCGACAATCATGAGCGGAATCGCGATTCCCCAACCTAGACCGCGCACCACGTCGATCCTTCGTGATGCAGCGCGCTGTATCCGGGATCGGTGATCTCCACCTACATTGGTGATATCGGTTTTACCGTCGGATGGAAAACTCGTTCCGCTCAGCAACGGCACAAAGAAAAGCCAGGGTAAAAAGTAGCCAAGACTGCGCGGAATATTTAGTGCCCAACCGCCAAAATTGAACCCCTCTCCGGCGAGTCGCCCAGAAAACTGCCGCGACCAAACCTGCGCGACATGACCTCCGCTCGTCATTTTCACGAAGGGAATAGCCCACGCTGCGAAAATCGAGATCATTATAATAAGGCCGATCAGATGCGGGACATTCCAAATGCTTCGCAGTTCACGCGAGCGCCACAGAATCGCTATCACGATCGCGTAGAAAAAGAAAAGATGCGTCGGCCCTTTCGCCAGCCAGCCGAGCCCGAGAAAAATCCAGGGCACAATCCATGTGAGCCAGGGTGATCGTTCCTCTTCCCACCAACTTAGCCAGCAAACGAAACCAATCGCGAAGAGCGAAACGTAAAGCGCTTCGATCTCGATTAAGCGGCCCTTCTCAATCATGCCAAAGCTTGTTAGCCAGATTAACGCGGCGACCGTCGATCCGGTCGCGCCGAGGCTCAGACGCGCAACGGTGATAAAGACGAGCGCGACCGCCAGCACACAAAGGGCCGAAGGCAAGCGCGCCGTCCATTCGTTGCGTTGCCCGAAAATCTTGAACGACCCGGCGACGAGCCAATTAATCAGCGGTGGCTTCCGCAAGTACGGTTCGCTGCCGACTTTCGGCACAACGTAGTCGCCGGTCTCGATCATCTGCACCGCCGGCAAAATCCGCCGCCCCTCTTCGCCTTTGATCTCAAGCGAGCCAAGCGCTGGAAGATAAATCGCCGCCCAAAGCAAGATCACGATTAGCCACCTGTAAAAGGACTGTTGCGCGCTCACCGGCTCAATCTTTCTTAGGCTTCACGGCGAAAATCATCGCCTCGCGGTTGCGGTACCTCGGGATGCGCGCCACAAGCTGCGGCCGTAAAACGTTCCATCGCGGATTCGCCTCCAGTTTTTCAAGATCTCTGGACTGAATGAAAAAATTGCGCGCAGTCGCGGGCAAGTCGTCTAGCGTTGAAACGTAAATTACCGGCGCACGAACATAAAAGAAATACGGCTGAGACACCTGGCCTATTGCATAGAGCGGCTCGCCCGGGAGTGCCGCCGCGTTAATTTGCGCTGCTATCGGCTTGACCCTTTCGTGTCGTTTCAAAAATGTCACTGTTCGCAGCGGAAAGATCACTATTTCGCCAACGATCCCGATCGCTATGAGCGATCCGATTAATTGCCGGGGAACTCGAATCTGAAAATTCTTGATGGCCAGACGCCACTCAAAGGCGCCGTGAGCGTAGGCCATGCCGATAAGCCAGGAAATCGGCGCGCCCAGAGGTAAAACGTATCTGGGAAGCGCTCCGGGAAAAAGCAACACCGCCACGAACGGCACAAATGTTCCCCATGTTAGGCCGTGCGCTGTTTCCCGCTGGGCCGGATCTACAATCTTGTTAAGCCGAATAAAGGGCAGAAGAAATATCCACGGAAGAAAATAAGCGATACCGCTTGGGAGATTAAGCCACCAATTCTCAGATCTCCCTTCTTCACCGCGGAAAACGACCGCGACCTCATGGGACCAGGTTTCGAGCGATGAATGTGAGCGGACTTCGAGAAAATAGGGCAGCGCCCACGCGGTGAAAATCGTCAGCATCACGAGCACCCCTACGGCGTGGGCAGGATGAAGTAGTTCACGCAGCCGGCGAGTTCGCCAGAGCACTGTTAAAAGGAGGACATAAAAAAAACAGACCAGAGCGGGGCCTTTGGCGAGGAGACCGAGACCGAGAAAGATCCACGGTACTGTAAACGTCAGCCATGGCGACCGGTACAGTTGCCAGTAAACCAACCAGGAAATCAACGCCAGAGCGAAAAGTGAAGCATAGATGGCATCTATCTCAATTGTCCGCGCGCGGTCGATCAGACCTAAATTTGTCAGCCAGCAAAGAGCGGCGATTGTCGATCCAGTCGGGCCCAAGACCATGCGGCCGGCCGCGACGAGAGTGATGGCAACTGCCAGTATGAAGATGGTGGACGGCAAGCGCGCAGTCCACTCGTTTCGAGTCCCGAAAAGTTGAAAGGACGCGGCCACCAACCAATTCACTAAAGGCGGCTTGCGCAAATAGGGTTGCCCGCCGAGGTACGGCACCAAATACTGCCCACTGTCGATCATCGACATCGCCGGGACTACACGTTTGGCTTCTTCGCCGTGAAATTCCGAAAAACCCAGGGCCGGCAAATAAGTGGCCGCCCAAAGGAGAAGAATGGCCAACAAACTTTGCGTTCGCGTAATCATCCGAGGCCAGCAGGTTGAACGCAGTGCATTAGACCTTCAAACAGAATCAAAGCCGCACCTTGACGAAGGGGCAGATGAAAATTAAGCTAAGCGTCTAGTCCGCGCGCTGATGGGAGTGGGAACTGGTATCCCACTCTTTTTAGTCTGCGGGCTACATGTTTTTATGAACGCGGAATTTATTGCCATGCTCGATTATCTGGAGCGGGAGCGCGGGATCAAACGCGAAATCCTGCTCGAGGCGGTCTCGAATGCCCTGCTCTCGGCCTCGAAAAAGAGCGTCGGCGCATCGCGCGACCTGCGCATCGATATCAACCCAAAGACAGGTGAAATCCGCGCTCTCGCCAATCTGGTGGTAGCCGATCAGGTCGGCAACCCGCAGGATGAGATCGAGCTTTCGAAAGCGCGCAAGATCAGACCGGACGTCAACGTCGGAGACACCGTCGAAGTGGAAGTGACGCCGAGGAATTTTGGCCGCATCGCCGCGCAGACCGCCAAGCAGGCGATGATGCAACGGATTCGCCAGGTCGAAAAGGAAATGATTTACGAGGAGTTCAAAGATCGCGCTGGCGAAATCGTCAGCGGGACGGTGCGCCGTTTCGATCGTTCGGATGTAATTCTCGATCTTGGAAAATTTGAAGCCATCATGCCACAACGCGAGCGCGTAGTCGTCGAGGATTATAATGTGGGCGACCGGCTCCGCGCTTATGTCGTCGCGGTCGAAAACGGCATCCGTGGTCCCGAGATCATCGTTTCGCGCAGTCATCCGAATTTCGTCCGTCGCCTCTTTGAATTGGAAGTCAGCGAAATTGCCGATGGCACCGTGGAGATTCGTGGCATCGCTCGGGAGGGAGGTTATCGCACCAAGATA
>Ga0307278_10001110_pt1 | contig 13363 bp, 16 predicted proteins | sample ER_DNA_117_FD_194482 | JGI IMG/M metagenome (GOLD analysis project Ga0307278, IMG submission 194482) | Bulk soil microbial communities from the East River watershed near Crested Butte, Colorado, United States - ER_DNA_117 | ecosystem: Environmental > Terrestrial > Soil > Floodplain | place... | reverse complement strand
AGACGGTCGTGCCGCTCAGGGTCAGACGGCTGTCGCCGGCGATGACCTCGGTCAGGAGCGAGCAGGCGAGCCCGTCCGGAATCGACTCGCTGGCGAAGAGAGCGCTCGCCGCTTCGCCGACCAAGAGTGGGCCTCGCTCTTCGAGCGTCTCGACCAGCCGATCGAGTGCATCGAGGGCGAGCTGCATGTCCTAGTCGGGAAGCAGGGGCACGGTCTGTCCCGAGTGCCGTCCGAGGAGGACCGCCCGCGTAACCGCGGCGGCGCCGAACCGAGCGCGCACTTCGTCGAGAGCGCGATCGAGCGCGCCGTCGCTTTGACGGTCGATCGGCAGGACGAGCTGTGCTCCGCTCTCGTTGTCGAAATTGGCAACTGCGACTCCGATGAGGGTCAGTCCTTGACGCTCGATCATCGGGATCGCCGTCGCCAGGAGGCCTCTCGCCGTCGTGAGGATCGTCTCGGTGTGGGCGGTCGCGTGCGGCAAGGTGTACGAGCGGGTCGCCCGCGAGAAGTCGTCGAACCGCAGCCGCAGAACGACGGTGCGGCCGGCCCGCCCGGCGGTCCGCATCCGCCGCGTCACCCGGTCGACCAGTGCGGCGAGGGTGGCGTACATGGACTCGGGCGATTTCGGAGACCGGCCGAGCGCGCACTGCGAGCCGATCGAGCCGCGACGGCGCCCCACCTGCACTGGGCGGGGATCGCGGTTGTGGGCGAGCGCGTAGAGGTGCCGGCCCGTCCCCCGGCCGAGCATCGACACGAGCTCGTCCTCATCGAGCCACGCCACCTGCCCGACGGTGGCGATCCCGCGGTCGTGGAGCTTCCTCGCCGTGACCGCTCCCACGCCCCACAGTCGTTCGACCGGGAGCGGGTGGAGAAACGACAGCTCAGCCTGGGGCGGCACGACCAGCAAGCCGTCGGGCTTGGCCACGCCGCTTGCGACCTTCGCGAGGAACTTCGTCCTCGCCACGCCGACGGTGATCGGCAGACCGACTCGCTCTCGAACGGCTCGCCGCAACCGCGCGGCGATTTCGATCGGAGAGCCCGAGAGCCGCTCGAGCCCACGGACATCGAGGAAGGCCTCGTCGATCGAGAGCCCCTCGACGAGCGGCGTCGTGTCTTCGAAGACCCGGTAGACGGCCTTGCTCGCCTCAGCGTAGGCGGACATTCGCGGGGAGACAACGACCGCCTGCGGGCACAACAGACGCGCCTGTGCGCCGCCCATGGCCGTGCGGATGCCATACGCCTTGGCCTCGTAGCTGGCCGCGAGCACCACGCCCGCACCGACGATCACCGGTCGCCCGCGCAGGCGAGAGTCGTCTCGTTGCTCGACCGCCGCGTAGAAAGCATCGAGGTCGGCGTGCAAGATCGTCCCCTCGCTCGGCACGAACAGATGTTCGCATGGCGGGAGGTCGGCGAACAGCTACGTTCGTCCTCGATGAGCCGGGATCCTCGCCAGCGGGCGCGTGTCTTCCGGCGCGCGCGAATCGTCGTGCTGGCGCTCGTCATCGGCTACTTCTTCCTGCCGTACGGCGTGCGCGCGTGGATCCCGGTCTGGCTCGTCTTCCTCGCCGCGCTCGGGCTCGAGCTGCAGTTCTTCCTCGGCGGGTACCTGCAGGCACAGCGAGGGCGGCCGGCCGCGAGCCCCGACCCCGGGCCGCAGCCGCGCGACCTCGCCGAGCTCGGCAGCCCGTGGTGGTGGCAGGTTCCCGCGGAAGAGGGCGGCCGTCCCTACGGGCGTTACGTCCTGGAGGCCGTCGCGGGTCTCGCCCTCGTCGCCGTGATCCTCTTCTTCGCCTCACGCCCCCAAGGCTGGGACGCTGTCTCGACCTCCGACCAGGCGCGCGCCGAAGCCGTCTTCTCGCGCGAGGCGAGCCGCATCGCCGGGCATCCCGCGCGGGTCGGCTGTGACAAGAGCGGCGAGTACGTCGGCTTCACCCAGGATGCGGACGGAGTCGCGACGGTCGGCGGCAGGCAGTCCTACGTGACGCCGTCGATCTGCGACACGCTGTACCAGCTCGCGTTCAAGCATCGGGTGCAGTCGTTCTCGCGCACGGCACGCGCGCTCGCGGTCCTGGCGCACGAGTCGTGGCACCTACGCGGCGTGACCAACGAAGGGCTCGCGAACTGCTACGGGTTCCAGAGCGGCGTCGAGATCGGCGTCCGGCTGGGCCTCGAGGAGAGCAAGGCCCGCGCGATGATGCGCGAGCAGCTCGCCACGAACGCGTCAGACGTGGGCAGCCACGCGGAGTACGTCGTCCCAAGCGGATGTCACGACGGAGGCTCCGAGGATCTCCACCCGGGCGCGCCAGGCTTCCCCTAGTAGCTGCTGCCGCCCTTCTTCTTGGCCTTCTTCTCGGCGCGTTTTTCCTTCAGCGACTTCTGCGCTGTCTTCTTCTGGAGCTTCTTCGGTTTCTCCGAGCCTTTCATCGGTGCCTCCTCGTCGTGATCGTGCCGCACATCCTAGGCCGCGGCCCCGACGATCAGCTAGGGAGGACGCAGAACGCGACCGCCGAGTACTGCAAGGCGACGGCCGCGATCACGAGCACGTGGAAGACCTCGTGGAAGCCGAAGACTGCCGGGTAGGGGTCCGGGCGCCGGAGCGCGTAGACGATTGCACCCGCCGTGTAGGCGAGCCCACCCGCAAGGACGAGGGACGAGCCGCCGAAACCAATCTCGTCGAAGAGCTGCGGCGCGATGATGACGCCGATCCAGCCGAGCGCGACCCCGATCACCGACGAGAGCCACGTCGGAGCGTCGAGCCAGACGAATTTGAGCAGCGCGGCCACGAGCGCACCGCCCCAGATGATCCCGAGCACGACAGGCCGCCAGTGACCCCGCAAGACGAGCAGGCCGAAGGGCGTGTAGGTGCCGGCGATGAGCCCGTAGATGCCGACGTGATCGAGACGTCGCAGCCAGCGCCGCCTGGCCTCGGTCCAGGGGAGGCAGTGGTAGAGCGCGCTGGCACCGAACATGGCGGCGACGCTCGCCGCGAAGATGCTCGCCGCGACGCGCGCCCGCCCGCTCTCCGCTTCCAGGACGAGCACGATCCCGAGCGGAAGCGAGGCCACGAAGGCCAGCGCGTGCGAGATACCCCGGAGGCGCGGCTTGCCCTCGGGGACTAGTCGACGGGCTCGGACTCGACGATCCATAGGCGTCCATCGCCGCACTCGACGGCACGCGCGCCGTCACCCGGGTCGGTGAGGCTCGTGCGCAGGAGCTTGACCCGCTCCCCGTCGAGCTCCGCGATCGGCCCGACGACCGGTCCCCCACCGAACGTCAGGTGCCACGCGCGCACCTGGTCGTGGATCTTGCGGGCCGGCTGCGACCAGTCCACGCTTGCGTAATCCTCCTCGAAGTACCCGGCCCAGGTCGCGCCCTCGGCGGACTGCGGGTCGCCGGGATCCCCGGCCTCGAGCCGTGCGAAGACCTTGGGCAGCAGGTCGAGCGAGGCCTGGATCAGCTTCGAACCGATCTGCTCGATCGTCGTTTCGTCGTCCTCGATCGGCACGGTGGCTTGGGCGAGGATCGGGCCGGTGTCGAGCTCGGCGTCCATGCGGTGCCACGTGATCCAGAGCGCCCGGTCGCCCTCCCGCAGCGCCCAGGCCATCGGCACGGGGCCGCGGTAGCGGGGCAGTGGCGCCGGGTGCTGATTGACCGCCCCGAGGCGAGGAACGTCGAGCGCCTCCTGGGGCAGCTTCCAGGAGAAGCCCCAGCAGAGCACGACGTCGGGCTCGAGCCCGCGCAGAAGGGGCGCGATCGCGAACTTGTCGCGGGCGAAGATGAGATTGACGCCCTCAGGAGCCGTCCGATCGGTGACGTCGCCCCAGGGCGGGATCGGACGCTCCTCGGGCACGCGGGCCAGCAACCAAGCAACCGGATCGTGCCCGAGCTCGCGCAGGTATGCGATCAGCGGCTCGGCGACCGGAAGCACGGCCGAGATGAGCGCGATCCGCAAGCCGGACTGGTCGTTTCCCGACACGGCTCAGTCGTCGTCCGAGTCACGTCTCGCCCGAGCGACGTAGAGCTCGCGGATCGCCTGCTCGTTCGGGTCCACGGGCCATCCTAAGCAGTGACTGCGCCGCTCTAGCCACCGCTCGGGGACGGTGTTATCGTGAGTTCAGTGAGAAAAGGAGAATTTTGGCCAGGAATCTAAGACTTTTGGTATTGATTCTCGGGCTTCTCGCCCTCGTCGGCGCGCTGGCCGGAACGGGAGCCGCGAGCGCCCCGCCCGGAACGGTCGTCATGAGCGGCCTCGACAACCCGCGCGGTCTCGCCTTCGGCCCTGAGGGCGGCCTCTACGTCGCCGAAGCGGGACGCGGAGGGCCCGGCCCGCCGTGCGCGGTGGTCCTCGGCCTACTCCAGTGCGTCGGTCCGAGCGGTGCGGTCTCGCGGCTCTGGCACGGAGCCCAGGCGCGGATCGCCACCGGGCTGCCGTCGTACGCGCCGGCCGGCGGCGCCGGCGCAACGGGCCCGCACGACATCTCGCTGCACGGACGCGGAGGCGCCTACGTCACGATCGGGCTCGGCGCGAATCCGGATCTCCGGGCGGTCTTCGGCCAGAGCTTCGGCCACCTCGCGCGCCTGGAGCCGAACGGAAGCTGGCGCATTGGCGCCGACATCTCGGCCTACGAGGCGACGCACAACCCCGACCAGAGCCCGGTGCCCGACAGCAACCCGTATGGCCTCATCGCTCAGGCGGGTGGCCGGGTCGTCATCGATGCCGGAGGCAACGACCTGCTGCGGGTCGCCTCGAACGGCACCATCTCGACGCTCGCCGTCCTGCCGTCGCGTCCGCAGGGGCGACCGACCGACTCCGTGCCGACCGGGGTCGTCGTCGGGCCCGACGGTGCGTACTACGTCGGCGAGCTGACCGGAGGGCCGTACTTCCCGGACAGCGCGCGCGTCTATCGCGTCGTTCCCGGGCAGGCGCCGCAGCCTTACGGGCCGACCTTTAGCTTCATCATCGATCTCGGGTGGGGCCCGGACGGGAACCTCTACGTCCTCGCGCTCGCAAGCGCGGCGGGACTGATCGGCCCCGGCGAGCTCTTCCGAGTCGAGTCGAACGGGACGAAGACGCTCGTCATCAGCGGCCTCGAGTCCCCGGGCGGGCTCGCGTTCGGCCCCGACAACGCGCTCTACGTCTCGAACCGGGGCTCGAGCGCGGGCACCGGAGAAGTCTTGCGCTTCTCGCTTCCGCTCCCGCCGCCTCCACCTCCAGCGCCTGCTCAACTGCCCCCTCCCCCGCCGCCTCCGCCGCCTCCGCCTCCGCCGAGCTGCCTCGTACCGAGGGTGATCGGGTTCAGGCTGCCGCCGGCCAAAGCCGCCATCCGGCACTTCAACTGCTCCGTCGGCCGCGTGCGCTATGCGCATGCCCGACCGCGGAACATCCGCCGCGTGATCGCTCAGACCCCAAGAGGCGGGAAGCGGCGCCCAGCCGGCACCAGGGTCAACCTGGTCATCGGCCGCAAGTAGCCGGCCGGCTCAGAACACCTTGAGCGGCTACGCCTGCTCGCTCATGTTCTTCATCATCACTTCCATCGTCTTCGCCAACTCATCGGTCGGGTGGAACATCAGCACCTCAGCGCCTTCGTAGTTCACCGGCGTGTGCCCGGGCGGGGCGTAGAAGGCGTCTCCGGCCTCGTAGGTCTCCTCGTGGTCGCCGAATCGGAACGTCATCTTTCCCTTGAACACGTAGCCCCAGTGCGGGCACTGGCACTGATCGTTGGGCGCACCTTTGAGCATGGGCGCGCCGTCCAGGTCACCGAGGAACGAGTCGAACGAAACCGTGTAGCCGCCGAGCTCCTCAGCACGGTCGTCCACGATCCCTTCGACGTGCTGCACCTGCGAGGCACTGTTCTTCGACGCCTTCGGCATCTCTGACCTCCAGTTCTGGGCTCGAATGCTCGAGGAACGAGCTGGAAGATCATAAGGTGCGCTCCCAGGCCAGAAGCTCCCGTATCGCACGGACGAGGTCGCGCGCATAGCGCAGCGTCTCCTCGTCGAAGCCGTAGCCGTAGTGGCGCCAGGCCGCTGCTCGAAGAAGAGCAGCAGCACAGGTCACCGAGGGACGGCGGAAGTTGGGTCAGTCTGTGAAATCTGCGCGAGCGAAGATAATCCGAACATGGCTCGCGTCATGGTTCTTGCGACGATAGGTGTCGGGTCGATAGCCGTCGCGTGGGCTGCTGGATACGTGCTCGCAGGTTGGCTCAGCTGGAGCGGGCCCTTCCCAGCAGTGTGGCTACTCGCGCTCTTGCTCTTTAGCGCCTCGGCCGCGTTTGTTCTACAGCGTCGATGACGCAGAGCGGCGAGAGCGCGTCTTGGGTAGCGGCCACGCTTCACCGGGACGCTCTGCTTCTTCCACCAGGCCGATCAACTCACAAAGGACCACCCATGGTCGGCCACGCCAGCGGCGACCGCGGGCGGGCGGCGGGCTTGCGCGCCGTTGGGCACGCGGCTGCGCGCGACTGACCTCGCTCAGCGGTGACTTTGGCCGAGCGCGCCCTGCAAGACCTTCACCATCCACGCCCAGGCCAGGAAGATGTAGATGAGACCTGGAAGGACGACGAGGAGGGCGGCGAGAACCGCAGCCGCTGGAACGCCGCTTCCGACGACCAGGGTCGTGATCGGGGCCAGTGCCCGACCGACGAGCATCGAGGCGCCGATGTGGACCAAGCCGCCGCGGAAAGAGGTCGGGCCGGACCCGGGGTATCTGACGACCAGCCAGAGCGCCAGGAGGGCGGCGCCCACTGCCTCAACCAACACGAAGGCTTGGACACTCATGGTCTTAGAACGAACAGGTGGGTCGTCCCGATACGCCGCATACCTTCTGCATCGGCCTGGCGAATCCTGGGCTTGAGGTGCTGCCCTCTAATCAGGGAAGTCACGGGCTTGGCGATTCTCTCGCATCGCAAGGACGAGCGCGCGGGCATACCGCAGCGTCTCCTCGTCGCTGCTCCAGCGTCAGCTCGTTATCGGGGATCTCGCCTGCTCTCACTCAGCTCGAAGTTAGGGTGGCACGAGGCTACCCCGGAGGAGAGGACGTGAAGTCAAAGCAGGAGCAGAAGGTCAAGGAAGAGATGGGGCCGTTCCTCGAAGAGGGCGAGGAGGTCCGCGCGGTCCTGATCGCCCGGCCGCGCGGGTGGACGCAGTCGATGGCGGGCGGCCGGACCCTCGGAATCGGCCAGGCGCTCGGAGGGCGGAAACAGCAGCAGGCGCGAGGCGGAGCCGAGGACGCGGGAATCAAGCTCGCTTCTCCCGGCGCGATCGTGCTCACCCAGAAGCGTCTGCTCACGGTGCAGACGGGTGAGGCGCTCGGCCTAGGCGTAGGGGGAGGCATCAAGGAGGTCCTGAGCGCGGTGCCGGTCTCAGACGTCGACTCGATCAAGGTGAAGCGCCTGCTCCTCGGCTATGTGGTCACGCTGACCGTGCAAGGCTCGGAGTTCAAGTTGGAGGCCAACGCCGCAGCCGGCGCGAAGCCCCTGGCCGAGGCGTTCGAGCGGGCGAAGAGCGAAGCGTGAGCGCCTCCGCCACCGAGAAGCGCAGACTCTTCTAAGAGGGGCGCAGCTCGGTGAAGCCGGCGGCCGCGAAGTCGCCGTCGAAGGCGAGCGCCTCGCGGATCTTCAGCGACCGCATCAGCGCGAAGCTCGTCGCATCGACGAACGAGTACTCGCGCTCGCCGTGCCGGCGTAGCCAGCGCAGCGCCTGGTCTTCGAGCGCCTCGTTCACGGGGACGACTTCGACGAGCGCAGTCCGCGAAAGCGCGTCGAGGAAGGCGACGGCCGTTCGGTGACCGTCCTTTCGGCGGAGAAATGTCCACGTCTCGCCCCGGATGTGATTCGAGGTCACGAGGCGTTCGTCGCCGAAGCGTTCAGACAATGCGAGCGCTTCGGCGTGGTGCGCGTCCTTGCGTAGCCGGGCGGCGACCCAGAACGACGTGTCGACGAAGATCAACGGGGATAGACGACGTCGTCGACGCTGTCGGAGTCGCCAGCAGAACCCTCCGACCCGCCGAAGAACTCCCACAGGGGATCGTTCTCGATCGACGGCGGCGGTTTGATCCGTTCACGCACGAAGCGCCGGATCAGAGCCGCCTTCGACGTCCGCTCCTTGCGCGCTTGCCGCTCGAGCGCTTCGTCGAGATCCTCGTCGATCATGATCTGCAACCGCTTCATTTCTTGATCATACATCACATTATGTGACGTATGTGTAACCTTACCCGGACTTTCAGTCTAGGGCTCGAGGAAGAGCAGGGTCAACCGCAACGGTCTCGTCTCCCAGGAGACTGATGAGTAGCGTTTCGTGAATGAAGAAAGTTGTCGGGATCGACGGAACGAAAGGTGGCTGGGTAGCAGTCTGGCTGGTAGATGGCAGGTTCGCCGGGGATCAAGTCATCGAACCCATCGAGACAGACTTCGAGCAGTTCTCGGACGTTCAAGTCATCGCCATTGATGTGCCGATCGGCTTCGGGCCACGCCAAGCCGATACGGCGGCTCGGCATACCTGAAGGGCGCTGCGAGCACCGTCTTCTCGACTCCCTCGCGCGACGTGCTCGAGGTCGTTTTCGGCCCGGGTCTGGGCGTATCAGCCCAGGCGCACGCGCTGGGCCCACGAATCCTGCACCTGACTCGGCTGGCGCGGGACGACCCTCGGATTTACGAAGTGCATCCCGAGGTCTCGTTTCGAGCGATGAACGACGGGCAGGCAATACCTCGGCGGAAGAAGTCAGCAGGTGGTGCTCTCCAGAGAATCGAGCTTCTGCGCCGTCACGGCATCGAGCTCGAAGATCTTGGCCCTGCTGCCGGGGTACCGTTAGACGACGTCCTCGACGCGGCCGCTTCGGCGTGGAGTGCTCATCGAATCGCGACCGGGTTGGCACGATCGATACCGCACCCGCCAGAGATGCGCGACGAGTTAGCAGTGGCGATCTGGTACTGAGTCCCTGAAGGCAAATCTACGGCACGCGATGGTGAGGCTCCTGCGAGCTCAAGGCATGTGCGAAGCACGAGCTGCGCCCTCTACGAACAGGCAGAGCGCGTTCGCCATGCGCATCTGCTCGATCGAGCGGCATCCGACTTCCAGCAGCTTCGGGCTCGCCACCACGTACGCCAAGCACTTCGCTCGCGATACGGCCACGTTGAGGCGATTCCGCGAGAGCAGGAACTCGAGGTTGCGCGGCACGTCTGCGGCGCTCGATGTTGCCATCGAGAAGAAGACGACCGGCGCCTGCTGGCCCTGGAACTTGTCCACGGTGCCGACCCTCGCCCCGGGCGGGAGCGCCTCCGCCAGGCACTTCACCTGCTCGTTGTACGGCGCCACGACCAGGATGTCGTTCAGACCGAGCGGAGCGGTGTCCCCCTTCGCGTTCGTCCACTCCCGCCCGAACAGCCGGTCGAACTCCTCGCTCACGCGCGCGGCCTCCTCCGCCGACGAGCGGCGATTGCCCTCGTGCTCGACCGGGACAAATCTCAGGCCCGTCCCGAGCGCCGTCGACTGGCCCGCGCACTCCTCCGCGGCCTCGAGCCGGCTGTCGTAGAAGGCATCCGAGATGTAGCGGCACACGTCCGGATGCATGCGAAATGAGTGCTCGAGGAAGAGACCGCGATCCTCCGGAATCGTCTGCGCATCACCGAGCAGGTGCTCGAGCACCGACGCGCCCGAGCCGCCCGGATGCGTCCCCTGCGAGACCTGTGCGAGCTGGACGGGGTCGCCGAGCAGGACGAGCGCCTTCGCCGAGGTGCCCATGGCGAGCGCGTCGGCGAGCGAGATCTGGCCGGCCTCGTCGATGAAGAGGTAGTCGAGAGTCTGGTCGAGCTCGGGCCGTGTGAAGAGCCATGCCGTCCCGGCCAGGAGACGAAGCTCGGGGTCGAGAAACGGCTCCAGCCCCTCCGCGCTTTCGATCGGCCCCCGCTCGTACTCGGACTCGGGACCGCCGCTCGACTTCTTCAGTCCGGGCACGCTCAGACCCGCTTCGACGATCGCGTCGAGCAAGTTGTGGATCGCCTTGTGGCTCGTCGCCGCGATCCCGACCCGCTGGCCGCGTTCGAGCAGGTGCAGGATCAACCGAGCCCCCTTCCACGTCTTCCCGGAGCCCGGAGGGCCCTGGACGAAGAGGTGCCGCCCCTCCACGCGACCGACGAGCTCCTTCATCTCTTCGAGCTCGGCGACCTGCACGCGCTCCCCGCCGAGCGGTGGCTCGCGCCGCAGGATGCCTTCGAGTGCGGCGTAGCGTGAATCGCCGTCGCGCACCGAGCGGCCGATCCGCATCAGCGCCGCGCGTTGGTACTTCGTGTTCCACGCCCCGCCGGGGATCAGCGCCTGCGGCAGCGGCTGCCCCTCGAACTTCGGCCCGCGCCGGAGCTTCAGCCGCCCGGCGACGTCGTCGAGCTCGACGAGCGACCCCGCGCCGCTGCCAGTGCGCGGGTCGACGACCTCGTCGCCGGCGTCGAGCTTGTGTTGCTGGATCGGGAACGAGAGCGTGTAGATGTGGGACTTCTTATGAGCCTCCGGCTCCTCGCCGTCCCACTCAAGCCCGCCGATCGACTCCGTGTCCTCGACGAGCTCCGAGATCGTCATCCCTTGCCGCTTGAAGTACGCCCACCAGACTGGCTTCGCCTCGCGCCGGTGGTACTCGAGCAGGAGCCCCGCAAGCCGTGCCGTCTCCTCGTCGCGCGCGAACAGATCCTCGCGTAGCGCCTCCCGCTCGGCGAGCTCCTCCTCGTCCTCGGGCTTGATCACGCGCACCTCCGGCGGCGCGCGCCAGGCGATCTCGGTCCCCCACGCCGCCTGCGCGTCGGCCTTCCGCTCGAGCAGCCACTCGCGCAGCAGGTAGGTCGAGAGGCAGTCCTCGCGGTTGTAGGCCTCGATCCCGTTGAGGATCGAGTCGTCGAGCTCGTCGACCCAGCGCTCGTAGAGGACGATCGAGTCCTCGCCGGATTGGAGTTCGGCTTCGCGCTTCAAGTAGAACTGCTCGACGTCCTTGAGCCCGTAGCGCGGATGCGAGATCCGCAGCCCCTGGCGCACGACCGCGAGGAGGTCGACGAGCACCTCGCCGCGGAGAAGGTCGTCAATGGCGTCCTCGCGCGTCGCGTACTCGCCCATCAGGCGCTTGAGCGCGGTCTGCTCGTAGGAGGCGTAGTGGTAGACGTGCAGGTCGGGGTGGCGCTCGAGCCGCTCGCGGACGAAGTCGACGAAGGCCTCGAACGCGCGCCGCTCTTCCTCGCGGTCGTGGGCCCAGAACGGCTTGAACCGTTCCTCGCCGTTCTCGTGCCAGAGGACGCCGAAGAGGTACTCGAGCCCGCCGCTCGGCTCCCAGAACGGGTCGCCCTCCATGTCGAAGAAGAGGTCGCCCGGCGAGGGCTTCGGGAGCAGCGCGAGGCCGCGCTCGTCCTCGGGGCGGAGGGTCTCGTAAGCGTGCTCGCCGGTGCGCCGGTGGCGGAGCTGGAGCTCGGCCTGGTGGCGGATGCTCTCGAAGGTCGTCGCGGGGAGGCGCGGGACGGCGGTCTCGCGCGGTGCGTCGCCGAGCTCGGCGAGCGTCGTGATCCCGGCCTCGCCAAGCCGGACAATCTGGTCGCGGCGGATGTTGGCGACGCGGGTCAAGTGGTCGTGCTCGTCCCACCAGGCGCTGCAGAGCGGGAGGAAGTCGCAGATCTTGCAGTGCGCGACGGGCCAGGGCTCGGTCAGCCGCGTATGGTGAACGGCCTCGAGGAAGCGCGCGCGGACGCGCCGGTAGTAGGCGAGGAAGTCGAGGACGCGGTAGCTCTCGGTCTCGCCGGAGCCGAGCGCGATGTGCATCCGCTCGGGCAGCCGCCCCTGGACGCGCCCGATCTGCTCGGAGTAGAAACAAAGCTGAAGCACGTGCGCCGGCTTCCCGTGCCGCGCGAGCTTGGTGTCGTAGGCTTCGTAGAAGCCGTCGGCCCCGCGGATGACGAAGTCGGCGAGCCCGCGCCACTCACCGCCGAGAAAGGCTGCCTGGTAGACGACCTCGCGCCTGGTGCGCATCGCCTCCTCGGTCTCTCGCCCGGCGCGCACCCAGTCCCAGTCGCCGTCGTCACCGGCGATCTCGATCGTGACAACGTCGCGCGCGTCCGCGAGCAGCTGCTCGAGGTAAGCACGCTCGTGCTCCTCGCCCTTGCGCCGAATCAATTCGGCCTGAGCGTCCTCAACGTGCGACTTAACGATCTCGCCGCGCGCGACCTTGAGCTCGAGTTGGGTCAGGTGCTCGCACGCGAGGAAGGCCGTCACGTCGGACGGGGAGAAACTCAGGTGGCCATCGCGTTCCTGCACCTCAATTTGGTCGGCTCGTTTCGCCCTGGTTCTTACACCTCACGCGTCGGGTGACGATGGCGAGAGGAGAACGAAACGTCTCGACAACCCACTCTCCGAGATCGAGGCCGTGCGCTTCGAGCGACGTCTCAGCCATTAGCTGCTCCGGAGAAGCCGGTCGCCATAGTCGCCAGTACCAGGGGATCGGACTCGCTCGAATCCCTCGGTCATGCGAGCGGCCAGCCAAGCCTCATTCCCAGAAATGCCCAATGGGTTCTCCTTCACCTCGGCACATAGCCGGTTTACCTCATCACCTCAATGGTGTCTGGCAATCGCCGCGTGAGCGCGATCGAGCGCGCCGATCGCCGCACGGCGTCGGTTAACTGATGCTCTTCGTCTGCATCTACAGCGACAACATCCCCATCCGCTACCAGGCTCAGATTTTCTGGTAGGGCGTGAACGCGAGCAGCGAGTACCTCGCCCACGCGAGTGTCGATTTCGACCCACGCAAGACAGGTTGCTTCAATCAGAACGCGAATGCGCAGACGGTAGATCTTCGGCGCAAACAGGACAGCGCCAAGTGGCGGGATCCCAGTCGTCGGGCAGCGTCTCGTCCTGCTTCGCGCCCGGGTAGAAGCCGCGCACCGTCCACTCGGCAACCTTCCAGACGACGACGCGGAAGGGCACGCTGTACGTCTTGCCCCGCTTGAGCTCGTTGAAGAGGCGCAGGAAGACGATTTGCGCCGCCTCGTCGGCGGCCTCGCGGTCGCGCAGGCGCAAGAAGCAGAGCTCGCGGACGGGGTGGAAGTAGCCCGCGAGCAGGAGCTTGTGGTCGCCGGCATCGAGTAGTCGCTTGTCTTCGACGTCGCGCGCATCGTGCATCGAGGACAGAGTCTTTCGGGCCACGGCTCGATCTTACGAGCGACCTGGCGCAGGGACTAGCCGAGTTGTGGCTAGGCGAACTCCTTCTCACGGCGGCCGACGCCGCGCGCGAGTGTCGTCGCGGCGTACTGGTTCAGGCTCACGCCCTCCCGTTCGGCTTCTCGCGCGAGCTCGGCGTGCAAGCTCTGCGGGATTCGGAGCAGGAAGCGGCCGCTGTAGCTTT
>Ga0307278_10001109_pt1 | contig 13363 bp, 12 predicted proteins | sample ER_DNA_117_FD_194482 | JGI IMG/M metagenome (GOLD analysis project Ga0307278, IMG submission 194482) | Bulk soil microbial communities from the East River watershed near Crested Butte, Colorado, United States - ER_DNA_117 | ecosystem: Environmental > Terrestrial > Soil > Floodplain | place... | reverse complement strand
TCGAGACACTGTTCGACGCCATGGCGTTCTTTCACTCCCTCGACACACGGCTCGTCGGGCCGCCGGCTCCGTCCTTGCGATGGTCCTTCGCGGAGATTCCGGACACCGATCCTGAACTCGCTGAGCCAATGACGTGGTACCTGGCGCGTCCGCTTGGCCTCGATGCATTCGAGCCCTTCCTTCCGTCTCTCGCCTGCCGCGACACCGAGCGGCGCACGGCCCAGTGGCCTCCCGCGGACCGTACTTTGGACGCAAGGGCCAGACAGGCCCGCAAGAACCTGCCGGCTGCACCGGCGCGAGAAGTCCTGCACGTGCTCATGGACGACGGCCGAGTCATTGGCTACAGCGGTTTTACGCCTGACCCGCACGGTGGCCTGTCATCGTGGGTTGCGCGACGCCGCCAGGTGTGGCAGGACGTTCGCAAGGGCTATCGCTACTTCGTCGTGCACGATGACGTTGAGGTCGACTTGCAGTGCGCCGCCATGAGCGAGTCTGCGCCCCGCTCCCGGACGGCCGCGACCTCCTGGCAGACCTCTCCGAGCCGGAACCGGCATTCGACATCGGCCGTCTGCGAATGCTTGAGAAGCATGACGACCTCTACCTGCAAATGCGAAGGGACGGTCGGTGTGGTTGTACCCGTTGCTGTACCCGGTGTTCGCAGGATCCCCCAGCTGACTAGGATCCCACCAATCAACAGAAGGTGGACCTGTTGTTATGGGCTTGAACGAAGACGAGAGAGCGGCGATCGAACGGCACCTCTATGAGTGCCAGCCCGCCAACGGCATGCAGTACCAGTCGAGCCTCATTGCCATTCGCAATGACGCCCGTGGTGCTGCTGAGCGAGACGGAAAGGGCCGCGTCAAGCCCAACAAGCGGTCGCAGAGCTGGCTCGGGGCCGCCGCCTACCTGATCATGCTCGACCAGGTAGGCAAGACTTTCAAGATCAACGGCAAGCCAGACACGTTCGTCCATCCAATCGGTTTGGCCATCAGCCACTTCACGCCCATCCAAGACAAGGCCACCATCGAAGCCCTCTACGCCTTGAGATGCACCCTGGCGCACGACTACGCCCTGTTCAACAGGGACAAGCATGGGAACCAGCCCATGAGGGACCACGCGTTCAACTTCACCGCTGACCCCGTATCGCCGCTGGTTGAGTTTCCGTCCACCAAGTGGAACCGGATCTATGAGGCGCCGCCGTCGGAGCAGACGACGGTTGTAAACCTGCGGAAGGTCGGCGATCTCGGTGAGGCCGTTGTGCAGTCGCTACGCACGCATCACCGGGAGGAGACGTTAGGGCTGCGGCTCCCGCTTGACGAGTTCGAGTGGCGCTACGGGATGCTCTTTTGGGTCGGTGACGGCGAGAACGGCGAGAACGGCGAGAACGGCGAGAACGGCTCGACCGATGGCGCGCAGTAGAATGGGGTACGGCTTACTTCTAGACCATGTCCAGTGAGCCCTCCGCGCCCGTGGCGCAGGCTGCCCTGTGAGGCAGGGCACCAGCTTCGGCCTACTTGATCCCGGGACGTGAGGCTCCATGGCCCTTGCAAGGAGGGTCCCATGGAGCACGCGTCCAAGCGTGCCCCCAGCCGCCATCTCGACCGTGCCTGGGGGTTCGTTGACATGATCGTCACCCTCACGCTCGGCCTGGCCGCTGCCTATGCGATCTCGATGGGCAGGGTTAACGGGGCGACCGCTGCGGCGCTGTTCGCCGTCTTCCGCGGCTTACGGGCAGCCCGTCGCTGGCGGCTACGGTAGGTCTCAGGGCTCCCAGGGGAGGAACTACAGAGGTTCGCGGTAGTTGGTGATTGCTATGGTTATGCTCCCGCGGCATGAGCCGAGCAGCTGTCACCCCTAAGGGCCGGGTGCTCAGACACCCGGGAGATCTGCAATGGTTGGAACGCCGACGGCTGCAGGCCGCCGACCTGTTCGCCCAGGGCAAGACCCGCGCCGAGGTCGCCGGTGAGCTGAGCGTCTCGGCGCAGACCACCAGCCGCTGGTATGCCCGCTGGCGCGACGGCGGTGCGGCCGGGATGCGCACCGCCCGCCAGGGCAAACCGGCCCAGCTCGGCGGGCCCGAGCTGGGCAAGGTCCGGCGGGTGCTGGACCGCGGGGCGGTGGCGGCCGGGTTCGACAACGACCTGTGGACGCTGGCGCGCGTCGCCGAGGTGATCGAGCGGGTGACCGGGGTGGCGCACCATCCCGGGCACGTCTGGCGCCTCCTCAAGGTGATGCGGTGGAGCCTGCAGCGCCCGGCCCGCAAGGCCGTCGAGCGCAACGAGGCCGAGATCGCCCGCTGGGTCGCCGAGGAGTGGCCGCGGATCGCGCAAACGCCCGAACGCGCAGAGCCTGGCTCTGTTTCATCGACGAGTCGGGCGTCAAGCTGACCCCGCCGGTGCGGCGGACCTGGGCGCCCAAGGGCAAGACGCCGGTGCTGCGCCACCGGTACCGGCGTGGCAAGCAGCTGTCGATGTGCGGGCTGGTGGCCTACCGACCCGAGGATGGCGACGCCGAGCCGGCGACCTGGATGGGCTTCGACCTGCTGGAGGGCGCCTACGACACCCGGCAGTGCATCCGCGTGCTGGACGGCCTGGGCCACCAGCCAGTGACGTTCGTCTGGGACAACCTCGGCGCCCACCACGCCCGCGCCCTCAAGGAGTGGGCGGCGACCCAGTCGTGGTTGGAGCTTGCGTACCTGCCGTCGTACGCGCCGGAGTTGAACCCCGTCGAGGGGCTGTGGGCCAACCTGAAGGGCTGCGAGTTGGCCAACCGCTGCTGCGCTGACCGCCAGGAGCTGATCGCCACCGCCCAGGTCGGCTCGATCCGTGTGCGTCGTGACCTGGATTTGCTGCGTAGCTTCCTGGCGGGGACGGGTCTCGCCTTATGAACCACCAACTACCCCGACGCCCTCTAGCAGCCAACGCGTCAACGGCGCTGCCACAGGCCGTCGCTGCGCGATCGGCCTGGCCGTTGACCGCAGATGCTGGCCGCCAGCCCGCGCATGCCTGAACGCGGTCACGCCGCCACGGCACCCGCCGGTCATGCAGCCAGCGGGTGCCCCGGCGGAGTAGGCCAATATGGCGGTCTGTCGCCGCGACACGCTCGGGCGCGATGGCGAACCGCCACTGCCGGTTCGCTGCTTACTGCGGGCCGACCGTCACCCCGATCGGCTGGTTCTGGCCGGTGACGAGGGTGGTCGCGCCGGTGCCGTCCAGGTTGGCCTTGTTGATCGTGCCGCTGAACGAGTTGGCCCAGTAGATGTGGCTGCTGTCCACCGCCACCCCGGCGGGGCCGTTCTGACCGGTGACCAGGGTGGTCGCGCCGGTGCCGTCCAGGTTGGCCTTGTTGATCGTGGCGCCGAACCCGCTGGCCCAGTAGATGTGGCTGGCATCCACCGCCACCCCGAGCGGGAAATTCTGGCCGGTGACCAGGGTGGTCACGCCGGTGCCGTCCAGGTTGGCCTTGTTGATCGTGCCGTCGACCCTGCTGGCCCAGTAGATGTGGCTGCCATCCACCGCCACCCCGGCCGGGGCACTCTGGCCGGTGACCAGGGTGGTCACGCCGGTGCCGTCCAGGTTGGCCTTCATAACCGTGCCATTGGTGTTGGAGGTACCGCCGTTGGTCCAGTAGATGTGGCTGCTGTCCATCGCCACCCCGACCGGGAAACTCTGGCCGGTGACCAGGGTGGTCACGCCGGTGCCGTCCAGGTTGGCCCTGTTGATCGTGCCGCCGCGCGCGCTGGCCCAGTAGATGTGGCTGCTGGTCACTGCCATGAAGGCCGGCTCGATTTGGCCGGTAACGATGGTCGTGACGCCGGTGCCGTCCAGGTTGGCCTCGTTGACGGTGCCGTTGAGGGCGTTGGTCCAGTACAGGTGGCTGGCGGTCGCGCCGGTGCCGGTCAGCGAGTCGGTGGCCGTGGCGTGCTCGCCGGTTGCCGTCAGCGTGGCGGAGACGGTGCCGGTGCCGGTGGGGGCGAACTGCACCGTGACCGTGCACGACTTGCGCGGGCCCAGGCTGATTCCGGTGCAGGTGTCGGCGGTGATCGTAAACTCGGCCGAGCCCGGGAGTGTGATGGTCACCGTTCCGGACGCCTTCTTGCCGGTGTTGGTAAGCGTGAACGTCTGCGACGCCGTGTGCCCGGCCGGGACCTGCCCATAGTTGTACGGGGAGGGCGTGAACGCGAGCACCGGCGATCCCGCCGCCGCTGCTGGCCCCGCGGCCGCCGCCATCATCCCCGCGGCCAGCACCCCCACGGCCAAGGCGGCCACTACCCGCCGCCACGACGCCCCCACCCGCCCGGGCATGCTCAGCTGATTGATCCGCCTCATCTTCACCAGCTCCCCCCGAATCGCCCTGAACTGATCGCATCGTCCGGGCTGATCCGCTTCTGCTCCAAATGACCTTGGTGCGTGGATCCTGGCCGATTAACCGCCCGCTCCGGCACCTTGTCAAGCGCCCGCGCCAGGCCGCCGGGACGGTGCAGCCCACCCGCGGCAGGCTGGTCCGGCCGCAGCGCCGGCCCCAGCCGCGAGCGTGCCACCCGAGTGGCATGAGTGGCAGCCGGGCCAGAGGCCTGCGCTCGCGAGCGGGTAGCATAACCGCCCAGGTCGGCTCCATCCGTGTGCGTCGTGACCCGGATTTGCTGCGCAGCTTCCTGGCAGGAACAGGCCTCACCTTATGAATCACCAACTACCGCGAAGCTCTGTAGAGTCTTCCATAGAGTGTCCAGGCTTTCCGTCTGCCCGGACGTTCCTCCAACCGAGAGCACCAGATTTCGATCTGGTGCTCTCGGTCTGTGAGCTTGCTCTGCTCGGTCAACGACGCGGTCAACGTTCTGCCTTGTTCTACCTGCACGTACCTCAACGGGCGGCTTTCCTAGCCTGCGCTCCCTTTCCAGGACGACGCTAGGTTTCCGGCCGCCCCCAGACTACGGATCTGGCGGTTGCAGGCTCAAACGGTCGCCGAGCGTGAACCTGGAGCGCCCTGCAGCATCTGCCCTCGGGCGGGTCAGCCTGGTTCCCGAAGGCCTTGCGCCCTCGGGACGGTGGCCGGGCTCCACGCCGCGTTCCTTGACAGTCCCGGGTTGCACCCCCTAGAACGCGGTGAGAAGCAAGCCGAGCGCTGGGAGAAGCCGATGGGCTCGTACGAGGATGCCGTCCGTACTCTCGACGTGGAGCTTCGCGGGGTGGAGCAGGCCTTCCGCGAGCTCACCCACCAGCAGTGGCAGACGCCGACCAAGCTCCAACCGCTCGACGAGACCCAACCCCACTGGACGCTGTTCGAACTGGCCGGGCACTTCGACATCTCCATCGGCCTGACCGTGATGCTCATGGCCGAGCCCCAGGCAGGTCAGGTCGGCCGCGACCGCACAAGTTTCTTCATCTTCCCGCGCTCAGAGGTCGCCCCAGTCGTCTACGACTACGCCTACAAGATGGTCGATGGGAAGACCCCCGAGCAGATGCCCGACGTCCTCCACGACACCTTCACCAAGACCATCGAGGGCGCGCGGGCCACCGCGCCCGACACGATCGGCCCCGGCTACTACGCGCTCATGCGGCTGGACGAGTTCGTCCCCAGCCGCGTGGTGGAAGCGGTGGTCCATGGACTCGACCTCACTGACGCGATCGGCCGCGAGCCGATCGCCACCCCTGAGGGCGTCGCGGTGACCGCGGGGATCCTGGACGACCTGCTCGCCCGCAAGACGGTCGCCGGTCGGCCATCGGACCTGACCGACGACCTGGCCTGGGTACGGGCTGCGTCCGGAAGGGCCGAGCACCCGACCCCCGCCTGCCCCTCATCGGATGACCTGGACCTTCCCCGAGATTCCGCTCCGTGAGCCTGAGCCCGGGCCGAGCACGCGCTCGCGAATGAGGCGGCAACAGTTTGGACCGCGGGAGCGGCGGTAGTCATTCCGTTCGTCATTCCACCGGCCACAACCAGACCGAACCGTTGGCGACTGGCCAGACCCGGCACCCGACCTGACCTGCGAGAACCGCACTCGTCCGGCCTCGCCGGACGGTGCGCTCACACCTTCTAAACAGCAGGTTCCGGGTTTGAGTCGCGGCGCCAGCTCCAACGGCGCAGGTCGCTGGTTGGGGGCACCTGGGCGTTCGGATCGCGTTGCATGGGGCCGAGGCAAGGGTCACCCGACGATCTCGGTCACGTAAGCCGCGATGGACTTCTGGCCGAGCGCCCGACTCGCCGCGACCCGGTGATGGCCATCGGAGACGTAGTAGCGGCCGTGCAACTGGTAGACCTCGATGGGTGGAAGCGTCTCTCCCTCACGAAGCGCGACGACGATCTCTTGAAAGCGCCAGCGGCTCCGCTCGTCGGTCGGGAGGAAGTCGCGGTCGAACTTGCCGGCGGCGCCGTCCACAGCGCCGACAATGTCGCGGATGGGGATCTCAAGCTCTCCGGGGTTGCGCGACCCGCCGAGCCCGAGGGTGGTCGCCTGTTTCAGGGTCGGCAGGTCGAGCCGGTGTGGCTGCCCACGCAGCGCCGCCGCGAGGTGATGGCGCTGGTGCTGTCGGCGTGCCCGGTCGAAGGCGTCCTCGGCGTCCAGCCACGCACGGCCAGTGGGGCCGCTGACCGGTCGTTTCAGGCCGAGCAGGCGCCCCGCGAGCCAGAACCCGGCGAACAAAATCAGCCAAGCCGCGACATACAGCAGCAGGTTCTGGACCATGATGTACCCGTGGGCTGGAGAACCTTCAATTCACCACGTTGGTGGATGCGGGTCAACGGCCGAGTCGAGGTCGGCGGCGGTCAGGCGGTCGAGCTGCCTGCCTTGCTTGATCATCCACTTGATCATCCAGACGATCCGACGGGTTCCTTCTCGATCCGACGGGATCGAAGAGGCACCCAACGTGAGCAGGCCAGATCCGTCTGGAGCCGACCAGATCGACGCAGAGCACCAGGCTACGGATCTGGCGGTTGGGTTCGAGGCTCGGCTGAGGACATCGTCGGGGCGTGACCTCGGGCGTCCGCCGGCGCCTCGCTACATATGGCTGCCGTCGCTGGACATCACTCCGAACACGCGGCCGAACACCCAGCCGGTGATGTACTGGTGCCACCTGTTCAGCATGTCCACCACATCTGGCGTATTGCTGGCCGGATCGCTGGGGTCGTGCGCCGGGTCGTCCGCCAGGACCAGGTTGAAGTCGTGGAACAACTCGTCGCCGACGCCGGCGTCCTGGCCGACGATGTACCCAAGAACGGAGCCGTCGGTGAAGGTGCCATCGCCGCCAAGCCAGCGGCGCTGGGAGGGGCCGTTGCTCATCCAGTAGACGAGTTCGGACCGCCAGGCCATGCGGGTGAGCAGGCGATGCTTGTCGAGGTTCGAGAGCTGCGCCAGCCGGTAGAGCTCACTCCAGCGGTACTCCTGCTGGTAGGTGTCGCTGACCTGGACGCCAAGCAGGATCGCTTCCTCATGGATGCGGAAGGGCTGAACCGACCGGAACGCGGCGCGGGCCTGGGCTCCGTACAGCGAGGCGCGGATCGGGATGCGCTCACGCCCGAAGACCTCGTTGAAGAACTGCTCGAATTGCTCCGGCGTGTCTCTGACCGGGAAGACGCAGGCTCGCTCTTCCTTCGCCGTCAGCGGGCGATCCACGCCGCGGAGCGCGATTTCATAGGCGAGGCTGTCGAGCGCAGATCGTAGGTTGTGCAGGATGTCACCGATGGTGGTGCTGATCTCCGGAGGCATCGGGTTGTGGATGTGCAGCCGGTACTCGGTGCGGCCTGGTATGTCGGTCGGCCGCGGGACCACCATGTAAGGCTCGGAGGCGCGGAACTTCGCCACCAGCTGATCAAGCGAACGCAGGTGGTTGTGCGCGCGGTCAGCTTTCGCCCACCACGCCGATGTTCGGTCGAGCCAGGACTGGTCGAAGGTCATCATCCAGGCATGGTGGCACAAGGCTCGGACGGCGACCGCACTTCCCATCTGTGTAGGAGGCACGTGATCAAGCCTGGTGGAGTAGCCGGCTATGTCATTCCGATAGCCATTCCACCAGCCGCCACTCGGCACTACGGCAGCGCACTTGCTGGACGACCCACCTAACCTGAGCAGCAAGGACAGCACACGCCAGCACACCGTGGACGATCCGCTCCTGTCTTGTAAACAGCAGGTTGGGGGTTCGAGTCCCTCCGCCAGCTCCAGAAAACCTCGGGTTCACGCTGTCAGCGAGTTGCGGGTGCAGTCCTCCGGCCCCGCCGCCAGGTTTCCGCACGTCGCCACTACCCCGTCCCGTCCGCCTCGCCGCCGCTGGGCGCGAGCAACGCACCCTTGTGCATCGCTGTCCTCGGATGATTTCGGGTTGAGGGTAGAGCGAGCGGCGAAGCGTCATCCGTTAAGGCGGGACGGAGGTTGCTGGCCTGGTCGGTGCTCAGTGGTAGGTGTGTTCGCGATGGTGGGAGCGTGGGCTGCGTTGCTTCGGGTGGATGCGGTCTGGGGTATGGGAGCCAGTGCGCGAGGTGGCGTTGGAGGCCGTTCAGGTCCGTCCCGGCGCGTGGTCGCCGACGTGGTCGTCGGGTCAGATGGGGTGGTGCGCCGTCTGCTCCACACCCGGCGGCGTGAACGCCTGCCCGTCGACGTCATGAGGGGCGCCGGGCGCGGCCTCGCGGGTTAGGTGCTGGACGGCCGGGATGTCGCGGTAGCGCGTGGACGGCGGTGAGCTGGCCGGTGTCCCAGGCGTCCGGGGCAGCCGCACAGCGGCAGGTGAAAGCAGGGTACGGCCACAGCTGCCCGGCCGCAGACGCTGACCGGCTCGCGGGTGCGTCCCGGCGAGGGTGGGTTGGTGGGACGGTCTTCCCGGCCTGGCGGGCTGGTTGCCTCATGACGGTGGGACATCCCCTGGCCCACGCTGCGGCGCAAGGGTTGCCCGACCACAGGGAGGCAAGAGATGGCAACCGTATCGACCGTGCGGAGGAGAGGCGGGTTCTCGGCGGAGCAGTTGCTGGGGTTGAGCGGGCTGGCGCTGCTGGCGGCGCTGCCGCTGCAGGTCGTTGGGTTCCTGCTGCACCCGCCCAGTGAGCAGCTGCGGCATGTGCTGCAGCCGACCTACGGGCCGGCGCACGTGGTGCTGTTTGGGTCGTGGGCGCTGGCGATGCTGGGGCTGCCGGGTCTGTACGCCCGCCAGGCGGGGCGCGCCGGTGTCCCGGGGCTGGTCGGGTTTGCCTTGACGATGGTGGCGGGCTGCTACCACTGCTACCTGGCGCTGTACGAGGGGTTCGCGGTCCCGGTCATGGCCCGGCAGCCGGCGACCCAGGCGCTGCTGGGGCCGGGCGGGCAGCTGGCGCACGGCGCCGGTGCGCTGGGCGCGGTGGCGTCGTTGTCGCTGCTGGGCTTTCCGCTGTTGGGCGTGGCGACCGTGCGGGCGCGGGTGTTCCCCCGCGGGGTCGGCTGGCTGCAGATCCTGTGTGTGCCGGTGTTCTTCGCGCTGATGATCGTGCAGGCCATGGTGTTCGGGGAAGGCAACGCCGGGCCGAACGCGACCAGCTGGGTAGCAGGGATGCTGTCGGTGGCGATGCTGTACTGGCTGCTGTTTGCCGGCTACGCCTGGGCCGGCGCACGGCTGTGCTGGCCGAGGGTCGCGCCGGTGGCGACCGAGCCGACGGCAGCCGAGCCGACGGCGCGACCCACGCCCGCGCCGCGGTGAGCAGCCCAGCCGGCGGTGGGTGGCGGCCGTGGGGTCCACCCACCGCCACCGCGGCGTTACAGTCACAGCTGCGCCCCAAGGTGCGGGAGGCGGCTGCGTTGCGTGGCTACCGGCTGGTGGCGGTCCGGACACTCTGGGCCGGGCTGACCGTTTTGCTCGTGGGGCTGTTTGTCGCCGCCGTGCCGGCGCTGTACGCGCGCCATCTGACTCCGACCCCGGCCGTGGCGGCCGGGCTGGACCAGCTCGGCGTCCCGGTGGGACTGTACGCCGGCTACTGGAGCGCGGTGCTGATCGGGTTCGCGGCGCTGTGCTTCGCGGTCGGCGGGGTGATCGCGTGGCGGCGCCCGCGGGACGGGATGGCTTGGTTTGTGGCGTTCTTCCTGATCGTGCTCGGGACGGCGAACGCGCCGACGATGGAGGCGCTGGCCTGGTACCGGCCGGCGCTGGCAGGCGCGGCAACCGCGGCGTCGCTCCTGCTGTGGAGCTGCCTGGTGCTGGTCCTGTTCCTGTTTCCCGACGGGCGCTTGGTGCCAAGGTGGGGGTGGCTGCCTGCTGGCGCTGGGATCGTCGCCTTTGCGGTGGCGCGCGGGTCGGTTGCCGGCATCCCGAGCGACGCGGTGTTCTATGTCGGGGCCGTCGGGCTGCTGGTCGGGCTGGGCGCCCAGGTCTACCGCTACCGGCGGGTTTCCACCTGGCGGCAGCGCCAGCAGACCAAGTGGGTCACAGCCGCCGCCGCCGCGGCCGTGGCCGTGCAAGTGGTCTTCCCGGTGCTGGTAGGCGTCCCAGCGCTTGCGCAGCCCGGTGCCGGCGCGCTGGTGGCCGACCTGGCCGGCGTGACCGGGGTGACCGCCGGGGGTGCGCTGATCCCGCTGGCGGTCGGGCTGGCGGTGCTGCGGCAGCGGCTGTGGGACGTCGACGTCGTCATCAACCGGGCGCTGGTCTACGGCGGCCTGACCGGAGGGCTGCTGGTGGTCTACCTCGCGATCGTGGGCGGGCTGGGAGGGCTGGTCACGGCCCGCGGCAATCTTGGCCTGTCGGTGCTGGCCGCCGCCCTGGTCGCGTTGCTGTTCGCGCCGCTGCGTGACCGCCTGCAACGGGGCGTCAACCGGCTGCTGTACGGGCAGCGGGACGAGCCCTACCAGGTGCTTGCCCAGCTCGGGCGGCGCCTTGAGGGCACGCTGGCCCCAGAGGCGGTGCTGCCGGCCATCGTGGAGACGGTCGCGGGGGCGCTGAAGCTGCCGTACGCGGCGATCGTGCTGCACCGCGACGGGATCACCCAGACCGCGGCGGCCACCGGCAGCCCGGTCGCGGAGCCGCTGCGGCTGCCGCTGGTGCACCAGCACGAGCGGGTCGGCGAGCTGCTGGTCGCTCCCCGCTCCCCGACCGAGCCGCTCAGCCCAGCCGACCGGGCGCTGCTTGTCGACCTGGCCCGTCAGGCCAGCGCGGCCGCCTACGCGGTCGGCCTGACCGACCAGCTGCAGCGCTCCCGTGAGCGGCTGGTGACCGCCCGGGAGGAGGAGCGCCGCCGTATCCGCCGCGACCTGCACGACGGGCTGGGGCCAGCGCTGGCCAGCATGACCCTGCAGGCCGAGGCCGCCGGCGAGCTGGTCGACCGCCAACCCGACCAGGCCGCTCGCCTGCTGGCCGACCTGACCACGCAGCTGCAGGCCTCCACCGCCGACATCCGCCGGCTCGTCTACGACCTGCGGCCACCAGCCCTTGACGACCTGGGGCTGGTCGGCGCCCTACGGGCACACCTTGCACGGGTGGAGTCCGCCAACCTGCAGATCACGCTGGCAGCGTCCGAGGAACTGCCGGCGCTGCCGGCCGCGGTCGAGGTCGCCGCCTACCGCATCGCCCAAGAGGCGGTGGCCAACGTAGCCCGCCACGCCCACGCCCGCTGCTGCACCGTTCGGCTGGCCCTCGAGGCGGCGACGCTGGCCGTGGAGGTGACCGACGACGGCGTCGGGATCCCGCCGGCGCCGCCGGCAGGGGTCGGGCTGCGCTCGATGCGCGAGCGCGCCGCCGAGCTGGGCGGTGCCTGCGCGGTCACCGCCGGGCCGCAGGGCGGCACCCGTGTCTGTGCCGCCCTGCCCACCCAGCCTGGCGCCGCTGGAGGGAGCGGCTGATGGAGCCGTTGCGGGTGCTGGTCGTCGACGACAACGCGCAGTTTCGCGCCGGGCTGCGGGCGCTGCTGCAGGCCGCACCCGAGACCGAGGTGGCCGGCGAGGCCGCGACCGGGCAGGAGGCGATCGACCTGGCCGGGCGGCTGCAGCCCGACGTCATCTTGATGGACATCAAGATGCCCGGGATGAACGGGATCGAGGCGGCCAGGCGGATCCTCCAGGCCAGCCCCCACATCGGGGTGCTCATGCTCACCATGCTGGAGGACGACGACTCGGTGTTTGACGCCATGCGCGTCGGGGCGCGCGGCTACCTGCTCAAGGGCGCGCTGAAGGCCGAGATCCTCCGCGCGATCCGCGGGGTGTGCAGCGGCGAGGCGATCTTCGGCCCGGCGATCGCCCGCCGGCTGATGGGCTACTTCGCGGCCGCCCGGCCCGCCCGGTTCGCCCAAGCCTTCCCGCAGCTCACCGACCGTGAACAGGAGATCCTGCAGCTGCTGGCGGGTCACCAGACCAACCCCGAGATCGCCGCCCGGCTGTCACTGACCCCCAAGACCGTCCGCAACCACGTCTCCAACATCTTCACCAAGCTGCAGGTCGCCAGCCGCGCCGAGGCGATCGTCCGCGCCCGCGACGCCGGCTGGGGCGCCAGCGAACCACCCCAGACGCAGCCAAGCGGCTAGCCCCTCGACAAGCTGTGATCACCGAGCCGCTAGGACCGAGTCCATGGCCGCTCCCCCGATCAGCCGCCACCCACCACTTGGGCCGCCAGCGACCTTCATCCCCGAGACGTGCCACCCGGGACAGGGTCGGTTGCTGGGACGGTCCTCCCGGGGTGGCGGGCTTGCTGCCTCATGACGGTGGGACAACCCCTCGCCCACGCTACAGGCGCAGGTCCCCACTAGAGAGGCAATGACATGCTTGCCAATACTGCCGGCGCGGCGCTCGGCAGCGCCCTGCTCCTACTGTCATCCTGGCCCTCGTCGCCTTGTGGGTGTGGGCGCTGGTGGACGCCATCCGCGTACCCGACGACAGCGGCTACCGCGCCGGCACCAAGCTGCTCTGGGTCCTGGTGATCGCCCTCATCGGCCTGCTCGGCGCCGCGCTCTACCTGGCGGTGGGTCGACCCACCCAGAATCAGCACCCAGCACCCGATAGCGACCTCCTGGGCCCTTTGAGGGGACGATGATGGCGTCGACGGTGTTCCTGCTGCTGCTCACCAGCCCGTGGGGTGCCAGAAGTCGATCGGGCGGTGACCCCCAACTCCCGCTTGACGAAGGGCTACGATCCGCCGTCGCTTGCTCGCCTTCGTCGGTGGAGGTCTCGTGTGGTCTGGTCGTTCGTCTACCAGGCGCTGCGCAGAGCCCTTGAGCTGATCCTGCTCTGCTGCCGCTCGGCGGAAGCCAAGGAGATCGAGATCCTGGTGCTACGCCATGAGCTTGCGGTGCTGCGTCGCCAGCATCCACGGCCTCACCTGCAGCCCACCGACCGCGCTTTGCTTGCGGCCTTGAGCCGTCTTCTCCCACGGATTCGCTGGTCGGTGTTCCTTGTGCGGCCCGAGACCTTACTGCGCTGGCACCGGCGCAT
>Ga0307278_10001108_pt1 | contig 13364 bp, 8 predicted proteins | sample ER_DNA_117_FD_194482 | JGI IMG/M metagenome (GOLD analysis project Ga0307278, IMG submission 194482) | Bulk soil microbial communities from the East River watershed near Crested Butte, Colorado, United States - ER_DNA_117 | ecosystem: Environmental > Terrestrial > Soil > Floodplain | place: USA... | reverse complement strand
TTGGTGAAGGTGGCGCTGACCGCCTTGCGGGTCACCTGGTAGAAGAACCGCCCGAAGGCCAGGTCCACCGCGCCAAAGATCGTCCGTCGCCGGTTCTTGCCCGGGGTCATGACCTCCTGGCGCCGCCCGTGCGGGATCCAGGTGGCGCGCACCCAAGGCAGCAGGTTGACGTGGGGTCTCGTCCTCGGCCAGCACCACCGTCCCCGCGGACGCGCCGGCGCAGGGTCCGCAGGCTGAGGGCGGGACGGCCAAGCCGCTGGTACAGCCGAGCGATCGTCCACGCCTTGAGCTGGGTCAGCAGCCGGCGGACCGGTCACCTCGCAGGGGCAGCCAGCGGGGCAGGAGAGGTTGGCGTACACACTGGGGGGACGCATACTGGCGGCGGCCTCGTCGGGTCTGTGGCCTGTGGAAGGCTTCAGCGACCCGCGAGGCTACTTCATGCTCGGTCCTCCACCGCCGGTTACGAGCAGAACCTCCGGCCATCCGCTTAGCCGGCGGTCCTGGCCAGGAAGCCGCGGTCGAGGAAGCCGCGGCGCAGCTCGGCCGGCAGGGCGGCGGCGATCCGGTCGAGGGCGGCGCGGGCCTGGGCGGGCGGGGCGACCTGGGCCAGCAGGTAGTCGGAGCCCGAGGCCAGGGCCACCGCCTCGTCGCGGCGGCCGAGCCGGGCCAGGGCCAGGGCCTGGTACTTGCTGGAGCCGTAGGTCCTGGCCCGCTGGAGCAGGGCCTCGGCGGCGGGCGGGTCGAGGCGGCTGGCCAGCTCGGCGTGGCGCAGCTCGACCCGCCAGCGGTAGCCGAAGGGGCGGTCCAGCTGGCCGGCGGCCCCGTCGAGCAGGCCGGCGGCCTCGCCCTGGTCGCCGGCGACCAGGGCGCACTCGGCCAGGGCGAGCTGGGCGTGGAGGCCGGGGTGGGTGCCGGTGGCGGCCGGGCCGAGCAGCTCGAGGGCCCGGCCCGCCAGCTCGCGGGAGCGGCCGAGCTCGCCCAGCTCGCGCCAGAGCCAGGACCCGGTGGTGGCCGCCCGCGCGTGGTAGAAGCGGTCCTCGACCTCGGCCAGGAGCCGCTCCAGCATGGCCAGCCGGTCCAGCGCGCCCCCCAGGTCGCCCAGGTTGGCGCAGGCCAGGGTGGCCGTGAAGGTGGCGGTGAGCATGGGCCGGAACAGCCCGGCGGCCCGGCAGGCCTCGATGCTGCGGTCCAGCAGGCCGCGGGCCTCGGCGAACCGGTCGCCGTGCTCCAGCAGCAGCCCCAGGTAGGCCAGGCCCTCGGTGCGGGTGGCCTCATCCGGCGAGGCCAGCACGGCGTCGAAGGCCGCCCTGGCCCCGGCCAGGTCGCCTTCGGCGTGGCGCATCCTGGCCGCCAGCAGCAGCGCCGTCGGCCCGGCCCTGGGGGCCGCCACCGCCCGCTCGGCCAGCTCGCGGGCCTGCGGGGTCAGCTCGGAGGCGGCCTGGCTGTCGCGCTGGTAGTAGGCGGTCCAGCCGAGCTGCTCCAGGGCGGCCGCCTCCCGCCGGTCGTCGCCGAGGTCGGCGGCCAGCCGCAGGGCCTGCCGCTGGTCGGCGGCGGCGGCCGGATAGTCGCCGAGGGCGGCCAGGACCCGGCCCCTGGCCAGCCGGGCGTCGGCCTCCAGGCCCGGGTCGCCGGCCTTGGCGGCCGCGGCCACGGCCTGGCCGAGCAGCCGCTCGGCGTCGCGGTTGGCGTACGACCCGGCGGCCCGGGCGGCGGCGGCCATCCAGGCGCCGGCGGCGGCCGCCCAGTCGCCGGCGGCGGCGGCGTGGCCGGCGGCCGCCTCGGGCCGGCCGGCCAGCAGGCCGGCCAGGCGGCGGTGGCGGGCGACCCGGGTCGGCCCGGGGCTGGTCTGGTAGAGGACCTCGCGGACCAGGTCGTTGGCGAACCGGTAGCCGGTGCCGCCCTCGTCCTCGGCCAGCAGCCGGGCGGCCAGGGCGCGCTCGGCCCGCACGGCGGCCGCGTCGACCGGCAGCTCCAGCAGGCCGGCGACGACCTCCAGGTCGAAGGCGGCGCCGACCACCACCGCCGCCCGCAGCAGGGTCTCCACCTCGGGGCCGGCCCGCCGGACCCGGGCCGTCACCGCGTCGCGCAGCGACGCCGGGACGGCGGCCGGGTCGCGGTCGCCCTCGGCCGCCGCCCGCAGGCTCTCGACCGCGAACAGGGTGTGGCCGCCGGTCCGCTCCTGGACCGGGCCGGCCAGCTCGGCCACACCGAAGCGGCGGGCCAGCTCGGCCACGGCCGGCGCCGGCAGCGGGCCCAGCTCCAGCACCCCGGCCACCTCGGCGAGGGCGGCCAGGGCCTCGGCGCCCTCCTCGGCCCGGACGGTGGCGGCCAGCAGGAGGCGGTCGGTGGCCAGGCGGCGGGCCAGGAAGTGGAGCAGCTCAAGGGTCGAGGCGCCGGCCAGGTGGAGGTCGTCGAGGACCAGCAGCAGCGGCTGGCGGGCGGCCAGCCCGCGGACGAAGGCGGTGACCGCCTCGAACGACCGCCGCCGCTCCAGCTCGGCCGGGGCGCGCTCGTACGGCCCCAGGTCGAGCAGCCGCGCCAGCTCCGGCACCAGCTCGGCCAGGGTCCCGGCGGCGTCGCCGGCGGCCGCGGCCAGCCGCGCCGGCGGCAGGGCCAGGGCCGCCGCCCGCACCGCCTCGGCCAGCGGCTGCAGGAACAGCGACCGCTCGGCCTCGTAGCAGCGCGCCTGCACCACCAGCCCGCCGGTCGCGGTGGCCAGCCCGGCCAGCGCCTGCACCAGCCGGGTCTTGCCGATCCCGGCCTCGCCGGCGACCAGCACCATCCCCGGCCGCCCCCCGGCCGCCGCCTCCCAGCGCCCGGCCAGCTCCCCAAGCTCCGCCTCCCGCCCCACGAACACCTCCGCGCCGGCGGCGGTGGGGCCGGGAACCGTGGCGGCGGTGGAGGCAGGCCCCAGGATGGCGCCCTCGCGGAGGATGGCCAGGTGGAGGGAGCGGGTCTCGGGGGCGGGGTCGGTGCCGAGCTCCTCGGCCAGGGTGTGGCGGAGCCGCTCGTAGGCGGCCAGGGCGGCGGCGGGCTCGCCGGCGGCGGCGTGGGCGGCCATCACGGCCCGCCAGGCGGGCTCGTCCAGGGGGTCGGCGGCGGCGGCGGTGCGGGCGTGGGCCAGGGCGCCGGCCGGGTCGCCGAGGGCCAGGGCCGCCTCCCAGGCGAGGCGGCGAGCCCGGGCGGCGAGCCGCTCGGCCTCGCGGCGGGCCGGCAGGGCCCAGTCGGCGTCCGGCTCGTCGGCCAGGAACGGGCCGCGCCCGAGCAGGTCGAGGGCCCGCTCGGCGGCGGCCAGGGCCAGGGCGGGCTGGCCGGCCAGGCGGGCCCCGGCCTCGCCGGCCAGCCGCTCGGCCTGGTCGAGGTCGACCTCGACCCCCACCCCGGCCACGAACCGCCAGCCCTGGCGGTCGCCGGCGATCGCCCCGGCCCCGAGCACGGCCCGCAGCCGGCTCACCAGCGTGGCCAGGTTGGCGTCGGGGTCGGCCGGGGGCCGACCGCCCCACAGGGCCTCCACCGCCACCTCGGCCGGGACCAGCGCCCCCCGCCTGGCCAGCAGCAGCTTCAGCAGGGTGCGGCCCTTGCGGCTGGCCAGCTCGTGCGCCGGGACCTCGCGGCCGTCGACGGCGACGGCGAGCGCGCCCAGCACCCGAACGTTGAGGTTGGCCTGCTGACGCATGGGGTGGATTGTCGGCGATTGCAGCCGCCCCTGGCCAGGACCGCATCCGGGGTGCAACGCCGGCCGCGACCATCGCGGCGTCAACCACCCGCCTCCCGAGGAGGTACCCGTCATGACCATCGACCAGGCCCGGCTCGAGGAGTTCCTCGACCGCTTCGTCGCCGATCTGGGTGCGGTGTTCGCCGCCCCCGCCGTCGTGGCCGGCGACAAGCTCGGCCTCTACAAGGCGCTGGCCGCGGCCGGCCCGTCCAGCCCGGCCCAGCTGGCCGCGGCGACCGGCACCAGCGAGCGCTACGTCACCGAGTGGCTTCGCGGCCAGGCGGCCGGCGGCTACGTCACCTACGACCCCGACGGCCGCTACCGGCTCACCGAGGAGCAGGCGTTCGCCCTCGCCGACGAGACCAGCCCCGCCTTCGTGCCCGGCGCCTTCCAGGTCGCCACCTCGACCATCAAGGACGAGCCGCGCATCACCGAGGCGATCCGGACCGGCGACGGCCTCGGCTGGCACCAGCACCACGCCGACCTGTGGCAGGGCACCGAGCGCTTCTTCCGCCCCGGGGTACGCGGCCAACCTGGTCGACGCCTGGGTCCCGGCCCTTGACGGGGTCGAGGCCAAGCTCGAGGCCGGGGCGCGGGTCGCCGACGTCGGCTGCGGCCACGGCGCCTCCACCATCCTGCTCGCCAAGGCCTACCCGCGCTCGGTCTTCACCGGCTTCGACTACCACGACCGGTCGATCGAGTGGGCCCGCAAGGCGGCCGCCGACGCCGGCGTGAGCGACCGTTGCAGCTTCGAGGTCGCTCCGGCCGACGCCTACCCGGGCGCGGGCTACGACCTGGTGGCGGTATTCGACGCCCTCCACGACATGGGCGACCCGCTGGCCGCGGCCGCCCACATCCGCCGCTCGCTGGCCCCGGACGGGACCTTCCTGCTGGTCGAGCCGGCGGCCGGCGAGCGGGTCGAGGACAACCTCAACCCGGTCGGCCGCATCTTCTACTCGGCCTCGCTGTTCATCTGCGTGCCCGGCGCCCGCTCCCAGGGCGGCGAGGGCCTCGGCAGCCAGGTCCCCGAGGCGACCTGGCGGGCGCTGCTGGCCGAGGCCGGCTTCGGCCGCGTCCGGCGGGCCACCGAGACCCCGTTCAACCGGGTGTTCGAGGCCCGTCCGTGACCATTCGCTCCGCCCACCGCCTCCAGGTGCCGGCCAGCTCCGGCACCTGGAGCAGCTTGGCCGCGCCGGCGTGGTCGGCGTGGTAGACACGGGCGACCTCGGCCACGGTGAGGCCGTGGGCGGGGCGGTGGACGACCTCGACCGGGTCGCCGGCGGCGACCTCGCCCTCGGCCAGGATGCGCAGGTAGACGCCGGGCCGGCCGGCGGCGGCGAAGCGGGCCGGGAACCGCTGGCTGCCCATGCGGATGCCGAGCTTGAAGCAGGGCGTGCGCGGCTGGGAGACCTCCAGCAGGGTCCCGCCGGCCCGCCAGCGCTCGCCGACCAGCGCCCCGCTGACGTCGACCCCGGCGACGGTCAGGTTCTCCCCGAAGCTGCCCGGGGGCAGCTCGCGGCCGAGCTGGCCGGCCCACCACGCGAGGTCCTCGGCGGCATAGGCGTACAGCGCCTGGTCGACCCCACCGTGGACCGCCGGGTCGGCCTGCCGGTCGCCGTCGACGTTGACCCCGCGGACCTTGACCCGCCCCGCCACCGGGTGCTTCCAGATGGCGGTGGTCACCGTCCGGCCCCGCCAGCTGACCGCCCTGGGCGTCCCGACGTTCACCGACTCGACCACACCCACGACATCAACCTCCCCGGCCGCCCGCGCTCCCCAGGCTACGCGTCCCTGGAACCCCCGCCGGATCGGGCGCGTAGTTGCTGGAGGAGGAGACCGCATGGACGTCGGGCTGCCACCCGCCGGTCGCCGGGCGCTGCGGCGCCTGGCCGCCGTCGCGGCGACCCTGCTGGTCGCGGCCGGCTGCACCGCCGCCGGGCGGTCCCCGGAGTCGGGCCCGGCCCCGGGCCCGACCGTCGCCGCCACCCGGCCGCCGCCGCCCGCGGTGGACACGCCTCGCTACCTCCAGGGCCGGCCCCTGGCCGGGCCGAGCGGGCTGCGGCTGCTGGTGGCCAGCGACCCGCCGCGGCTGGTGGACGTCGACCGGGGCACCAGGCGGCCGGTCGACGGCCTCCCCACCGGCGACGGCCCGTTCAGCGTGGCCGCCGTCGGGCAGAACGCGATCGTCGCCGCCGACCGGCAGGTGTTCGTGCTCGAGCGGCGGTCCCCACGGGCCCGGCCGGTCGGCGCCGGTGACGCCGTGGCCTCGCTCGACGGGCGCGGGATCTGGCTGCTGGAACAGGGACGGCGGTGCACGCTCCGCGAGGTCGGCCTGGACAGCCGCGCCCGCCGCCCCCCGCGGCGGGTGCCCTGCACCATCGGCCTGCTCGCCGACACCCCGCGCGGCCTGCTCGTCTGGACCGAGCCGTCCGCCGCCGGGGAGCAGGGCGCCGTGGTCGACCTCGGCAGCGGCCGGGTCGTGGCCCGCTACCCCGAGGTCCACGGGGTCGTGGGCAGCCAGGTCCTCTGGGGCGGCTCCGAGCGCGACGCCGGCCCGTTCACCCTGACCGACCGGCGCACCGGCACCAGCCACCGGGTGCCGCGCCCGACCCCCTACGGCTCGGCCGGCTTCGGCCTGGCCAGCCACGACGGGCGGCTGCTGGCGCTGGAGTTCGGCGACCCGTCCTGGAGCCGGGTCAAGGGCCAGGTGTCCGACATCTGGCTGCTGGACGTCGGCACCCGCCGCTGGCGGCGGCTGCCGGGCATGCCCCTGATCACCGCCCTGAAGTTCATGAGCATGGCCTGGACCGACGACGGCCGGCTGCTCCTGGTCGGCGACTTCGACCACGTCGGCAAGGCCCTGGCCGTGTGGCGCCCCGGCCAGGACCAGCTGGCAATCAAGCGCCTGCCCCTCCCCGCCTACGCCGGGTCGGACAGCTTCGTCCCCTGGACCGCCGCCACCTGAGCCGGGGCTCCTCAGACCTCCAGCCCGGCCTGGGCCGCCCGCTCGGCCACCTCGCCGGCGAGCCGGTCCAGCTGGGGGCCGCCGCCGTCCATGCGCTCCTTCTTGGCGTTGAAGGCCCGCACCCACAGGCCGGCGGCCCAGCAGGCCCGGCGCTCGGCGGCCGTCCAGGGGCGGCCTCGGGCCTGCTCGTAGGCGTCCAGGAACCTCCCGGTCTGCTCGACCGACGCGGCCTCGGCGGGACCGCCGGCCGCCGGCCACACGGCCGCGGCCAGGCCGGCCACCACCGCCTCGGGCTGGGCGACGGCGCTGTCCCAGTCGTGGACGGCCAGGGGACGGCCGCCGTGCCAGCGGATGTTCTGGGACTCCCAGTCGGCGTGGCCGACCACCGGGGGCAGGTGGAGGCCGGCCAGGCGCCGGCGGGCGGCGGCCGCGACCCGGTCGAGCCAGGCCGGACCGGGATGGGCGTCGAGGTCGCCGTCGCGGTCGTCCGGGGCCGGCCACAGGCCGCCGCCCGGATGGTCCCAGGCCGCCCAGGGCGGGGACGGCCGCAGGGTCGACACGGCCACCGGGTCGGGGGCCAGCCGGACCAGCTCGGCCAGCAGGGCGGCGAACCGCCCGGCGGCCTCCGGTCCCGGGGCCAGCAGGTCGCCGCCGGGGACCAGCTCCTCGGCGGTGGCGGCCAGGCGGGCCAGCGGGGCCGGGCCGGCCAGCGGCCGCGGGCAGGGGAAGCCGTTGCCGGCCAGGGTCGCCTGGACGGCGACGCAGCCGCGTAGCCGGGCGGCCGGCGGCCGGGCCTTGACCACGACCCCGCGGCCGTCGGCCAGGCGCAGCCCGGTCACCTCCGAGAGGTACCCGGCCCGGAACAGGACCTCGACCGGCTCGGCCCCCAGCCACCGCCGGCACCAGGCGGCCATCGCCTCGCCCGCCAACCCGCTCCTCCGTCCCGTCGCAGCCTCCGGTTCGGCTAGAGGCCGGCGGGGCGGCCGCCGGCCAGGTCGGGGGCCGGCTCGGTGGCGGGGCGGCAGCCCATGGCCTCGAACCCGGCCGCGGCCCGCTCCAGCAGCGCGGGGCCGTCCAGCCCGTCGGGGGCACGCTCGCCCGGGCCGAGGTGGCGGCCCAGCTGGAGCCGGCCCCAGGCCAGCTCCCAGGGCATGGCCAGGCGCTCGGCCGCCTCCACGGCGTGGGCCCAGGAGCGGATGGCCGGGCGCCGGCGGCCCTCCAGCTCCTGCCAGGCGCCCAGGCACAGGCGGGCCCGGGGGCCGGCCATGGGGAAGATGCGGGCGTAGCGCTCCAGCCGGCGCAGGCCGGCGGTGGCCGTGGCCCGCGGCTCGGCCGGGTCCACACCCGGGACCCCGCCGCCCTCCAGCACGGCCAGGCAGACCTCGGGGATGCCGGGCGTGGGCCTCCAGGGTGTAGGGGTGGAAGGACGGTTCGGGGCCGGCCAGGGCGGCCGCGGCCCGGACCGACCGCCAGGCGGCGTCGGGGAGCCCGGCGGCCAGGTGGTGGCGGGCCGCGGCCACCTGGAAGCGGACGGCGTCGATGGTCGGGACCCCGGCCTGGAGCAGCGCCTCCCCCTCCTCCAGGGCGGCTGCCAGGGCCGGGTCGCCGGGGTCGGTACGCAGGCGCGCCTCGGCCAGCAGGACCACGCCCCAGAGCTGGGCCATCGGGTCGTGGCGGTCGCGGGCGGAGGCGCGGGCGTCGCCGGCCATGGCCGCGGCCTCCTGGAAGCGGCCGGTCAGGTAGCGGCCGATACCGCCGAGCAGGACCACCTGGTCGACCATCCGGTGCAGGCGGGCCTGGGTCCCGGCCTCCAGCGCCCTCGGCAGCCCGGCGTCCACGGCCGCCCAGTCGCCCACGGCCAGCCAGTGCAGGCAGGCCAGGATGTAGGTGTAGACGACGGCCACCGGGTCGCCGGCCCGCTCGACGGCGGCGACCGCGGCCTGGATGTGGGGGCGTGCCAGCCGCTGGTGCCCGGCCGCGGTGAGGACGTTGCCCAGACCCGCCTGGCTCACCATCAGCAGGTCGGACCGCCCGGACCGCTCGGACAAGCTCAGGCCCCAGAGGGCGACCGGGAGCAGGGGTGCCTGGTCCTCCAGCATCCAGCAGACCTCCTCGAGCTGCCAGCAGACCGCGGCCGGCTCGCCGGCCCGGTCGCGCCGCTCGGCCGTCCGCTCGGCCCGGCCGCCCGGGCGCAGGCGCCACGGCGACCGCTGGAGGACCTGGCTGGCCAGCATGCCCGTCCAGCCGGTCCGCGACGCCGGGAGGGGCCGGCCGAGCAGGGCCAGGCTGCGCTCGAAATGCTCCCGGGCCGGGGGCATCTCGCCCAGCTGGACGTGGGCCTCGGCCAGCAGCCGGTGCCAGCGGGCCCGCATGGGGGCCGGCGGCTCGCGGCGACGCAGGGCGGCCCCGAGCACGGCCTGGGCCTCCCGGAACCAGCCCCGGCGCCGGTAGAGGGGGCACAGCCGGGCGAGGTGGCGGTCGAGGTCGGCCGGATCGCCGTGGCCGACCAGCCAGTCGGTGGCCGCCCGGAGGTTCTCGACGTCGGCGTCGAGCTCGGCCCCGGCCGGGAGCGGGTCGGCGGGGTCGGGGAGCAGGCCCGAGAAGTGGGCGGCGTGGCGGCGGCGCGCCTCGGCCTCCTCGGCCGGGTCGGCGGCCAGGCGCCGCCCGGCGTCCTGGCGCAGCAGCTCGTGCATGCCGTAGCGGCCGTCCTCGCCCACCTCGACCAGGGAGTGGTCGACCAGGCCGGCCAGCAGCGGCAGCCCGGCCCCGGCCACGGCGGCGGCCGCGTCCAGGTCGAAGCCGCCGCGCAGGACCGAGAGACGGCGCAGGGCCTGGCGCTCGGTGTCGGAGAGCAGCTCCCAGGACCAGTCGATCACCGACCGGATGCTGCGGTGGCGGGGGGCCACGTCGGGGGCGGTCGTCTCCAGCAGCTCGGTCCCGGCGGCCAGCCGGTCGGCGATGGCCGCCGGGGAGGCCGTGCGGACCCAGCGGGCGGCCAGCTCGATGGCCAACGGCATCCCGCCGACCAGCCGGCAAACCCGCCCGACCGGGGCCAGGTCGGCGTCCGGGCGGAACCCGGGCCGCAGCAGGCGGGCCCGGTCCTCGAACAGCTGGACGGCCGGGTAGGCGGCCGCCTGGGCGTCGGCCCCGTCCGGCGGGAAGGGCAGGCCGCGCACCTCGACCAGCCACTCGATCCCCAGCCCGAGCCGCCGCCGCGAGGTGCCGAGGATCTGGACCCCCGGCGCCCGGGCGAGCAGGTCGGCCAGGACCCCGGCGGCGTCGCGGAGCTGCTCCAGGTTGTCCAGGACCAGCAGCAGCTCCCGCTCGGCCAGGAAGTCGGCCAGCAGCTCCCGCGGGTCCCGGGGCACCGCCAGCGACACCCCGACGGCGGCGGCCAGGTTGGTCACCACCAGGTCGGCCGCCTCCTCCGGCCGCGCCGGGCTGGTCCCGGCGAACGACACCGTCACCACCCCGTCCCGGTGCCGCCCCTCCCGGTCCGCCCCCGCCTCCATCGCCAGCCGGGTCTTGCCGATCCCCCCCGGCCCCACAAGGGTGACGAGCCGGCACGCCGGGTCGTCGAGCAGCGCATGGAGCCGCGCCAGATCCTCCTCCCGCCCCACCAGCGAGGTGAGCGCCCCAGGCGCCCCAACCATCCCCGCCCCCGACCCACCGGCCCCAGGCGCCCCTGCCCCCGACCCACCGGCCCCAGGCGCCCCTGCCCCCGACCCACCGGCCCCAGGCGCCCCTGCCCCCGACCCACCGGTATCGGGGGCCCCAACCGGGAGGGTAACCGAACCGCGGGAAGCGGGGATCCGGCTGTCCACAGGCCCTCCCGGGGGGAGGTCGGTGAACCCCCCGGACTCGGCGATCTGGTCGCGGAGGGCGGTGGTGGCGGCGAACGGCTCCTGGCCGAGCTCTTCGCGGAGGAGGTAGCGGCAGGTCTCGAACTGGGCGAGGGCGGCGCCCCGGCGGCCGCCGGCGGCCAGGAACCACATGAGGGCCCGGTGCGCCTCCTCGTGCAGCGGTTCGAGCTCGAGCATGCGGCGGGAGACCTCGACCCCGGCAGCGGCGTCCCCGCGGTCGCGGGCGTCCTGGACGGCCCGCTCCAGCAGGGCCAGCTGGTCGCTGAGGGCGGCGGCGCGCCGGCCCTGGACCCATTCGTCGAACAGCTCGGCCCCCGGGGCCTCGAACCCGCTCAGGAACTCCCCCCGGCACAGCCGGGCGGCGGCCAGCAGCTCGGTGCCCCCGGGCTGCCCGGCGGCCAGCCGCTCGACCTCAACCACGTCGACCCAGACCGGCCGGGCCGGGTCGAGGGCCACCGTCTGCCTGGTCACCAGCAGCTGCCCCGGCAGGGCCCGGCGGAGCTTGGTCAGGGCCAGGCGCAGGTTGGCCCGGGCGGTCGCCTCGGGCAGGTCGCTCCAGAGCAGCCCGGCCAGGGCCGAGCGCGACTGCGCCGTGCCCGTCACCGCCAGGTGGACGAGCAGCGCCGTCGCCTTGGCCGATGCCAGCCCGACCAGCGGGCGTCCGTCCACGGCCAGCTCGGTCGCCCCGAGCACACGGACGCGAAGCTCCTGCCCCATCGTCAACCCTGCCGTCGCCTGCTCGCACCTTACCGCGACCGACGGGGCGGACACGACGGGGAAACGGTCGGAAAACGGTGGCCGCCTAGCGTCCGGACCAGCACCGCCACTCCGGAGAGGAGCGCTCATGGACATCGTCGCCTGCCCCGACCCGACCTGCCGGGCCCCGGCCTGGGTCTACGACCGCTGGACCTGGACGTCCACCGGCGGCCCGGTCGAGCACGTCAAGACCGGCTGCGAGGCCGGCCACTGGTTCACCCCGCTGGCCGCCTCGCTGGCCCCCTACAAGGTCCCCAACCCGGCCACCGTCCGCCACGAGCAGCTCGCGCGCTGACCGCGCCCGCCACAGGAGGACCAGCCATGGCACCAGTGACCGACCCGCAGCCCTGGCGCAGCGACCTCCCGGCCGCGGACGGCCGGGCCGTCTCCGTCCCCGAGCTCCTGTTCGAGCACGCCGCCCGGCTCGGCGACAAGCCGGCCCTGGTCGACGGCCCGACCGGTCGGACCCTGACCTACCGGCAGCTCGCCGAGGCGGTCGAGCGGGTGGCGGCCGGCCTGGCCGCCCGGGGGTTCGGCAAGGGCGACGTGCTCGCCCTGTCCAGCCCCAACCTGCCCGAGTACGCGGTCGCCATGTACGGCGCCATGGCCGCCGGAGGCGTCGTCACCGGCGCCAACCCGCTGCTGACGGTCGGGGAGCTGGCCGGCCAGCTCGCCGACGCCGGCGCCTCGGTGCTGGTCACCGTCCCGCCGTTCCTGGAGGTGGCCCGGGTGGCGGCCGAGGCGGCCGGGGGCGGCGCCGAGGTGCTGGTGTTCGGCGAGGCCGATGGTGCGGGCCCCGTTCGCCAGCCTGCTCGCCACCGAGGCGGCCCCGCCCGAGGTCGAGATCGACCCGGCCGAGGACCTGGCCGCCCTCCCCTACTCGAGCGGCACCACCGGGCTGCCCAAGGGCGTGGAGCTGACCCATGCCAACCTGGTCGCCCAGGCCCGCCAGGCCCAGGCGGTGATGGGCGTCACCGAGGACGACGTGGTCGTCGGGGTGGCGCCGTTCTTCCACGCCATCGGCCTGAGCATCATCCTGCCCTGCAGCCTGCGGGCGGGGGCGACGGTGATCACCATGCCCCGCTTCGACCTGGCCGGCTTCCTCGGGCTGGTGCAGGAGCACCGGGCGACCTTCACCATCGTCGTCCCACCGATCATCCTCGCCCTGGCCGGCCACCCGATGGTCGACGACTACGACCTGTCGTCCCTGCGCCTGCTCGGCTGCGGGGCGGCCCCGCTTGGCGCCGACGTGGAGCAGCGCTGCGCCGACCGGCTGGGCTGCCTGGTCATCCAGGGGTTCGGGATGACCGAGGGCACGGGCGCCCTGGCCATCACCCCGCCGGAGGCGCCCCGGCCCGGGTCGGCCGGGCGGCTGCTCCCCGGCACCGAGGCCCGGATCGTCGACCCCGTCGGCGGCGGCGACCTCGGGCCGGGCCGGACCGGGGAGCTGTGGCTGCGCGGCCCCCAGGTGATGCGCGGCTACCGTAACCGGCCGGAGGCGACGGCGGCCACCCTGACCCCGGGCGGCTGGCTGCGCACCGGCGACCTCTGCTACGTCGACGCCGACGGCTACCTGTTCGTGGTCGACCGGCTCAAGGAGCTCATCAAGTACAAGGGCCACCAGGTGGCCCCGGCCGAGCTGGAGGCGCTGCTGTGCGCCCACCCGGCGGTGGCCGACGCCGTCGTGGTGCCCCGCCCCGACCCCGAGGCCGGGGAGGTGCCGGTGGCGCATGTGGCCACCCGGTCCCAGGTGAGCGCGGCCGAGCTCGAGGCCTGGGTGGCCGAGCGGGTGGCCCCCTACAAGCGGCTGCGCGGCATCCGCTTCGTCGACCAGGTCCCCCGCTCCCCGACCGGCAAGCTGCTCCGCCGGGTGCTGGTGGAGGCCGAGCGGGCCGAGGTGAAGGCAGAGCAGGCCGGGCGAGAGACCGGGGCCGAGCGGGTCGGCGAACCGGCCGGGGTCGCCTAGCCCGGGGCGCCCGCTCCGCGATGGCGGCCGGCCCAGGCGAGCAGGCCGGCCGCGTCGCGGGTGTTGACCACCATCTCCGGGGTGACCCCGCAGGCGAAG
>Ga0307278_10001107_pt1 | contig 13378 bp, 9 predicted proteins | sample ER_DNA_117_FD_194482 | JGI IMG/M metagenome (GOLD analysis project Ga0307278, IMG submission 194482) | Bulk soil microbial communities from the East River watershed near Crested Butte, Colorado, United States - ER_DNA_117 | ecosystem: Environmental > Terrestrial > Soil > Floodplain | place: USA... | reverse complement strand
CACCCCAACTCCGCCAGGCCCTGCGCGTTATTGACCACCAGGTCGACGACTACGTCCAACACGCGCGCATGCGCACGGCCGCATGAAACTTGCCGCAACTCTCAAGATCCCAGCCACCAAGGAAACCCAGCCACCAAGGAAACCCAGCCACCAAGGAAACCTAGGAGGAGGTCGCTCCTGCCATGCAAGCCCGTCGTTTCGCCCAGGTCTTCGGGGCCGTCTACGTGCTCGTCGGGGTGCTCGGGTTCGCGTTCACCGGGTTCTCCGACTTCGCGGCGCCCTCGAGCGACAAGCTGATCCTGTTCGGGGTCAACCCGCTGCACAACATCGTGCACCTCGCCGTCGGGGCGCTGTGGCTCGCGTCGTCCCGCACCGAGTCCAGCGCGCGCGCCGTCAGTGCCCTGATCGGCGCCGTCTACCTGCTGGTGGGGGTCCTCGGGCTGTTCGTCAACGGCAGCTCCGACCTCAACCTGCTCAACATCAACCAGCCCGACAACGCGCTGCACCTGGCAAGCGCCGCGCTTGGCCTGTACTTCGGGCTGGCCGGCCGCCGCACCGCCGCGTCGGCCGCGTAGCGCCCGCCCGGGGGGCGAGCTGGGCCGGGAGGTTCCGGGAGGACCTCCCGGCCTCTCTGTTGCCACGTTGCCAACTGTGATACAAGCAGCAGGCCATGCTCGGCGAGCAGCTCGAAGTAGGCGTGGGAGACAAGCTGATGCCGCCGCTCGCGGGCGCCGCTGCCCGGCCTGGCCAGCTTGCCCAGCAGTTCGGAGTCAGCCAGGAACAACGCTCTGAACAGCGGCCGGCGCATGATGGCCAGGAAGTAGGTCAGTCCAGGGCGACCAGGTCGAGGTAGTCCTCGCTCCAGACGTCCAGGGCGCCGTCGGGCATCAGCAGCACCCGGTCGGGCTCGAAGGTCTGCACGAACGGCGTGTCGTGGCTGACCAGCACGATCGAGCCGTGGTAGTCGGCCAGGGCGGAGCGGACCGCCTCCACCGCCTGCGCGTCGAGGTTGTTGGTCGGCTCGTCCAGCAGCAGCACGTTGTGGCGGCCCAGGACCAGCCGGGCGAGCGCCAGCTTGGTCTTCTCGCCCCCCGACAGCGTGTGGGTCGCCTGGTGGGCCTGGTCGCCGCCGAGCAGGAAGTGGCCGAGCACGCCGCGCAGCAGGTCGTCCGGCGCCTTGGCGACCTCCCGCAGCGACTCCATGCAGGTGGCGTCCGGGTCGAGGCCCTCGTGCTCCTGGGCGTAGTAGCCGACGGCGGCGCCGTGGCCCAGCCGCAGCTCGCCGTCGTCGGGCCGGTCGATGCCGGCAAGGATGCGCAGCAGCGACGTCTTGCCGGCGCCGTTGAGGCCGAGCACCAGCAGCCGCTCGCCCCGCTGCAGGTCGAACGACACGTGCTTGAACACCGGCGGTCCGCCGTAGGAGCGGGACAGGTCGACGGCGTCCAGGGGGAAGCGGCCCGACTGCGGCGGGTCGGGGAAGCGGACCGCGACCCGGCGGCCGGCCCGGCGCTGGGGGGTCAGCCGCGTCTTCATCTTCTCGACCCGGCGCTCGGTGACCATCGCCCGCCGCGCCATGTCCTCGTTGGAGTGGCGGTACTTCTCCACGAACGCCGACAGCCGCTTGATGTCGCGCTCCAGGACCTTGCGCTGCCGCGCCTCGGATTTCGCCCGGACCTCCCGTGCCTCCAGGTACTGGGTCCAGGTGCCCTTGTAGGTCTCGATCGAGGCGGTCAGCGGGTCCAGCGCCAGCACGGCGGTGACGTCGCGGTCCAGCAGCGGCAGGTCGTGGGAGACGACCAGGATCCCGCCGGCGAAGTCGGCCAGGAAGCCGGCCAGCCAGCGCTTGGCGTCGGCGTCCAGGTGGTTGGTCGGCTCGTCCAGCAGTAGCGTGCCCGCCTCGCTGAGCAGGACCCTGGCCAGCTCGACCCGGCGCCGCTCGCCACCGGAGAGCCCGGCGAGCGACCGGTCCAGCCCGGTGGCCGGGATGCCGAGGCCGGCAGCGACCCGGCGGGCCTCGGCCTCGGCGCGGTAGCCGCCGTCGACCTCGAAGCGCTCCTGCAGGCCGGAGAACCGCTTGATCGCGCGGTCCCTGGCGCGGGCGTCGCCGCTCTGGTCGATGCGGCGCCTGGCGGCCTCCAGCTCCTGCCGTGCCCGGTCCAGGCCGCGCGCCGACAGCAGCCGGGCGAGCCCGGTCGAGGCGGTGGTCGGCGGCGACTCCTGCGGCAGCCACGCCAGCTTCCCGACCAGGCTGACGGCGCCGTTGCGCCTGGAGTGGGTCGCCTCCGCGATCGCGCGCAGCAGGCTGGTCTTGCCGGCGCCGTTCGGGCCGGCGAGGCCGACCACGTCGTTGGGCGCGACCGTGAAGCTCACCTCGTCGGCGAGCAGACGGTGACCCACCTCGACGGTCAGGTCGACGACACGAAGCATGATGCCCCGATGATCCGCGCGCGCCGGCCGGCCCGGCAACCCATTACCCGACTATGCTGACGTGGATGCTCCCTACCCGACCAGAGCTGCGCGGGACCTTCGGCATGGTCTCGTCGACCCACTGGCTGGCCTCGGCGGCTGGGATGGCGATGCTGGAGCGTGGCGGCAACGCCTTCGACGCCGCGGTGGCGGCGGGGTTCGTCCTCCAGGTGGTCGAGCCCCACATGAACGGCCCAGGCGGCGACCTGCCGATCATCGCCTATGCCGCCGGGCAGGACCGCGTGTTCGTGGTGAACGGGCAGGGACCGACCCCGGCGGCGGCCTCCATCGACCACTTCCGCTCCCTTGGTCTGGACCTGGTCCCCGGCACCGGCCTGCTGGCGGCCTGCGTGCCCGGCGCGTTCGGCGCCTGGATGCTGCTGCTCGCCGAGCACGGCACCGTCCGTCCGCGCGACGTGCTGGAGCCCGCCATCGGCTACGCCGAGGGTGGCTTCCCGGCGCTCCCGGCGGTCGGCCAGGCCGTGGCCGGGGCGGCGCCGCTGTTCCGCGCGGAGTGGCCGTCGTCGGCCGAGGTGTGGCTGGCGGACGGCGTGCCGGCGCCCGGGGCACGGCTCCGCAACCCGCTGCTGGCCGCGACCTGGCGCCGCCTGCTCGCCGAGGCCGAGTCCGCGTCCCACGACCGCGACGGGCAGGTGGAGGCCGCGCTCGCGGCGTTCTACGAGGGGTTCGTGGCCGAGGCGATCGACGCCTTCGTGGCCACCGCCGAGGTCATGGACAGCAGCGGCCGGCGCCACCACGGCCTGCTCGGCGGCGACGACCTGCACGGCTGGCGGGCCGGCGTGGAGTCGCCGGTCACCCTCGACCACCACGGCTGGACGGTCTGCAAGACCGGCCCATGGGGGCAGGGACCCGTGTTCCTGCAGCAACTCGCCCTGCTGGACGGCTTCGACCTGGCCGCCATGGGTCTCGGCAGCGAGGCCTACGTCCACACGGTGGTGGAGTGCGCCAAGCTGGCCTTCGCCGACCGCGAGGCCTGGTACGGCGACCCCGCCGCCGTGGACGTCCCGCTGGACGGCCTGCTCGACCCCGACTACTCGGCGCGGCGGCGCGCCCTGGTCGGCGACGCCGCCTCCCTGGAGCTGCGGCCCGGGTCGCCGGACGGCCGGGCACCGCGCCTCCCGGCCGTCGAGGCCGCGGCGGCGGCGGCGGTCGGGGGGACCGCCGAGCCGACCCTGGGCGACACCTGCCACGTGGACACGGCCGACCGGCACGGCAACCTGGTCTCGGCCACCCCCAGCGGGGGCTGGCTGCAGAGCTCCCCGGCCGTGCCCGGGCTCGGCTTCTGCCTCGGGACCCGCGCGCAGATGCTGTGGCTGGAGGAGGGGCTGGCCAGCTCGCTCGCCGGCGGCAGGCGCCCCCGGACCACGCTCAGCCCGTCGCTGGCGCTGCGCGACGGCGAGCCGTGCCTGGCGTTCGGCACCCCGGGCGCGGACGCCCAGGACCAGTGGACGCTGCAGTTCTTCCTGGCCCACGCGCGCCTCGGGCTGGACCTCCAGCAGGCGATCGACGCGCCGGCGTTCACCTGCCACCACTTCCCGAGCTCGTTCTGGCCGCGCCGGGCCGAGCCCGGCCGGCTGGTGGTCGAGGACCGCCTGGACCCTGGGACGGTGGCCGGCCTGCGGGCGCGCCGGCACCGGGTCGAGGTCGCCGGCCCCTGGTCCCAGGGGCGCACCTGCGCCGCCGGCCGCGACCCCGCCACCGGCATGCTGGTGGCGGCGGCCAACCCGCGGGGCCGCCAGGCCTACGCCGTCGGCCGCTAATTAGCAGCGGCCGCTTGCGTCGGCGGGCCGGCGGCGCGAGCATGCCGCTCATCCCGATTCGACCAGGGAGGGGCCTTCATGCCCGATGGTGACGGGACGCCGCTCTCCGACCGCCTCCGGCAGATCAACGACGCACAGCGGGACCGCTATCTCGAGCTGGGCCGGTGGCTCGGCAGCCCGGAGGCCGGTCCCATCCTCGTTGCCGCGGACTCGTTCCGCGTGCAGGTCGCTGCCCCTCAGGAGCCGGAGCGCAGCGAGGGCCTTCCGGGCCACGGCCCGACCGGCCTCGCGGTCGACGCCGCGGGCGCCTCGGCGGTCCGCACCCTTCTGAGCCGGCACCCCGCCTTCGGTGACGGCAGCAAGCCCGAGATCGGGCTCGACCTGTTCGGCGAGCCCCTCGGCCCCGACGCGGACGTGGTCCGGGACGAAGCCGCCGAGCTGCTCCTCGCCGGCATCGTCGCCATCTCGATGGGAGACGAACCCATCGACCACTACATCGACAGCCTGTACCACACGGTGGTCGGGGCGGACGGCCTGAGCGGCCTGCTCCGGGGAGCCCTGTCGGGCAAAGCGTTCCCGGAAACCTTCGTCGACCCTCCACACGTCCCCAAGGACCTGCTCGACCTGATGCACGACATCGACCGCCGGACGTGCGGCATCGCCATCGAGCAGGCCGTCCACCAGTGGGGCCAGGCGGCGAGCAGCGGCAACGTCGGCACCAGCTACTCCACCGGCATCACCGGGCTGAGCCCGAACCACGGGTGCGCAGGCACGGTCGTGACGATCTCCGGCGTCGGCTTCCCGTCGCCGGCGCCCTCGGACGTCCAGGTGGTGTTCCCTCGGCACGGCGGTGGCTGCGCCCCGGCGTCCTCCGTCCAATGGACGTCGTCCACCACCATCCAGGCGACGGCTCCGGCAAACGTGGGACGCGGGTGCGTCGGGTTCGTGCGGGGCGCCACCGGAGGCCAGCCGATGGCGGAGGCGGCGAGCGCCCTGGCCGGTGAGCTGACCCGATGCCTTGGCCAGGCCGCCTTCACGGCGGCCCACCGCTTCGAGACCATGGGCAGCCACCCCATCACATCGTGTCCGCCCTGCCTGCCCGGCAACCCCAACTGGTTCTCGGCGGGGCCGCCCGACATCGAGCGGTTCTGGGCCAACGGCTCCTCCGACGCCGAGGTGGCTCCGGGCGGCCGGCTGGAGCTGAGCTGGCTGATCCACGGCGCGACCGCGGTCGACATCGTGGCGGTCCAGGTGCAGGGCGCGATCAACGAGCATCCCGCCGTGGCCGGTCCGCTCAACGCGATCAGCGGGACCCACGTGATCTCGGCCATGCCGGGCACGTTCACCTGGGATCGCGAGTACGAGCTCCAAGCCCGGAATGCCTGCACACCGGCGTCGAAGCCGGAGACCAGGCAGGTCAGGATCAGGATGCGGAGCCGGCCCGACCTCACCGTCGCGGGGATCGAGGTCACCCAGGCCATCCAGTTCTTCGCGGCCAACGACCACATGCTGAATCCGACCGCGCGGCGACCCGACAACGACGTGGCGCTGCTGGAGGGCAAGCCGACGGTCGCCAGGGTGTTCGTCGACTCGGGCCAGTCCACGGCGTTCGAGAGCGGCAGGGTGGCCGGCGTCCGAGCCCGCCTGCACGGGAAGGACGCCAACGGGAAGCAGCTTCCGGGGTCCCCGCTCTTCCCGCTCGACGCCACGTTCACCCCCAACGCGAACAGGACGATCGCCGCACGCCGCAGGACCACCCAGCCGACCGACATCGCGGCCGAGCGTCGCCTGCCGGCGGACCGGTGCTTCCTATTCCTGCTGCCTTCGTCGTGGACGGCCTGGGGTTCGATCGACCTGAAGGCCGAGGTCCTGATGCCGATCGGGGTCCCGGAGCGGGACACGACCAACAACACCGCTCGGCAGACCGTCGTCTTCCACCGCGGCGGCCTGCCGATACGCCTGGCCGTCCTGCGGGTGGCCTGGACCGATCCGGGGACCGGCACCCCCGTGGCGTCCCCGAACCTGTTCCAGGTCCTGTCGGAGGCCGACAACGTGCAACGGCTCTATCCCAGCACGCGGGCGCTCCTCAGGGTGGACCCATGCCCGGGCACCAACCCGTGGGTCTTCACCGGCAACCTGGCGGCGGCGGGCATCAGCTGCGGGGCGGGCTGGAACGAGCTGATCGGCGAGCTGATCCTGCGGGCCTACTTCACCTTCGGGATGGAGGACCACGTCTACGTGGCCATGATGGACGGCACCACCGCCAGCGCGGCCGCCACCTCCCAGGCGGGCGGGTGCGGGGCCCCGCTGATGTCCATGGGCCTGGCGTACCTGGCGGGGGGAGCGCTGGCCGGGATCCTTCTCGGGCCCCTGGCGGCCCTGGCGCTGGCGCGCGTCGGGACCTGCGCGATCGGCGCCGCGGCCACCTTCATCGCAACAACACCCCCCGCCGGCCCGCACAACGGGGCCATCGGCGCGACCCAGCAGGAGGTCGGGCACGGGTTCGGCCACTTCCACATCCCCGGCTCCGGCGCGCCGCCGCCCTACGAGGCCGGCTGGCCGAACTACCAGGCCGGGGCGCCCTACGAGAGCATCGGGGAGTTCGGTCTGGACATCGACGACTTCCTGGGGCTGCCACCCAGGCTGACCGCGTTCTCGCCCCGGGCGTTTCCCCCGGTCTCCCAAGCGAGCACGGACTTCATGAGCTACGCCCCGAGCCCCACTTGGACCTCACCGTTCATGTACGAGCGGCTGATGACGGGCGCCACCACCCCTCCCCCGCAGGCCGCGCCGCCCTCACCGGGCCCGCCCGTCCCGGCGCCTCCGGACGCGGTGGAGCCGCGGGACGTCGGCCTGCTCCGCGGCAGCGTCGCCGAGGACGGCGTCAGCCTCCACCCCGTCTATGTGCAGCGGCGGGCGGCGCGCTTCCTGTCCGAGGAGGAAGCCTCCGGTGACGACGGCCACGGGGACCACGAACACCAGCACGAGCGCCGGTCGCCGTATCGGCTGGAGCTGCGGGATCGGGCTGGGTCGGTCCTGTACGCGGACGTGATCATGCCCCTCGCGGAGCAACACGCCGGCGAGGTCCGTCCGGACTTCGGCTTCGCCCTGGCGTTCCCCTGGTTCGAGGAAACGGCCCGGATCGCGGTCACCCATGACGGCGAGGAGCTGGCCGGGATCGAGGTTCCTCCCGAGCCACCCGCGCTGGAATCGCCACGGGTGGAGCAGCGGGAGAGCGGCCTGGTGATCGACTGGGCGGCGTCGCATCCGGAGGACCGAGAGCTCAGCTACATGGTCCGGTACGCCGCGGACGAGGAATCCCGGTGGCGGTTCGTGGTCGCCGACCTTACGCAGTCGCGGCTGGAGCTCGCGGCGGGGACCCTCCCCGGGTCGGAGCGGGGCAGGATCCAGGTAGGAGCCTCGGCGGGCGGCCGAACGACCTGGGCGGAGAGCCAGCCGTTCGGCGTCGAACCCTCGGTCCCCGAGCCCGTGATCCTGGCCCCCGCGTCCGGCGCCGAGGTCACGGCCGGGGAGGAGATGTCCTTCCGCGGGGAGGCGATGACGATCGAGCATGGACTGCTGGTCGGCGAGGCGCTGTCGTGGCGGTCGCACCTGGATGGCGAACTGGGGTCGGGCAGCCACCTTCGAGCGTCCCTGACCTCGCCAGGCGAGCATGTCGTCGAGCTGACCGCGCGCTCGCCCGCCGGCCCGGAGGCGGTGGCCTCGACCCGGGTATTCGTGGCGGGGGAGCCGGCACGGGCGGCCGACTGAGGCGGTCAGGCTGCTCCTGGCTGCCACCTCAGGCGGGCACGAAGGTGAGCCGGAACTCGACGGTGAGGCTGTCCTCGATCGACAGCACCGGGCCGAACTGCGGCGGCTGGATCTGGAAGTCGCTCATGCGCACCGGGATGCGGCCGGCCACCTGGATCGTGGAACCGTCCCAGCGGCCCTCCAGGTTCGCGGTCACCTCGCGGGTGACGCCGTGGACGGTCAGCCGGCCCTTGCCCTGGCCGTTCACCTGCCGGCCGCTGACCGGGTCCTGGTCGAGCCGGATCGGCTCGGCAAGCTCGAAGACGGCGGTCGGGAACCGCTCCGACTCGAGGCCGCGCTGCCGGATGGCGTTGTCGCGGCGGCCCTCGTCGCTTTGCAGGCCCCGCAGGTCGGCCTCGACCTTGACCGCCTGGACCTGGTCGCCCGCGACCTGCATGGTGCCCGTGACCTGGGTGGACCGGCCGACGGCCTCGCTGGCGGACGACAGGTTGGCGAGCCGCTCGCGGACCCGGTAGCCGACGAACGAGGAGCCGTCGTCGCGGACCTGCCAGGCGCCGTCCGGGGTGCCGGTGGCCGGCTGGGCGGCGTCCCCGGCGGTGGTCGCCGTGGTGGCGGAGGCCGCGTCCAGCGCCGCCGGCGCCGGGGCGTCCGAGTTGCGCGTCAGCAGCAGGTATCCGCCCCCGGCGAGCGCCAGCACGAGCACGGCGGCCGCGGCCGCCAGCCAGCCTCGCCGCGCAGGGGAACCTGCCATCGATGACCTCCTCGAGCCGGAGCGTCGCGGTTGCAGCCTAAAGCGTCGGTAAGCCGGCGAGGTAGCCTGGACCCACGATGGCAACTGACGCGGTCGTCTTCGACCTGGGCGGGGTGCTGATCGACTGGGACCCCCGCCACCTGTACCGCAAGCTGCTCGCCGACGAGGCGGCGGTGGAGGAGTTCCTGGCCACCGTCTGCACCCCCGAGTGGAACGCCGAGCAGGACCGCGGCCGGCCCTTCGCCGAGGGGGTCGCCGAGCTGGTGGAGCGCCACCCGGCCCACGCGGCCGCCATCGTCGCCTACCACGAGCGCTGGCTGGAGATGCTTGGCGGCGAGATCCCCGGCACGGTGGCGGTGCTGGCCGAGCTGCGCGCCGCGGGCGTGCCGCTGTACGCCCTCAGCAACTGGTCGGCCGAGACGTTCCGCCTGACCCGTGGGCGCTTCCCGTTCCTGGAGTGGTTCGACGGCCTGGTCGTCTCCGGCGAGGAGGGGGTGACCAAGCCCGACCGGCGCATCTTCGAGCTGCTGGTCGAGCGCTTCGGGCTGGTCCCGGCCGCGACCGTGTTCGTCGACGACTCGGCCGCCAACGTGACCGCCGCCCGCGACCTCGGCCTGGACGCCGTCCGGTTCCGCGACGCCGGCGGGCTCCGCCGCGACCTCGCGGCCCGCGGCCTGCTCGACGGCGACTGAGCAAACACGAGGTCCCCTGTCCACCTGGACTGTACACTGAGGCCATGGACGCGACCGTGCCCGGGGCGCGCGACGAACCAGCGCCCGCCGCCACGCCCGCCCTCGACCTCGGGGCGCGCCTGCGGGCCGAGCGCCTGCGCCAGGGCATGTCGCTGCGCGAGATGGCGCGGCGGGTGGGCGTGAGCGCCAGCGCCCTTTCGCAGATCGAGACGGGCAAGGCCCAGCCATCGGTCAGCAAGCTGTTCGACATCGTCAACCTGCTGGAGACCTCCCTCGACGGGCTGCTCGCCGGCGCTTCCGGGAGGGCGCCGGCGGGCCGCGACCAGGTGGCGGACGGCCACGGCAGCGGTCCCGTCGACGCCAACCACGGGTACGAGACCGAGGGCTTCTTCTCGTTCCAGCAGTCGGGGGAGCACGAGATGCTGGAGCTGGAGTCGGGTGTGCACTGGCGGCGACTGACCGCCGGCTCGCTGCCCGGCGTCGAGTTCCTGCACGTCAGCTATGCGCCCGGGGCCTGCTCCTCGCGCGACGGCGCGTACATGCGCCACGCCGGCCAGGAGTTCGGCTATGTGCTGTCGGGCCGGCTCGTGGTCGACGTGGGCTTCGAGTCCTACCAGCTCGGGGCCGGCGACTCCATCAGCTTCCCGGCGCCGACGCCGCACCGGCTGAGCAACCCGGGCACGGAGCCGGCCGCCGCGGTCTGGTGCGTGCTCGGCCGCCACTCTCACTGAACAGCCATATGGCCCTGTAAGCTTCGCTGAACAACGCGGGAGGCGACCATGGGCATCCGCACCTACGGACCGAACGCCGTCGACTGGGAGGAGCGGACCGACCTGGCCCGGCTGCGCGAGCGGCGGCTGGCGCGGCTGAAGGAGACCCTGGAGCGCTCCGACCTGGGGTCGCTGCTCACCTTCGACTTCCACAACATCCGCTACATGACCTCCACCCACATCGGCACCTGGGCGATGGACAAGCTGATCCGCTTCGCCCTGCTGCCGCGGGGCGGCGAGCCGGTGGTGTGGGACTTCGGCTCGGCCGCGCGCCACCATCAGCTCTTCAACCCCTGGCTGGACGGGCGCACCGACGAGCCGGAGCGCGGCCGTGCCCGCGCCGGCATCTCCACGCTGCGGGGCGCCTTCCACCCGCAGGCCGGCATCGCCGAGGGCGTCGCCCAGAAGATCCGCCGCGAGCTCGACGAGCACGGCCTCGCCGGCGAGCCGGTCGGCGTCGACGTGGCCGAGCTGCCGGTGCTGGCCGCCCTGCGGGACGCGGGCCTGGACATCGTCGACGGCCAGCAGGTCTTCCTGGAGGCCCGCCGCATCAAGATCCCCGACGAGATCACCCTGCTCACCATGGCCTGCAGCCTGGTCGACGCCGCCTACGACGAGCTGTACCGCTTCCTGCGGCCGGGCGTGCGAGAGAACGAGTGCGTCGGACTGGTCGCCAAGGTCCTCTACGACCTCGGCTCCGAGCACGTCGAAGGGGTCAACGCCATCTCCGGCGAGCGCTGCTCGCCCCACCCCCACGTCTACTCCGACCGCATCCTGCGGCCCGGCGACCCGGCGTTCTTCGACATCCTGCACAGCTACAACGGCTACCGGACCTGCTACTACCGCACCTTCGCGGTCGGCAGCGCCTCGGTGGCCATGCGCGACGCCTACCGCCGCTGCCGCGACTACATGGACGAGGCGATCGCGCTGGTCAAGCCCGGCGCCACCACCGCGGACATCGTCTCGGTGTGGCCGCGGGCCGAGGAGTTCGGCTTCGCCAACGAGGAGGCCGCCTTCGCGCTGCAGTACGGCCACGGCGTCGGCCTGTCCATCTGGGAGAAGCCGATCTTCAGCCGGCTGGTCTCCCTCGACCACCCGGAGGTCCTGGAGGAGGGCATGCTGTTCGCCCTGGAGACCTACTGGCCCGCCGCGGACGGCTGGTCGGCCGCCCGCATCGAGGAGGAGGTCGTCGTCACCGCCGACGGCTGCGAGGTCATCACCAAGTTCCCGGCCGAGGAGCTGCTGATCGCCGGTCAGCGCTACTGGTCGATCGACGGCCCCCTGCCGACCCTGCGCGAGCCGGAGTCGCACCGCAACCGGACGGTGCCGTCGTGAGCGCGCCGCCAGCCTCCGAGCTGCTCGACCTGTTCGAGCGCATGGCGGTGATCCGCGCCACCGAGAAGGCCGCCTACGACCTGTTCATGAGCGGCCTCGTCAAGGGCACCACCCACCTCGCCGCCGGGCACGAGGCGGTCGCCGTCGGTGCCAGCGCCGCGCTCCGCCCCGACGACTACGTCTTCGCCACCTACCGGGGCCACCACCACGCCATCGCCCGCGGCGCGACGCCGGAGGCGTGCCTGGCCGAGCTGATGAGCCGCGCGACCGGCCTGTGCGCCGGCAAGGGCGGCTCCATGCACCTGACCGTCGCCGCCGGCAACATGCTCGGCTCCTACGCGATCGTCGGCGCCCACCTGCCGATCGCCTGCGGCGCCGCCTGGTCGGCCAAGCTGCGCGGCAGCGGGCAGGTCGCGGTCGCCTTCTTCGGCGACGGCGCCACCAACATCGGCGCCTTCCACGAGGCGCTCAACCTGGCGGCGGTGTGGCGCCTGCCGGCGCTGTTCGTATGCGAGAACAACCTGTACATGGAGTACACGCCGATCGCGGCGGTGACCGCGGTCGCCCAGCCGGCCGCCGACCGAGCCCCCGCCTACGGCCTGCCCGCGGAGGTGATCGACGGCAACGACGTCGTGGCGGTGTGGGAGGCCACCTCGCGGGCCGTCGACCGCGCCCGCGCCGGCAACGGCCCCACCATCATCGAGGCGCTCACCTACCGCCAGTACGGCCACTCCCGCGCCGACCCCGCCAAGTACCGGCCCCAGGAGGAGGTCGACGAGTGGCTGCGGCGCGACCCGCTGACGCTGCTGGCCGAGCGGCTGCGCGGCGACGGCGTCGCCGAGGAGACCCTCCAGGAGCGCCGCGACCGGGCGCAGAAGGTGGTGGCCGCGGCGGTCGAGGCAGCCAAGGCGGCGCCGCCGCCCGACGAGGCGACCGCCCTGACCGACGTCTGGGCGGACGGGGGTGCGCAGTGGCGGACCTGATCACCTACCGCGACGCGGTCGCCATGGGCATCGCGCAGGAGATGCGCCGCGACCCGACCGTGGTCTGCCTCGGCGAGGACATCGGCGCCGCCGAAGGCGTCTTCAAGACCACCGCGGGCCTGTTCGCCGAGTTCGGCCCCGAGCGGGTCTGGGACACCCCGATCAGCGAACAGGCGATCGCCGGCACCGCCATGGGCGCCGCCATGACCGGCCTGCGCCCGGTCGCCGAGATCATGTTCTCCGACTTCCTGGCCTGCTGCTGGGACTACGTCGCCAACGAGATCCCCAAGATGCGCTACATGACCGGCGGGCAGGTCACCGTGCCGCTGGTGATCCGCACCGCCAACGGGGGCGGGCTCGGCTTCGGCGCCCAGCACTCCCAGGCCGTGGAGAACTGGACGCTGGCCGTGCCCGGCCTCAAGGTCGCCGCGCCGTCCACGCCGGCGGACATGGTCGGCCTCATGGCCAGCGCCATCCGCAGCGACGACCCCGTGGTGGTGTTCGAGCACAAGAAGCTGCTCGCCAGCAAGGGCGAGCCCCCGCCCGACGGGCACACCGTGCCCCTGGGGACCGCCGAGGTGCGCCGGCGGGGCGACGACGTCACCGTCGTCGCGCTCGCCGCCACCGTCCCGACCGCCCTGGAGGCCGCCGAGCGGCTCGCCGGCGAGGGCATCTCCGCCGAGGTCGTCGACCTGCGCTGCCTGGTTCCCCTCGACGCGCGCGCGGTGCTCGACAGCGTGACCCGCACCAGCCGGCTGGTGATCGTGGAGGAGAACCCCTACCAGGGCGGTTGGGGCGGCACGCTGGTGTCGATCGTGGCCGAGGAGGG
>Ga0307278_10001106_pt1 | contig 13379 bp, 17 predicted proteins | sample ER_DNA_117_FD_194482 | JGI IMG/M metagenome (GOLD analysis project Ga0307278, IMG submission 194482) | Bulk soil microbial communities from the East River watershed near Crested Butte, Colorado, United States - ER_DNA_117 | ecosystem: Environmental > Terrestrial > Soil > Floodplain | place... | reverse complement strand
GACGAGGCGAAGCAGATCCTTGCCGACCGGGAGAACGCCGCTCTGGTCAGCGTCCGGACCTGGAACGAGCACATCGGCAGGGTCAGCGGCTACAACTACATCGATCCGGCCGGCCGGATCGCCGGCGACGTTTGGGGCAACTGTGGCTCGGACGCCTACCACATGCAGCACTACCGCAACGTGGACAACACGATGCGCGCCTACCCGGAGATCGCGTCCATCTGGGAGGAGGTCGGCATCACCGCCGATAAGCGGGTCGCCTTCTATTGCGGGACCGGCTGGCGCGCCAGCGAAACCTGGTTCTACGCCTACCTAATGGGTTGGCAGCGGGCCGCCGTCTACGACGGCGGCTGGTTCGAATGGAGCCAGGATCCGATCAACAACCCGATCGAGGTGGGGGAGCCCCAGAACGAGTTCGTGACGTAGCGCTTTTGGGGGGCAAGTTCGATTTTGACTGCAAACCACGGGGTTCAGCGGTAGGCGTCGGCGCCGATCGAGTTTGTGCACCGACAGGCGACGCCGACAGGGCCGCCGGTCAGACGACGTAGGCGCAGCCGTCCCAGTACGCGTGGACGTGCTTCCGGCGTAGGCCGCCGACGTCGAGCTCAAGCTCGTTCGGTTCGCGCATGCGCTCGTCGAGGTAGAGCTCGATCCCGTCCGCCGGGACGCGCCGGAACGGCCGCTCGCCCGCCTCGCTGGACGTCTCGAGAAAGGTCACCGAGCCGCCGCAGCAGCGCGTCTTCTTGGCCCATACGTACAGCTTTCCGCCCCGCTCTTGCACGAGCTGGACGGCCTCCGGAGAGGCTCTCACACGCATGTCGCCAACGGTACCAGCGTTAATTCGCACACCGCGCGGACCAAGATACGCACGGGATCTCTGGCACACTCGTGGCGTGATCGGGATCTACCCGCTGCTTCTGATCTGGGCTGCGGTGCTGATCCGGCGAACGAAGGAAACACGTCGCGCAGGCTGGTCCGGCTTCGCTGCCTGGTGTCTGGCAGGAGCGTTGTTCACTTTCAGCCTGCTCACCGGCTTCAGCATCGGCCTTTTCTTGCTGCCGCTCGTTCTAGCCGCGCTCTACCTGGCGGTCAGATCGGCACCAGACTTTCGAGCTGCGCTCGGTTTCGTCGCGGGAGTTGGGGTGATCCTGCTCATCTTGGCCTCGATCAACAACTTCTCGATCGGGTGGCTCATTCCGGGTGTCGCTTTCGGCGCTGCCGCATTTGCGTCATTCGTCGCCGCCGAGAGGTAGATCTACGCCGCTCGTTACGAGCTGAAACCATTCGGCCGACGGGCCTGCACGGGATCTTTGTCGCAGTCCCTCACACCCGCTTGCTCGTCGCCGCTCGAGGCCGTACGCTGATCTCGTGAAGATCCTTTATCTCGCGATCACCGGCGCGTCCGACCCGACTAGGGCGTCGATTCCGCTCCACATCGCGGCCAACGGCTCGGTGGAGGCAGGGCAGGAGTGCGCAGTCGTGCTTGCGGGCGACGCGACGGAGCTCGTCTCGCGCGGGACGGCCGAGCGAGTCGAGGGCGTCGGCGTCCCGCCTGTGAAGGAGCTCTTCAAGAAGCTCCTCGACCACCAAATCCCTGTCTACGTCTGAAAGGGCTGCGCCGTCGCCCGTGGGGCGACCGACTCAGATCTCGAGTGGATGAGGGCGAGCTGGCTTACGCCGCCCGAGTTAGCCCGAATGATCGTCGACTACGACCGCATCGTCAGCATCTAGTTCGGGCCGGCAGTAGCCGGCAGTGCGCCGCGGCGACTCAGCGGCAACGGCGTCTACCCCGGCGCCTCAGACCGCCCGAAGGGACTCCAGTCGGCCCGCTCCCAGAGCCGCTCGCCGCACACCATGCAGCGCGGCAGCACCTGGTGAACGGTCACGCGATTCCCACAGGCGGTACAGGCGAACTGGCCCTTCGCCAAAGTTCCGGCGGGCCAGAACTCCACGTACTCGTCCTCGCCGGCGATTGTTGATGAGACCCTTAATTGCGACTCCTCCACGTCATCCCCTTTCACGAGTGGACCCTGGACAGCGAGCCGCAGCATCCTCCTTGTAGGTCGGCATCAAAGGTCCGTCAATAGCCTTCTCCACCTTCATTTCCGCGGGAGGCAGCGGTCTTCACGTTGTTCGGACTCGCTGTGTACGCGCGGGCTACAACGGGTCGCTCTGACCGCCAACCCGCCTGCAGCACAAGGACCGACCGGCAACGCTAGGTTCTCAACGCCGCCCAAGGCCGGGGAGCGCAGGGCGTAGCTGTCGCGTTTTGGCGGAAAGGCGACAGTTTGCGGAAGGAGCGGTGGGCGTGTTTCGGTGGGCGGTCAGTTGTGCGGTTGTGCGGCGTGGTTGCTGTCGGGCGGCGGCTGAGCGGAGCGGCGGCCTGCCGTGCGGGCTCGCCGCTGGGCGCGTAGCTGCCTACGGGTGTGTTGGAGCTGCCGGTCGATTTCGGTTCGGGCGAAGTAGCGGCTGAGGGTGGTGTGGTTGACCTGGTAGTCGTGGGCGAGCTGGCGGAGCGGTTCGCCGGCGGCCCGGCGTCGAATCAGCGCCGCGTCGGGGACGAGCCGGCGCGGTCGAGGTCGCGGCTTGAGGGCGAGCGGGGGTTGTGGCAGCTGGAGCGCGTCGTTGGCGAACGCCTGGGTGAGGATGGCCGGGTCGATCGTGTCGGCGAGCTGTTTCAGGGTGCTTAGCTCGTTGGCGTCGATCACGGCCTGGGTGCCGCCGCCTGCGGCGACGACACGCTTGGCGATCTCGTCGAAGCTGTTGTGCCGGTCGGCGCGGGTGGGCGGCCGCCGCGGTGCCTCATGTTCGTTCAGCAGGGTCTCGTACTGGTCGCGAGGCGGACGCCAACGCGACCCGCGCTCAGCCCAGGCGAGCTGGAAGCGTTTGTGCTCCTCCCGCTCGCGCGCGGCCTGTTCGTTCGCCCTGCGCCGCACCGCTGGCTCGAGGCGCCGCCATGCGGAGGTGCGCGCGGCTTGCTCGGCCCGAAGCTGCCGCCGCGCCTGCGCGAGCTCGGTTTTGACCTGCGGCCGCGCGAAATAGCGGCCGACGGTGGTGTGCGCGACGCCGTAGTCGCCTGCGAGCTGCCGGAGCGGCTCGCCGGCCGCGCGGCGGCGAATCAGCTCCGCGTCGGGAACCAGCCGACGCAGCCGACGCCGAGCGCTCACCCCGGAGATTCTACCTCCCTCTTAGCGCACCACGAACGCACCAGCCTCGCGAAAAGCGAGCCGACACTTTTCCGACCCCGTCTCCCCCGCAAACCCTGATTCCTCCACAAACGCACCCCCGCGTCGGGCACGCTCAGTATCGGCTCAGTAACGCGTTTAACGGCACGAACGTTTTCTTAGTCGCAGCTCCAGACCTCCATGAGACGGAATGGGGTGCGGAGATCGAAAGTGCTCAAGCTCGAGATCTCCGAACGCGAGGAAGATCCCCAACTCGACACCGAGATCGAAACGAAGCCGGGTCCCTCGGCTTCGATGTCGCTTCGGGTCTCTCGGTCCCTAATTCGGCGACGGCTCCTCGCAGGAATGGTTCGGCCGAGCAGTCTCGGGATAGAAGGCCGCGCGCTACTGCTTGCGCCCGCGGCTGACGACGAGGTCAATCTTCGCGGCGCGCGGCAGCGTCGTTCCTGGCCGCGGGTGCTCTGAGATCACGCGGCCCGCCGCGACTATCTTCGAGTAGGCACGGCTGATCTTGCCAACGCGGCAATGGGCAGCTTCGATCGTCCGCTTCGCGGTCGCCAGCGTCTTTCCACCGACCTTCGGCACGACGCAGAGGCCTGTGCGATTGAGGAGGACTGAGACGGTGTTGGAGTCGTTGTTCGCGGTCACCAGGTCCAAGGTGCCGTCGCGGTTCAGGTCTCCGAGTGCGACCGAGAAAGGGTCCGGACCGGCTTCATACTTAAGCCTCGGTTGGAAGCTGCCGCGGCCTTTGTTGACGAACACGAGGTCACGTCGCTCGTCCGCAACCACTAGTTCCGGCTTGCCATCGCCGTTGAGATCGCCGATTCCGACCGAATGAGAACAGAAACAGTCTCCGTCCGGGTCTCGGTAGTCGCGCTTGGGGTGGAAGCTGCCGTCGCCCCGGTTGAGCAGCACCGAGAGGCTTTCGACCCCGTTGGCGTGGTGGTTCGCGGTCACCAGGTCAACGTGTCTGTCCCCGTTCAGATCTCCGATCGCGATGGATATCGGCCCGCTTTCCCACCGGGTGTTCGACGTGGCTCGGAAAGCTTCCGCCGCCTCTGTTGAGGAGCACCGAAACGGTGTCCGAACGGTTCGCTGTCGCGATGTCCGGCGCTCGATCGCCGTTCAGGTTGCCGATTGCGACCGACTCCAGGTGGCGCCCGGTTCGATAGTCGCGCTTGGGCTGGAAGCTGCCGTCGCCCCGGTTGAGCAGCACGGAGACAGTGTCGCTCTCCGAGTTTGCGGTCACCACCTCAAGGTGTCCGTCGCCGCTCAGATCACCGATCGCGACCGAAACGGGGGCGGGTCCCGTTGCGTAGTCTTTTCTATCGAAGGTTTTCCCGCGTTCGCTGTTGAGGAGCACTGAGACGGTGTTGGCGTCGGCATTCGCGGTCACGATATCCCGCTGGCCGTCGCCGTTCAGGTCACCGATCACCGCCGCGATAGTGCCGCTTCCCGTGAGGTACTCCTGCCTGCCATAGAAGGTGCCCTCGCCGGTGCCCTGATTGAGCAGCACAGAGACGGTGTCCAGATTCTGGGTACCTGTCGCGAGAGCCAAGTCAGGGGCGCCATCGCCGTCCACGTCGCCGACCGCGACTGCCCAGGGAGCGACGCCGGTCGCGTAGCTCGTCGCATGCGAAAACATCGGAGCCGAGGTGGCCAACAGCGACAGAACACCTACGACCAGTCCAGCCCCAATGCAGGCGAGGAGGACAGCGCAACGAGCGCCTAGCCCCACCGACTTCACGTTCAAGCATCTGCCCATCCAGGCTAAGAGGTTTACCTCCACCGCGAGGAGCAGGCAACTTGTTGGGAGCAGATGTATGCAGCAGATGTGCTTGGGTCGGGTTGTGAAGTGATCCCAACAAGAAATCGGGACTAGACAGACGTGCGACGAGTCTGAGGCAATGGCGGCTACATCAGGGCCCACTGGATGTTCTGGGACGGCCGAACTACATCGAGACTGTCGAGTCTCAGGCACGGACGGCGTAGCACTGCGCGAGCGTAGATGAGGCGATTGCTGCGAAATAGAGCCAGCGAAGTTCGGCGTCTCCGCTGCGGTGGCGCTGGGCCTCATTGTCGGACTCCTTGCCTTGCGTGAGGAGCTGAAGGGCCCGCTCTGGCCGGGAGCAGTGCGACGCCCTCGGTTGTCGAGGTCCCGGCTATCACCTGCACATCGAAGATGGGGAGGGCCCGGAGCTCACCACCGGCGTCCCACAACTCCGCCTCGGGAACGCGCTTGCCCGTGGCGCGTCACGTTGCAGCCTCAGGCCAGGTTCAGCGCATCAACCTCGATGATGAGCTGGTTTGCGGCACTGACAAGTTCCGCCCCTGCTAATCGGACTGGAACTGAGAACTGAATAACGGATCTGGCGCCGCGAGGTCCGCGTCGCCACCGCAGCGGCGCCGAATCCTCGGAGCCCTGCGTCTTCGCGCGACCCGGCGCGACCTGTCGCGACACCGGATCAACGCTCGTAATGAAGGGGTCCCCAGTTCGAATCTGGGCGTCGGCTTCCTTACAGCCATCCCATTTGTAGACGCTCGCCGGGTCGGTTGACTCGGGCGCGTGTGTCCATCCTGTGTCCCACCTCGCAACGCACGCTCAGATCAGCGCACGGAGGGCGGCTAACGCACGACGGGACGGCAGCGCTCGAAGCGCCGTGACGGCGAGGTCAAGCTCGCCCCAGTCTGAGCGGCCTTTCAGCCGCGAGCCGGACGAGCCATCGACGCGCGAAGCCGTCGAAGCGATCGGGAGCGACCTCGGCCGCCAGGCAGACCAGGTCGAGCGCCTCGTCGAGGCTCACCACGCCCATGTCCTGTGCGCTCGTCATCGCGCCCAGGAAGTTCTTCCGTTCGATTGCGTGTCGGAACCTCGATCTCGGCTGACCCTGGGCCGTCATGTGCTCCGTTCCGGGGCCGGAGTCGCTGACGTTCTGTCGGCAGCCTAGACCGGATCGCTCGGAGAAAGTCCGGCTAGCTCAGCGCCCGTAGTCCACCGCGAAGACGCCGCGCGCTGGCTCGGCACGGAATAGACCTGCGATCCTCTTCACATCCTCGGGGCGTTTGGGGATCACTTTAAGTACGTTCGGGAACGGGTTCGTCGGCAACGCTGCGACTTCCTCGGGATGCTTCTCTCTCATGACCCTGAGCGACTGTTCCTTCGATACGAAGATGACCTTCTGGACGAGCGAGCTTGCCGATGCTCGACGCGTGATCGCGTCCATCTGTGCACGGCTTGCCTCTTTCGCGCACGTGTCGGAGTTGCAGAAGTAGATGTGGACGAAGGCTTTGCTCTGAGCAGTTTCGGCCGTCGTCACGGTCTCGATGGCTCGACGCTCATGGCTTCCGCATCCGACGACTGACATCAGCGACACGACAACGAGGGCGAGCCGTTTCATACTCGCATCCTGACAGCCGTGGCATAATCGCACTTCCAACAAACCGCGACAACAGTGGCTGCACGCGCAGCCAGTATCGGCGAATGCAGCCAACCTCGCCACGCCGTCACCCGGTTGTCGGTGGTTACACACAGCATGTGGACGGCTGTCCGCCAGGGCCGTGCGTTGCGGCTGCCGCGTCAAGCCGATACGGCAAGCGGCTCCTCACCGATCCAGACGGTCGTCTGGGCGATCCGCTCTTCGGCGAGCCAGCAGCGGACTTCGGCAAGGAGCTCAGCAGCCGGCCCGGGCGTCGGCGGCCGCTTGTAGTCGAGATACCAGCTTTCGTCGCTTTGCCGGCCGATGCTGCAGCGGTCGCGCCCCAACCGCTCGGCGAGCAGGACCGCGCTCAGCTCATCCGGTGCGCCGACCCGCATCCGACATCAGTTTGATGCGTGACATCCATCCATGCCGTCCTTGTCGCCTTCCCGCCAAATCGCGACAGCTGTGCAGGGGTTGGCTTCGTCTCACTCTTGGCTGACATGTAGCTCGGTGACGTCGGGCCGTCTTGCGGCGAGTTCCTCGTTCAGAAGGTCGGCGAGGCTGCTCGGCACCAGAGGGGAAGCGAAATAGCCGGTGGTGTTGAAGCGGGCCCGGAAGCCACCGCCCTTCTTCTGGCCCGGAAGATAAAGGCGATGCCGAACGTTCGGCCGAAGCTCACACAAGACATCGTCGCCGTTGGGATAGAAGCGAATCACGTCCTCCCAGCGGATCATTCGATAGCGACGGGGAAGAGGCACCGGAAGGAACGTCACGCGTCGAATACCTCGCTCATCCAGCACGAGCGCCTTAGGGACAAGCACTGCGAAGAGCAAGACGATGAAGGCGGTCACGATGATTCCTCCCTCCCGATTCGAGTCACGAGCTGTTGTCACGATGAGCAAGGCCAAGAGCCCGCCCAGCGCGACTAGGAACGATGTGAGCTGGCGTAGAGCTTTCTGGCGGAGCCGTACATTCGCCGGATGCTGACAGCAGCACGCGCTCCCAGCGCCGGTCCGAGCGGGCTCTGCTCCCGGAGATCGTGCCGATTGAGGTCACGTGCGATTGTGTCGACATGTCATGCACGACGGGGGTCCAGATTCCGCTTCACGAGTTCGCTGAGATCGACCGGGCGACAAACCGTTTCCTTGTCGTGCCGGGTCACGAACTCCCAGACCTCGAGGAGGTTGTTGAACGCCGCGACCGCTTCCTGATCGTCGCCAAGCGCGGAGCTGGGGCGGATCTTGTCGACAGAGCGCCAAACTCACGCGCCGAATCGAACTCCGCGACGAAAACGCTAACTCGACCGCGGCCTAAAGAGCCGCCACCACCGCGTCCGCCGTGGGCAGAGCCTGGTTTCGCGCGCGCGCGTGTAGCAGAATCCGTCTAGGAGCGGACTTCAAGTCACATCAAGCCTTTAGCTCGTGGGGGCGGGGCGCCGAATGGCGCAGGTCACGTCCGTGCAGGCGAGCCCGAGCCCGCGGAGCTCGTCGTCTGGCAGCCGGGCGTGGTCTTCGCAGACCCACAGCCTCGAAGGAGGGCCGGATAGAACCCTCAGCGGTTCACAACGTCTTTAGGCGGGACAGCTAGCGGATCAGCCTTCGCTGGGCAGGCACTCTTCGATGCTGCCGCTGTGCGGACCCGAAGCGACACCACTAACGATTGAACCGATACCCGGACCTTCCAGCCCGGGGGTGGTGCGGATGTCGTTCTGAACCACGTGTGCGAAGTTCGGGGTCGCGTTCGACACAAGGATTCCCTGACAGCTGGCGCCCGGATTGGCCGAGCCGCCGTTGCTCGCCGTCGCCGTCCCGGATGCCGCCAGCATGATCGTCAAGGCTGCAAGGGCACGCGCGTATCCCATGGGTCTCTCCCTTTCTTTCGAGGTCTGGCGAACCCAGACTCAGCCGCGCTGACCGAAGCATAGAACCTCGCAATGGGGCACTCAAGCGCTCGGCGCCGAGATTTTCGTCCCCCGCGCCCGGCCCCTAATTGAACCGCTCGAGCGCGGCTGACGAATCAGATTCGGCTGCGCCCGTTGTGTCTGCGGCGGAGCCGGACCGCCCTCTCCTCAAGGGTCCGAGCCCGCACGGACGCAGCCGCGGACGTTCCCCCTCGCCGGCGATTGCGAGCGTCGCTGCGGTCATCGTCTGGTCGTCGGGCGCCTCCCCGACGCTGACGCTGGGGAGAGCCAGGAAAGGTGCAGCCAACTCAGCGGCTGCGCTGACGCCGTGCCGCCGGGCGCTCGCCTCCAGCGGAACCCCCTGGCGGTGATCGCCGTTCCCCTTGCGCCGATCGCGCTCGAGGGCAGGTACCGCTTGCTGATCGGAGCGCTCTGGCGTCTCGGTCCCGTCCTTGTCGAAGGAGTCTTGTCGCACTTCCGCCAAAAGGCGACGCCGTGGCGTGGCTCGTTCCTGAACGCCCTGCCCGCCTGGCAGATAGAGGCGCCGTAGCGGCGGTATTCGAGGTAGCCGCAGCGCCCGCCGGCGACGATCGCGACCGCGAAAGGCGTGCTCGAGCACCTCGTCGCTCTCGTCGTCGGTGAGCGGCTGGAGGTCGCGCGGCAGCGCTATAAGGGTGCGTGCCCCCGACCACGTAGTGAAGCCGATTGATTGCCTTGTTGAAGCGCTTGCCGGTAACGACGATCCGCATCTTCCAAGCGGTATGCGCGTGGCTAGTTGTCGCAATCACCTAAATGAAGGGGAGCCGCGCATGAACGCTCCGGCGCGAGCACCGCGGGCTATCCGACAGAATAAGTACGGCAGCGAGTGAATCGAGGCTTGGCAATGAGGCTCCCGAACAGTGCGCACACCTCACGGCCCTGGCGGATCCATGAGTTCACCCGCGACTTCCGGCTCGAGGACGTGTGGGCGCTGCCGACGCCAGGCGGGCCGGAAGACTTCGCTCGGCTGGTGCAGATGGTGGCCTCTTCCGACCCCTCGCAAAGTTCCTTGGGCGCCGTCCGCACGCTCTTCGCGATCCGGTGGAAGGTCGGGGAGCTGCTCGGTTGGGACGGCCCCGAGGCCAGCCTCGGCTCCAGGGTGCCGACGCTCCGTGACCGGTTGCCGGTGGATCTGCGCGACGCCCCATCCGGCCCGGACTTCCAAGCGCTCCCCTTCACCTCGCTATACCTACTTGACGACGAGTGGGCGGCGGAGATCGCCAACCGGACCATGCACGGGATCATGCACATAGGCTGGGTCCCGGACCAGACGGGCGGCTATCGCGGCCAGATGGCCGTCTACGTGAAGCCAAACGGACTGTTCGGGACCGCTTACATGGCCGCGATCAGGCCGTTTCGGCACCTGATCGTGTACCCGCAGATGATGCGAGAGACAGGGCGGAACTGGCGGGCCCGCGCCGGCGGGATTCGAGCCCGCGACCTCCGGCGTGACAGGCCCGCCGGCCTCGGCGGCTTGGACCCGGAGTAGGCAGGCGTCGCGCTAACGCGCGCTCTGTGGCCAGGCGCATTTTCAACTCATCCTCGACGCGATCCGACCCAGGGCTACTCAGAGCGTCGGCCGCGGCAAGGCGTTAGTTCGGCCTGCTCGCGTCGAAGCGCGGAGCTGTCGCACTTTGGCGGAATCGCGACAGGAGTCACGGTGCTGTGCTCGACAACGTTTCAGCGTTTCAGGGCGACAAGCACGAGAGCGGGAGGTCGTTGCTTGTCTGGCCCGGACTTCCTCGAAGCTTGACGGGCGCGGGTCGGGGTTTGCGAGGCGAGCCTGTTATTTAGGGACGGCTGATGAAGCAGAAGCAGTATTCGTCGGCGCCGCCAGAGCCGTCCCCAGGAGCTAGAAAATGCAGTTTGTCCACCATGTGGTTATGACCACCTACGAAAGATCGATAGACCCCGGTCGCCTCCAGGATCGTTAGTTCGAAGGTTCCTTCCAAGAAATTCCCACCCTGCCCGTCGTTGACAAAGACGTAATCGCTACCTGTGAAGCGCATCGCAAACGAGCCTCCGGGGACGTGGTAGGCACACAAATCGCCGGTGAACTGCACGTAAAAGTTGCCGACAGCCTTGTTCTCGTTCTGGTTACCCGGCATTCCGCTAACCGGGTAGATCTTTGTCGTCGAGTACGAACCATCATTCAGGTCCACAGCGGACAGGCCGAGGTTGGGCCCATCAACCACTGGCTGATAGAGGCCCTTGAGCAGGAGGACGAAAGAGTCGTTGGGCACAGCCTTCCCCTGGGCCAGCACTCGCCCAGGGAATACGAGCGGAGAGAGAGCGACCAATGCCCCGCCGATCACGCCCAGCATCCGGCCTTCCATGTACGCATAGTCACGAAACAAAGTCAACTGGACGCAACCCGAGACCCTGAAGACGGCCGCGCGTAAAACCCAGAAGCTGCGGCTAGAGCGAGAGCCTGGCCGAGTGAGTCCAATCCGACATGTCACGTAGCGGTCGATCAGAGCCCGTGTTTGTGTTCCTGCTGATCCCGGTACTGGAGAAGTTGCGGCAGGCTCGATGAGGGGAGGAAAAAGTGACTCTTCGTACGATCTTCGTGGTCGCGAGCGTGCTTGTGGCCGTCGCTTTGGCAGCACCCGCTGCGCTCGCTGACCCGACCGGCGCGAAAAACAGCTTCACGTTTCCGGCGACATGTAACGGAACGGCCTACACGTTCGTCGTCAATAGCGCGAATGGTCAGGGCGCCGGGGCGCAGAACCAGAACACCGCCCCATTCGCACCGGCGCATGTCGTCGGTAGCAATGCGATCTTCCATCCGACCGTGTTCGATTTGAGGTTCACGTTCTCGTTCGGCGGGATGACGCAGAGCTTCCTCGATACGAATGCAATGACGAACCCGAAAACGCCGGTGATGTGTTCAATCAACTTCACCCAGACATTCCCCGACGGCAGCCTCAGCCTGAACGGCACCGCCTGGGGCTATTTCAGCTGACGGAACGCGCCAGGCGTCGGTGCGTTCGCACTCCGGCACGCAGCAACTAGTTTCAACGGCGTGCGGGCAGCGACTCGGCGCCTCTCTGAATCGATTGATCCTCGCAAAGGGCCCCGCCGCGGCGGGGCCCTTTGGCGATAGGGAAGCGAGGTCGCTGTAGTGCACGCGCGCGAGAAGCGTTAGTCGACGGCCAACGCCGTACGTTAGGGAACGGTAAAAGGAACGGCGCGGAGGACTGTCGCGGGGCCGGGGTTGACGGGCGCGCTTAGCGACGCGTTGACCGTGTAGTTGAGGCCGCTGTGCAGCAACCCGAGGCGGATCCGTTTCGCTAGGCCGCCAACGGCGCGGCCGCGCGAGCGAGCCGCCACGCGGCTGCCGCGGCGAACGGTGACGACGTACGTGCAGTCGATGTTGCAGAGAAGCGTCGCCTCTGGCAGTGGACGAACCGCGACGACGAGGCTGCCGCGCGGCCGCAGCGCGAGGCCTGGGCAGTGGGTGACGACGCCGCGATGGGCCTGCGAGATCGCCGTGCGCACCGAGCGAAGATCCGACTTCGCCGACCGGTCGACGTAGAACAGACCCGACGCCAGCGGTTGAGATCGCGTTCGTCGATCGCGTGGAAGAGAAACAGTCCCCGCACGTTCGGCTGGCAGAAGGCGAGCTCGACCGCCTGGCGATAGTACGCGCCCTGCACAGGTTCTGGCACCGGCTTCACCGTCGCCGGCTCCCGTCCCGTGTAGAGACTCGCCTTCGCCGGCGGGATCTGCGCCTCGACACCGAACTCGTCGTAGTAGATCGGCAGTGTCGACCCCCGCTGCGCCGTCCCGGCGAACACGGTGCCAAGCAGCGCGACCAGCTTGTCGTAATCGGCGAGCGCGATCGTCGTCGAGTTCGGATGGACGCCGTCGATCGGCGCGACGCTCGAGTTGTCCTCATACGGATGGAGCGCGAGCCCGTCCATGATCGGCCTCGTCCGGCCGCTCGCGCGGTAGGCGGCGCCGAGGTCGGTCAGGAACGCGGTCGGCGAGTGCGTCGGGCGGATCGAGTCGGGGTCATCGCCGCCGCGCGGTGAGAGCGCGCCGCCGAGAACGACGATCTTCGCCGAGACGGCCTTCAGCGCGTCATAGGCGCGAACGAGCAATGCCTCGTAGGCCGGTGCGGCTGCATCGGTTCCATCGGAGCTGAACTGCGGCAACCAGTAGCGGTTGATGTTCGGCTCGTTGCCGATCACGAAATACCGCACCTGCGGCAGCGCGCTCGCCAACGCCGCCGCATACGCCGCGAACTCCCCACGCTCCTGCTCTGTCAGTGGCGTCGTTCGGTTGCCGAAGTTCATCACCGTCAACAGGACTTGCACCCCGTCCAGCCGCGCGGCCTGCACAACGTTGCGGAGGATCCTCTGATCGGCCGCGCTCGGCGTCGTCTCACCCGGCGCCCAGATCTGCGTCACCCGAACAGCGTTGAACCCCGCTCGCACCAGGAGATCCATCTCCACCTTCGCCTCGACGAGCGTCGGCTGCCGCACGTTGTCCTCAGCCACCCCGATCAGCATCGCCGGGCCGCCTGCACGTGCGTACGGTGCCGGAACGACACACCCAAGCAGCACACACACAACCGCGAATCGCTTCATAACCCCGTCCGATCTGATGGAGACCGCGGCGGAGTGTAGGTGCTCGGCGTTCGAAAATTGTAAGTCCCTGCATTGCTAGATCAGGTGAAACCACGCCGGTAACAGCAGGCCTCCGTGGGCCAGTGATGCTTCTATGTTTGTCAAGTCGCCAGTGGCGCTCCGTGTTCGAGTAGGCGGTAGAGCTTGCGGGCGAGGTAGCGCTTGAGGCAGCGGGTTGCTTCGCGTCGTGTTTTGCCTTCTT
>Ga0307278_10001104_pt1 | contig 13395 bp, 15 predicted proteins | sample ER_DNA_117_FD_194482 | JGI IMG/M metagenome (GOLD analysis project Ga0307278, IMG submission 194482) | Bulk soil microbial communities from the East River watershed near Crested Butte, Colorado, United States - ER_DNA_117 | ecosystem: Environmental > Terrestrial > Soil > Floodplain | place... | reverse complement strand
CCCCGGCAGCCTGACCCCGCCCCCCACAACCACATCCGCAATAGAGGAGCCGGCTTCGCCGGCTGCTGCCGCCTGCCTGGCCGAGGTCTGTTATTTTCCGGTCAGCGGATCCGGGAGCGGGTCGCCGTCGATCCCCGCGGCGCGCGTCGGTGGCGAGAGCTCCCCGGGGCCGGTCCGCAGCCGCTCCCCGGGGCCGGTCCGCAGCCGCTCCTCGAGCTTTGTCAGGGCCTTGGCGTGACGGTCTGTCATCGTGTCCCCGAATCCTCAGGACCCCCGGACGGGAAGCCTGTCCCGGGGCCCGGCGCCTACCGGGCTGGCAACGATCGCGCCGGCTGTCCCGGCCGCGCGATAATGCGCCCCCTCGACCGGGCACGCAACCGCTCGTTCCATACGTGGTGTTGGCGTGCCGGCTCAACCATGCAGCGTCGCGGCCCGGCTCGTTCAGCCGGAGTGCCGTGGTGGCCCACATGCTGAGCGACATCGGCTGTGCGACGTCCAGGCCAACCCAGGCGATCGCCCGTGCCGTCCTGGGTGCTGCCGCCAGCCCAGCCGCAACGACAGCGCCGGCGTGCCCACCGACCCGCCCGCCCCCAGGCTCCAAGCACGCAGAGCCTGACGAGCGCGACAGCGTCACGATCTTGGTCAACAGTCTTGACCTGACCGGCACTCCCCGAGCCCGCCACGGCCTCACCCCGGCCTCAACCCTTCGTGAAATATCGAGGCCAGGTGAAGACTAGCCCCGGCATTCGGCGCTGACCGAGTCGACGGACGCGGTGACGGCACCGTCCGCGTTCAGGGTCAGGTGAGACACCACATGAACGATAAAGTTGTCACTCGATCCCTGGCTGTCGACGTCGTGGACCTCGACTACCTGGATGACCAGTGGTAAGCCGTCGTCGCCGTTGAGGTTCTCCTCGGTCCAGAAGTCGCCAGCGAGCCGGTACATATCGCCGGTGACCTCTCCGGTGGCAACAACTCCCTGGGCGTTGCCGTGGACGACGACATGGAGGCCACCGCTGGCATCGTCGGTCACCTGAACCAACAACTGCAGCGTGCCGCTCGTGATGGTCATGTGCTCGCCGGTGCAGGGATTGAGGAAGGTCAGGCCGGCCACTTCCTGGTGAATGATCTGAGGGGAGGTGCTGGCGGTCGCGGGGCTCAGCGCGCCAAGGAGCAGTGGAGTCCCCGCGGTGAGCGCCGCAAAGGTAGTGCGCCGACCGAAGATGCCGACAAGCTGTGGCAGCCGCATGGTGAACTCCTTGCAGAGCTGCGCACCTTGCTTCTGGGCGCCGATCTGCCGGCCGCGCAACGACACCGTGCCTGGCCGCTCGGGTCGGCTGCCGTCGACCCAAAGCCATACTCCCACGATTCGAGCCCGTGGCCATGGATTCCACCAGGATCGAATCATTGAGGCCCGTCCATGCGGAATGCGAGCATGTGTGAAGGCATCTGGGCGCGCCCGAGGCCGTTCCGGAGTGCGGGGCACGCGCAGGCCCAACCTCACATGGAGGCTGTCGTGGACGACGTGGAGGCTCTTGGTGATCGTAACCTGCGGTTCATCGAGGCATGTCGCCAGGGCTCATGGGAGATGCTGCAACCGATCCTCTCGCCATCCTTCGCGTACCTCGATGGAGCCACCGGCGAGGTGTGGGAGATGGACCGCTACATCAAGGATCTACGGGAGAACCCGGCGCCGACGCTGGTCATCGACCAGCTAGCGATCCACGTGGATGGCGACACGGCCGTCGCGTCCGCGCGGACGCAGAGTCGTCCCGGCCAGAGCAACCGATACATCGACACGTACGAGCGGCGCGGCGGCGAGTGGCTGTGTGTGCACGCGTGCGTCTGGCCGCTGCAGGCGAGCTGACGGTGGCTACCCGCGTCGACGATCGGTTGACCACCGAGATCAGCCCGCTCTGGTTGTGCGGTGGGTGTGGTGGTTCGCCGCGGGCTACGGTGGCGCGATGATCCGCCTGCGGATGAGCGCGACCGACCTCGAGCGCATGCGATTTGCCTATTCGCCGCTCGCCGAGGTGGCCGAGAGCCTGTACATGGTCAACTCGGGGCGCATCCACCGCCTGCATCGCGCCTGGTTCGACATAGCGCGTGACGGCCTGCGTCGCGTCGACATGGCCTTGCTCCGGGCCATCGTCCCCGCGCCGCGTCCGCACGTCGCGAGTTTCCTCCTCGGCGGTGCGACCGACCCCGCGACGACCATTGAGCAGCAGCTGAAGTTGGTCGCCGACTGCCCAGCGGATCGGTTGCGCGCGGATCTCGAGGTCGTCTGGCATGGCGACTTGCCACCGGCCGCAGAGCGGCTGGTCGCCGATGGCGCCAGCGGCGCGAGGCACCTCGCCGACGCCCTGTGGCAATACTGGGCAGTTGCAATCGAGCCGCACTGGCGACAGATTCGCGCCGTCCTCGATGCCGATATTGCCTACCGGGCGGCCCGCCTCGCCAGGGGCGGCATCGAAGCGCTGCTCTCGGACCTGCATCCGGAACTCGAGTTGGCCGAGCACGCGATTCAGATCGTCAGCTCGCGGCATAGCACCGAACACGATCTGTGCGGCGTTGGGCTGTTGCTCGTGCCGTGTGTCTTTGCCTGGCCGCACATCATGGTCGACCCGGGCACGGCCGGCTCGCCGAGCATTACCTACGGTCCCCGAGGGATCGGCGAGCTGTGGCCGACGGCCGCTGCGGAGGTGACCGGTGAGGACGCCTTGGGTGCGCTCCTCGGCCGCAGCCGCGCCGCCATCCTCATCAGCGTCGCGCTGCCGAAGTCGACGACCGACTTGGCGCGCGAACTCGGCCAGAGCACGCCCGCGGTCAGTACGCACCTCTCGGTCCTGCGGCGCAGTGGGCTGGTGACGTCGTGGCGTTCCGGGCGTCGCGTGCTGTACCAGCGCACACCGCTCGCCACCAGCATCGTGGCGGCCAGCGCTCCCGCTCTGGACATCGCTTCGGGGAACCCTGCGTAATCCCGGTCCGTTCGCGGCCTCGCCGCTTCCTACTGCTCCGTTCGTTAAATTCGGTAGATGAGGACGCGGCGTCGGTAGCGTGGGAGGTGGCGGTGGCCGGCCCCAGACCCACGGGCGGGCGCGGGCGTTGAAAGGGCGCAGGGCACCGAACACCCAGGTCTTCTCGGGCCCGCGGCCATAGTCCAGCTCGGCTTTGACCCGGTGGCCGTCGACGGTCCAGCCCGGTGCGGGTGGGAAGCTGCGTGGGATCACCGGGCCGAGCTCGTCGGCGCAGACCACGGTCGTTTCGGGCGGCGGGTCGGTGTAGCGGGCCAGGACGGCCGCTGGTTTGGGACGAAGTCGGGTCGGTGCTGCGGATCCACGACCGGGTCCGCCGCCAGCGCATCCCCTCGGCCAGTTAGGATCTGACGGACCTGGCTGCGGCGCGCCGGCTGCCGGCGGCCCAGGCCGCGCCGGTCAGGGCGTCCAGCGTCCAGACCGCCGGGGCCTCGGGATCGGCGGGGGCCAGCAGCCCGTCGTCGCCCTGGACGAGCCGACCGGGCGGCTCGCACTGGGCCAGCTGGATGATCCGGCCGCGCTCGGTCTCGGTGATGCGCCGGGGCGCGCCACGAGCGGCGCCGCGTGACGGCTGCGAACCGGGGGGGTGTGGGTTGACCCAAGCGGCGTCGATGAGGCTCAGCTCCCGGGGGCAGCAGCGCGGTGATACAAGCCGGCCACGGCGGCGACCGCGGAGGCGGTCAAGAGCCCACCCGCAATCAGGTAGATCAGTGTGGAGACGCTGACCAGATCGAACGGTGCAAGCCCGTAGGCAGTGCGCAGCAGCGCGACACTGAACAGGCCCGCGTACCCGGCGACCGCCAGGACCACCAGCCACAGCTGTCGACGTTGGGTCAGGCCGGAGAACGACAGCAGCCAGGCCAGCGCTGCGAGCACCTGGATCGCGTGCATGGGGACAGCGTGGGCGAACTTCATCGCTCCCGCAGCGCCGGATGTGCTCATCGACTGCGTGAGGGGATCGGCACCGGCGTCCAGCAGTGACACGCCGTGCACGATCATCCAGACACCGATGGCCTGGGCGGCCAGCAGCGCCACCAACCCTGACCGGATCGCCCAGGCCATCGGCGAGGGTGCTGTCGTGCGGGTGAAGGCTGCGAGGGTCATGGCGGCGGTGACGAGGATGGTGACGGCGATGGCCACCCCTCCCACGATGAACAGGGTGTAGTCCAGCGTGGTCGCTGTGTTGAAGTGTGAGGGCACCCCTCGTGCGTGCTGCAGCGCAACCCAGGCGACCTCCACGGTGGTCGCGGCGCACAGCAGGCCGGAGGCGACCCAGCCGATCCCCCGCCGCACCGGCAGGTACGCGGCGGCCCAGCCCAGCGTGGCGGTGGTCAGGCCGAACGACATACCGAAGGTCGTGGGCTTGCGCCACGACAACGGTCCGGCCGCCGACCCGCCGACCACCGCCCAAATGCCGGCGTGCACCAGCCCGGTGGCGATCAGCGCCGCCCCGACGAGGTACGCCAGGCGCTGGTATCCCGGTGCGTCATCCCAGAAACCCCGCAACGAAGCCCACATGCTGCCGAGCAGCGGCGGCGTCCCAGCCGGGTCGGGCGCTGATCGCGATCCGTTCGGCATGTGTGGTGACAGGTCATGCGGATTCACGCTGGACATGGGTAGCCTCCTGATAGTCGCGATGACGCGCGCGGGGTGCCGAGCCGGCGCAGCCGTCGCCGGCGGCCAGCTCGCGCGCGGGCATGGTGACCGGGTCGGTGATCTCGGCCACGCCGCGGACCGCGCGCAGCCGCTCGACGGTGGCGCGGATACGCGCGACCGGGCGCAGCCGGCGCGCAGCCAGTAGAGCATGGCATTAACCAACTCCCGACGGTCGTGCACGGCCGGGCGGTCATCGGGCTTGGGTTGGGGATCAGCAGGGCCAGTAGCGCCCACTGCGCATCGGTGAGGTCGGTCGGGTAGCGGCGACGCGGCGGCGTCACCTCGACGCTGCTTCAGCGCAAACCTAACAACACCCGCCCTACCAGCATTTCGGACACCCTCTAATCAACAAACTACCGCTACTGCTACGTTCCTCAAAAGCGGTACACCTGCTCTGCCTCGGATCATTGCTGGTCAAGAGCACCATTGGCCAGGCTGTGAGGACAGCAGTGAGCCCGTCTTTCCGTACCGGATTTGACGAACGTAGCACTACCTGCTCGGTCGCTCGGTCGATGCATCGCGCTACGCCGAGGTTGCCGGCGCGGGCAGCCCGACGACGGGTTGGTAGGCGAATGTGCGACCACCAACCCGTCGCTCAACGGCAGCCAGCTATTTGCACACGGGAGGGGTCCGTCGGGCCCTCACGTAATCGTCAAGAAATAGGTGAACGTCTTGTCGTCGCCACCCGTAGCGGTCCCGTGCACCCGGACGACGTGCTCGCCCCGGTCGAGCGGCTTGAACATCATGAAGAAGCCGTCCACGATCGCCGGCTGCGGCTGCCCTGTGATGCAGGAGTCCATGACCAGCCGCAGGCTCAAGTCGCCCGTGATAGAGAACAGATCGTCCGAGTGGTAGCGGTAGCTGAATACGTCGTTGAGGGGCTGGCCGTCGAGCGAGACGTCCAGTTCATTGACGGTGTCCATGATGGCCTTGGCGTCGGCGCTCAAGAAGTCGTAGAGCGACTGACCCGGTGCGGGCTGGAAGTTGGGGTCGGGGCACGGGTAGTCGTCGACGACGGCCCCGATGTACAGAAAGAGCGCCTTCTGGTGCGGAATGGTGCAATGCCGTGTGCCGCTGAATACAAGCGGCCCGGCGATTCGCGCGATGTACCAGACCGGCCCCTGCTGATCGACACCGCAGTTGGCTCCGGTCTGATCGAACAGCGGGCTGCGATAGTACGGTTCACCGTAGATCCACTGCGACGCCCTCTCGCCCCAGGTCGCCATGCTCGTGCCGTAGGGGTGCGCGTCCTGCGCGAACAGCGCCGGATTCGGATTGGGATCCGGCGCCTCTGCCGCCAACGATGTCCGCGGTGCAACCGCGCAAGCCACCCACGTGGCGGCGACAATGAGATACAAGATCCGACGCATTACAACCTCCCGTACTATAGGGCTGGACAGTCGGACGAAGCGTCTGATGACCCGCACGGCCGTCTGCTCATCCGGATCGCCACGAGCGGCGGCCTCGTCGCCGACGTGGAAGGTGTCGGCGACGAGGCTCATCCCCTTCGGCCGCGCCCGGCGCCTGGCGGGAAGGATCGTCGCCGGGGCGCGCTCTCGGCCGCAACGATTCGTCTGATAGCTAATCTGTCCGGCTCCGCCGGCGGAGCGGAACCTCCCCACGGTCGCGGCCCTCCTGGTTGGTGAGATCGTTCGCCAACGCGAGGAGCAGGCTTGTCATGTCATCGCAAGTGAAGGCGGTGTCCCCACCAGTCGCCGGCGGGGCACCGCGCCGGCGGCCGCGCCGGCGTCGCCTTGCCGTCGTGCTGGTCACCGTGGCCGCCTTGCTGGTCGTCGGGGTCCTCTACGGCTACGGCGCCTACGGCTACCTGCCGGCCGAGGCCGGCCGCTCCTACCGATCGCCCTACCTGCGGCAGGTCGGCTCCCGGTTCGTGGACACGCCGGCGGCGCGCTTCCACTATGTCCGGGCCGGGTCGGGGCCGCCGGTCATCCTGCTCTCGCCGGGGCGGCCCCGGTGATCGGGTGGAAGGACCAGCTGCCCGTGCTCGCCAAGGAGCACACCGTGTACGTGGTCGACCTGCCCGGACGGGGCTACACCGAGCTCCTACAGCCGCCGCAGCATCTCGGCTGCGATGACCCCCATCTGCTGAGAGCATCGGTGACCGGAACACCCTCGAGCGTGCTGAGCACGAGCGGCCGGAGGTACCCACTGCTGGTGAGCTCGAATCCCAGCTCGTGAAGCTCGCTGGCGAGGTTCGTGATCGCCTCGGCACCGACGTGGTTCTCCGAGCCTTGTCGGAAGCCGCCTTCCGAACGAACAAACCGCCACCAGCTTGGGTATGTCCGGATGTGGACAGCCGGAGCATGACGTTCTTGCTGCGTCCTCGGTGCTCACGCTGCTGCTCGCACCGTGTACACACCTGCTGATGGCATTGGGATCTAGCGGGATGGGACGGTGCGGGCGTTGCGGCGGCTGGGGTCGTCCAGGCCCCAGCCGATGATGCGTTGGGGATGGATGCGGATGCGTGGCTCGGGATCGGCGATGGCGTCGGCGCGGCCGCGGATCTCCACGCCGCGTGGCTGGAAGGGTGCCAGCACGTCGTCGATGACGATGGCGGCGCGGCCGGTGCGGGCGACGTCGCGGAACTTCTTGGTGGCCGCCAGGTCGGTGCCGGCGACCTCGATGACCTCGGCGTCGGGGTCGAGGGCCCACATCCCGACCGGGGTGACGTGGGGGGTGCCGTCGGGGCCGACGGTGGCCAGGCGGGCCAGTCGCCGCTCCGGGCCACCCCACTGGAGGCGACCGGCTTGCAGGTAGGCGCGTTCGGCGTCGGTGAAGATGCTCATAGGATCGCTCCTGTTGGGTGTCGGGCTGCGTGGCTTGGGGTGGGTGGTCAGGCCGCCGGATCGGCTGGTGCGCTGCGGGTCAGGGAAGGGATGAGGATCGCGGCGACGGTGAGGTGCATCAGGGCCAGGACGACCCTCGAGGTGGTGGGGGTCCCGGGGGCGAGCAGGGGCACAAAGGAGGCGACCAACGCGACCACCGCGGTGGCGGTCCAGATGGCCCGGGCCCGGCGGGTCAGCCGTTCCAGCAGGGCGAGCAGCCCCCAGCCGGCCAGGGACGCGGCCAGCGCCGTGGCCAGCACCAGGGGCAGGGTGATCTGGGCTGGCGGCTTCCCGCTGGGCTGGGCGACCTGCAGGTCGACCCCCAACAGCGGCACGGCGGCCAGCCAGATGGCGGCGGCGGCCAGGACCGCGGCACCCACCGCGGTCGCGCGGGTGCGGCGGCGGGTGGCGAGGATGAGGTCGGCGAGGGTGGTCATGGTGCCCTCCTCCTGCTAGGAACTTCACACTACGTGCATATCTGAAGTATACACCATGTGAAGTTCAGCGGCAGGTAAACTGCACATCACGTGAAGGTGAGTGCGAGGAGCCGGCATGGCGAAGGCCATCGCGGAACCGCAGAACGCCCGCAGCCGACGCACCTGCGCCGCGCTGCTGGCCGCCACCAGGGAGCTGCTGGAGGAGCAGGGGTTCGAAGCGCTGACGATGGCGGCCGTCGCCGCGCGCGCCGGTGTCTCCCGCCGCGCGGTCTACCTGCACTTCGCCTCCCGCACCGCGCTGCTCACCGCGCTGTTCAGCTACCTCGGGGAGCGCGAAGACATCGCCGGCTCCCTGCGGCGGGTGTGGGAGGCGCCCGACGCCGCGGCCGCGCTCCAGGAGTGGGCCTGGCACCTGGCCCGGATCCACCCACGGCTCCTCCCGGTCTCCCGCGCCGTCGACCGCGTCCGCCGCAGCGACCCCGACGCGGCCGCCCTCTGGGACCGGTCGATGAGCAACTGGCACGCGGGCTGCCGCCGGCTGGTGGCCTGGCTGGACCAGGAGGGCCGCCTGGCACCGCCGTGGACGGTCGACACCGCCGCCGACATGCTCTGGGCGCTGATGTCCTTCGACGTCCTCGAGGGGCTGCTGGTGGACCGACACTGGTCACCCGACCACTACGCCGAGCACCTCGCCGTGCTCTTCCGCAAGACCTTCGTCCGCGACCCGGCAACCAGCAGCTAACCGCAACCCAGCCGGGGCTGGCTCCGGTGACGGCCGGGAGCCTAGAGCCCGTTGAAGCCAAACGAGCGCGCAGGCCAGCAGCACGAACACAAAAGAACCGCTCCGAACCCCGATCCCACCGGATGGCCAGGCGCCGATAGCACGACAGCCAAGACAGCGCCCGCTCCACCTTCCACCGATGCCGTCCCAGCCGAGTCGACGACTCGTCGGCAACGCCGAGCTGGCTGGCACCGTGCCGATGTGGCAGTGGATCGGCGACGAGGGCGCAACAACCTTCAGCTACTGAACCCAGCGTCCGAACAACCCTTGGGAGGCAGCGCTGCTTCCGGGTGCGGCTCGAACGCCTGGCCGGCGTTCCAGCGAGCTGCCGCGCTCGAAGACGTTGCCCAGGCGGACACCCGGGTCACAAGATCACAAGATAAGGAGAGGTCCTGATGGCAGGGTTGCAGACCAAGAGTCTGGATTCCCCCGATGAGACACGGCCGTTCGAGAAGGGCAGGGCCGAGATCGTGAGCCTGGGGGGCATGACGGTCGGACGAGCCGTGCTCGAGCCGGGCTGGAGATGGTCGGAGCACGTCAAGCCGATCGCCGGAACCGACAGTTGCCAGGTGGCACATACCGGGTATGTCGTCTCGGGCCGCTTGAAGGTCGTGATGGACGATGGTTCCGAGAGTGAAGCCGGCGCTGGTGACGCCTACGTCATCCCTCCTGGCCATGACGCTTGGACGGTGGGGGACGAGACGTTCATCTCCGTGGATTTCTCGGGGGGCATGGCCGACTACGCCAAGCGAGCCTGAACAGCTCGTCCTTTCGTAGTGACAAGCAGCGAGGCTGAGTCATGGCGCTCTCGGCGGGGCGGTGGCCGGTGACCTTCCCATAGGGCAACCAGGTGACCCATGGCCGCCCAGGCGTGCTCGCCTGCCTTGCAACCCAAGCCTTCCAGGGCCTTGGTGGCCAGCAGGATGGCCGCGGTGATCGCGGCCGGCTCGATCGGCCTCATCTAGTTTCCCAGCCGAAGGTGGGCGATCGTCGCGTCACGGATGCAGCAACCACGCCAGCATCGAGCGAGGAAGAGGACGACACGAGCCTGCTGATCCGATCGCCCACCTGGCCGGGTACACTGCCAGCATGAGCGCACAAGCCAGCCCGGCCGGCCGGGTCGAGCCACCCGCGCGAACGCCCGCATCGGTCCGGGCCGAGCTACCCGAGGCGCTACACGCCCAGTTCGACACCGAGTACCGGGCCGCGCTCGAGGAGGCCAAGACCACCTACCAGCTCGACCGGTTGTACGAGGTCATGCAGGCGTGGTGGCAGCTGGCCTGGGCTCGTCGGAGCCCCACCCACGAGCAGGCGCTGGCGACGGGCCACCAGGTTCTAGGCGGCGACCAGGTGGAGACGTTCCCCGTCGACCTGGACGCGCTGCGCCGGTAGCGGGTGTACCGGTCGAGTACAGCCGGCAGGCACGCGCGCAGGCTGACAGCCTGGTACCAGCTGGCAAGCGGGCCCTTGCCGAGGCGGTCGAGCAGCTTGGCCGTGACCCGTGGCTCGGACAACGGGCTCCGCGCTATGCGCCGGAGTTCCACACCTGGGCGTTCGGCGAGTGGGGCCTGGTCTTTTACCTGATCCGAGAGCGCCGCGGCACGATCCTGCTGCTCGACATCATCTGGGCCGGACCCTAACCGCCGTGGGGCAGAGCCGCACCGTGAACGTAACCGGCTGCGGATTCACCTGGTCGGATTCACGCTCGGGGGAGTAAACGCTTGAGCACGCAGGTGTGACCTCGCCCGAGCCAGGGCGATGGTGCTTCGTGGCTACTGTTGCCCGGGGTTTGGGATGGGGCGGTCCTCCCTGAGCGCGTTGAACAGCGCGAGTGCGTTCTGGCGGTCCCAGCGGACGACCGAGCCGGCGCCTGGGACCGAGCCGGTGCCGGCGATCGGGACGGTGGTCGTGATGCCGTTGCCGCCGGTGACCGCGCGCATGGCCAGGGGGAAGCGGATGAGGTGGTGGAGGTGGTCGGCGTCGTCGATGGTGACGGCGTCGGTGCCGCGCAGCATCAGCGGGACGCTGCGGAACGGGTTGAGGAGCACGGCCGGGCTGGTCGCCTTGTCGATGAGGGCGCCGAGGAACTGGCGCTGGCGTTCGACGCGATCCAGGTCGCCGCGGCCACCGGCGCGGGTGCGGACGTAGCCGAGGGCCTTCCTGCTGTCGAGGACCTGGCAGCCGGCGGGGATGTTCAGGCCGGCCATGGGGTCCTTCATGGGCTTGTCGACACAGATGCGGACGCCGCCGACGGCGTCGACGGTGGCGGCGAACCCGTCGAAGCCGACTTCCATGTAGTGGTCGAGGCGGATGCCGGTGACCTCTTCGACGGTGCGGGCCAGCAGCTTGGGGCCGCCGAAGGCGTAGGCGGCGTTGAGCTTGTTGCGGCCTCGTCCCGGGATGGGGACGTAGGAGTCGCGGGGCAGGCTGACCAGGGTGGGCTGCCCGCCGCCGCGTGGGATGTGCAGCAGCATCATGGTGTCGGCCCGCCGGCCGGCGGCGTCGCCGGTGCCGAGCCTTCTCTTCTGGTCGCCGGTGAGGCCTTCACGGCTGTCGGAGCCGACGACGAGCCAGTCGGTGCCCGGTGTGACCGCGGGCCGGCCGGCGTAGTCGGTGAGGGCGTCGACCCGGTTGAGCCGGGAGTCGGCGTAGACGAGCAGGCCGGCGAGGACGACGAGCAGGGCGACCAGCACCCCGGCCAGGCGGCGTCCCCAGCGGCGGCGCGGGCGGGTCCGCAGCGGCGGCAGGATCCGGTCGGGCGGGGCGTCCGCCTGGGCGCCGGGCCGCTGGCCGACCGGTGTCCCACGCTGGACCCCCTGGTCGCTCGGCCGCTGGCTGGGCCTGCCGCTCATCGCCAACCTCCTCGTCATGGTCCAGAGCGCCGGTCGGGTGCCGGTGTCACGGTCGTGGCCCCTGAGTCGTCAGGGAGCTCAGGACCGCGCCGGGGGTACTCGACCGGGGCTCTGGGTCCACGATACGTGGCCAGCGAGCGCGGGACGGCCACGGAGAGGTCCCGCTTGGCTATCGGTTGCGGTCGCGCAACCGGCGTGCGAGCGCGTCGGCGACGGCCGCGCCGTGCTCACCGCGCTCGACGAGGTCGCGGGTGAACGCCTCGCGCACCGGCTCGAAGCCGCGTGCATGCGACCCCTGGACGGGCGCGTCGATTGCCAGGGCGAGCTCCAGCCGCTCCGGCCAGCGCGACGGTCACGCCCATCGTCGGCGTGCCCATGCCGCCGTGTCGGCGTGCCCGTGCCGCCCGCGGTCCCGAACCCGGGGCCGTGGCGGGCAGACCGCGGGAGGGTACTTGACGGTCTGAGCGCCGGGTCAGGTCGTGCTGGCGTCGGTGAGGGCGTCGGTGAACCTGGTGAGCAGGCGGGCGAAGTCGGCGCGTTCCTGCTCGGTCCAGTCGTGGGTGAGGTCGGCGAAGAAGGCCTGCCGGTGGCGGTGGACGGTACGAGCGAGCTCGCGGCCGGGGTCGGTGAGCTCCAGGCGGATGCGCCGGCCGTCGGTCTGGGAGGCGACCCGCAGGACGTAGCCGGCCTGGATGGCGTCGGCAACGAGCCGGCTGGCGCGGGAGGGGTCGATGCCCAGCCGCTCGGCCACGGCGCCGACGGTGACCTCCTGGCCGGGGTGGTCTGGTCCTTCCTCGACCGCGTCGACGACGCCGACATGAGCGAGGCCGATCGGGTGGCCGAGGTCGCGGGTGAGCCGGCGGCCCAGGGTGCGCCTGGTCTGGCTCCGGCGGATCCGGACCATCGCCCGCTCGATCGCAGGCAGAGCCGGGTCGGCGTTGGCGGGCTCGCCTTCGCGAGGCGCGGCTCCTTGGCCAGGTGGTGACGGCGGGCCAGGTGGTGACGGCGGGCCAAGTGGCGATGGAAGGCCAGGTGGTGATAGCGGGTCAAGTGGCGATGGCAGGCCAGGTGCCTGTGCCGCGGGTGGGGACGTCGCGGGTGTGGCTCGCCGTCGCGATGGAGGTCCGGAGCTGGGCATGGTGCAGGCTACCACTCGACAGCTGCGCCGCGCAGGTGGCTGCGTTCCGCACCAGTCTGGCCTGGTGTCGAGGTCGTGGCTGGAGATCGCGCCGGGCCGGGGCTCGCCGGTCCTTGGGGCTCGCCGCTCAGCAACATTGGCATTCCAGAAGGAGCCTGCCCGGGCCAGACGGGTCGAGCTTGCACAAGTTGTCGGGCGGAGGGCCCTTACTCGTTGCTCGTGACTGTCGTGCCTGCGCGCTGGCAGGCCCGGCTCTCCTTCGTGAAGGACTCGAGGGTGTCGCGCAACCGCTGATCGCGGATCTTGCGCACGAGGTAGTCGATGCTCCGGTCGGCCTGGCGCACGGCGGCCAGGCAGGAGGGCGGCGTGGCGGTCCGCGGGATGGTCTTGATGATGGTGGACGGGGCGGGGGTCGCGCGGCTGGCGACCGGGCGGCTGCGGTCGAGGGTGCGGCCGAGCAGCAGGCCGACCGTGAAGATCAGCCCGAGCGCAAGGACGGCGACCAGCCATCGAGGACGGCGCCGGAGCTGGGGCTCGACGGTGGGGAGCTGCAGCGCTGCCACCGGGAGGGCAGGGGCGCGACCGGCTTCGCCGGTGTCGGTGTCGGTGTCGGTGTCGGCGTCGGCGTCGGCGTCGGCGTCGGCATCGGC
>Ga0307278_10001103_pt1 | contig 13409 bp, 10 predicted proteins | sample ER_DNA_117_FD_194482 | JGI IMG/M metagenome (GOLD analysis project Ga0307278, IMG submission 194482) | Bulk soil microbial communities from the East River watershed near Crested Butte, Colorado, United States - ER_DNA_117 | ecosystem: Environmental > Terrestrial > Soil > Floodplain | place... | reverse complement strand
AAACTCAATGCCGCTGCTGGACCTTCCGAAAGCGGCGACGACTTCCTCGAGCCGGTCCGAAGAACAATGCGGAATAGCGATCCCGAACCAGATTCCTGTGCTCATGGTTTCCTCGCGCTGTCTAAGGGCGTTAAGAATAGGGTCGCGATCAGCGGGCTTTATTTTGCCAAGACGAACAAGCAAATCGATCAACTCGACGATGGCCGCCCAGCGCTCCGTCGCTTTCATCTCTGGGATGATTTGCTCGGCAGAAAGTAAATTGGCCAAGGACATGCGGATTCCCGGTGCGGGAGGCCAAGCTTAGCGGCAGTGTCTAGGTTGACAAGCGTGTTTTGACACAAGCGAGTGACGAAATCATTGGAAATTTCTTCTAATGAAAGAGGGAGGAGAAAGGAGAACTAGAAACTCGGAGGCAAGAAGTAATTAACGAAGGGAGAATTATGATTCTTTGGGGTTGCAGACTTATCCCAAATGGCGAGGCACGCGAGCGATCTGCTTATTCCTCGATTGCGCCGCTTATTTTTCGCAGGTGTTCCCGAAACGTATAACTCGAATTGGCTGCTCGCTTCTCCAGATATTGCGCAAACTGCAATTGTTCTCGCAACGAGCGTCCGCTTCTGATCGCCTCGGCCTGACGCCGTTCCCGTTGCCAGATTTCGTGTGCAACCGAAAGCAGCTCGTCGGCACGCTCCGCAGCAGCAAACAAACATCCATCGTCGTCGGCGAAGACAACATCGCCTGCTTCGACCCGGAAGATACCAAAGCGTGCCGAACGCAACGCTGAAGGATCACGAGGATCCAGCCGTTGCGGCCCGGAAGGACACATCCCATAGCTGAAAATGGGCAGACCAATCTGCCGCAGCTCTGGCGTGTCGCGATACACGCCCCAGACTACAATTCCAGCCAATCCGCGGTTTTCGGCCTCGAGCGCGATTAAATCGCCGATGCAGCCTTCATCCAGGCGACCGCCGTTATCGATCACCAAAACGTCGCCGGGTTGCGCGCTCTGCATTGCTTCCAGAAAAACATCAACACTTCCAAAATGCCTGACCGGCAGCGCCGGGCCCGCGACACGCTGATTGGGCGTGACCGGCCGAATGCCAGGCGGACAGATTCGGACGGGAATCTTCAAGCGCAGAGCGGCGTCGGCGATAAGCGGGGTGGAAAGTTCGGCAAAAGCGCCAGATAGCGATTCCGCTTTCATGCTTCGACCTTGCTCGGGTTCGGTTGGCTTTGCAAAGGAAGGCACCGGAAATCAGAACGGCCTATTTCGTTTTGCGCCATATGACGTCCTCGTTGTTACGACGGTCGATCAAGGCGTCGACTTTGCCGGTGACAGCGTAACGAAACAGAATTCTGCCCTCCACACCTTTGCGGAAGAAAATCTCTGATGTTTCCGGGAGCAGTTCCTCCTTTTTGCTGTTCCGTTCGACAAATAGCCTGTCGCCTTCGGCAATGACCGACCTCGTTTGGCCGGGCGCCAGTTCGTACGTGCCGATGTAGTCAGCAAACTTTTTTGGATCGGCTTTTCCAACGGCTGGATCTTCGTAATAGCGATGGGCCTGACTGGCGATGATCTGCCAATTGCCATTGCGCTGCAGCCAGGTGTCAGTGACGTGGTAACGCGCTTTCAGGTTTTGGCCGAAGATCGTCTCGGTCTCGTCAGCGTCGTAACTGAGTATGGCGGTGTTGCCGATAATTCGGCTCTGGGCGTTCTCGATCTTGATCGTTCCGGAATACCCCGCCGGCAGCGGGGTGATGTCGGCGATCAGTTTTGGTTTGTCGAGGATGCGCCCTTTCTCGTCGGCGAAGATGCAGTCGTCAGCAAAATATTTTTTCCATGGCGCCTGATTGCCAGGAACGATGGCGTCGTAAAGCTCCTGAGTGCGACGGACCAGATCGTCCCGCGTAATGGGAACATCCGCAGCGCCGGCGAGAGTTACGACAGAGACAAATGTAACGAGCACCGCGAGTTTCATAAATACGTTTTACTCCGGATCTTTTTCGTCTTCCTAATCCCAATCATTCATTCGTCCTTTATTTTTCCGCTTCTTAGTTCTTCCTTCATCTTTCTAACTTTAGAAGACTATGGAGATTCATCAGCTGCGTTACTTTGTCGCGGTGGCCGACGAAGGAAACTTTTCCCGCGCGGCCGCCAAGGTACGCGTTGCTCAACCTTCCATCAGTCAACAGATTCGAAAGCTGGAAGCGGAGGTCGGTCAACCTTTATTCGATCGTCTGCCGCGTTCAGTCGTCCTGACCGAGGCTGGCCGTTGTTTGATCGATTACGCCCGGCAAATTTTGACCTCCATCGACGACGCCCGCCGATGCGTTGGTGAACTTAAAGGCGAGATCGGCGGCAAGCTGGCGGTGGGCGCAATTCCCACGATCGCGCCATATGTTCTGCCCGGATTGGTCAGGACGTTCCAAGAACATTATCCGGAAGTGTCGCTCGAAATCGTGGAGGACGTGACCGAGGGCATCACTCGACGCGTGGAAGCTGGGGAGCTGGATGTCGCGTTGGCATCCACGTGCCAGCAAACTCCCACGCTGCGACGCGAATCTCTGGGCACCGAACCATTGCTTGCCTTGTTGCCGGAAGGGCATCCTCTAACAAGGAAGACTTTGGTGGAGTTAGACGATCTCAAATCGCAGAGGTTTTTGCTCCTGCACGAGATGCATTGCCTCTCTCAGCAGGTGCACCATCTGCTTGAAGGTCGTCATCTCCGGCCGGAGATAGCGCTAGCCGGCAGCCAGCTTGGCACGATCGCAAACATGGTCGCAGCGGGGATCGGCGTTTCAATTGTGCCCCAACTGATGGTGGACCATCAAGCCATCCCCGGATGCGTCAGTCTGCCGTTCGCTCCGCCGGTTCCTGAGCGCGAACTGAATCTTCTTTACAACCCGCTTCGATTCCAGAGCAAAGCGGCCGCAGCGTTCCGTCGGGAAGCTGCCGCTGCCTTTTCAGGCGAAGATTCGTCGATTGCTCACGACGCGAACTAATAACCTTTCTACCTGATCGTCTCCAGCGCCGCCACCAGCGATAATATCGGCCAGACGGCGAGGATCAGGATTACTCCAAAGAGGGCGAGCTCAGGCAAATAATGAGGGTGCGCCCTGTGGACGTATCGGTTCTCGATGAACCGTGCAATGCGTTGCCGTATCGGCATTGTAGTTTTCATGTGCTCAACCGGCCACAGTCGGGGCGCCGATTGAAATACTTTATGCATCTAGTCGCGATAGGATTTGCCTATGGGAGGGATCGCTCCGAGGTCACGGACGTCAGCTACAGCTCTGGGCCTGATAATAACTATGCAGGGTGACACGCCTGCCGCTACAGATCTACTCCGCGCTACAGTGCAAGCATTGTGCCGCGGCAATTTGAGCTGCCGCAGTGGCAAGCGAATTTCTTTTTTGATTCTTCCGTAATCGGTTCGTCGATTTCCATCGCGTAATCGTAAAAGAGTTCCTCGCCGGGCTCGATATCGCGCATCGCATAGATGAAGATGCGGTCGTCTTCCTCGATGGCTTCGCAGTTTGGGTCGCAGGAATGATTGATCCAGCGCGCATCATTGCCGCCGATCGCTGGATTGATTACTTCGCCGCTTTCCAGTCCAAAATTGAATGTGTGCGGGTCGTTGTCGTCGTCGGGAGCACCTTCCCACGAGATACGTTGACCGATATATTCGATAATACGATTGCCTTCGGAAATGAACTGCGTGGCGTAAACACCGCGACCGTGCACGCCGGACTCGCGAACCTCGATCCGTGCGGTTCGCTTTCGAATTTTGCCTCTCTTTGCCATGCGGAGTAGGGAATTAAGCCAGAAGAAGAAAAATCAGGAAGGAAGAATTAATAATTGGGAGACGGAATGGATGGTGAGAGAATATTCGCGGAATGACACAGGAAGAACGCGCCCGCCTCGAATCACTCGACGCGGTTTTACGATCTGAGAATGTCCGGGAACAAATTCGCCCGATTGTCGAGCGGGTCCGCGGCGAACTGGCTCGGAAGGAAGAGGCGCTTATGGCCTGGGAACCGATTTCGTTGACTTTTTTCAGTCGTGCGTTGCCGCCCGAAATCCGGTCTGCCTGGGTGTTCGTCCTGCGCGCGGACGCGGACACCGGTGCGGAACGCCATCCGAACAGTCATCAGCGCATGATGACGTTCGGCGGGAGCGGCGACATGCAAACTGGAGAGCCGGGGCGGTGGCAATCGAACGTTTTGGTCAGCGATCCGGACGCGCCGTTGGAACGACGCTGGATTTCAATCCCGCGGAATGTCTGGCATCGGCCAGTGGTCGGCAAAGACGAGGATTGGGCGGTTGTTTCGTTTCACACCGTCGTGGCGGATGAATTGATTGAAGAAAAGCCGGATAGCGGTAGCAAAGATGGAACGAGGCAGATGAAGTATCTGGCGCAGAAGGGCAATTAAGAAGGGAGAATTAAGAAGGAGGAAAAGGAACGAAGATCGGTAATTTGATGCCGACAACTCGTGCCTGGCGGGCTAGCCTTCTCGATTCGGGGTGCCGAGGATGTGACTCTTCGGCGGCATCATCACGTTGTCGAAGTTTTGGGTGAACATTGCCGCCGCGAAGAAGGCGACTGCGCGCAATGTTTCCTTACCGACATTGACGAGGTCGTGTTTCACCGGTGTCGGCAGGACAAAAACACTTCCGGGCCCAACCCGATGCTTGGAACCGTCTTCCATATGCAGTTCACCGGTGCCCGCGATGATGTACTGCGTTTCTTCAGTCGCATCAGTGTGCCAGCCGAGCCGTTTTCCGGCCTCGATCTCATAGACGATCGTGGAAGACGCGGTCGTGCCATGTCCGCCATAAACCGCAAATGCGCCAGCCCAATGCACGGATTCATCATCTTCCGCCCAAACCTCAGTGCGTTTCAGCTTATCGGATGCAACTACTGGTTCCATGGGCCGAGGCTAGATTCTGGGTACACATACGTCAATTAACGAAAATGCCTGTTGCAGGTTCGCAGCCGACACGACTGCCGCTACAGAAGCGCTTCGGCAACCAGCTCCGCCATGTGTTTTGGACGGGTCTTGCTAAGATCGGTGATTTGATGGCGGCAACTTGTGCCTGAGGCGATGATGTCTGTTCCGGGAGGCTGATTGTCGATCTGGTCGAGCAAGCGTTGAGCGACCTGAATCGAGACATCGTATTTCTCGGCTAGCGCGCCGAATGCTCCTGCCATTCCACAACAGGCGGTGTCGAGTACCGTCGCCCTTCTTCCCGGTAAGCGTTCCGCCAGTCTGCGCATGAACGCCGGATCCATTATTGACTTGGCATGACAATGCGGATGAATCGCGACGTTCGCGGGGCGGTCGATGAATCGAAGCGCGTCTGGTTCGCCCGCGAGTACATCGTCGACAAATTTTTCGAATAGGAAAGATCGCTTCGCGGCATTCTCGACGCCTTCGATTTTCAGCTCGCGATAATCTTCCACGAACATCGACCAGCAGGAGGGTTCGAGAAACAGGATTGGAGCGGCTGCTAGTTCATGGTTGCTTGCCGAGCCGTAACCGAGCGAAGGCTGGAGGGTTGCTTGCCGAGCCGTAGCTGAGCGAAGGCTGGCGAGTTGAGAGACGTTGTGCTTTCCGAGCTTCACGGCGGCATCGAGTTTTCCCTGACTGAATGCCGGGCGTCCGCAGCAACGACGATTTTTCACAAGGGACACTTCAAACCCGAGCGCTTCCAGGACTTTCACCGCGGCAATGCCGATGTGCGGTTCGTGGTAACGGACGAAGGTGTCGTCCCAGAGGATGACGTGGCCCCTGCTGTAGCCGCGGACGTTGAACGCGGATGCAGGGCCGGGGTCACCGTCGGCGGCTACAGTGGCGTCTGACACAGACGCCCTACAATGCCTCCCGAACCACTTGTCGAATCGTTGGTTTGCGTAATGTGGCAAGGAGCGTCTAGCCGAAAGACCGATCGTCTTCTCTATCATCACGCGCATTGGCTTTGAATCGAGAAGCCGGTTTGCCAGTGACGGCATCGCACAGCCGATTCGTCCGAGAAGATCGACGTTACTAACAATGCGTTCGCGCAACGGGAGGCCATCGCGTTTGTATCGCGCATAAAGCATCTCCGCCTTCAACAATGCGAGATTCACATTCGACGGGCATTCGGGCGTGCAGCCTTTGCAGGAAAGACAATTGCTCAGTGCCGCGTCGAGTTCGGCTGATTTCAGCTGGTCATGTCCGTCTACGCGTAGCTCGAGTGCGGCGCGAATGATGTTGGCGCGGCCGCGCGTGGACATGACTTCTTCGCCGGTCGCCATGAATGTCGGGCACATGATGCCGGTCTGTTTCAGGCAGCCGCCGCAACCGTTGCATTGCTCGAGGTTGCCGATAAATGAGCGGTCCTTAAACGCGAACGCGAGCACCGGCTGGAATGGAAGTTCGAGGGGCCGTGTGAAATTTTCGCGTAGATGGTTGTCGATTTTGTGACGGCCATCCTCGAAAATTTTTCCGGGATTAAATATGTTTCTCGGATCGAACGCGCGTTTGATCTCACGCAGCACGCCGAGCAGTTCGTTGCCGAGTTGATCGCGCATATACTCAGTGCGCGCGATGCCGACTCCGTGCTCGGCAGACAGTGAACCTTTAAATTGCCGCACCAGCGCTGAAGTTTGATCGGCGACTTGCCGGAATTTTTTCAAATCGGAAGCGTCATGCAGATCGAGCACGGGTCGCACATGCAACAATCCACTGGCAGCATGACCATAATAACTCGCCTCCAAGCCGAGCGGTTTCATGATCGATTGCAACCCGCGCACGTATTCGGGCAATTGCGCGGGGCGAACCGCCGCATCTTCGATGAACGCGACCGGTTTGGCTGGTCCGACGCAGCCCGTCAAAAGCGAAAGACCGGATTTGCGCACCGACCACACAAGATTCATTTGCGCTGGATCGGTGAGAATTTTTTTGCGCAACCCGATCCTTCTCGACTCTAAAATCGACAGGCGTTCGGCCATGTCGTCGTAGAACTCAACGATCAAAATCGCTTCGCAAGGCTGCGCATCCAGTTCGAGCAAGTCGCGCGCCGCCTGAAAATGAAGTTGTCCTTTGGTTTGATCCAGTAACGGGCGATCGATGTGTTCAATCGCCGCAGGTTTGAGATCGAGCAGCTCGACTGTTGCCTGCATCGCTTCCCCCACCGACGCGAAAAAGATCAGGCCCAAACCTTTCTCGCGCGGCAATGGCGATATTTTCAGTTGCGCCGAAAAAATCGCGGCGAGCGTTCCTTCGCTGCCAGCGAGAATGTTGGTGAGATCATTCGGCGCGCGCAGAAATCTTTCGATGCCATAACCAGGCCAGCGTTTTATCAGGCCCGGCGGCCAGCGCTCAGCCATCTCGGCGCTGGCCGCGCGAATGAGGTCCTCGATCTTTGCTCGCTCGGCTTGTAGCGACTCGTGCGTCGGACCGATCTTTTCGATTCGACCGTCAGCCATGACGATCTCAAGCGAGATCACGTGGTCGGCTGTTGTTCCGTAGATTGGGCAACGCGCGCCTGAGGAATTATTGGCGATCATGCCGCCGAGCGTCGCGCGCGAGCTGGTTGCGACATCGGGGCCAAAGCAAGATCCGTGCGGTCTCAAAAAATCATTGAGCTGATCCAGCACGACACCCGCGCCGACGCGGACACTGCGTTTTTCGGTATCGAGATCGGTGATCTGGTGGTTGTACCGCGAGAACTCGACGATTAATCCTTCCCCAATCGAGTTGCCGACCAGACTCGTGCCGGCCCCGCGTGGTGTGACGGAAAGCCCTGCATCAGCCGCCGCGCGAATGACGAGGCTTGCTTCCTGCGCGCTTTTGGGAAACGCGACACCGACCGGTTCGATTTGGTAAATAGACGCGTCAGTGGCGTAAAGTTGACGCGTCAGATTATCGAAGCGCGCGTCGCAACCGGTTTGCCTGATTTTCCTTTCCTGGGCGGAAGTCATTCCGATTTCTTAACCTTAGCCCGCCGATGCGGATTAGAAAGTGCGCTCCCTGTCTGTAGCACCCTTCCATATGATCCGAGCCCGGAAGTTCCTTGTTGACGGAAGAATGCCGTTTAGATAAAAAGGGCGTCGATTACGTCATCCGGCGTTTCGACGCACCTTCGACCACGCTGAAAACGCCCAATGGGCCGGACCTTCGCTGAAACACCGCTTAGCGCGATCAACGGAGGTTAAAGGAAATGACTGTGAACGCGGCAGCCGGTAAGGAAAGTGCAGGCGATCCGGGCGCGTTCGCCACCACCCGGTGGAGCCTGATCCTTTCCGCTGCAAAATCCGAAAGCGGAGAACAAAAGGTGCGCGACGCGCTCGAGGAACTTTGCCGGACTTACTGGCGGCCCGTTTTCTCGTTTATCTCTCGACGCGGCTATTCAACGGAGGACGCGCAGGACCTCACGCAGGATTTTTTTGTAAAAATACTGGAACGTAACTGGCTCCAGCACGCCGACGTCAATCGCGGCCGGTTCCGTTCGCTCTTGCTCACGTCGCTCCAGAACTTTCTCGTTAACGCCGCTGAGAGAACTCATACGCGCAAACGCGGCGGCGGCGTGGAATTTGTTTCCTGGGATGATTGGATGGCGGAGGCGCCATCACAATTATATATCTCGGCTCAAGCACTCGACACATTACCGCCGGAGCGGCTCTTCGACCTTCGTTGGGCCACGACGGTGGTGGAACAGGCGCTTCGACGCCTCCGCGAGGAATGCGAAGGCAAAGACAGGCTCCGGCTTTTCTATGCGCTAAGCCGCCACCTTACAGAGGAACGCGATGAAGTGTCCTACGCCAGTCTTTCTGCGGCTCTGGGCGTGGCCGAGACTGCTGTGAAAAAACAGCTGCACACCATGCGGCAGCGTTACCGGTCTCTGCTGCGCGATGAAGTCGCGCACACAGTCCAAAATCCCGCTGACGTGGAGGACGAGATCCGGTACCTATGTGCGGCCCTCGCCGCCGGAACCGAGTAACTGTGATGAAAAATTCGGACGGGCTCTCGGACTCGATCCCGGGTATGACCAAAAGCCCGGCAAAATGCGAGAAGTGCGGCGCCACCACGCGACTCCACACTGGAGTTTGTGTGAGTTGCCTCCTGGGCGAGGGATTGGAAGCTGGTGACGAGGTCTCGAGAGCGGTTTTTGAAAGCGTAATCGCCGAAGTGGACGTGCCGGATAAGCAATGGCGCCTGGGCGATTACGAAATTCTCGACGAGATCGGGCGCGGCGGCATGGGCGTAATTTATCTGGCGCGCCAGCGACATCCCCACAGGATCGTCGCCGTAAAGCGCGTTCTGGATTATCACGCTGATTCACACGAAACGCTCATGCGCTTCCGGCGCGAAGCCGACGCGGCAGCTAGCCTCGATCATCCGAACATTCTTCCGATATACGAGGTGAGCGAGAGTGAGGATGGCCTCCCGTTTTTCAGCATGAAATTGGCGGCGGGCGGCAGTTTGCAAAAGATCGGACCGACTCTGTGCGCCGAGTCCCGGCGCTGTGTGCAAGTGATGGCGAAAGTTGCGCGGGCGGTCGAATATGCGCATGCCCACGGAATTCTCCATCGCGATCTCAAACCAGGAAACATTTTGCTCGACGACCGGGGCGAACCGCTCGTTAGCGATTTCGGCTTGGCAAAATGGCTCGACACAAACAAGGATCTTACCAAATCGCTGACTGCTTTCGGAACCCCTGGTTACACTGCGCCCGAACAGGCCGAGGGCGCAGCCGCCGATCTTACCCCGGCTGCCGATGTTTATAGTCTCGGCGCGATTCTTTTCGACTTGCTTACCGGCCGTCCGCCGTTTCTGGGCTCTAACGCGCTTGCCGTCATTCGGCAGGCCTCGGAAACGCCTGCACCGAAATTGCGCTCCCTCTCACACTCGCACGACCGGGATTTGGAAACCATCTGTGCGCGCTGTCTGGAGCGCGATCCAAAAGCGCGCTACCAATCTGCAGGAGATCTCGCGACTGATTTGGAGCGCTGGCTCGACGGGCGCCCGATCGTCGCGCGGCCGGTCTCAATTCCCACGCGGCTGGCGCGCTGGTCACGCCGTAATCCAAAGTTGATAGTAACAGGCGCAGCCTGTCTCCTCTTTGGAGCTGCTACAATTTGGTTCTTCCGCGGCGAGCTCGCCAGACCACTACCACTCGAGCGGCCCGACAAAAGCATCGCGGTGCTGCCATTCCTCGATTTAAGCCAGGCGAAAGATCAGGAGTATTTCTGTGATGGCATAAGCGAGGAGATTCTCGAGCGACTGGCAAAGGTCGATGGGCTCCGCGTCGTTGGCCGCACGTCGTCATTTTCATTCAAAGGGAAGAACGCGAACGTGAGCGAGGTTGGGAAAAAGCTAAACGTCGCGAATGTGCTTGAAGGAACTTTGCGACGCGAGGGTAACCGCGTTCGTATCACTGCGGAGTTGATTAATACACGCAACGGTTTCCATCTTTGGTCGGAAACGTACGAACGCGAATTGCAGGGCGTCTTCGCGCTGCAAGATGAAATAACTCGCGCAATTGTTAACGCGCTCAAGGTTAAGCTCGTCGTTTCACTTCCCGTCCATGAACAACGGAACACAGAGGCATACGAACTTTACCTGCAGGGCCTCTTTTTCTCGAACAAGAGCAGCGAAGCAGATTTGCGGAGGGCACTAAATTTCTTTCAGGGCGCTCTTGAGAAAGATCCGACATTTTCGCATGCCTGGACTGGAATCGCGAAGGTTTGGTATTTTTTGGCAGACGTTTACGTAAGACCACTCGAAGCTTACCCCGCATCAAAAGAAGCAGCCTTGAAGGCGCTTGCGCTGGACGAGAACGATGCTGAGGCGCATTGCTACCTGAGCGAAGCTAAACGGGTCCTCGGCTGGGACCTTGAGGGTGCGAACACAGAGTTAAAACGCGCGCTCGAGCTCGATCCCAACTCGGCGCCAGCTCATTTCTTTCTGTCGCTGCTGCCCCTGTTCCGAGGCGAATTACAAGAAGGGCTCAGGTTAGTGCTGGAGGCTGAGAAGTTAGATCCCGTGTCGCCTATCACTAGTTATGTTGCCACAGCCGCCTACCTCGCCAATGACCGCATCGACGACGCAATTAACGAGGGTCAGCGGACGCTTCTGCTCGATCCAAACTACTTTTACCTCGATTCGAATCTGGCCGCCTCCTATCGCGACAAGGGCAACTTCCCGGAAGCGATCGCGCTCTACACCAAATCCCAGGAGGCAACGCACCTTCCTAGCAGCGGCCTTGCCATCACCTACACGCGCATGGGTCGCCAAGTGGAGGCGCAAAATATTCTTGCTCAGCTCCTGCAAGCCAGGGAGAAGCGATACATCTCGGCGCCCGTGATCGCCGCAGTTTACGTCGCCTTCGGCGACAAAGAAGAAGCTTTTCGCTGGCTTGAACGCGCATTTGCCGAACACTCGGGGATACTACAGTGGATCGCGTTTCTTCCCGAATTTCGTCCGCTCCATCCCGACGCGCGTTTCCCTCATCTTCTGCGGCGAATCGGCATCTCCCACAACTCGGTTTTGGCGATCACGGAGACGACTCTGACAGAGACTACTGATCCGAGCGCCCAAAGCCACTTCACTCTCAAAGTTGGAGTCAAACCACGACCAGGAACGCCGAATGGCCATGCTGTGAGAATTGTCGTCTCCTTCTACGACCTAACGAAAGATAACAAGATGATGCCAACGGATGCGCAAGTCGGTTATCATTGGCTTACCTCCGCAAACGGCTGGGCCGAAGCAGCCCCAAGGTTTCTCGAAGCCACTTACGTGCGTCCGAAAACTCAAACGCTTTCCGCTGATGTACGGCGATATGGCGGATTCATTGTGCGAGTGTACTTCGACGGCCAGTTGCAAGATTCGCGGGCGAATCCGCCGGATCTACTAACGCTCTTTCCAGCCGAGGATCAGTCCAGGTCTCCTCCCAATGCGACTCCCGGACCGTAACCGTAGCTGCAAGCACTCCAAGCTGCTCTGCTGTAGTGGCAGCCGTGTCGGCTGCCCAACCGCTAGCCACAACTGTAGGCACTTGACGCTCGCGATCATCGGCGGCGTATTTTGTCGGCATCTTATAGCGTTCGCGCAAGATGTCGCACCGACGCCGCAAACAGCGGGCCAGCCTGTTGCCACCACGTTCGAGGTAATCGTGACCGGCTCAAACATTCCTACCGCTGAAGAAGTAGGTCCGCAGCCGGTCGACACCTATCGTAAGGTCGACATCGAACGGCTCGGTGTGCGTAACGCTACTGACCTTGTTCAGAAGTTGCCCATAGCTACAGGAGCAGCAATCAATGACAACCTAACCAATGGCGGTGATGGCCGAACGGAAGTTAACTTGCGCGGTATTCTTCCCAAAGAAACTCTGGTGCTGCAAGACGGACGTCGTCTCGCGCCCGTGGGCTTTGCCGGTGATACGGTTGACCTCAACATGTTTCCATTTGGGTTGATTGATCACATCGACATTCTAAAAGACGGCGCTTCTGCCATTTACGGGAGTGACGCGGTCGATGGTGTTTTTAATGTCTGGTTGATTCACCGATTTCGCGGCCTGGAAATTTACGCTAGCTATGGCAACACCAATCTCGGCTTTGCCAATGACATGGGTGAAGAAAGGGCGTACCTCCTCGCCGGCACCGGAGACGACAAGACCGATATTGTTGTGTACGCCGAGTTTTACAACCGGGCCGCTATCTATTCGCGCGATGCCGATATCTCACGTAACGTCGACAGCAGGCCTTTTGGTGGCCTAGACCTTCGTAGCGGTAACTACGCTGGGCGTGTTGGAAGCTTCTTTTACCAGCCGAGCCTTAATGGCGGTGCGCTGTCACCCACGCCGCATGCATTTCCAAATGTATTTAGCGACCCGCAATATGTGCCGGTCTTCACTTTTCCGCGGAAACAACAGGCCTTTAACTTCGCCGAGCTCACGCCGGCAATAGCCCCGGTGGACCGTGAATACCTCTACGGCTCACTCGACAGCAAAATTTGCCACCAGTACTTGGAGCTTTTTGCTGATTTCAAATACGTGCGCACTTTCTGGGACGGCGCTCGGGCGCCGGCTCCATTTACGCCGGACGTATTCACGGATGCAATTAGGCCCTTTGGGATAAGTCCCGCAGGTATTAGCGTGCCGATTCAGAATCCGTTCAATCCGTTCACAGTTCCGGATTACATCTCGCCGGGAGGAGCGGACCCGAAGGTTCCGGGGAGTCAAATAAGTGCTGCACCTCCCGGGACGGGGTTCACGAGAAGCGTGCGTTACCGTGCTTTGGAAGCAGGGCCGCTTACCGATAAGGTTACAACCCATAATTACGAGTTCACCGGCGGTCTCAACGGTAATCTGGGTGAGTTTGGAGACTATCTCAGGACATGGAACTGGCAGGCTGGGTTCCGCT
>Ga0307278_10001102_pt1 | contig 13419 bp, 12 predicted proteins | sample ER_DNA_117_FD_194482 | JGI IMG/M metagenome (GOLD analysis project Ga0307278, IMG submission 194482) | Bulk soil microbial communities from the East River watershed near Crested Butte, Colorado, United States - ER_DNA_117 | ecosystem: Environmental > Terrestrial > Soil > Floodplain | place... | reverse complement strand
TGAGCGGGAACGGGAAGCGCGCCGGGCGAAAGGCCTTTTCGGCCAGGCGCAGCAGCACGATCGAGTCCTTGCCGCCGCTGAAGAGCAGGACCGGGCGCTCGAGCTCGGCGGCCACCTCGCGCATGACGTGGATGGCCTCGGCCTCCAGGATCTGGAGGTGGGTCAGCTTCATGCGACGTGGAGCCCGCACTCGACCTTGTCGGTGCCCGCCCAGCGGCCCTCGCGGCCGCTGCCGGGCTGGGTGCAGGGCGCGCAGCCGATCGACGCGTAGCCCCTGTCGTGCAGCGGGTGGTAGGGCAGCTCGCGCTCGTGGATGCGCTGCCAGAGGTCGCGCTCGGTCCAGTCGGCGAGCGGGTTGTACTTCCACATCGAGCGCTTCTCGTCGAACTCGACGAACTGCGCGTTGGCACGCGTGGCGGCCTGCTCGCGGCGGATGCCGGTGATCCAGGCGTCGGCGCCCGCGAGCGCGCGCTCGAGCGCGGCCACCTTGACGTCGCCGCAGCAATGCGGGGTGCCCGTCCACGGGAGGCCGGGGTTGGAGGCGTCCTCGACGTCGACGTGCACGCCGAAGCGCTTCTCGAAGGCACGCCACGTCTGCAGCGTCTCGGGGAAGAGCACGCCGGTGTCGATGGTCACCACGCGCGTGTGCGGCGCGAGCGCCAGCAGCTCGTCGAGGATCACCGACTCTTCCTTCTGGAAGGAGCACAGGAAGACGAGCCGCTCGTGCTCGGCGGCCTTCGCGAGGGTGTCGGTCAGACCGCGCACTCGCCCTCGCCCCTCTGGACCACGAAGGGCACCTTGCGATCCCAGTCGATGAAGTGCTCCATCGTGTCCAGGCCGAACTCGACCGGCAGGGCGAGGTCGCGGACGGCCTCCTCGAACGTGGCGGCGCCGACGCGGGCGGCAAAGGCGTTGAACTCCTCCCCGTCGCTGCGGTCGGCCTCGTAGAGGCGGATCCAGCGCTCGACGGCCTCGGGCACGCGCTTGGCGGGCAGGCGGACCTTCAGCCGCTGGCCGTAGACGATCTCGCCGCCTTCGTAGTTGCCGGCGATGTGCGCGACGTAGGCCGGGATCGTGTGCCCGCCGGCCTTGATCGAGGCGCCGTAGAACCCGATGTTGGCGATGTGGTGCTGGCTGCAGCCGTTGGGGCAGCCGCTCATCTTGATGTGCAGCTTGCGCGTCAGCGGATCGGTGATCTGCATCTCGTCCAGGCGCTCGCGGACGGCGGCGTTGAGGCCCATGGACGAGGTGATGCCGAGCTTGCAGGAGTCTGTCCCCGGGCAGGAGACGACGTCGCCGACCTGGTCGGCGCCCGCGTCGCCGAGGCCCAGCTCGCGCAGCGCCTCCCAGACCTCGTAGACGGTCTCGTCGCGCACCCAGCGCAGCAGCAGGTTCTGGTGGACGGTGGTGCGCACCCAGCCGCCGGAGTACCGGCGCGCGATGTCCGCCAGCGAGCGCAGCTGCTCGGGGCTGAGGTCGCCGCGGGGGACGTGGACCTGGACGGCCGAGAAGCCGTCCTGGCGCTGGGCGGTGACGTTCGATGCGCGGAAGCGCTCGAAGTCGCTGCCGTCGCCGTTGGGCGAGGCGTAGGAGGCCGGCACCTCGGGGGCGCGGTCGGCCTCGTCGACGTCCAGGCGCAGGCCCTCGACGTCGAACTCGCGCTCGCTGACCCAGTCGCCCTGGCGCTCCTCGTCGACGAGTTTGCGCATCTCGTCGATGCCGATCTTGTCGACGAGGACCTTGATCCGGGCGCGGGCGCGGTTCACGCGCAGCCACTCCTGGCGGTCGAAGATGCGAAAGACGGCCTCGGCCACCTCCAGGTACTCGCCGTCGTCGAGGCCGACGAAGTCGTAGAGGGTCGGGGCGATGCGCGGCATGATCGACGTGCCGCCGCCGACGCGGACCTCGACGCCGCGCTGCCCGTCGCGCTCGCGCGCGATGAACGCGATGTCGTGGATGCCCGTGAGCGCGCGGTCCTCGGGCGAGGCGTCGAACGCCGTCTTGACCTTACGCGGCATGAGCTGCGTGGTCGGGTGGCGCACGAAGTAGCGCACGTAGGCCCCGGCGTACGGGGTGAGGTCGAAGAGCTCGTCGGGCGCCACGCCGGCCCACGGGTCGCCGGTGACGTTGCGCACCGTGTTGCCGCAGCCCTCGCGACTGGACAGCCCCGCGTCGGAGAGCTCGCGGATGAACTTGGCCGCGTCGTCGAGCGGCATGTGGTGGATCTGGATGTTCTGGCGCGTGGTGATGTGGCCCTTGTTCAGCGGCGCGTAGCGCTCGATGCCGTCGGCGAACGCCTCCAGCTGCTCGGGCGTGATGCCGCCCATGGGCAGTTTCACGCGGATCATCTGCACGTCGGGCTGGCGTTGGCCGTAGACGCCCTGCTTCAGCCGGAAGCCGATGAACTCCGTCTCGGGCGTCTCGCCACGCAGGAACTTGGCCGATTCGGTGTCGAAGTCGTCGAACTCGCGCTCGAGGATGGGGATGACGTGACCGGGGACGTTCTCGAGGACCTCGGGGTCTTCGATCGAGCCCCGGCCCTTGGTCACCGGGAGAGAAGCGGGCTCCATTGAGGGGTCGGTCTCCTTGCTCGCAGTGCGCGGGAGGGACGACCCAAGGTACCAAATGCCGACCGGGATTAGGCCATTTCGGCCAGATGGCCGCTGGATAGGGTCAATGCGTGCACTCACGAGAGCTCCTGACGGCCGCCGCCGACCACGCCGCGAGCTTCCTCGACGGCGTGCCCGAACGGCGCGTCGGGCCGGCCGAGATCGAGCCCGCCGTGCTGCGGGCCGCCCTCGGCGGCCCACTCCCCGACGGGCCCGAGGACCCGCGGGCGGTGCTCGACGCGCTCGTCGCCGCTGCCGGCCCGGGGCTGATGGTCAGCCAGTCGCCGCGCTTCTTCGGCTTCGTGTTCGGCGGGTCGCTGCCGGCCGCGCTCGCGGCCGACTGGGTCGCCTCTGCGTGGGACCAGAACGCGGTCCTGTACGTCGCCGCACCGGCCGCGGCCGTGGCCGAGGAGGTCGTGGGCGGCTGGCTGGCCGACCTGCTCGGGCTGCCCGTGAGCGCATCGTTCGCGATCACCACGGGCTGTCTTTTGGCCCACGCCACCGGCCTGGCCGCGGCGCGCCACCACGTCCTGGGACGGGCCGGGTGGGACGTCGAGGCGCGTGGCCTGGGCGGCGCGCCGCCCATCCGCCTGCTGGCCAACGGCGACTTCCACGTCACCCTCGCGCGCGCCGTTCGGCTGCTCGGCCTCGGCACCGACAGCCTCGTCCGCGTGGACACCGACGCCGAGGGCAGCATGGACCCCGGCGCGCTGCGCGCCGCGCTCGCCGCCGGCGACGGCCCGGCGATCGTGTGCGCGCAGGCGGGCGAGGTCAACAGCGGTGCCTTCGACCCGCTCGACGAGGTCTGCGACGCCGCGGCCGAGCACGGCGCGTGGGTCCACGTCGACGGCGCCTTCGGGCTCTGGGCGGCCGCCGCGCCGTCGCACCGTCAGCTCGTCGCGGGCGTCGGGCGCGCCGACTCGTGGGCCACCGACGCCCACAAGTGGCTCAACGTCCCCTACGACGCCGGCCTGGCCTTCGTGGCCCACCCCGACGCCCACCACGGCGCGTTCAGCGCCAGCGCCGCGTACCTGCCGACCGGCGCGCGCGACGCGATGGACTGGACGCCCGATTCATCGCGCCGCGCACGCTCGTTCACGATCTGGGCCGCGTTGCGCTCGCTCGGGCGCGCGGGCGTCGCCGAGATGGTCGAGCGCTGCTGCGCGTGCGCGCGGCGCTTCGCGGAGGTCCTCGGGGCACAGGAGGGGATCGAGGTCCTCAACGACGTCGTGCTCAACCAGGTCCTGGTGCGCTTCGACGACGACGACGCGGCGACCGACGCCGTCGTGGCCGCCGTGCAGGCCGAGGGCACGTGCTGGATGGGGCCGACGACGTGGCGCGGCCGGCGCGCCATGCGCATCTCGGTCTCCAACTGGGCGACGACGATCGAGGACGTCGATCGCTCGTGCGCGGCGATTCTCGCCGCGCACGGTCCGACGCCCGCGCGCTGAGCCCGGCCGCGGCGTGGATAGGGTCAGGCGATGCACTCGCGCGACCTCCTGACCGCCGCCGCGGGGCACGCGGCGGACTTCCTCGAGACCCTGCCCGACGGGCGCGTCGAAGCCGAGGTGCTCGATGCCGACGCGCTGCGCGCGGGGCTCGCGGTGCCCCTCCCGGACGGGCCGACCGACCCGCGCACGGTCCTCGACGAGCTCGTCGCCGCGGCGACGCCCGGCATCGTGCGCAGCCAGTCGCCGCGCTACTTCGGCTACGTGATCGGCGGGACGCTGCCGGCGGCGCTCGCGGCCGACGTCGTCGTCGCGGGCTGGGACCAGAACGCCGGCGGCTACTCAGTGTCGCCGGCCGCATCGGTGGTCGAGGAGGTCGCCGGGGACTGGCTGCTCGATCTGCTGGGCCTCCCGGCGGGCGCGTCCTTCGGCCTCACCACCGGCTGCCAGCAGGCCCACGTCACGTGCCTGGCGGCGGCGCGCAACGCCGTGCTCGCGCGCGTCGGATGGGATGCGGAGTCCGGCGGGCTGCAGGGCGCGCCGCGCGTGCGGCTGGTGGTCAGCGCCGAGCGCCACGTCACGATCGACCGCGCGGCGCGGATCCTCGGCTTCGGCACCGCCGCGCTGGTGCCCGTCGCGGTCGACGCGGCAGGGCGCATGGACCCGGTCGCGCTGCGCGACGTGCTGGCGGCCGGCGAGGGCCCGACCATCGTGTGCGCCCAGGCCGGCGACGTCAACACCGGCGCCGTCGATCCGCTGGCCGAGATCGTCGACGCCGCGCACGCCGCCGGTGCCTGGGTCCACGTCGACGGCGCCTTCGGCCTGTGGGCCGCCGCCAGCCCCGATCGCCGCCACCTGCTCGAGGGCTACGCCGGCGCCGACTCGTGGGCGACCGACGGCCACAAGTGGCTCAACGTGCCGCACGACTGCGGCTTCGCGTTCGTCGCCGATCCCGAGCCCCACCGCGCGGCGATGGTCGTCAGCGCGGCCTACCTGCGCGGCTCGCGCGAGGGCGAGCGCGACGGCTCGCGCTGGGTGCCCGACTTCTCGCGCCGCGGCCGCGGCTTCGCGGTCTACGCGGCGCTGCGCTCGCTCGGGCGCGAGGGCGTCGCCGAGTTGGTCGAGCGCTGCTGCGCGTGCGCGCGGCGCTTCGCGGAGGTCCTCGGGGCGCAGGAGGGGATCGAGGTCCTCAACGACGTCGTGCTCAACCAGGTGCTGGTGCGCTTCGGCGACGACGACGCGACCACCGACGCCGTGGTGGCGGCGATCCAGGAGGACGGCACGTGCTGGATGGGCCCGACGACGTGGCTGGGCCGGCGGGCGATGCGCATCTCGGTCTCGAACTGGGCGACGACGATCAGCGACGTGGATCGCTCGTGCGAAGCGATCCTCGCCGCCGTCGCCCGCGGTTATGACAGTCCGCCGCCCGGCGCGTAGCGATGGTGCAGGTCCAGGGCGTTGCCCGCCGGGTCGAGGAAGATCGCCTGGTGGCAGACGCCGCTGTCGAACGTCTCGCTCACGAACTGCACGCCCTGCGCCTCGAGCGCCTCGCGGGCGGCGGCGACGTCGTCGACCTGGAATGCGACGGGCAGCGCGTGCGCGCGGAACTCCTGGCCGAACGCCCCCGGCTCCATGACCGCGAGCGTGAGGTTGCCGGCCTGGTACTCGCTCGCCGGCATGTCGCCGTAGTTCTTGACGAACGGCAGGCCGAGCACGGTGCCGTAGAAGTGGCGGGAGGCTTCGATGTCCTTCGCGGGGAGCGTCACGAAGTCGACTCCATTGATGACAGGGGGTGCCTGGGCTGGTGTGGTCATGCTCATCAGACTATGGGCGGGGGCCAGACTCATCGGTACGCGTGCCGCGGCGGCGCTCGAGCTCGGCCCGCTCCACCGAGTTCGCGCTGAGCTCGATGGCGCGCGCGTAGGCGCGGTCGGCGGCCTCGGCGTCGCCGCTGCGGCGCAGCAGCTCGGCGTGCGCGACGTGGAAGGGCTGGTAGCGATCGAGGTCGACGCGATCGAGCACCGCAAGGCCGGCGTGCGGGCTGCCGGCCATCCCGAGCGCCACCGCGCGGTTGACCTCGATCACGGGGGAGGGCGCCAGGCAGGCGAGCCGACGGTAGAGCGCTGCGATCTGCGGCCAGTCGACCTCGTCCTCGCAGTGCAGCGAGGCGATCGCCGCCTGCAGCTGGTAGGGGCCGGGGCGGCGCAGGCGCAGCGCGCGGTCGAGCTGCGCGCGGCCCTCGGCGAGCGCCTCGGCGTTCCAGCGCGTGCGGTCCTGGTCGGGCAGGGCGACGTAGCGGCCGTCGCCGGCCACGCGTGCGGCGCGCCGCGCGTCGTGGATGAGCATGAGCGCCAGCAGCCCCGCGGTCTCGGCGTCGTCGGGCATGAGCTGCGCCAGCAGGCGCGCGAGCCGGATCGCCTCGATGCACAGCTCGGCGCGCACCAGGCGGTCGCCGGCGCTGGCGGCGTAGCCCTCGTTGAACACGAGGTAGACGACTGCGAGGACTCCGGCCAGGCGATCGGGCACCTCGGCGTCGTCGGGGACGCGATACGGGATCGCGGCGGCGGCGATCTTGCGCTTGGCGCGCACGAGGCGTTGGGCCATCGTGGGCTCGGGGACGAGGAACGCGCGCGCGATCTCCGCGGTGGTCAGCCCACCGAGCGTGCGCAGGGTCAGCGCGACGCGCGCGTCCATCGCCAGCGCGGGGTGACAGCAGGTGAAGACGAGGCGCAGGCGGTCGTCGCCGAGGGCGGATTCGTCCTCGGGCTCCGCGTCGTCGTGGCGATCGAGCTCCATGAGCGTGTGCAGGGCGGGCAGGCGGTCGTCGAGAGCGCGCTCGCGGCGCAGGCGATCGATCGCCTTGCGCCGCGCCGCGGTGGTGATCCAGGCGCCCGGGTTGGCCGGGACGCCGTCGCGCGGCCATGTGGCCAGCGCGACCGCGACGGCGTCCTGGAGCGCGTCCTCGGCCAGCTGGAAGTCGCCGCCGAGATGGCGGATCAGCGTGGCGAGGACGCGTCCGGACTCCTCGCGGAAGGCGCGCTCGACGGCGCTGTTCACATCCCTTCCACCTTCATCACCGGCCGCACCTCGACGTGGCCATAGCCGACGTTCGGGATGCGCGACGCGTGGTCGAGCGCGGCGTCGAGGTCGGCTGCCTCGATCACGTAGTAGCCGCCCAGCCACTCCTTGGTCTCGGCGAACGGGCCGTCGGTCACCACGCGGTCGCCGTTGCGCACCGCGACCGTGGTCGCCGTCGTCGGCGACTCGAGCGGCTCGCCGCTCACAAAGGCGCCGGCGTCCTTCAGGCCCTGGGTGTAGGTGCCCCACGCCTGCCACTCGGCCATGGCCTCGGGCGAGCCCTCGGCCGGGCCCTGGCTGGGATCGGCGAAGAGAAGCAGCATGTACTGCGGCACGTTTGCCTCCTGGTCGTGGGCCGGCGCCTGTCGCCGGCTGTATCAGGACGACGAGCGCGACGACCTCGCATCGACACTACCGCGCGACTTGGCGCGTTAGCGCTCGCGGTCCGGTCACCCACCCCGGGTGACGTTCCGTCACCCGCCATCGGGCTAGCCTCGGCTGATGCGGCGCTGGGTGACGCTTGCTGTCGTGGTCACCGTCGCGGTCGTGCCCGCCCGCGCCGTGGCGGCGACGGACTGCGCGGTCGTCGGGGTGCCCGGGCAGTACGACGTGTTCACGGCTGGCGCATTCACGGCCAACACGGGAGGGGCGACGATCCAGGGGCGCGTCGCCGCCGGCGGCGACGCGCGGGTGCAGGGGATCACGGTCGGCACCAACCCTCCCCTCAGTCCCGATCCCGACCGCACCGACCTCGTCGTCGGGCGCAACCTGACGGTCGACGGCGGCGGCGGCTCGGTCCCCAACGGCCGGGTGACCTACGGCGGAACGCTCACGCCGACGGGCACCCTCACCGCGCTGGGCGGGCTGCATCAGGCGCAGCCGCCGTTCGACTTCGCCGCCCAGTTCGCCACCCTGAAGGAGCGGTCCGCGCAATGGGCGGACCTCACGCCGAACGGGACCGTCAGCGGGCCGACCTACAACGTGCTCACCCTCACCGGCCGCGATCCCGCGCGCAACGTGTTCGCGATCACGACTGCGCAGCTGCAGAGCGCCGGGCAGGTCACCATCGACGTGACGGCGGGCTCGACGACGCTCATCAACGTCACCGGCTCGTCCTTCACGAGTGGGCTCTACCGGATCGAGCTGGTCGGCGGCTCGCCGGACAAGCTGCTGTGGAACTTCCCCCTCGCCACCGCCGTGCAGCAGACCAGCGGCCTGGACTGGCAGGGAACGCTGCTCGCACCCAACGCTGCGGTCAGCGTCGGCAACGGCAACCTGTACGGCCAGATCGTCGCCGACCGCGTGACGATCGGCAGCTACGGGCTCTTCCACCGTCCCTTCGGCGGCTGCCTCCCACCGGCGCCGACGAAGGACCTCTCGCTGGCGTCCCTGTGCACCGACCCGGTGACGAACGATCACGCGATGCGCCTGCGCAACACCGGCTCCGTCGCGCACGCCGTCACGTGGAGGGACCGCGACAGCGCGCAGACAGGGTCGTTCACCGCGCGGGCCGGAACGGACACCTTCTTCGACGTGCTCGGCGGCAACACCGTCCACCACATCGTCGCCACGTCGGGCTCCACGACCCTCGAGCAGACGACGACCACGCGGCGCTGCGCCGGAACGATCACCGTCCGCAAGCTCGTCACCGGTCCGGGCGCCGCGCCGCCGGGGCCGTGGCGGATCCGGATCGACGGCGACAACGGCTTCTCCGCCACGCGCGACCTGGTCGATGGGGCGCAGGCGGCGGTCGAGGTCCCGGGCGGCTATCAGGCGGGATCGGTGCCGATCGGCGAGGTCGCCGGCGGAGTCCGCTACTCGATCTCCGAACCCGATCCGCTCGGCGCCATCGCGTCGGTGGACAAGCCGCTCGTGACGATCACCGACGGTCAGAGCGAGATCGTCACGGTGCGCAACGCCTATCCGGAGGTGGAGCCGCCGGTGCCGCCCGAGCCGCCCGTGGTCCCGCCGCAGCCGGTGCTCCCGCCCGGCCCGCCCGCGCCGTTGCCGGGGCCCGACCTCGTCCTCGCGGCCTCGCCGGCCGGCGGCGCGGACCTGACGGTCGCGGCGGTTGTATCGCCGCGCAGCAGCTCGGTCGGTGACGTGGTCTCGGTCGTCGTCCGCGTGCGCAACAACGGCCCCCTGCCGGCGGTCAACGCGCTCGCGCGCGAGATCCCGCAGGTCGACCCGCGCCATCCCAACCAGGTAGCGAAGATCCTCAGCGTGAACGCGGCAGCCAGGGCCGCCGGGTGCACGAGCTCTCGCCCTGTGAGCTGCGGCGGCGCCACGCTTGCGGTCGGCGCCGAGGTTGTCATCCGGGTGAGGGCGCGAATGCTCGTCGGAGGGCTGTTCAAGAGCGTGGTCGTCGCCACCTCCGAGACCCCGGACCCGAACACGACGAACAACGTGTCCGTCAACGGCCTCGTGGTCAGGCGCCCGGCCAACGTCGCCGTGAGCGTGCGGGCGCCCGCGCTGGCCAGCGTCGGCGAGCCGGTCGCCTACCGCGTGGTGGCGCGCGGGACCGGGCGCGACGGGGCGCGCTCGGTGCGCTTCTGCCACCGCCCGCCCGCACGCCTGCTCGTGACCTCTGCGCCGGGGACCTTCCGCTACCGCGGGCGGGTGTGCCGCGACGTCTCGCGCCTGCGCCGCGGGCAGCGTGCGTCGTTCGTCGTCCATGCCATCCCCGCGTCGAGCGCCGGCGGGCGCACCCTGCCGCTTCTCGCGACCGCGAGGGCGCCCGAGGCGCGGCTCGCGGTCGGGGCCGACCGCATCGCGGTCGTGGCGCAGAGCTTCGCCGGGACCGGCTAGAGCCAGGGCGCGTGGCCCGGCTCGCGCTCGACCGCCTCGCGGCGAGCGGCCTGGACCCAGCCGCTCACGGGCGGCGGCGCGGGCGCCGGGGTCGGCGCGGTCTCGCGCATGAAGCGCTCGAGCGCGGCGACGACCGCCGCGGCCTCCTCCGGCGAAGCCGCGGGCGCGACGATGCGCAGCTGGGGGCGGCGGTTGGGCACGCGCGCAATCATGCCACCCCGTGACCGCCATCCCGGTCCTCTCCCACGACGCCGTCCTGGCCGCCGTGTCGCCCGCGCAGGCGATCGAACGCACGCGCGAGGCCTTCATCCGCCACCACGCGCGGGCGTGGGCCATGCCGCCGAAGGTCTACCTCGACAGCCCGGGGCACGGGGACTTCCGCGCCATGCCCGCGCGCGGCGACGGCCTGGCCATGCTCAAGTGGATCTCGTCGTTTCCGGGTAACCCCGAGCACGGCCTGCCGACGGTCATGGGCGTGGTCATCCTCAGCGATGCGACGACCAGCGCCCCCGTCGCCCTGCTCGACGCGCGCTCGGTGACCGCGCTGCGCACGGGCGCCGTGGCGGCGGTGGCGTCGCGCGCGCTCGCGCGCGACGACGCGCGGACGGCCGGGATCGTCGGCTGCGGGCTGCACGGCGCGTGGGCGGCGCGCTGCCTGGCCGCGGCCGGCTACGGGCCCGGCGTGTGCTCCGATCCGCGCGCCACGGTGGCGCGGGCGCTGGCCGCCGAGCTCGGGTGGGCCACCGGCGACCGCGCCACGGCACTCGCCTGCGACGTCGTCTGCTGCGTGACGCCGGGCGCCGAGCCCGTCGTCGACGTCGGCGACCTGAGCCCCGGCCTGCACCTCAACATGCTCGGCGCCGACGGCCCGGGCAAGGCCGAGGCGACCGTCGCGGCGGTCATCGCCTCCTCGCTGTTCTGCGACGAATGGGCCCAGGCCAGCCACGGCGGCGAGCTGACGGCGGCGGTCGAGCAGGGGCTCGTCACGCGCGACATCGTCACCGACCTCGGCGCGGTGCTCGCCGGCGACGCCCCCGGGCGCCCGCATGCCGGCGCCGTGACGCTGTTCGACTCGACCGGCCTCGCCATCCAGGACCTGGCCATCGCCGCCGCGGCCTACGACGCCTGGCGCGCCGGGCGCGTGCAGGCGGCGACCGTCGATTTGTGACCACGGTCGAGCCGGTCTGGACCGCCATCACAACATGCGGCTCTTGCTCCGCGCGGCGACTCATGATTGGGTCCTACACCGTACGGAGAGGAGGGACCTCGCTTGACCTGCGGTAGGACGTGAGTCGCCGCCATCGGGGAATACGGCTGCGCCGGGCGGCGATGCTGCTGCTCGCGCTCATCCTGCTCGCCGCGCTGTGGGAGCTCTACAAGCTGGTGATCCCCGAGGACGGGGTCCGTCTCGGCGATGCGCTGATCCTCCCGCGCAGCGACGACACGTCGATGCCGCACCTGTCGGAGATCTTCGGCGCCTTCGGCAAGCAGGAGGTCGCGGGGGCCAGCGGCACGGTGGCGTCGTCCGTGGTCTCGGCGGTCTGGTACTCGCTGCGCCTGGCGGCGGCCGGCTTTGCCGTCGGGGTGGCCATCGGCTTCCTGCTGGCGCTGGCGATGCAGCGCCTGCGCACCGTCGAGCGCGCGCTGCTGCCCTACGTGGTGCTCAGCCAGACCGTGCCGCTGATCGCGCTGGCGCCGCTGGTCTACGGCTGGAGCGGGAACCTGACGCTGTTCGGCCTGGACTGGCAGCCGTGGATGTCGGTCTCGGCCATCTCGGCCTACCTGGCCTTCTTCCCGGTCGCGATCGGGGCGCTGCGCGGCCTGTCCTCCCCCCCGGCGGTGCAGACCGAGCTGCTGCGCTGCTACGCCGCGTCGTGGTGGCAGACGCTCGTGCGGCTGCGGCTGCCCGCATCGGTGCCCTACCTCATCCCGGCACTGAAGCTGGCGGCCGCGGCCGCGGTGGTCGGGGCGATCGTGGCCGAGATCTCGATCGGCCTGCCGGGCGGCATCGGACGGCTGATCATCACCTACGCCCAGCAGGCGACGGGCGACCCGTCGCGGGTCTACGCGCCGATCATCGGGGCCGCCGTGATGGGCCTCGTGGCGGTCGGCGGCGTCTCGCTGCTCGACGTCGCGCTACGCCGCTACCACACGCAGGAGCAGGCGACGTGACCACGCCGGCGGCGGTCAACCTCGAGGGCGTCGGCAAGCGCTTCGGCGAGGGCACGGGCGCGGTTCAGGCAGTGACCGACATCGACCTGACGGTGGCGGCGGGCGAGTTCGTCTCGCTCATCGGGCCGTCGGGCTGCGGCAAGTCGACGCTGCTGCGGATCGTCGCGAACCTCATCGAGCCGAGCGAGGGCACGGTGCTGGTCAACGGAAAGCCGGCGGGCCGCGCGCGCCTGGACCAGGACTACGGCATCGCCTTTCAGTCGGCGGGGCTGCTCGAGTGGCGGACCGTGCAGGGCAACGTGGAGCTGCCGCTCGGCCTCCACGGGGTGGGCAAGGCACAGCGGCGCGCGCAGGCGCTCGAGCTGCTCGAGCTCGTCGGCCTGGCCGACTTCGCCGAGCACCGTCCCAGCCAGCTCTCGGGCGGGATGCAGCAGCGGGTGGCGATCGCCCGCGCCCTCGCACGCCGCCCGGCGCTGCTGCTGATGGACGAGCCCTTCGGCGCGCTCGACGAGATGACGCGCGAGCGCATGCAGTCGGAGCTGATCCGGATCTGCGCGGAGACGAGCGCGGCGGTCGTCTTCGTCACGCACTCGATCCCGGAGGCGGTGTTCCTCTCCCAGCGCGTGGTCGTGATGTCGCCGCGCCCGGGGCGCATCACCGAGATCGTCGACGTCCCGCTCGCCGGCCGCGACGAGGACGTCCGCGAGGCAGAGCAGTTCTTCGCCGCGATCACCGACGTCCGCGAGGCGCTGCGCGGGCGCTCGCCGGTCACCGACGAGGGGCCGGCATGAGGACGCAGGCCGTCTGGGCGGGGCGGATCTTCCAGGGCATCTGGCCGCCGATCATCTTCGGCGTCGGCTTCCTGGCGCTGTGGGAGTGGTTCGTCGAGGTGCGCGACATCGAGCCATTCGTGCTGCCCAAGCCCAGCGCGATCTTCGAGCAGCTGCGCCTGCACCACGACACGATCCTCGAGGCCGCGCGCATCACCGGCACGAACGCGCTGGTCGGCCTCGCGGTCGGGCTCGTGGTGGGGGTGATCGCCGCGCTGCTGGCCGCGCGCCTGCGCGTGCTCGACGAGATGCTCACGCCGCTGGCGGCCGCGATGGCGGCGATCCCGATCGTGGCCCTGACGCCGATCTTCAACACGATGTTCGCCTCGACCTCGAGCACGCCGCGGCGGCTTGTGGTGGCGATCTACGTCTTCTTCCCGATCTTCGTCAACACGCTGCGCGGCCTGCGGCAGATCGACCCGGTGCACGCGGAGCTGATGCGCAGCTACGCGGCGTCGCCATGGACGACGACGA
>Ga0307278_10001101_pt1 | contig 13431 bp, 13 predicted proteins | sample ER_DNA_117_FD_194482 | JGI IMG/M metagenome (GOLD analysis project Ga0307278, IMG submission 194482) | Bulk soil microbial communities from the East River watershed near Crested Butte, Colorado, United States - ER_DNA_117 | ecosystem: Environmental > Terrestrial > Soil > Floodplain | place... | reverse complement strand
CAGACGCTCTCCAAACCGGAGGATTCCCCGGACTCCGTGGGAGCTTTCAACTGCGCGATGCTGAGTGGAATAGACAAATTTCGCAAACAAATAGCCGGGAAACATCGCCTCCACGAACCACACTGGTCCTCTCCGGGTCAGCTTGCGAAAACACGTTTCGATGCGCCGGAGCTCTGTGAATGATTTCGGAATTTCTGTCCTGTTAATAACTCTTAGGATTCACTAGGGCGCTTCGAGTGGTCGCCCTAGGTGAAAATCAGGCGCTCAATCCGCACAGCGGCCGCGATGTTTGTATTTACAACGGCTAAATTTGATCTAGCATCTTCATTCTCCATGCCTCTGTCCCCTAGTTCTATCTCCCTGGATCTCCAAAATCAGCCGGGCAGTTGCGCGCAGTGTGGGTCGGCATTGCGCGTTGGTCGCAGTCTTTGTCTCAACTGTTGTCTTCTTGCCGCAGGCGTGGAGGCCAACGGACATCAATTTCAGTCAAATGAAACGCTTGATGACGTGCTCGGCGAACTCGATGTGTGCGATGCCGATTGGCGAATAGGCAATTACCAAATTCTGGAGGAGATCGGGCGCGGTGGGATGGGGGTCATTTATCGCGCCCGGCAACGGCATTCGCGGCGGATCGTCGCGCTGAAACGGATTTTATCGTACCACGCTGATTCGCAGGAAACACTGATGCGTTTTCGCCGCGAAGCGCAGGCTGCGGCGAGCCTCGATCATCCGAACATTCTGCCAATATACGAGGTGAGCGAGAGTGAGGACGGGTTGCCATTCTTCAGCATGAAGTATGCTGGTGGCGGCAGTTTGAAGGATGCGGCTCCGGCTCTGCGCAGTGAGCCGCGGCGGGTTGTAGCTTTGGTGGCCAAGCTTGCGGGTGCGGTGCAATACGCGCATGAGCAGGGCATCCTGCATCGTGATCTGAAACCCGGGAATGTGGTGCTGGACGGGCGTGGAGAACCTCTGGTGAGCGATTTCGGTCTGAGCAAATGGCTAGATACGACGACTCATCTCACACCGACGCTCACCATTTTCGGGACTCCCGGTTATATTGCACCCGAGCAAGCAAAGGGATCAGCTCCAAATCTCACACCGGCGGCGGACGTTTACAGTCTGGGCGCAATTTTATTTGATTTGCTGACAGGTCGTCCACCGTTTTTGGGCGAGCACGCGCTTAAGGTTATCCAGCAGGCGAGCGAGAAGCCAGCTCCGAAGCTGCGCACACTGGCGCCGACACTTGATCGCGATCTTGAAACAATCTGCGCGAAATGTCTGGAGCGAGAACCTGGCGCGCGTTATCGCTCTGCGGGCGCTCTGGCCGAAGACCTCGAACGCTGGCTCGAAGGGCGCCACATCATCGCACGTCCTGTTTCCCCGCCAGCGCGCCTCTGGCGCTGGTCGAAGCGGAACCCAATTGTGGCGGGAATGGCAGCGCTCTTGCTGATACTGGGATCTGCGGTCGGTGTGATGATTTGGAAGGGCGAAACGGCGAGTCCGCCAGCGGCAAGTGGCGTCGCCGTCCTGCCGTTCGAGAGTCTAAGTCCAGGTAAAGAGAACGCCTTTTTTGCGGACGGCGTTTACGACGGTGTTTCGACTAAGCTGGCGAAGGTGGCTGACCTCAAGGTCATCAGTCACAACAGCGTGGCAAAATATCGCGGCTCGCGGAATACACAGGAAATCGGTCGCGCTTTAAATGTCGCGTACGTGCTTGAGGGAAGCGTGCGCAGGGAAGTGGGCAGGATCCATCTTGACGCCAAGTTGATTGATACGCGCACGGACGCACACGTGTGGGCGGAAGAATACGATCGCGATTTGAAAGATGTGTTCACGCTCCAAAGCGAGATCGCGCAAAAGATCGCAGACCAGCTAGGAGCCGAGGTTTCATCCAGCGAGAAAACTGCAATTCAAGAACCACCGACCACAGATCTCATTGCCTACGACGCGTATCTGCAAGCCAAAGATCTCGTCAGTGGCATCTCCTTTAGTACACGGGCAAATGACGACCTGATGCAGGCTGTGCAACTACTTGACCAAGCTGTTGCGCGTGACTCGTCATTCTTTTTAGCCTATGGCGAACTGACGGGAGCGCATGACCGAATTTATTTCCTCGGTTTCGATCACACCGATGCGCGTATTAAACTGGCCGAAACAGCTCTTCAATCGATTCGACGCTTGCGTCCCGAATCTGGAGAAACGCACCTGACACTGGCTCAACATCTCTATTGGGCGTATGGGGATTATGCTCAAGCCCGGCGGGAGTTGGCTGAAGCCCGGCGCACGCTGCCAAACGAATCGCGAATTCCCCTTATGGCTGCCTTCATCGACCGGCGGCAGGGGAACTGGGACAAATCGCTAGAACAGTTGAAACAGGCATTAGAGCTGGATCCGCGCAATTTCTCAATACTCCAGCAAATCTCCCTTACGTACCAAGGTTTGCGCCGTTACAAAGAAACGGCCGCTACTCTCGATCGCGTGCTGGCCATTGCTCCAAACGATATTTCGACCAAAGTGCGGCGCGCTTGGGTTGATCTCCAATGGCGCTCCGATCCCAACCCCCTACACACGACAATTGAGACGGTCCTAGCCCAAGATCCAAACGCGGCACCTGTTCTCGTTGACCAATGGCTCGACCTCGCCTTAAGCGAGCGGGATTCAGCTGCCGCCGAGCGCGCACTGGCAAATATGCCAACAGGTGGGTGCTACGACGACAACATCCCGTTCCCTAGCAGTTGGTGTCAAGGTCTTGTTGCCCGGCTTCGCGGCGACGAACCGGCCGCTCGCGCTGCATTCACCAAAGCGCGACTAGAACTCGAGCACACGGTGCGCAACCAGCCCGATTACGCAGCGGCCCTCTGTGCCCTCGGTGTAGTTGACGCTGTTCTGGGAAATAAGGAGGATGCCATTCGCGAGGGCAAGCGCGCTGTCGAGCTGATGCCTGTCAACAAAAACTCTCTTGAGGGCCCGATGTTGGTCCAATATCTGGCCGTCATTTATGCATGGATCGGCAACGAGGACCGCGCAATCGAACAATTAGTCTACTTGGCGGATCCTGTAAAGGTGCCGGGAAGCCATGTGACCTACGGTCATTTGCGGCTCAGTCCGCTTTGGGACCCGTTGCGAGGCGATCCGCGCTTTGAAGCGATCGTTGCTTCGCTCGCGCCAAAGTGAGCAGTTAGACTTGTAGTGGCAGGCGTGTCGCCTGCAAAACCGATTGATCGCAGCCGGTACGGCTGCCTCTACAGAAGGAATAGCCCTGCGGGATTGCACACACTTTGCTCTCTGCTCTTCGCACCTGGCTCGTTTGGCCCGTTTTCATCCCCCCACCGATCACATTTCTCGCTCCTGACTAGGTAGGGGAAAACCGTATAGATTTTTCAGGCGTCCCGTCAACTTGACCGGCACTGCCCAAAGTGCCACGATAACTTTTTTGTTTTTTGTTCTTGACAGTTGTTCGTACCGCCCGTATGCGTGCGACCTTATGAAGAACCAAATTGCGATCAGAACTCGTTTGGTCGCGGCAATGCTGGTTACTATGGCCGTCATCGGTCTCAGCGCGGTCGCAATACAAGCGCCCACTCAGAATCAAAACTCTGTGGCTCGTTCCCTGAAGAGTATTCAGACCGATAAAGCCACGCTGTTTTACGCGGACAGCCACCAAGACCGATGTTGGTTCGTGGAGCAAGTCCTGCCGGGAACCAGCGAGAGTAAGGCCGCGACTGAGAACCTGAAGCTGATCGCAGCGACGCTTTAAGCCGAGTCATTTAGCTGACGAATCAATGCACCAGCCCCGAAAGCTTTCGGGGCTAGAGGAGAGTGTCGCTCGGTCCCTCGGAGCTCGTAAACGTGCATTGTTGTGACCGTCGAATCAGGCCATGGTTCTTCAGGGTTGATGGCCCTTGGCCCGGTTGTTAGGTTTACGGTTTCGAGCAGTTCCTTCCTAAACTCCTCTAGGCTTTTTCTTGCATCGTCGGCAGTAGCCGACAAGTCGTGTGATACCTCTCTCATTTCGGTAGAACTCTGAAAAACCACTTTGCCATTCTTGAATTGCTGCCGCACAAGAATCGTTTCCTGGCAAAATAGGGGCTTTCGAGTCTAGCGAGTCTGCACATCCGCCACGCCGGCGATTTGAAACGGGAAACCACCCGGTTCCCCAAAGGCGTGGGGTGCATGAAGGTTTTGCTTAGCAGCTCTTCGGGAAGCGAAGCGCAAGGCCAACGAATCAGGAGTCGTCGCTCCAAGACTATCTTCCTCCGGTTACGGTATACCCCTGGGCTCTCAAATCTTCAGCCAATTCGATCTCCATCTGGGCTGCTGCCTCGAACGGCATCGGATTTAGATGTTCGTAAAGCTCTGGCATCAATCGCACCCCGTATTTTTTCACGACCCAAGCTGATTTGTAACCGTTCTTATGATTTTCAAATCGGTGATCGACTGGTAATCCAGTCATGCCCACATACACACACGGCTTCAACGGATCACGCATTGGATTAACACGCAATATCGACGGGTGCTTGGCGACAGCGTCGTCAAGCAGGACCACATAGACGCTGTGATGAAATTTCTGCTCTTTGGATGTTTGCGGGCCTTTCATTGACTCATTGTCGGAAACGATTCTAACGCGATTAAGCGCGCGATTCAGTCGCGATTTTATCGCAGCGCGATGTCCCTGACAAAAAAGCCGCACGATCCACGCGGAACCGTGCGGCTCTTATCGGCAATAGCCGATGGCGCGCAGGATTAGTCAATAACCACCACGTGATCAATCATGCGCAGATCGCTTGTATTTGCGTAATAGACACGCACGCGAGTGCCGGGTTTGATTGCGGTTTGGACCACTTCACCCGCTTTGTTCACAACATGGCCACGCCCGTTGAGAACATAACGGCCCGGAGAATTCGATTTGTCCTCGCGAACGACGAGCGTTTTGCGAGGTTGATAACTGGCGGCCGCGCCTTCGTCAGTCGTCATTTTAATGATCGTTCCCGTTACCGTTATTGGTTCCGTTGTTGTTTGTCTGTTTTTCGTCGCACCCGTCTGCGCAAATGCTAGTGGCGCAATCAGCAAGCAGGCGAGAGTGGTAATTGTTTTTTTCATGATGTCTCCTTTTGATGAGCAAATTTCCGGAGTGGTTTGGATTGAACAAGAGCCACTTCGTGGTTTTGCCATAGGCCACTTTTACCTCGCTCCGCAGCGCGATCGGGTTCGCCCCCGCGGCTAATTGGCAGAGCCTGGCTTGAGCAAATGTCTCGCGCCGAGCGGCGTCGAAGGACTCGGGCGCCTCGGAATTTATTTGGACCAGTCTACGGGAATTAGCTATGTCCAGTCCAATTCTGCCACGGCAGACATGGGAAATTGCCGGGCAACACGATAACTTCGCGCATCAGCGATGCATGACTTTCTCGCCTGAAGTCGATGCTTTGTGGTGCGCTGCTCGGCAAATTGCAGCTCCTCGCGACGTCGTTCGCGAACTCTGCGATCCACGAGAGTTTTGAAGCTGTGTTCAACCTGATCCCGGCCGAATAAATAGAGTTTTTTCCAATTCATTTTTTCATCCCTTCGAGGCACAGACACTTCGGATTGAACTTGGCATTTGGATGTGCCGCTGTGGCAGCGAAAGAACGTAAACCCCGAAAAGGATCGTCTCGTAGCGCATGGGCATTCGGAATGGGCGGCCTGTAACTCACTTACAGATTGCTCAATCCTGCGCGATGGCGCATGAATGTGATTTCACCTTCACCGCAATGAAAGAGCATTACTTCGATGATTTGAAAGTTGGTGATCGCTTCGAATCTGAGCCGCTAAATGTGACAGAAAAACAGTTGATCGAGTTCGCCCACAAGTTTGATCCACAAATGTTTCATCTCAGCCGCAAAACCGCTGAGCGAACGATTTTCAAAGGATTGATCGCGAGCGGCTGGCACACTGCCGCAATGACCATGCGGCAGTTTGTGCAAACATTGAATTTCGCTGAAGGCGCGATCGGGCTGGGCGTCGATGAGCTACGCTGGCCCAATGTGGTGCGACCGGGAGATGTACTCACGGTTGAAACCGAGATCGTCGATCTCCGTCCGTCGCGCTCAAGGCCTGGCTTCGGGATCATTCGTCTGCGTAATGTGACAACGAATCAGCGGGGCGAAATTGTTCAGACGATGCTGGCCAGCGCCATGATGCCGAGGCGGCCTGCGAGTAAATAAGAACTAGTGAGTGCTGGGAGTCCGGAGTAACGCAGGCTGAGAAGCCCGCGAGCCGCACAGGCAAAGAAGCCTATGTTCCGAACCTACCGATTCACCATTGCCATCGCCCAATCGGGATAACGCGCGCCGGCGACGGCTTCGTGCGGCGCCACTTCATCGATGCGTGCGAGATCCTCGCTGGTCAGAATCACATCGAGCGCGCTGATATTTTCCTGCAGATATTTGCGTCGTTTTGTGCCGGGAATCGGCACGATGTCGCCGCCTTGTGCGAGCACCCAGGCCAACGCCAGTTGCGCAGGCGTGCACTTTTTCTCGCGCGCGATTTCTTCGACACGTTTGACCAAGTCGAGATTGCGCTGGAAATTTTCGCCTTGGAATCTTGGCGTCGTGTGCCGGTAATCATGTTCCGGCAGATGCTCACGCTTTTTGATCTGCCCGGCCAAAAAACCGCGGGCGAGCGGACTATAGGGCACGAAACCAATGCCAAGCTCGCGACATACGCCGAGCACTTCTTTCTCTGAATCGCGCGTCCAGAGCGAATATTCTGATTGCAATGCCGTGATGGGATGAACGGCGTGCGCGCGCCGAATCGTCTCGGCACCTGCTTCCGATAAACCGAGAAAACGCACCTTGCCCTGGCGCACCAGATCTGCCATCGCGCCGACCGTTTCTTCAACCGGCGTCTCTGGGTCGACCCGATGTTGGTAATAGAGATCGATCACGTCCACACCAAGCCTGCGCAGACTGTCATTACAGGCTTTGCGGACGTAATCAGGTTTGCCGCTGATGCCGCGGTAATGCGGCCTTTCCGGGTCACGCACAATTCCAAATTTCGTTGCGATCGTAACCTGCTCGCGGTGGCCTCGCAGCGCACGTCCAACCAACTGTTCATTGGTGTGCGGCCCATACATGTCGGCCGTGTCGAAAAATGTGACGTCGAGCTCCAGTGCGCGATGAATTGTGGCGATTGATTCCTGATCGTCGCGTTCGCCATAAAAATCCGACATTCCCATGCAGCCAAGCCCGATTGCTGAGACGATCGGCCCACCGCGTCCGAGTTTTCGCTGTTTCATTGCTTGCTAAGATTCGATTGCCAGCTGAATCCCGGTCTCAAAATCTGCAGGCAACGGCGCTTCGAAACTTTTCAATTCGCCTGTACGGGGATGGCGAAAGCCAAGCTTCCACGCGTGCAACATTTGGCGCGGAAAATTTTTCGCAAACCGCGGCGCATAGATTTTATCGCCAACAACGGGGTGGCCGAGATGATGAAGATGCACGCGGATTTGATGGGTGCGTCCGCTGTGCAGCCGGCATTCAATCAAACTTGCCTGATCACTCGAGCGAATGACGCGATATTCGGTTTTGGCTGTCCGGCCACGGACGGAAGTCACCCGCATTCGTTGTCGATGAACGGGATGTCGTCCGATTTTCTCTTCGATTACGCCGGCCGGCTTGCTTACTTTTCCGGCGACCAACGCCAGATAAATCTTTTCGACCGTGCGCGCGGCGAACTGTTTGGATAGATCTCGATGCGCCATGTCGTTTTTAGCTACCACCAGACAGCCGCTTGTTTCCTTGTCGAGACGGTGAACGATGCCAGGCCGCTCTTTTCCGCCGATTCCTGATAAGGTCGCGCAGTGGCTGAGCAACGCGTTGACCAAAGTATGGTCGCGCTGACCTGCGCCCGGATGAACCGTTAGGCCAGCCGGCTTGTTGATGACGACAAGATCGTCGTCTTCAAAGAGAATCTCGAGTGGGATCGGCTCTGGCCGGACGTCGATCTTCTCCGGAGGCGGCTCGACGAGATTAACCTTGTCACCGCCTCGGACAATTTGCCGTGGCCGACTGGTTGCGCCGTTGAGCCGAACGAACCCGCTCCGGATCAACTGCTGAAGGCGTGACCGGGAATATTCCGGAAGCCGCTTCGTAAGAAACTGATCAAGGCGCACCTTCGCGTCGTTTTTGGATACCACAAATTCGATCGGCGTCGGGTTTTCGATTTGACGTTGCCTCATGGATGGATTGACGCGCGTGGCAGGTTATGAGAACGCACTAGATCAGAGCGAGAGCATGAGCAAGAATAAGAGTAGGAACAGGAGACAGAGCGAGGATGAACGAATCTCGCGCCTGAGAGTCAGATTTTAGACGAATCGTTGCCACAAACGTTCTTTGGCACGATGTTTCCCCGCTCATGACACAAAACCCGCCACCACCGCCATTTCCTTCACCGGAAGAGCTAAAGGCCAAGATTACGGAGTTCATGAAACAGAACTTCGGCGACCGGGTCTCGGTGGCGACCTTCGCCGAGCCGGAGTCGGCGACAGCAGAAGAGGACGAAAAGCCGGACAACACCGAGCATAAGGAATTCGAATTCAATCTCCTGCCTCGCGACATTAAAGCGCATCTCGATCGGTTCGTGATAAAGCAAGACGAGGCAAAGAAGGTTCTCGCGATTGCCGTTTGCGATCACTATAACCATGCCAATTATCTACGCCGGCTTGAGAAAGAAGACGCGAGGCGCGCACAGGAGATCGAATACATCAAGCAAAATGTAATCCTGGTCGGGCCGACTGGCGTCGGCAAAACGTATCTCATTAAACACATCGCCGATCTGATCCAAGTGCCCTTTGTGAAGGCCGACGCGACGAAGTTCAGCGAGACAGGTTATGTCGGCGGTGACGTGGAAGATTTAGTGCGCGAGCTCGTACACAAAGCCAATGGCGACGTGAACCTGGCGCAATTCGGAATCATTTATATCGATGAGATCGACAAGATCGCTTCGGCGGGAAATTTGATTGGTCGCGATGTGAGCGGACGCGGCGTGCAGACCACGCTGCTGAAGTTAATGGAGGAAACAGAAGTGCCTGTGCGCAGCATGAACGATCTTCAGGCGCAGCTACAGGCCGCGTTTGAATTTCAACGGCGTGGCAAGGCAAAACGCGAGACGATCAACACCCTCCACATTCTCTTCGTAGTAAGCGGCGCGTTTGAGAAGTTAAAAGAACAAGTGGCGCGGCGAGTCCGGCACGGTCAGATCGGGTTCAGCGCGCAGCCAATGCAAGTAATGGATAACGAATTGTTCCAGCACGTGACCACGCAGGATTTCATCGAGTACGGCTTCGAGCCCGAATTCATCGGTCGCTTGCCGGTACGCGTGGTTTGTGAGGATCTCGATGCCGATGATCTTTTCAACATTATGAGATATTCTGAGGGCAGTTTGCTCCGGCAATACGAACGCGCATTTCGCGCTTATGGCATCGAGATCAGTTTCGAGGACGAAGCGCTGCGTCTCCTGGCAGAGGCTGCGGCAAAGGAAAAGACCGGTGCGCGTGGATTACTGACGGTATTCGAAAAATTGTTTCGCGATTACAAATATTATCTCGCCGGATCGGGCCTGAGTCAGTTGCGTGTAACCGAGACGTTGGTGCGTGAGCCGCAGCGCGTGCTCGATCGATTAAGAGTCGAGGGTCATAAACTCGAGGCGCAAATGCTCGAAACCGGTGCGCGTCAATTTGCCGAGAAGTTTAGCAGCGAGCACGAATTGGAACTTGTCTTCGATGAAACTGCGATCCGGCGTCTGGTCGAGCGCGCGCAGGCCGAGCGGATGAACATGAACGATCTGTGCGCGCATTTATTCAAGGACTATCAGTTCGGATTGAACCTGATAAAAAAGAATACGGGTCGAACCAAGTTTGTGCTTAACGCGGAGGCAATCAACGCTCCAGACAAGTTCCTTAGCGAACTGGTGGTGCAATCGTACTACCCCGCTGCAATCACACAAAAAGCCTGATCGTTGATGAAGCGATCGTTGATCACAACGCTCATAATTGGAGTCGCCGCCGGTTTTGCCGTCGGCGCGCTGCACGCCAGCAAAGCTATTGCAGGGTTTGAGTCTGTCGCCGCACAGCTTGTGTCCGATTACGCCGGCGCGACGAGAATCGTCAGCGAAAAATGGCAATACGTCCTTATCTTGCTGGTAGCTCTTGCTGTCGCCTGGCTCAGCCTGACAATCGTTCCGCGATGGCGTAGCCGCTTGCTGGTTGGTTTGTTGCTCGTCGAGCTGTTCGGTCTGTCGTGGGTCTGTTCTCTTTACCGAATATTTTTCCAGCCGATTCCATCCGTTCTTGCTGTGGTATTCGCATGGGCGATCGCGGAAGGCTGGTCGGCTTTCTTACGGAGGGACCGCTCGCATCTGGTGCGAACATTCTTTGCCGATCGCGTCTCGAAAAAGGAGTTTCGCCGTCTTAGCGACGGCACAACTGGGTTCGATCCTCAACCCAAAGCGTACGAAGTAAGCGTTGTGGTGTGTGATAACGGTAACAAACTCGCATTCGCGGAGGATTCTGAACCTGCGGCGTTCGCCGAAGCCGCGGCAAAATTTATTCGCGAGACCGCTGAATATCTCATTAACCAAGGGGCATACCTGCATGCTGCTGACGGAGAAGGCGTGGTCGCCTTTTTTGGATTTCCCATTCCGAACGCTGAGCATGCGCAGAAGGCAGTTCGCGTTCTTCTCGACATGAGAAAGAATTTTCGCGAGCGCCGCGAAGAAAGTGGAGACGTGTCCGGCAATTGGGATATCCGCGCCGGAATTAGCTCTGGCGTAATAATTGCGGGTGCGCTGAAGGACAGCCAGCGCCCTTTGCTTTTGGCGAGCGGCGAACCGATCGACCTGGCTCGCAGATTCTGCGCATTGAATCATTTCTACGGATCAAACGCTCTAATGGACACGCCCATTTTTGATCAAGTGAGTGACACAGTTGTCGCGCGCCCGATTGACTTTGTGAGCGGGCTGAATTCGCATGATCGGCTTGAAATTTATGAACCGCTTTGGCTCGCGGCAGAGGCCAACCCGGAACATGTCGCGCGCCGGGACTCTTTCTGGAGCGGCGTGGTTCTTTATCGAGAAAAGCGCTGGGCGGAAGCTTATAGTGAATTTCAGAAGGCGCGCGGCCCGGAGGAGGAAGATGATCCTCCATTGCAATTTTATTTGCGCAAGCTGGAGCCGCTTCTTCTTCAGTTGACGGAATCGCCCACGGAATAAATCTGCCAAAGGACCGATTCGCCGTGGCGAACTTAAGCGCGTGTTGAGAAGGACGGAATATCCGGCGGCAATCAGGAATTTGATTGCGCAGCTACGACAAATGCCCGGAGCCGGCCCTCGTTCCGCAGAGCGAATTGCGCTCTGGATGGTGCGGGCAAGAAACGATCAGCCGGAGCAGATCGCCCGCGCAATTGCAGAGACCCGCCAGGCAATTCGACCGTGCAACTTGTGCGGATTTTTTGCGGTTGGCGAGATCTGCGAAATATGTGGCGATTCCTCGCGCTCAACGGAGCTGCTCTGCGTCGTAGAACAGCCCACCGATATCCTTCCTCTGGAAAAAACCGGCGCCTTTCGCGGCCGATATCATTCTCTCGGAGGCAAAATTTCGCCGCTCGATCACGTCGGTCCCGAAGATTTGCGCATCAAGGAATTAGTTGAGCGCGTCGATCGGGAAAAGGTTAGTGAGATTATCTTCGCGCTGCCTGCCGATGTCGAAGGCGAGTCCACGACAAATTTCATCGTCGATCTTTTGAAGGGCAAACCAGTCAGCCTGACGCGGATTGCCCGCGGCATTCCAGCCGGTGGTGGACTTGAATCGGCCGATGAATTGACACTCTCTGCTGCGCTTTCGGGCAGGACGAAACTGTGATCGTTGCAGCGATAAAGCGCTGAAAGCGTTGACTCGTTTTCGATGCAAAGCGGAGATTTCCTCCGCTTCAACTCTTCAACGCTTTAACTTTCCAACGCTTCAACGGTAGGCTAATTTTCGTTGCCATGTCCTGCGCGAAAATTGATCCCGTATTACACCAGGCGCAGAAGCCGCCCTGGATTAAAGTGCGGCTACCATCGAATCCGGTTTTCTTTTCGACTAAAGCCCTTATTTCAGATTTGCGATTGCACACGGTTTGCGAAAGCGCGCAATGCCCAAACCGCTGGGAATGCTGGAGCCAGGGCACGGCCACTTTCATGATCGCGGGCGACCGTTGCACACGCGCATGCGGATTTTGCGCGGTGACAACGGCGAAGCCTTTTGCACTGGAAGAAGACGAACCACAGCGCGTAGCGGAGGCGGTGCGCCGGATGAAATTGAAACATGTCGTCATCACTGGCGTCGCACGCGACGATCTCCAGGACGGTGGCGCTGATCATTTCGCGCGCGCCATCACTGCGATTCGCAAAATAGACCCTTCAGTCATCGTCGAAGTGCTTGTGCCGGACTTTCACGCGCGGGACTGGTGCATTCAAATCGTCCTCGACGCCGGCCCCGATATTTATAATCACAACATGGAAACGGTCGAACGCCTGACGCCGCTGGTGCGATCGCGCGCAAAGTATCGGACGTCGTTGCGAGTCTTGCGCCGGGCGAAGGAACTAGCACCTGATGTTGTGACCAAAAGCGGAGTGATGCTTGGCTTGGGCGAGAAGGAGACGGAACTTTTTCAAACGATGGACGGTTTGCGCGAGGTCGGCTGCGAAGTCCTGACCATGGGCCAATATTTGCGCCCAAGTCCGAAACACTTGCCTGTCGTCGAATACATCACGCCGGAGCAATTCAATTACTACGGCGAGATCGCGCGCATGAAAGGTTTCCTGTACGTCGCCTCGGGTCCGTTGGTTCGCAGCTCGTATCACGCGGCCGATTTTCATCCGGTAGTCCGACGATGACGGAAGCGGAGCGGCACCCGCTTACTCGGATTCGGTCGCAAACCGCCGCAGTCATTCCTGCGTATCAGGACGAAACACATATCGGCGACATCGTGCGTCGGACTCTCGAGCGACTCGACCACGTGCTTGTAGTTGATGATGGGTCAAGCGATCAGACCGGACAACGCGCGCGCCAAGCCGGCGCTGAAGTCATTGTTCACGATCAAAACCGCGGCAAAGGCGAAGCCATTAAGACAGGACTCGGACACTGGTTGAATCGAGAAGTCACGTGGGTGAGCCTTCTCGATTCCGACGGCCAACATCTCCCCGAAGAGATTGATCGGTTTATGGCGGCCGCAGCCTCCGCAACTCGGCCGACATTTTTCGTCGGTACTCGCATGAACAATCTTGCTGGCATGCCATTCATCCGGCGCGTTGTGAACCGTTATATGAGCAGGCGCATCAGTCGGCTTTGCGGACAAAAAATTCCCGACACCCAATGCGGGTTCCGCATGTTAGATCGACAATTGATTCCGGAGCTGC
>Ga0307278_10001100_pt1 | contig 13438 bp, 13 predicted proteins | sample ER_DNA_117_FD_194482 | JGI IMG/M metagenome (GOLD analysis project Ga0307278, IMG submission 194482) | Bulk soil microbial communities from the East River watershed near Crested Butte, Colorado, United States - ER_DNA_117 | ecosystem: Environmental > Terrestrial > Soil > Floodplain | place... | reverse complement strand
CCTGTGTTGATATGAAGGGCGCCGACGGAAAAATCTACGACATCGATTTCCTAATGGCCGTACAGCCCGGCAAGCTGACCGTCACACAAACTTCCGTCCATAAGATCAACGGCAAGCCGCTCTACAACTGGAAAGAAGACAAGGGCGTGTGGAAAAAAGTGCCGGTTTCGTAAGACGCACGTAGGCGCGTTGTCTAGCGGCGATATGTTTGGCGCTAACGGCGCACATTCATGTCAGCCTGGAGCATCGCCCCAGGATGCCGGTGGCGTTACAACCAGCGTTGAAAGCGCGATTCAATCCGGCAATGACAAACAAGAGACGAAATGATTCGCGCTTTCAGCGCTTGCGCCTCGGGCATCACATGAACACCTGGGGCGCTGCCGCAGGCTGACGAAATGACTGCCGCGCCTTCGGCGCTAATCACATGTAGCCACGCGGCTATAGTTGTCGGTTGCGTGTCACGTCGTGCGCCCGCAATATCTCGGAGCCAATGGAAAAGGAATTTTTCATCACGACGGCGATCGATTACACAAACTCGCCGCCGCATGTCGGTCACGCTTACGAAAAAGTGCTGGCCGATGTGATCGCGCGCTATCACCGGCTCAAAGGCGAAAACGTTTTTTTCCTTACCGGCGTTGATCAACACGGCCAAAAGGTGCAGCAATCCGCTGCGAAAGCAGGCATTTCTCCGGCGGAGTTTGTCAAAGACGTTACACAAAAGTTTGTCGATCTCTGGAAAAAGCTCGACGTGAAGTACGACGAGTGGGCGGAGACAACCAGCGACCGGCACAAGAAAGTCGTTCAGGGAATTTTACAGCGCCTATTCGATGCGGGCCAAATCTACAAAGACAAACAAGCCGGTTATTATTCGGTTCGTCAGGAACAATTCTTGACCGACAAGGAGCGCGGTGCCGACGGCGAATTCGGCCCGGAGTGGGGGGAGATTGAGTTTCGCGAAGAGGAAAATTACTACTTCAAGCTCGGCCAGCACAAAGAGTGGCTGCTTCGGTACATCGAAGATCGCAAGGATGCAGTCATTCCCGATTTTCGGCAGACCGAATTGCGCAATGCTGTGGAAAAACTCAGCGGCGACCTTTGCATCTCGCGTCCAAAATCGCGTCTCGACTGGGGAATCGAGCTTCCGTTCGACAAAGATTTCGTCACTTACGTCTGGTTCGACGCGCTAACGAACTACATCAGTTTCGCAGGCTACGATCCGTCTCAATCGACTCTCAGCTCTCAGCCATCAACTTTCCGTGACAAATGGCCTGCGCTCCAAGTCATCGGTAAAGACATTCTCATTCCGGCGCATGGAATTTACTGGCTAATCATGCTGCACGCTATTGGATTTCCCGACGCTCAAATGCCGCAGTTGCTGGTTCACGGCTGGTGGAACCTCGGCGGCGCGAAGATGAGCAAAAGCGCGGGCAACATCATCGATCCCTTCGTGCTCGCGGATAAATATAGCCCCGAAGCGGTGCGGTACTATTTGATGAGCGACATTGCTATGGGCAAGGATGCTGATTTTTCGGAAGAACGACTCGTTGATCGTTACAACAGCGATCTGGCAAACTCGCTCGGGAATTTACTGAATCGGACGCTTAGCATGGCGAGCAAATATGCGGCAGGTCAGCTTCGGACGACAGCCATTCGGCTCAACGAAGAGTCAAAACAGACTCCTGCCGGCGAATCGATTCACGTGATGACTAGCTCTGACCAGCCTATTTCGCTGCCATCCAACTCGAAAGAGCTCGGCCTCCGGGATTTAATCGAGAAGGCGCCGAAAATTTACGCACATGCGATGGACTGCTTTCTCGTTTCCTTGGGATTAATACTGCCGGAAGAAATCTCAGCACATTGTAACCGGCTCGTTGAAAAAACGGCTCCGTGGAAACTGGCTAAGGATCCAACGCAAATCCACCGTTTGCATGCCATCCTGTATCACTTGGCGGAGTCGCTCCGTCTGAGCGCGATCTTGATCTCACCGGTGCTGCCGAAAGCGGCGCATGGAATTTTTGATCAGCTGAATTGGAAAATGGAGTTGAGCGGAAAAGAAGAACGGTTTTCACTCGCGGACGCGGAGTGGGGCGGACTGCCGGACGGCCATGTTGTCGGCAAGCCGGTGCCGTTGTTCCCACGAATCGAGATCGATGAAGGCGTTTGACTCGCTCGCTCCCGCTCGCTCGGCCGTCCGGCCTTCCCGTCCATGTCGCTCGGCGCCCGTCGGCTCCATTCTGTGAGACGCTGATCTACTGCGCGCATTCTTCGAAGGCGGCGGGTTCGCCGCGCAGATAGGCGAGAACTTCGCCAGCGAAGTGTAGAGAGCCTGTAATCAGAATCGGATTTGGCTTGGCGCGCGCGAGCGTTAATGCCTCATCGATTGATGGAGTAATAGAGTAGGGGAGTCGTGGAGTAATGTTCGCCAGAACCTTTGCCAACATTTCCGGAGCAGTTGCGCGTTCGCTGCGAATCTTGGGCAGGAGAACTGAATCAGCAATTGGCGCGAGCGCTTCGCAGATGCTGCGCAAATTTTTGTCTGAAAGAACCGCGAGAACCAGCGTCGCCTCCTGATCGCCAAAAATTTCGCGCCATGTTTCGGCGAGCACGCGCGCAGCGGCTGGGTTATGCGCGCCATCGATGATTGTGCGCTCATCCCACTTCTGAAAACGAGCGGGCCAATCGATAGTCGCAAGTCCCCGCGCAATCGCCGAATTGTCGACGTCGATTTTCGCCGCGCGTAGTGCAGCGATTGACAGCGCGGCGTTCTGTTTTTGGTGCTGGCCACGCAAGGCGATTGACGAGGCGTCGTAAGATTCACTTACAAATTGCAATGGCGCTTTGCACTCAGCGGCGCGTACGCGAATGACCTTTTCGGCCTCGGGTCGCTGCGGGGTACAAACAACGGGAATTCGCGGCTTGATAATTCCCGCTTTTTCAGTCGCGATCTCAGCAAGCGTGTTTCCCAGCCATTCTTCATGATCAAAGTCGATTTGCGTAATAACTGAGACATCAGATTGGAAAGCGTTTGTCGCATCGAGGCGTCCGCCTATCCCCGTTTCAAGAATCGCCGCGCCGATGTTTGCTTCGGAAAAACATTTCAGCGCGAGCGCAGTCGTCACTTCAAAAAATGTCGGATGCGGATCCCAATCGGCGACCAGATTGCGAATTGTGGTCAAGCCGTCGGCAACCGCCTCCTCGGAAACCATTTCGCCATTAACACGAATCCGCTCGCGAAATGTGACGAGGTGAGGGGATGTGAAGAGGCCCGTGTGATGTCCTTGCGCGCGACAGATCGAATCGATCATGGCGCAAACGGAGCCTTTGCCATTTGTGCCTGCGACATGGATGACTTTGCAAGGAAGGGCGATCTCGAGATCGCCCACGGCGGCTTGAACGCCGCCGCTCCTCGATAGCTCAGCAATCAGCCGATGGATATTCTCCAGCCCGAGTTTGATGCCGAAGCGCTGAAGGCTGTAAAGCGAGGCAAGCGCCTCTCGATAGTTGATTGGGGCGTCTCCCGACGCGCCAACCCTCGCGGGCTTGCCCGGCCATCTCACTCGGCTCCCGCCGGTTCGATTCACGGCGTAACAGCAAAGTAACTGAACAACTGACTAATCTGCTCTCGCATTTTTTTGCGATGAACGATCATATCGATGAGGCCATGTTCCTGCAGAAATTCAGCGGTTTGAAATCTTTCGGGCAACTCTTGGTGAGTGGTTTCTTTTATCACCCGTGGCCCGGCAAAACCGATCATGCTTTTGGGCTCAGCGATAATAACGTCGCCCAGTGAAGCAAAGCTGGCCATGACTCCAGCAGTCGTCGGGTTTGTAAGAACAGAAATGTATGGGAGTTGTTCGTGCGCGTGTTGCGCGAGCGCGCCGCTTGTTTTTGCCATCTGCATCAAGCTCAACATCCCCTCGTACATGCGCGCGCCACCGGAAGCAGCAACAATGACGACCCCGCAGCGTTGGGCCGTGCCATATTCAATCGTCCGCGTAATTTTCTCGCCAACGACCGATCCCATCGTCGCTGCGAGAAAACCGAAATCCATCACCGCGATCGCCACCTTGTAGCCGTCAAGAATTCCGTAACCGCTGATCACAGCGTCGAAGAGTCCCGTGCTCTCCTGGTACTTTTTGAGCCGATCTTTATACGTAGCCATTCCCTGAAAACGCAAGACGTCCACGGATTTCAAATCGGCATCCATCTCTACAAAAGTGTCCGGGTCGAGCAGACTCTGAATCCGCTCCTTAGCGGGTTGCGCAAAGTGATAATCGCACCGAGGACAGACACGTTGATTTTGCGCCAGCTCGATTTCCGGCACTACTTCCGAACAGCCGGGGCACTTCTGAAAAAGGCCCCGCGGAATTTCCCGCTTTTTGCCGGCCTCAGCCTTGATTGCTGGTTTTTTGAAAATTGCCATGGCACTTATGCACGCGCTGCCGTGGTCGCGTGAACCGAGAATGCACCCGCGTGTTTTAAAACCCGCGCGCACTCGTTCAACGTAGAGCCAGTGGTAAGAACATCGTCGACTAACAACACGCGCAAACCTCGCACGTCCGCGTTTTTTCGTAAACGGAATGCGTTATGCAAATTTTCCATGCGCTCGGAGCGATCAAGCGCGGTCTGCGTAGTCGTGTATCGAGTGCGTTCGAGCAACGGTTTGACAGGAATCGAGGTCCGCGCACTTAGCAACTCTGCAAGCAGGCTAGCCTGATTAAATCCGCGTTCTCGTTGCCGGGCGGGATGTAGCGGCACCGGCACGATGACGTCGAATCGACCTCCGCGCAGCCGTTCATCGTCCAGCGCAGCATGAAGCCAACGCGCTACAAGATGGCGCAGGTGAATCTGGCGCCCATATTTAAGTTCGTGAATAATCTGGCGAACGATACCGCGACCGCGGTACGCGGCCACGGCCGCGTCGAAGTAAATCGTGCGATGGGCACAGTTGGCACATGTAAACGCGCTTGTGATGAAGCCCTCAAACGGCTCCGAGCATTTCTGGCAAAATGGCGCAAGGATGCGGACGGCTTTTGCTTCGCATTGATCGCACAGATACTCGCCAGCTCGAACGCTTCTCCCGCAGATTGTGCAGACCGGTGGGTAGAGAAGCGAGACGGCCGCTTCCAACAGTTCAAACTTTTGAAGCGCGATCATGTTTCAGCCAGGTCCGCATGATTATCCAGGTGAATGTGGCTACGCCAAGGGGGATAATTCCAACAAGTAGATTCTTACCTAGCCATGGAAGAGCAAGCGCTTGCCGACGCGCCAGCAAGCTGAAGGTGCCGCTCCCAAAGATCCATCCAGCATGAAGGCCAATCGACAGCCATAACGAACGCGTCAGCACGCGCGCGTCCGCGAGGACGCAACCGATAAGAAACAACGTCGCAAACGCGGACACGAACATCATTGGGTCGCCAAGTCGCCCAAATGAATTGGCGATCGAATTTAAGCCTGAGCTCCATGTTACGACCGTGGATGTCCGTTCTGGCGCCTTCAAAAAATGCACTGCTGCAAATAATGCGGAAACGACAAGGATGGGCATGTACTTTCGACCTGTCCTGAGTAAAACGCCCAAAACGATTCCGCGAAAAAACCATTCTTCAATAAGTGGAACGGTGATTGAAGCAGCAAGCACCTTGCCAAAGCGCGACCAGGCAAAGATGTGCCGAAATGAATAAACATGAAATGCAATGAGCAAAGCACCGCAGCACAGTAGGGGAATCGCCGAGAGAACAGCGCTAGCGCAGAGATCGCGACCCCAACGCGGGTTGGGTACAAGGCCCAAATCAGACATGCGGCGCACGTGGCTGATGCACAGCAAGGGCCAGAGTAAGAACGCAGCAGCGATCAGGATGGCGCGATGAAAGAACGTTTCGAAATCGTACTTTGCCAGAAAGGGAAACACGCCGTGCGCTGCAAGCGACTGAGCTGACCAAAAAAGAAATGGAGCGAGGAGTGCTCCAACGATGACGATCGCGATAAAATAGACCGCCAGTTTAGCTACGTCTTTCAAGCCTGCTAATGTAAGGTCTCAACGCAATGCCGAGTCAACACATATGGACGCACAGGAACAAACATGGGGCGAAACGCGAAGTGCGAGCTACAAAGTTCGGCGGCGCGTGGCGGTTCCAGGTGAAAACTGCAGGCGATCTTGAGTGGATCTATTATGACCGGCCGTTGCTGGAGGACTTGTTGGCCTTAAAAGAAATCCTCGCGCGGAAATATCAGCGACGGCGAGCTTCGGCCGAAGACGTTGCGTCGGTTGAGAAATTAATTGCTGATGAAATGGGAGTTGAGCCGCCACGACGCGACGTCCGGTCGGTGCAACGCGCCGAACCTACCACATGACCACACGCTCATGATTGAGTGGAATACGGAAGAGCTAATCGAGGCGGACAAACGGTTCGTGTGGCATCCGTTTACCGACATGCGCGAATGGTGCGCTGCGGAGCATGAGCCCCTGGTTTTGGTCGAAGGCCGGGGCGCGTTGCTGCGCGATAGTAGAGGCCGGGAATATATCGATGGCAATTCATCGATCTGGACAAATATCCATGGCCATGATCACCCGCACATCAATGCGGCCATCCGCCGCCAACTTGGCCGGGTGGCGCACACCTCATTTCTCGGCTTCACGAACCCTGCGGCCATCGAACTCGCGCAGGCGATCGTGGCGCTTTTCCCGAACGGGCCCTTGAACAAAGTTTTTTTCTCTGATGACGGCTCAACTGGAATTGAGGTCGCTTTGAGAGTTGCCGATCAGTACTGGCGGCTGCGCCGGTCGAGAAGGTACCAGTTTATCGCCTTTCGAAGCGGCTATCATGGCGATACTGCGGGTGCGGCGAGTCTGGGCGCTGTGGCAATGTTCCAAACTAGATCGCCCCGGTGGCAGTTTCCTGCCACCCAAGTGTCAGATGTTAAGGCGCTGGAGTCCCTTGCCCCAGCCGAGATAGCGAAGATTGCTGCCGTTGTGATCGAGCCGCTTATTCAGGGGGCCGCCGGGATGCGCCTTTGGCCATCCGGCACATTGCGAGCTGTTCGCGAATGGTGCACCCGGACTGATACGCCGTTGATCGTTGATGAAGTCATGACCGGCTTTGGCCGGACTGGCCTAATGTTTGCCAGTGAGCATGAGGGTGTAATTCCGGATATGATGGTTTTAGGTAAAGGCTTGAGTGGAGGTTATCTTCCGATTGCTATTACTTTAGTCTCAGAAAAACTGTTTTCGGCCTTCAATGGCTCAATGGCGGAAGGTAAAGCGCTCGCTTACGGCCATAGCTACACTGGAAATGCCCTTGGTTGTGCCGCCGCCAAAGCGAGTCTGGAGGTCTTTGAAAACGAGCGCGTTTTGGAAGCTCTGCAGCCGAAAATCCAGTACCTCAGCTCGGCACTTGTCAGCTTAAAGGAGCTTCCTGGCATAACGGACGTGCGCCAGTGCGGATTCATTGCCGGAATAGAGACTGCGCGAGCCGAATTGGCCGCAGCCGTTTGCATCGAAGTGCGCCGCCACGGCCTCCTCACCAGACCAATTTGGAACGTGGTCGTTCTGATGCCGCCTTTGTGCATCACAATGGCCCAGTTAACCAAAGCCGTGGAAGCTCTCCGCGCGGCGATCACCGACGTCTGGCACTGCAGGAATGCCTCCGAGAAAAAAGATGCCGAAGAAGTTACGGCTTGATCAACTTCTCGTTGGAAAGGGCTTATTCGCGAGCCGCGAGCAAGCGCGACGAGCAATAATGGCCGGCGAAGTCATGATCGGCACCCGGATTGCGGGAAAGACATCAGAGCTTTTCGATGAACAAGCGGCGATCACAGTTAAGCCGACGCGAAAGTACGTTGGTCGAGGCGCACTGAAGCTGGAAGCCGCTCTCGATCATTTTAAGATCGATGTACATAGAAAGACCACGCTGGATATTGGCGCCTCAACGGGCGGGTTTACCGACTGCATGCTACAACGCGGTGCCAACAAAGTTTATGCGGTGGACGTCGGCCACGGCCAATTGGATTGGAAGCTCCGCAACGATCCACGCGTCATTGTTCTCGAAAAAGTCAATGCACGGTCTCTCTCACGTGAGCACATTCCGGAACTGGTCGATCTTTGTGTGATCGATGTTTCATTCATTTCGCTGACTTTGATTCTCCCGAACGCGTTCGACTTGATAACCTCAATGGGAGTGATTCTCGCACTGATCAAACCGCAGTTCGAGCTGCAACGCTCTGAGGTGGGAAAAGGCGGAATTGTTCGCGATCCCGCCTTGCACCGAAAGGCACAAGACAAGATTGTCGCTTTTGTGACGGATCTGGGCCATGTGGTGAGTGGGATAGTCCCATCTGCTATTAAAGGCACCGACGGAAATCAGGAATTTTTTGCATGCATGCGAAAACGATTGGCTTAATAGCACACACGGGGAAGCGAGGCGTTGCTGAGCTAATCAATGCAATTGCTCAGGAGTTCAGCCGCTTTTCAATCTCGATCCTGTTCGAAAAGGAAACGGCTCGCATTGCTGGAAAGAAGTCGGGACACTCGCTGACCGAATTGGGAGCTGCGGCGGATCTTCTGGTCGTAGCGGGCGGCGACGGAACGATCCTGCACGTGGTTGGGCAACTTGGTGAGATCATCAAGCCAATCTTCGGCATTAACGTCGGCTCGCTTGGCTTTCTGACCTGCGCAAGTTCATCGACCTATCGCGAAGCCGTGGAATGCATCGCGAGAGACCGGATTAATTTCAGTCAGCGGGCGCTACTCGAGGCTCGAGTGACCCTCGGGGACAAAAGAACGGGCAAAATGATCGCATTGAACGATGCCGTGTTAAGTCGCGGTGAAGTTTCGCGCCTGGTCCTCTTGTGCACACGAGTCAACGGCGAACCGCTCACCGAGTTCAACGCCGACGGTTTGATTGTCGCGACGCCAACGGGTTCGACGGCTTACTCGTTGTCCGCTGGTGGACCGATTCTCGATCCTGAGTCCGGTGTGTTCGTAATCACGCCGATTTGCCCGCATGTTCTCACGAATCGATCGATCATTGTTGCGGATGGATCGATAATCGACATCGAAGCGAGCGATCCAGATTATCCAGTGTTCCTGACGCTGGATGGACGCAAGCCGATCCATGTCGAGCGAGGATCAACAGTCACGATTCGGAAAGCCAGGAAAACGCTTCCGCTCGCCTCGCTGCCTGAAGCCTCATTCTTCAGCGTGGTCCGGCAAAAGCTTAAGTGGAGCGGCAGTAACGTCTGACCCACGGATTCGCACGCGACGCCGATTCCGCCATTCCGAGCAGCGCAACTCTGCTACGCACATTTGAGTCACAAGAGCTAGATACGAAACGCATAAGGATTTCTTTTTGCGTTGTGTGTTTATCCGAGACCTGATAGTCAGTCTTGGCTATGAATCTGGTCAGCACGCCGGACGGCCGCATCATAAATCTTGATCACCTCACATACGCAGAGCGCACCGGCGAGTACTTGGTTCTGCATTTCGCTAGCGGAACTGACAGCGGCTCCGGGTCGGTTGTCAGGCTTAAGCAAGGCGAGGGCGCAAGGCGCGTTTGGGCGTATCTCGCCGACAAATGCGCGATGAAGATCGCGGCGGCGCGTTGAAGTCGGCGTCTAGTCTCTAGCTTTCAGAGTCAATGCTCCGGGCGAATCGGCACGAGCACCAATCTCCAGGTGTTGGGTCTGATTTATTTTGACCCGCCCAGAAAATTTTTCTTTACAAAACAAATTAAACTTCGCTATGGCTGATGTCGGACAACACTTCAGCAAAATCCCAAGGCAGACTTGAAGTGACTAGGGCGGTGTGCCGGTGCGCATAAAACCAACACACCGCCCGGTCCATTTTAACCGTCAATGCGCTCTTGCCTTTTTCCTAAGCCAATACGCTCACCACAGGGCGCGTCTTCGAAATAAGAAATTGAAGACTATTATTGCCTGGCAGGTGTGAGAGGCCCAGGGCTCGCGAGCCTGCCAGGCAATCTTCACTGTTCATTTTATCTCCATTCTGTACCCCAACATCACAGCCTAGGAACCACTCCAGCGGTGGCGGCTGGCCTTGAAGAAAAGCCTTGGAGTTTAGAAAATGTTGTGGAAATGACTGAGGCCTACTGGCTTAGGAAAAAAACAACATGGCTGGAATAGGCAACCGAGAAGCCAGTCAGCACCGATTCGTAGTTGGGGATGGTTGGAGCGGCGTTGTGTGGGGATTTACACCCCCCATGCTGTCAGAAGGTCCGGTTCTTCACCGGGACGCAGCCCTCCTGCCACCCCCACTTGGGGCGAGCGGCAATCAGAGCCAACACCAATCGGCACCAACACCTACCGATTTTATATGACATATATTGTCTGATGTTATAAGGGCTTTGACTTCATCGGCGGCAGTGTCCCAATTTTGGGGTTCAAAACCGGTCACTACTCATTCCGCCGTATCCCTTGACGCTGTCGCGGTCGGTGGTAGCGTCGGCGAGTTTCAACTTTAGCTATGAGTGGTTCCCGTTTAATCCAGTGCGTAATCTTCGGTCTCTGCGTGATTTTCAGTTGTACCAAACCCGCTGGTGCGGCACCCGAGGAAATGTCTGGCAGCATTCAGCAGATGATGACGCCGGAAGAATTCAGGGCCGCCGGTTTGAACAAACTCTCACCCGACGAACTGCAAAAGCTCGATGCCTGGCTCCAAGGCTATCGAACAGTCACCGAAAAGAAAGCCACTGAGAAAGCTACCGCACGGGCCGAGCGCACCAAGATGGATCTCATTGTAAGCCGGGTGGATGGGACCTTTAACGGGCTCACAGGCAGAACCGTGATTCGGTTGGAAGACGGCACGGTATGGAAACAGGCAAATGCAGATGACCGCTATCGGCCGAAAGTCACGGATCATCCAGCAGCTGCGGTCATTCACGGCGTCTTTGGCTACAAGATGCAAATTGAAGGGACGCAGGGATTCTACGTCGACCCGGTTCGCCATCCGTAGGCGATCAAGCAAGCGGCTGCGTTGCAGAGGTGGCCGGCAACAATCGCCCCAGGCCGAACTCGGCGTGGATCAATTGCGCAGCGCGTTCTGCGTCTTTTTCGTCGATCACAATCGCAATCTTGATCTCCGAAGTGGATACCAGTTGAATGTTGATGCCATTTCGCCCCAGGCATTCAAACATTCGTGCCGCGACTCCCGAATGAGATCGCATTCCAATTCCGACCACGCTGAGCTTGGCTACGCCACTCGTAGTGTTCAAGCGCTTCGCGCCAAGCTGGCCTACTATCGGCATCAAGATCTTGCGGGCGTTTTCAAGTTCATCGTCGTGAATCGTAAATGAAATGTCAGTCGTCCCGGCGATCGAGGCGTTTTGCACAATCATGTCCACGATGATGTGAGCCGCGGCGATATTCGAAAAAATCCGGCCGGCAATTCCCGGTTCATCACGGATTCCAGCGATGCTCAGCTTTGCCTGCTGCCGGTCGAGACTGATCCCGCGAACTACCACATCTTCCATGCTGGGACTTTCTTCCCTGGTGATGGTTCCGCTGCCTTTCTTAAAGCTTGATCGGACCTCGAATTCCACGCCGAATTTTTTCGCGAATTCTACGGCGCGCGACTGCATCACCTTGGAGCCGCCGCTCGCCATTTCGAGCAACTCATCATAGGAAATTTCCTTGAGCTTTTTCGCTTCGAGGACAACCCGTGGATCGCAAGTGAAAACTCCATCGACATCGGTAAAGATCTGGCACGCGTCTGCATTTAGTGCGCCCGCCAGCGCAATCGCACTTAAATCCGAGCCGCCGCGTCCCAGCGTGGTGGTTTCTCCTTCCGGTGTCTGACCCTGAAAACCAGCGACGATCACGATGTAATCGTCCGAGAGCAGTTCGTGAATTTGCTTCGGACTGATATTGGCGATGTGCGCTTTGGTGTGATTGCGGTCAGTCAAAATTCCCGCCTGCGCGCCGGTCAACGAAACGGCTCGTCCGCCGAGTGCGTTCACCGCCATTGCGGTTAAAGCAGTGGCGGCATGCTCGCCAGTCGATAATAGAATGTCGAGCTCGCGCTGCGTCGGGTGCGGCGATACGTCGTGCGCCAACTTGAGCAGATTATCAGTCACGCCCGCCATTGCGGAGATGACCGCGACAACCTGACAGCCGTCGCGCTGTGTTTCGACAAGCCGACGCGCAACTTTAGATATGCGCTCGGGCGTCCCGACGGAAGTGCCGCCATATTTTTGAACCACCAGACGCATGTCAGATAAAGATTAAATCCAACCAAACACTAACAGCGATGGTTTTTCGAGCGTCGGCTATAGCCCAATTGCGCGTCGCACATCGTTCACAGTCGCGGCGACCGGTTTCAATTCTTTCATTCTCTGGGTAATCGCGTCGGGATCTTTCAAGCCATGTCCGGTGACTGTGCAGACGATCCGACTGGCCTCTGGAATTTTTTCGAATGAGTACGCCGCCTCATCTGAATCACAGCATTTGAAAAACCCGGCGATCGCCGCGGCACTTGCGGGTTCGACGAAAATTCCCTCATGTCGCGCCAGCCAACTCTGCGCTGCGAGAATCTCCTGATCGCTCACAACGTCAATTGCTCCACGCGATTCCGCGATTGCCGCGCGGGCTTGTTTCCAGCTGGCTGGATTGCCGATTCGGATTGCAGACGCAATCGTTTCTGGTTTTTCGACGCAGCGGTTGTAAAAAATTGGCGCCGTGCCAGCCGCCTGAAAGCCGATCATTGCGGGTAACCTTGTCGACCTTTGTTGCGCTTGGTATTCCCGATATCCTGCCCAGTATGCGGTAATGTTTCCGGCATTACCCACGGGCAGCAAATGAAAATCGGGCGCGTCTCCCAGAACATCGACGATTTCAAATGCCGCCGTCTTTTGTCCCGCGATCCGGTCGGGGTTAATCGAATTCACGATAACAAACTCGTGGCCGTCGCCCAGCTCCCGCACAATGCGAAGCGCGTCGTCAAAATTGCCATCGATCGCGACGATTTTGGCTCCGTAAGCAAAAGCTTGCACCAATTTTCCGGTTGCGATTTTTCCTGCAGGCAAAATCACGATGGACAAAATTCCCGCGCGCGCTGCGTAAGCAGCCGCTGACGCCGAAGTGTTCCCCGTGGAAGCGCAAATGAGAGCGTTTGCCCCGTACTCCATCGCTTTCGACACCGCCACCGTCATGCCACGGTCCTTGAAGGAGCCCGTTGGGTTTACGCCTTCATTCTTGACGAAAACTTCGCAGCCGCGGCCAGCGCGTTTGCTCAATCGCGGACAATAGACCAGTGGCGTATTCCCCTCGCCTAAGGACACGATCGGCGTCGAGGAAGAAATGGGAAGATATTCGCCGTAATGCTCGATCACTCCCCTGCTCTGCCGCAATTCTGATGTTGTCCATTCCATTTACGTTTTCTATTCGAAGCGAATCCGTGTGATTGTCGATCCGTAAGTGCCGTGTAAGA
>Ga0307278_10001099_pt1 | contig 13446 bp, 12 predicted proteins | sample ER_DNA_117_FD_194482 | JGI IMG/M metagenome (GOLD analysis project Ga0307278, IMG submission 194482) | Bulk soil microbial communities from the East River watershed near Crested Butte, Colorado, United States - ER_DNA_117 | ecosystem: Environmental > Terrestrial > Soil > Floodplain | place... | reverse complement strand
CCCCACTTCCAGCACGTGGTCACCGGGCTCCGCGGCGGCCAGCGCCACGATCCGCCGGGCCAGGTTCGGATCGGCCAGGAAGTGCTGCCCCAGCGCCTTGGACGGGCGCAGCCCGTGACGGGAAGCGATCTCCTTCAGCGCCCGGCGTCCGAGTCCACCCGGGAGGGGACGCGGATCGGGTTCCTGGCCGGAACTTCCGGACCTACCAGGCGAGCCGGACCCGGCAGACGCCCGCTCCGAGCGGCGCGATGCGCTCGAAGGCCTGCCGGGAGAGGTCGATGACGCGTCCCCCGAACGGTCCACGGTCGTTGATTACCACGGTGACCGACCGGCCGTTGGACAGGTTGGTCACGGTGACCGTGGTCCCGAACGGGAGCCACGGGCTGGCCGCGGTCAGCCCGGGATGGTCGTACCAGGACGCCTCACCGATTCGCTGCTGGGTAGTCCCGGCGGCGGGTCGGGGCACGCCGACCACGCGCCGCTCGGCCACGGGTGGGGCGGTGACGCGCTGGGACAGCAGGCGGCGACCCACCTCCGTGCCGTCCTCCAGCCGGACCCGGTACGACCGCGCGACGGTCCCTGGCCGGCCGGGCTGGACGATCTGCGTCTTGCCGGCCGGCAGCTTGCTCGAGTAGGTCGTGTAGACCGGGAAGGGGTCCGCCGCGACCAGGGTGACGGCGTTCAGGTGGACGTCGACGTAGCGGATAACCGGAGCGTGGGGGATGGGGGCCTGGAGTGACGGAGCGACGCGGTCGTTCCAGTCGGGCTCGATTCTCATGGCCGAGAGGAGCTGCCCCACGGTATCCGCGTTCGTGAGCACGGCGTGGCTCTTCCCCTTGACCACGACCGTGACCGCCACGGAACCGGGCAGCGAGAGCCCGCCTGGCGCAACCGCGGAGGCTGCGCTCGCGGGTGGCACGCGCAGGATGCCGAGCATCCGCGCCGCCAGCCCCTCCGCCATCCAGACCCCCACGCCTTCTCGTCCTGCCGAGGTGGCCGCTCGGTGTGCCGCGGGCCTCGTCGCCCCGAGGTCGTGAGCCCCGTGGGACCACGCGACCGGCGAACCCTGAACCGGCGGTCGAGGCTGATGCGCCGGGCTCGCCTCCGCGCCCCGGCCGCTGGCCACGAGCACGTGGAAGGCTCCGGAGAGCCCGAGCACCGACCCCACCAGGGCCAGCCGCCGCCTGGTTCGCCTGATCCGAAGGCGTCGCCCCCGGACGGGTTGAACCCGCACCTTCCCTCCTCACGAAGGAAGGCTCCGGGGGGAAGCGGCGAGGGCCGAACCAGAGCCTCCAAGGCAGGACAGGGGGGAACCCTAGCAAAGTCTCAACTTCACGTGCAAACTTGATCCACCGAACGCGCGTTCGCCGCTCGGCAGGCTCGACGTGGGGTTCGGACATTCGTGACCGCCGGCCCCCAACCGCCGCCGCGGTCTCGATATCGGGTTCGGACCGGCGGTTCCGGCCCGGGCGGATCCGGCCCTCAGCGCAGCCCGGGGAAGGCCATCCGGGCGTTCGCCGCGGTGGCCGCGCGAACCGCGCCGGGATCCTCGCCGCGGACCCTGGCGAGCTCCTCGACGGCCGCCGCCACGTTCCCGGGCTCGTTGTCCCGGCCCCGGAGGGCCTGCGGCGCCAAGAACGGGCTGTCGGTCTCCACGAGCAATCGGTCGATCGGCACCGCCGCCGCGGCACGGCGGAGGTGCTCGTTCTTCGGGTAGGTCACGTTGCAGGCGAACGACAGGAAGTAGTCCCGGGCGGCGCACTCCCGAGCCACCACCTCGTCACCGGAGAAGCAGTGCAGGACCACGCGCTCCGCCCGCTCCTCGGCCAGGATCCGAAGGGTCGCCTCCCACGCCTCGCGGACGTGGACCACGAGCGGCTTGCCGGCCTCGCGGGCCCACCCGGCGTGGACCCGCAGGGCCCGCTCCTGGTCGGCCCGGGGCGAGAGCATGCGGTAGAAGTCGAGACCCGTCTCCCCCACCGCAACCACCATGGGGTTGGCCAGGAGCTCCTCCAGGGCCGATCCGGCCTTCGGGTCCAGGGCCGAGGACGTGTGCGGGTGCATCCCCGCGGTGGCGAACACGCCACGGAAGGACTCCGCCAGCTCCACGCAGCGGCGGCTCGACTCGGGATCGATGCCCACGCAGACAATGGCACCCACCCCGGCCCGGCGGGCCGCCTCAACCAGCTCTCCAGGCTCACCCTGCATGAGGAACAGGTGGCAGTGGGTGTCCACCGCGTCGGGGTGGACCGGCCCTTGAGGGTTTTTCCCGACCATTCGAGTTCAGGACGAGAGCCGGGGGAACAGGGACTCCCCCTTGGTGGTGCGGGTGCCCGGCGCGAGCCCGCCCCATTCGGCCGACCCCGGGAGACGCTGGGCCTCGAGGGGCTCCGGGATGCCGAGCTGCAGCCACAGCTTCGGGGCGGCCTCCGGCATGATCGGGAAGACGAGCACGGCGACGACCCGCAGTGTCTCGGCCGCCGCGTACAGCACCGCGGCCAGCTCGTCCCGCTTGGCCGGGTCGCCGGCCAGGCTCCACGGGGCTCGCTCCACCAGGAACCGGTTGGCTTCGGCCACCACGTCCCACACCGCGGCCAGGGCCTGGGACGGGGCCAAGTCCTCCATGGCCGTGTCGTAGCGCGCCACGACGTCCTTCACCACGTCCGGCAGCCGGCCCGCGACGGAGGGCTCGTTCGCGTCGGGGACCTCGCCGTCGAAGTAGGAGCCCAGCATGGCCAGGACCCGGCTCGCCAGGTTCCCCAGGCCGTTGGCGAGGTCCGCGTTGTGCCGTTCCACCATCGACTCCCAGGTGAAGCTGCCGTCCTGGCCGAACTGGATCTCCCGCATGAAGTAGTACCGGTAGGAGTCCATCCCGAAGTGGTCCAGGAGCTCGAACGGATGCACGCCGGTCCCGCGGCTCTTCGACATCTTCTCTCCGCCCACGGTCAGGAACCCGTGGGCGAACACCGTCCTGGGGACCTCCATCCCGGCCGCCATGAGCAGCGCTGGCCATATGACCGCGTGGAACCGCACGATGTCCTTTCCGATGATGTGGACGTTCGCGGGCCACACCGCGGTGAAGAACGGATCGTCGGTCCCGAAGCCTGGCGCCGTGATGTAGTTGAGGAGCGCGTCCACCCACACGTAGATCACGTGCCCGGGATCCCACGGAACCGGGATCCCCCAGTCCGAGCCCGACCGGGAGATGGACAGGTCGCGCAGGCCCCCCTCCACGAAGGAGACCACCTCGTTCCGGCGGAACTCCGGGAGGACGAACTCGGGGTGGTCCCGGTACAGCCGGAGCAGGGACTCCCCGTACTTCGACAGCGGGAAGAAGTAGTTGTCCTCCTTCAGGTACTCGACGGGTCGCAGGTGAATCGGGCAGTTCCCGTCGATGAGTTCCTTCTCCTGCTTGAACTCCTCGCACGAGACGCAGTACGGACCCTCGTATACCCCCAGGTACACCTGGCCACGGTCGTACAGGGTCTGTACGAACCGCTGGACCCGCTCGGCGTGGCGCTGCTCGGAGGTCCGGATGAAGTCGTCGTTGGAGATGGCTAGGCGCTCCCACACCTCCCGCCACTTCGGCACCATCCGGTCCACCCACTCCTGCGGGGTGATGCCGAGCTCGGCCGACGAACGGGCCACGTTGAGGCTGTGCTCATCGGTCCCGGTGAGGAAGAAGACGTCCTCCCCCCGAAGCCGGTGATACCGGGCCAGGAGGTCGCACGCGATGATCTCGTATGCCGTCCCCACGTGCGGTTCGGCGTTCACGTAGGGGATGGAGGAGGTGACGTAGAAGATGCGATCGCCCATGTGCCGGCCATTGTACGGAGCGGAGGAAGCGAGGCCGGCCCGGGCGAACAGGGCACGGCGCCGCTAGGCTAGAACCGTTCGCCCGCAACGCGATTCGCTCACCGTCTCGGAGGTCCGTCCACGATGAAGAAACTCGCGCTCGCCTGCGCCGCGGTCCTTGCGGTCGTGGCGCTCCTGGCGGCGTGCGGAGGTGGCGGGAGCGCGACCACGGTCGCCTCCTGCTCACCGTCCGGCACGCACCTCGCGATCTCGGCCCAGAGCTTCCGGTTCGAAACGAACTGCCTGGCCGCCCCTGCCCACCAGCCGTTCACCATCACGCTCCACAACAACGACCCGGGCCAGGAGCACAACGTCTCCATCTACACCGACGCCAGCGCCACCAGGCCCCTGTTCCAGGGGAAGCTCTCCCAGGGCCCCGCCGCCATCACCTACGACGTGCATCCGCTCGCCCCCGGCCGGTACTACTTCCGGTGCGACGTGCACCCCCAGATGAACGGCACGTTCATCGTGAAGTAGCGTCCCGGTCCCGCTCCACCAGGGCCCGGTACACGGCGTTGGCCGACGCGCCGTGGCGCCGGGCCACGGCGCGCGCTGCCTCGCGAGCCCGCATCCCGCCGGCCACCAGGCCCTCGGTCTCCGCGGCCAGCTCCTCCGGAGCCGGCCCCGCCGCCTGGTCCCGGGCCGGGGCCCCCTCCACCACCACCACCACCTCGCCCCGGACCTCCCGGTCCTCCAGTCGCGCCAGCACCTCGGACACCCGGCCCCGGATGACCTCCTCGTGGAGCTTCGTCAGCTCCCTGGCCACGGCCACCCGGCGATCGCCCAGCGCGGCGGCCGCCTCCTCGAGCATCGCCGCAAGGCGGCGGGGCGACTCGAAGAACACCACCGTGCGGGGCTCGGGGGCCAGGGCGTCCAGGCGAGCCCTCCGCTCACCCGCCCGCCGGGGAAGGAAGCCCTCGAAGACGAACCGGTCGGTGGGCAGGCCCGAAACCACCAGCGCGGAGACCACCGCCGACGGCCCCGGCACCACGCGCACGTCGATGCCCGCCTCGGCGCAGACCCGGACCAGCCGGAACCCCGGGTCCGACAGTCCGGGCATGCCGGCGTCCGAGACCACCGCCACGTCCCGCCCGGCCCGAAGCTCCTCCAGCAGGCGCTCCGTCCGTTCCCGCTCGTTCCCCTCGTGGAACGACACCAGGCGGGCCCGCAGGCCCAGCGCGGCCAGCAGCCCCCGGGTACGCCGGGTGTCCTCCGCCGCCACCACATCCACCGCGTCCAGTGTGACGCGGGCCCGCTCGCTGATGTCGCCAAGGTTCCCGATGGGCGTCCCCACCAGGTACAGGGTCCCGGCGCCCATGGGTCCACGCGGATCGCTCACGTGTCAGATGGTGGCACGCCGAAGGGAGATGCGAATGCGCGTCCCCGTCCAATCCGGCCTCCTCGCGTACCATCGTGGCCGATGGACTCCGCTTCCTCCGCACCCTCCCGGCGGGTGGGTCCCCATCCCGACACGGACACCGGGCTCCCCGCGGAGGGACCGCCCCGATGGTGGGACACCCTGGCCCGCTTCGCCGGCCGGCCCGTCGTGCTCCTCGCCGTGATCGCGCTCGTGGCCGGGGTGCCGCGGTTCTGGGCCCTGGGGGACCCGGGCTCGGACCACGGCAAGCGCGTATACGTCTTCGACGAGACCTACTATGCGAAGGACGCCTGCCTGTACGCGGGAAACGGGCCGAAGCAGTGCGACCTCACCGCCACCACCAACGAGCAGTCCTGGGTCCACCCCCCGCTCGGCAAGTGGATGATCGCCGCGGGCATCAAGCTGTTCGGCTACAACCCGATCGGCTATCGCGTCTCGGCGGCATTGTTCGGTACGGCCGCCGTGGTGATCACCGCGGGCCTCGCGCTGCTGCTGTTCAACAGCGTGCTGTGGGCCTACGTGGCGGGGATCCTCCTGGCCACGGAGAGCCTGAACTTCGTCCAGTCGCGCGTCGCGCTCCTCGACATCTTCCTGGCCTTCTGGGTCGTCCTGGGGTTCCTGTTCGTCGTGCTGGACCGCCGGTACATCGAGCGCCGGATCCGGGCGTCCGAGCCGGATGGCCAACCCCCCGGTGCACCGGCCCTGTCGCCGGGGCCCGGCGCGATGGCCACCTCCGAGCCGGGCAGCCCCGACAGCGGCACGCTGATCACCGCGGAGCGCCAGCCGTCCGTGCAACTCCTGAGGCGTCGCGTGCCGTCGCCGCTGTGGCGCCCATGGCGGTTCGCCGCCGGGCTCGCGTTCGGCGCGGGGTTCGCCACGAAGTGGAACGGCCTCCCGCCGCTGCTCGGCGCCATCGGGCTGGTGCTCGCGTCGGAATGGCTGCGGCGGCGCCGCGCCGCCGTGAGCCGTCCCCTGTGGGCCACCTTCCGCCGGGAGGGCCTCACCATCTTCGTCGGCCTGGTCCTGCTGCCGGTCCTCGTGTACGTCGGCTCCTACAGCGGACGGATCGTCCCCAGCCCGTTCCCGAAGGAGCGCTACGTTCCCGGGGCCGGATGGCACTTCTCGCTCCCCCAGCTGTGGGAGCTCCAGGGCGAGATGGCGCACTTCCACGAGACGCTGTACGCGATCGATCCCACAACCCACGAGAAGGCCCACCCCTACGAGTCCCGGCCGTGGAGCTGGCTGTACCTGGGCCGGCCGGTGGCCTACTACTACGTGGGCCCGGGCTCGGAGATCCTGGGGATCGGGAACCCGGCCATCTTCTGGTTCAACCTGCTGGCCATCCCGTGGGTGGCGTGGGCGCTGTGGCGACGCCGGGACTGGGTGGCCGGGTTCATCGTCGCGGCCATCGCCGTGCAGTACGCGCCGTGGTTCATCCCACCGGCCCTGAACAAGGTGCAGTTCCTGTTCTACTCCACGCCCATCTCGCCCTTCTTCGTTCTGGCGGCGACCTACGTCGTCCGCGACCTGGCGACCATGCGGGTGGCGGGGTCGCGAGCCAGGCCGTTCCTGCCGGTGGCGGTGGGCTTCGTGGCCGTGGCCGTGGCGCTGTTCGTGTTCTTCTGGCCCGTCCTCACCGCCTATCCCCTGTCCCACGGCGCCTGGAGCGCCCGGATGTGGTTCCGCTCGTGGATCTGAGGCCGTGGACCTGACACCCGAGGACCTGACGCCCGATCGGTTCGAGGAGCTGGTGGCCGACGCCTTGGACGGCCTCCCCGACTGGGTGCACCAGCGACTCGAGAACGTGGACGTCGTGGTGGCCGAGCGGCCCCCGCCGGGCCAGCCCACGCTCCTCGGACTGTACGAGGGAATCCCGCTGACCAGGCGCGGCAGCAACTACTTCGGGGTGCTCCCCGACCGCATCACGCTGTTCCGTTCGTCCATCTCGCGGGGCGTACGCACCGAGGCCCAGCTTCGGGCCCGGATCCGCCATACCGTGGTGCACGAGATCGCGCACTTCTTCGGGATCTCGGACGAGCGGTTGATCGAGCTGGATCGGTACTAGTCCGTCGTGGACTAGCCGCCGCGGGTCATCCCGCCACCACGCCGGGAAGATGGGACTTGAACAGGATGTAGAGGACCGCCGCCCCCACGTCGATCAGGGTGTGGGCGATCATCAGGGGCCAGGTCCGCCGCCATCGCAGGAAGATCCAGCCGAAGAACAGCCCCATGGCCACGTTCCCGGCGAACCCACCCCACCCCTGGTACAGGTGATACGAGCCGCGCAGCAGGGCGCTGGCCCCGATCGCGTACGCGGCGCCCCATCCGATCTGGCGGAGCCGGGTGACCAGGTAGCCGACCACCACCGTCTCCTCCAGCAGCGCGTTCTGGGCCGCGCCCAGGACGAACACCGGGACCGTCCACCAGTGCCCGGTGGGCGGGACGGGCACCACGATCCGGTTCACCCCCAGCTGGACCGCTCCGAGGTACACGCCGATGCCGGCGGCGCCCACCAGGGCGGCCAGCACCGCGCCCCACGCCAGATCCGCCGCGGGCCGGTCCAGGGCCATCCCGATGGTGGAGGCCAGCTCCCCGTTCCGCCGCACCAGGTAGAACACCAGCCACACCGGCGGAAGGGCGAACACGACGTCCAGCAGTTGCCGGGCCAGCTGCGGGCTCTGGGAGAACACCACCACCGCCACCGAGCGGTTCACCGGGGCCGACAGGAGGTCGAGGATGGCGTAGGCCGCCGAGGCCAGCAGCGACAGGGACAGGACGATGAGGACCTCCTCGCGGAGCGTTCGCGGGGAGGCCGGCTGCGCGAGCGAGTCCGGCTCCTGGCCCGGCCGGGCCGCGGTCCTCACGGGTTCACTGTACGGCGCGGCCTGGCCCTTGGGGCAGGCCGGTTTCGATCAGGGCCGGAGGCGGCCCGTCCCCATCGCGTCCAGCCCCGACCGGAACGCCTCCACGGCCTCCTCCAGCCGGCCGTCGGAGAGGTCCAGCTCGCCCAGCTCCCGCCAGCACGACGCCAGCTGCTGCCTCGCGCCATGCTTTTCGAACAGGTCGGCGGCGAGCTGAAAGGCCTGCCTGGCCTCATCGCTTCGCCCCAGGCCCGACAGGGCCCGTCCCTTCAGGAACAGGGACTTGGCCGCGTCCAGGTCGTCGTCGCCCGCCCCCGCCACGGCGCGCTCGGCGTAGCCCACGGCGTCTTCGAAGCGCCCCTCCAGCAGGGCCAGCCGGGCCCGTTCCGAATGGACGAACGCGAGGTGCCTGGTGGCCGAGGCATTCTCCAGCCAGGACTCCGCGGCATCCAGATGCTCCCGAGCGTCGTCCAGCCGGGGGGGATCGGCTTCCAGGCACAGGAACGCGTAATTGGTGTGGAGCCGGGCCACGTTCCGGAGGTCCTCCAGCTCCTCCATCAACAGGCGGGCCCGGGAGGCGAAGTCGAGCGCCTCCGGCCACCGCTTGGCCTCCGCCATCACCCGGCTGGCATCCCACAGGACGTTGGCCCGGATCTCGGCGGGGGCGCCGAGGTCCGCGGCGGCCAGGGCGCGCTGGGCCGCGCGCTCGGCCCTGTGCACGTCGCCCCGCTCGAAGTAGATCGAGACCAGCACGGCGTGGAGCTCCGCCACCACGCCCGGGTCGAGGGGCAGCCGGCCCCCGCGGGCCAGGAACGACTCGACCACCTCGGCCGCGTAGGTGAGGTCGCCGGCGTTCCGGTAAGCCCGGCCCACCCCGGACACCGCCAGCCCGGCGTCCCGCTCGGACAGGGTGCCGCACTCCAGGGCGTCCTCGTAGGCGTCGATGGCCTCCCGGACCCGTGATTGGGCCATGAGGGCCTCGCCCAGGGCCACGTTCGACAGGGCCCAGATCCCCCCCACCCCGTACTGCTCCGACTCCGACCGCACCGATCGGGCCGCGTCCTCGGCCTCCCGCGCATCCCCCTGTCGAAGGCTCCGACGCGAGCTCTCCAGGCGGTACCGGAGGACGTCCTCGAGTCCCTGGGGGACGCCGGTGGCCAGGAACCCGGGAGCCACCCCCAGGCCCTCGGCGAAGAACGCAAGCGCCTCCGGGGAGGGCCGGCGCTTTCCCGACTCGATCTGGCTGACGAAGCTCACCGTGTACCGGGGCTGGGCCAGGGCGGTCTTGGTCAGGCCAGCCTGGACCCGCAGCGAGCGAAACCGCGCGGCTAGATCCATCGGGCGCACACTTTACCGTGGTCGGGGTGTACTTAACAGCATTTCTTGACTCCGAGTTAAGGGTATGAGTACCATCCGGGCCGACCTGGAGGCAAGAGGAGGGAGGAAGGATGAAGCGTCTGTGGGGGATCGGACTGGCCCTGCTCACGGTTCTCGCGGTGCTCATGGCCGGGGGCGCGAACTTCGAATGGCACTGAGACCTCCTGTCGGGGAGCCCCGCTCGGGGGGTAGGGCTCCCGCGACCAGGGGAGCCGGCCGGGAAGCGGTCCCTCCCGGGACGGGTGAGTGGCCGCTTCCCTCCGGTCTTTCGAGGGTGCTCTTGAATTCACTCCGCGTGATCATCGCCTCACCCGACGACGGACTCCGCACTCACGTCGCCGCCATCGTTGCCCGCACCGGCCACGAGGTGGTCCTGGAGTGCGGGACCCCCTTCGACGCCCTGGAAGCGTCGCTGGAGGGACGGGCCGACCTGGCCATTCTGGACGAGCGCCTCCGTTCCGTGCGGGGCTCGGAATTGGCGGCCTTGCTGCGGGACCTCCGCTCCAGGGTGACCACCGTCGTGCTGCATCGGGGGGAGCTGGCCGGTGACGAGGGACTGCTGGCCCTGAACCCCGTCCGGGAAGGGTTCGCCGAAGCCCTCGCCAACGTCCTGACGAACGTGGGAGGCAGCGGGGACCACGGGGGGCGGCGCGCCGGGCCCCGGACCCGCCCCGACTAGGAGACTGCTGAACAATTCGCTTTGAATGCTCGCGGTGGGGCGGTGGTCGTCCCACACTGCGGGCATGCAAGGACACAGCGAACCGAATCGTGAGTTGCTGGATGCGGCGGCCCTGTGCCGGCAGCTCGTTCCGGAAGGCACCGTCGAGGCGTTCCTGGCCGACCATCGCCAGGAGCTGTTCCCCGACGAGCTGTTCGAAGACCTGTTCCCCTCGGGTCGGGGACGGCCGTCGGTCCCGGCCGACGTCATCGCCTCGGTCATGGTGCTGCAGGCCCTGGAGGGCCTGTCGGACCGCGACGCCGCCCGGGCCCTCACCGACCGCATCAGTTGGAAGGTGGCCTGCGGCCTGGCGCTCGATGACCCCGGGTTCCATCCCACGGTCCTCACCTACTGGCGGGGACGCCTGCGGGCCTCGGAGCGTCCCGAGCGCATCTTCGACGCGGTCAGGTCCGTGGTCGATGCGACCGGAGTCCTCAAGGGGAGGACCCGCCGGGCCCTCGACTCCACCCTGCTCGACGACGCCGTGGCCACCCAGGACACCGTGTCCCAGATCATCTCGGCCATCCGGCGGGTCCGCCGCGAGGTCCCGGAGGCCACCGGGGTCCCCCTCGGAGCCCACGACTACGACGGTGGTCCCAAGCCGGTCATCGCCTGGGACGACCCCGTGGCCAAGCACACGCTGGTGAGCTCCCTCGTCGCCGACGCCAACGCCCTCCTCGAGGCCCTCCAGAGCGATGCGCTCACCCCCGAGCAGCGAGATGCCGTGGGCCTGCTGGCCCTGGTGGCCGGCCAGGACGTCGAGCCCGGCGAGGACCCCGGGACGTGGCGGATCGCCCAGAAGGTGGCTCCCGACCGGGTGATCTCCACGGTCGACCCCGAGGCCCGCCACATGCACAAGTCGAAGTCCTCCTACCGCGACGGCTACAAGGCCCACGTGGCCGTCGAGCCCGACACCGGGATCATCACCCGGGCCGCCCTCACCCCGGCCACCGCCGCCGACGGCCCCACCGGGGTGACCCTGCTCGAAGGCGAGGCGTCGGGCCTGGAGGTCCTGGCCGACTCGGCCTATGGCTCCGGGGAGACCCGGGCCGCGCTCGAGCGGGCCCGCCACCGCGCCACCATCAAGCCCATCCCCCTGCGCTCGGCCGTCCCGGGCGGCTTGACGATCGACGACTTCGCCATCGACACCACGGCAGGGACCGTTACCTGCCCCCAGGGCCACACCGTCCCCATCGCGAGGAAGGGCGGGGCCTCCTTCGGGCCCCGGTGCCGGGACTGTCCCCTCCGAGATCGCTGCACCCGCTCACCGCGTGGCCGCAAGATCACCGTCCACCCTCACTACGACCTGCTCGTCGCAGCCAGGCGCCACAGCGAGGCCGAGGAGTTCAAGGTCCCGTACCGCAGGCACCGACCGATGGTGGAGCGATCGATCGCGTGGCTCGTCGCCGACGGCCACCGCAGGGTCCGCTACCGCGGGGTGGCCCGCAACCAGTTCGCCCTGTCGATGCGGGTGGCCGCCATCAACCTCCGGAGGCTCATCAACCTCGGGCTGGGCCACCGAGGAGGATGGGTCCTCGCGACCTGACCGGCACCGCTCGGCCCGTGCCGATGACGGCGCTGCGCATCGCCGTTCGCTCGATCGGTCGGCCAGTTCAACCTGGGAGGTCGATCCCGTTTGACCTCTCCGCAAGTCAGTTGTTCAGCAGTCTCCTAGCCCGCCACGGCCAGGTCCACCGCCCGCCACATGTACCAGGCAGCCACCGTCCGGTAGGGACGGAACCGCTCCCCCTCCGCCCGGAGCTCGCGTGGCGAGGGCAGCTCGGGGAGGCCGTACGCCAGCTGGTACCCCTTGCGGACACCGTAATCGTCCACCGGCCACACGTCCGGGCGCCGCAGCTGGAAGATCAGGAACATCTCCGCGGTCCACCGGCCGATGCCCCGGACCAGGCTCAGCCGCTCCACGATCTGGTCGTCCTTCAACCGGTTGACGCCGTCCAGCGGCACCGTCCCGTCGGCCACCTTGGCCGCGAGGTCCCGCATGGAGGCCATCTTGTTCCGGGACAGCCCCGCGGCCCGGAGGTCCTGGTCCGAGACGGCCAGGACGGCCTGCGGGGTGATCTGGCCGTCGAACAGCGCTGCCACCCGTCTCCAGATGGCCGCCGCCGCGGGGCCGGCCAGCTGCTGGTACACGATGGTCTCTGCCAGGTCCACGAAGTGGTCGGGGTCGCGAGGAGGACGGATCCGGATGGGGCCGCCCCGCTCGACGAGGCCGGCGATGACCGGGTCTCGACCGGCCAGCTCGGCGGCGGCGCGGGTCAGGCTGACGCGTGGCACTGAGCACACCTTATCGAGCCGTTCGGGCGGGAGGGGCGGCCGAGCGTGCCAGGGCCAGCGGCGCCGCGGTAGCGTTCGGCCGTGGACACGCCGCTGGTGTTCGGCGACGGGTGGATCTCCGCCCGGCTGCCCGACGGCGCACACGTCGTGGAGCCCGGCCTCTCGCTTCCCCTCTCCCCGGCCCCGGACCTGGAGGCGACGAGCCGCGAGGCGCTCCAGCGGCCGCTGGACACCCCGCCCCTGGCCGATCTGGCCCGGGGCGCGGGCCGGGTGACCGTCGCCTTCGACGACCCCACCGTGCCCTGCTACGCGCCGCTCTGGTCGACGGCCATCCCCCTCGTGCTGGCCGATCTGGATCGAGCCGGGGTGAGGCGGGACCGGGTCACCCTGCTCTGCGCGAACGCGCTCCACCGCCAGTTCACCCCCGACGAGCTGGCCCGCATCCTGGGGCCGGACCTGGTCCGTGAGTTCGGCGCAGGCGGCCTGCGGTGCCACGACGCCGAGGCCCCGGACGAGCTGGAGGACCTGGGGACCACCGAGGCCGGTGAGCCCGTGGAGGTCAGCCGGTTCGTGACGGAGGCCGACCTCACCGTGTACGTGAACGCCTCCACCACCCGGGGGTTCTCCGGCGGGTGGAAGTCGATCTGCGTCGGTCTGTCCACCTATCGCTCCATCCGCACCCATCACACGCCGGACACCATGAGCATGTCCACCAGCGAGAACCGGATGCACGAGTCCCTCGAGCGCACGGGCCGCGTCGTCGCGGACCGTCTCGGCGAGGGCCGGATCTTCAAGATCGAAACGCTGCTGTCGAACCCGCTCCAGGTGCACCGGGTGCTGGGCGGTTCGGTCGAGGCGACGCGCCGCGAGGTCCAGGAGACCACCCGGGCCCACCAGCCGCCCCGGCGCGACCTCCTGTCGGAGCGGGTCGACGTCGTGCTGTACGGCGTCCCCGACTGGAG
>Ga0307278_10001098_pt1 | contig 13451 bp, 12 predicted proteins | sample ER_DNA_117_FD_194482 | JGI IMG/M metagenome (GOLD analysis project Ga0307278, IMG submission 194482) | Bulk soil microbial communities from the East River watershed near Crested Butte, Colorado, United States - ER_DNA_117 | ecosystem: Environmental > Terrestrial > Soil > Floodplain | place... | reverse complement strand
AAAACAACGAAGAAGTAAAATTCGAAGCCGACAAGGTTCTCATTTCAGTCGGACGTCGCCCGTTCTCGGACAGTTTGGGCGCAGAAAAAGTCGGTGTTGAGTTCGATGAAAAGAAGCGCATCAAAGTGGCCAAAAATTTTCGCACAAACGTCGAAGGCATTTCTGCGATTGGCGATGTGATCGCCGGACCGATGCTGGCGCACAAAGCCGAAGATGAAGGGATGGCATGCATAGAAATCATTTCGGGCAAGGCGGGCCACGTAAACTACGAAGCCATTGCCGGAATCATTTACACAAATCCTGAGTTCGCCGGCGTCGGTCTCACCGAAGACCAGGCAAAAGAGCAGGGGATCGACGTGCGCATCGGCAAATTCCCATTCCGCGCCAACAGCCGCGCGCTTTGCAGTGATGACGTGGAAGGAATGGTCAAGTTTGTCGCCGACGCAAAAACCGATCGCGTCCTTGGTGCACACATTTTGCACCACGCGGCGTCGGAGTTAATAGCCGAGGCCGTTTCAGTAATTGAATTCGGTGGCAGCTCCGAAGATATTGGCCGCACCACCCACTCGCATCCCACGCTAAGCGAGGCAGTCAGGGAAGCCGCGCTTAATGTCGAGAAACGCGCGCTCCACATCATGAATCGGTGATCCAGCGGATCACCAATGCCGGTGCCCAGAAATGCGATTCGAGATTATTTTGAATTTCCCGCCTCGCGTCGCCGAATCACGAACAGCGTCACTAAGGCCGAGGCTGCGCAGATAATCGCGCCGAACGCGAGCGCGAAAGATGTGCCGAGCCAATGCGCGACGGCGCCGGCTTCGAGACTGCCAAGTGGAATCATGGCGCCAAACACAAGCGACCATACGCCCATCACGCGGCCACGCATTTCGTCCGGCACGATCGTTTGCAGCACGGTGTTGGATGTTGAGAAAAACAGGAGCATTCCAAATCCGGCCACAAACAGAAATGCGAGTGCGATATAAAAATTTCGGCTCAGCGAAATTGCAAGTAGTGCTGCGGAAAACAACCAGACGCCACCGAGCGCCAGTCTTCGCGGCGTAAAGAGGTGTCCGTACGTTGCCACGACCAGCGCTCCCATGAAAGCGCCGGTCCCGCCGGCCGACATCAAAATGCCGTAACCGTTTGCGCCGCGTCCGAGCACGTCGCGTGCAAACGCAGGCATGAGCACCGCATACGACCAGCCGAAAACGCCGACCGCTAAAAATAGCAGCAAAATCGTGCGCACACGCGGATGTTTTATCGAATACAAGATTCCCTCCCACGCGTGCTCGCCTGCTGAAACGATCTCGATTTTCCGCTCGAAAATCGGTAAGCGCATCATCAACAAACCGGCAATTACTGCGACAAACGTTAAGCCGTTCAGAAAAAAACACATCGCGACGCCAACCACACCGATGAGCAAACCAGCGAGGGACGGGCCGACGATACGTGCGCCGTTCACGATTGAGCTGTTGAGTGAGATCGCGTTTAGCAAATCCTCACGGCTTGTCATTTCAACTGTGAAGGCCTGACGCGCGGGCATGTCGAAGCCCATCGCCAGGCCATTTAACGCAGCGACAACGGTAATGAACAACGGCGTGGCGAAACCCGCCCACACGCCGGCAGCCAGAAAGAAGGCGCAAATCATTTGTGCGGTCTGCGTCGCGACGAGGATGGAGCGCTTCGGGTAACGGTCAGCGAGCGAGCCGCCCCAGATTGACGATAACATCATCGGCGCAGATCCCATCGCAGCGACGACCCCCAGCAGCAGCTTTGAATTCGTAATTTGATACACGAACCAGCTCATCGCGGTTTGCTGCATCCACGTGCCAATGAGCGAGACGAGCTGACCCCAGAAGAACAACCGATAATTGCGATGACGCAGGGCGCGAAATGTGTGCCGCCACGTGATACCGCCGACCGGGATCCGCTGTGCTCGCCCGCTGAGATCTTCCGGGACCCGCGCAGTTTCAGTACTCGCCGTCGGCATCACGCATCATGACTGGCAAGATGGACAATTGCAAAATCGACATTGTCCATGTGCTAGATTTGAACGAATGGAAAGCACAGAGGCAATTCTGCTTCGCAAACGAAAATTCAGCGATACGAGTCTGATCGTCTCGTGGTGCACAGAATCATTTGGCTGTATTCAAACCGTCGCCAAAGGCGCGCGGCGCCCCAAAACTCCGTTCGCTGGAAAGCTGGATTTATTTTTCGAGACGGAAATTTCCGTCGTTCGGAGCAGACGCTCTAATCTCCACACACTTACGGAAGTTGTGCTCAAGAATCCGTTCGCTGGAATTCGTAGCACCTATCTCCGCACACAGACTGCGGCATATTTTGTTGAGCTGATTGAAATTTGCACCGAGCGAGATCATCGCGAACCGGAATTATTCGGGCTATTGCGTCGCGCGTTCAGCTATCTAAATGAAAATGACCCGACACCGCGCGCGATCGCGCATTTCGAGACTGAGTTAGCGCGCATCGCCGGTGTGCATGATGTGACGAAATTGAAAGCCGACCCCGCCTTTGCGCTGGGAAATTTATTCGGGCGACTACCGCTATCTCGCACGCCGCTCTTGAAAACGGTCGCGGCCGAGGCGAAAAACAGGTCGAAATGAAATCACGCATTCTTCTCACTACGATGGTAATCGTCGGCTTGAGTCCCGTCATATCCGCGAAGGAGACCTACAAGTTCGATCCGTCCAGCTCGACGATGGGTTTCGCGGTCCATCAGTTCCTCGGCACTACGCAAGGAAAATTCACACGATTCAGCGGCAAGATCGATGTCGACCGCGAGCATCCGGAGAATTCCTCAGTGACGGCGCAGATCGACGTGCGGAGCATCGACACGCGCATCAAAAAGCGGGACGATCATTTGCGGAGCCCGGAATTCTTCAACGTGGAAAAATTTCCCCAGATCACGTTCAAGAGCCGGAGCGTGAACCGGACCGGGCCGCAAAGCGGCGACATTATCGGCGACCTCACCATCCACGGCGTGACCCGACCGGTCACGCTTCACGTGAAATTGCTAACGCCGATGAATGAAACAAGCCGGACGCGGTGGAACGTAACCACGGATCCAATTATGCGGCGCGACTTCAATTTGATGTTTGCTCCGGCAACCGAGACGGTCTCCGGCATCAGTCAGACGGTTGCGATCAATATCGAGATCGAGGCGAAGCGCGCGGAGTAGATCGAATAAATAGCCGGTAATTCGAGGCAATACGCAGTATGGTCATCCTGAGCGAAGCATCGCGAAGTCGAAGGATCTCGTGGGACCGCCCACGACTGTATCACGGGATTCCTCGACTTCGCTCGGAATGACGGAACAATGGACATCATTCCCCTCGGAGATTCCGCGCTGATCGTGCGTGGGCGCGAGCGATTTGAAGATTCGCCCGAGGAAACGCTGGACGAGGTCCTACGCACATTTCACCAGCTTCGAAGCGCTGCCATTCCCGGCGTTATTGAGGTTGCGCCGGGGTACACGAGCGTCGCAGTGTTCTTTGATCCGTTTATTCTTGCCAAAGCAAGCGGGACGCCAGATGAGCTGTTCGATTGGCTGGCGAAGAGAGTTCGCGAAGTTATAGCCGCGGGCGCTCACCGCGGCAGACGCGCCAGAAGTACGAGAAGCGATGTACGCCTGGTCGAAATTCCCGTGTGTTACGATCCAGAATTCGCGCTCGATATCGACCGAGTTGCTGAACAGGCCCAAATTTCCACTAGCGAAGTGGTCGATCTTCACAGCGCGGCCGAATATCGAGTGAGCTGCCTCGGCTTTACACCTGGCTTTCCATTTCTCTCAGGCATGCCGAAGCAATTGGCCACACCGCGGCGAGATATCCCGCGCAAAGAAATTCCAGCAGGGTCTGTCGGGATCGGCGGGGCGCAAACGGGAATTTATCCGTTGCGTTCACCCGGCGGTTGGAATCTCATCGGCCGGACCCCGTCAAAACTTTTCGATCCGACAAAAAATCCACCTACGTTTTTGCGCGCGGGCGATCGTGTGCATTTCCGCGCAATCACACGCGAGGAATTCGAACCATTAAAGCAATGAAAGATCGTCATCCCGAGCGAAGCAAGTGACCTCCTCTTCGGAGTATTGTGCACACGGAATGTGTTAGTGTGATCAACCAGCTTGCTGGGAGGTCCTTCACTTCGTTCAGGATGACCGCGCAAAGAGAGCTGGAATGCTAAATCATGGCCGCAACCGCCGTCCGTGCTGGTTTTCTTACCTCTGTCCAGGATCTCGGGCGCACCGGGTTCCGCGAGTTCGGCGTCTCGTTAAGTGGGGCGCTCGATCCGCTTGCGTTGCGCGTGGCGAATCTACTCGTTGGTAATGATGAAGCTGCCGCTGGACTCGAAATTACCTTTGGCGGCCTGCAGTTGCAATTCCAGGATGAGCGAGTCGTTGCCTGGTGCGGTGGCGAATTCGACGCGCGTGTTGGATCGAAATCGTTGCCTGCCGGTCACGCGGCGCGAGTGCACGCTGGGGAAGAAGTGCAATTCGGTCGACCAAACGTTGGATGCCGAGGCTGGGTTGCAATTTCTGGCGGAATCGACGTTGCGCTTGTGCTCGGAAGTCGTTCCACCGATTTGCGAGCGGGTTTTGGCGGGTTAGAGGGCCGAACGTTGCGTGATGGAGATGTTGTTCCGCTTGCCAAATGGCCGGGGTCACCGACCCCGGCTACAGCTGTTTCTTCGTGGACTGCATCGCACGATTGGGTAAGTCCAGCAAAGGCAGACCCGATTTTGCGTTTCGTTCGCGGCGTAGATTGGGATCGCTTCAACGCTTCAACGCTTCAACATCTAACGAGTGAAACGTTCAGCGTTTCACCGGATTCGGACCGCATGGGCGTTCGCTTCGAGAGTCCAGAATTGAAGCCAATGGAAACAAGCGATCTTATCTCTGAAGCGGTCGCGCCCGGTACGATCCAGGTTCCGCCAAGCGGCAAGCCGATTCTGCTTTTGGGAGATTGCCAAACCATCGGTGGTTATCCCAAAATCGCGCACGTGATCGCTGTCGATTTTGGTATTGCAGCACAACTTCGCGCCGGCGATCACGTTCATTTTTCCGAAGTCTCGCTAACTGACGCGCACAGGCTTTTGCTCGAGCGCGAGCGGAAGTTGGAACTTTTCCGCCTCGGGCTGAGCTTGCACACGGCATGAAATTATCCGTTGATCTCAACGCTGACCTCGGCGAGGGCGCGGGCCACGATACTGAACTGTTTGAGCTCATCAGCTCAGCGAACATCGCAACCGGCTTTCATGCCGGCGATTCGGATACGATGCACGCCGCAGTTTCAGCGGCAAAGGAGCATGGAGTCGCTGTCGGCGCGCATCCAAGTTTTTTCGATCGCGAAAATTTCGGACGCAAGGAACTGAAGGTAAGTAATCAAGAAGTGTTCGATGCCGTGGCTTATCAGCTCGGAATTCTTCAAGCGATTGCCTCCGCTGTGGGCGTGCAGCCAAACCACGTCAAACCGCATGGTGCCCTTTATAACATGGCGGTGCGCGACGAGAGACTGGCCGATGCGATCGCGAGCGCCGTCGAATCGGTCGATCCGAAGCTAATTTTGTTTGCACCGGACAACAGCGAGCTCGCCCGCGCCGGCGAGGCGCATGGTTTGCAAATCGCACGCGAAGTTTTCGCTGATCGCAATTACTTGAACGACGGCTGGCTGGTTCCGCGCACGCGACCTGATGCATTGCTCCGCGATCCAAAAGAAGCTGCGCAGCGCGTCCTGCGGATGTTGCGCGAAGGTAAAGTGTGCTCCGTCGAAGGCCGCGATTTCGATGTGCGCGGCGAAACCATTTGCGTTCATGGCGACACACCTGGCGCAGTTGAGTTCGCGCGTGAATTGCGAACACAACTCGAACATGAAGGCGTCAGAATAAGCGCGCCGCAGAGTTCGTCGTGAGCGACAGAATCGACCAGCGGCAGCCATCGGGGCTCGTTCGCGCGCTCGGACCGGTCGACGCGACGATGATCGTGATCGGCTCGATGATCGGGTCGGGCATCTTCATCACCTCAGCGGAATCATCGCGATTGAGCGGCGCACCAGGCTGGCTCCTGCTTGCGTGGGCTTTTGCTGGTTTGCTTACTATTACCGGCGCGTTGTGTTGCTCAGAGCTTGCGACCATGATGCCGCGCGCAGGCGGTGTTTATGTGTTTTTGCGCGAAGCATACGGACCTTCTATCGGGTTCTTGTATGGCTGGACCTTGTTTCTTGTGATTCAAACCGGGACCATCGCCGCGGTGGCGATTGCGTTCGCAAAATTTCTCGGCGTTTTTGTGCCGTCGGTTTCGCCGGACAATTACCTGATTGCGCCAATCTCGTTCGGCGGGTACGCGATCAGCTTGTCGCTGGAACAACTGGTGGCGATTGCCTTGATCACGCTGCTGACGTGGACGAACACACGCGGGCTTGAAGTCGGAAAAATTATCCAGAACACATTTACCTTTGCAAAGACAACCGCGCTGGCTGCTGTGGTCGTGATCGGCTTGTGCTTAGGCTGGAATGCGAACTCTGCCGCGCTGAGATCAGACTGGTGGAATTCCTGGGCCAACGGCTGGAGCCCGCAGACCGCTCAGCCCGGTTTCCAATTTGTCGGCGGTCTCGCGCTCGCGCTCCTTTTTGGAAGATCAATGGTAGGCCCACTTTTCGCGCAGACGGCCTGGACAAATGTGACGTTTGTCGGCAGCGAAGTGCGCGACCCGGGAAAGAATCTTGTGCGCGCGCTCGTGGGAGGTTGCAGCATCGTGGTGGTCCTTTATTTGCTCGCCAACCTTGCTTACCTGGCTGTGCTCCCGTTTCCGGAAATTGAGCACGCGCCGCAAAATCGCGTAGCGGTGGCAATGATGAACGCCGTGTTCGGTCACCCGGGCGCAATCTGCATGGCGGCAGCGATCATGATTTCCACGTTCGGTTGTAACAACGGGCTGATTCTCTCCGGTGCGCGCGTTTACTATGCGATGGCGCGTGATCGATTGTTTTTTCAAAAAGTTGCGACTACAAACCGCTTTCATGTTCCCGCAGCAGCGCTCGTTGCACAAGCAATCTGGACTGCGTTTCTTGCGTTGCCGCGCACGGTGACAATCAACGCCGCGACACATGAAGTGACTTACGGAAATGTTTATAATCAACTGCTCGAGTACATCGTGTCGGCGGATTTGCTCTTTTACGTTCTAATGATTGCCGCGTTGATGGTCTTGCGGCGCAAAAGACCCGGTGCAGAGCGCCCATACCGCACCTGGGGTTATCCAATCGTGCCGATTGTTTCAATTCTGCTCGCCGGCCTGCTCATTGTCGATCTTGCATTCCTTACACCGGAAACGTCTGGAATTGGAATCCTGATCGTGTTGACCGGCGTACCGGTTTACTTCTTCTGGCGCAAACTTGCTGCGGCCTGAGCCAATCCATTTCGAGTTTGGCGTGCGAATCCCTTTTGTATGCCTGCAAAGTCAAAGAAACAACAAATGGCCGCCGGCGCCGCGCTTGCGGCTAAGCGCGGTAAACGCTCCAAATCATCACTCAAAGGGGCTTCGCGAGGAATGTACAAATCGATGAGCAAAGCGGAGCTGCGCAGAATGGCCAAGACTAAGCGCAAAGGAAAGCCGACAAAGAAGAAGCGGCGTTAAGAATTTGCCGGAGCTTCGAAAGGCCGAACAGGAGTACTCATCCCTGTTGCATTGTAAACATCGCCTCTGTCAAAGGTTCAAGGCTCACCATGCTTGCCCCGGTAAAGGGATGGTCAAGCACGTAAATCAAAAACAAGATCGAACTGAGCATTACTGTAAGGGTAGTGGTAATCAGGTATTGCGCCCTGATGTTTTTCATTCCGAAGAAAAACGTGTAGGACACTGCGAATACGCCGCCAACCAGCAGGACCAACCAGATGACTGGTGGTACCGTGTCGTTCCCGGCGAATATTCTCATTCGACGGTACTGAGCCAGGTTATTTAAACATCGCAGCGATTCGGCGTAGAGCTCTCTGTTGGGAATCGAGTTCGTGTCCACTTGAGAAAACAACACTCTGAGAGTGGTGTGAGCTCCGCCGGAAGGGAGGCTAATGTCTCCCTGTGACATCCTCGGGACTTCATCGTTGTAAACCGCAGCAACGTAATCTCTCACTCCCTGTTGTATGATTTTCCTGGGCGAGTCCGGAAATGCTTCGGCGCTGTGAAAAATATCCAGGGCTTCGCTAGCCTCCAATTGCAGATTTTTCGTTGCCTCGTCGTAGCCGTTCCAAGTAACAAACACCACAAACGCCACCAGCACCCCATAGAACAATCCAAAGGCGTTGAAAATAATGGCGGCGACTTCGTGATTCTCCTTTAGTACTTCGGCCGAATACTTCTTTCGCACCAAGTAAAGCCCAGCCAGGCTGAAGAAGCTGGTAATCGCCGAGACGATAAAAAATGAAACCGGCGGCGGCAACTGAAGTAAGAATTGCATAAACCGGTTAAAGCCTTTGAAAAATCGGCACCAATTTAACGTTTTTTAGGTGTTGCTACGCGTTTCAATCGATAGCCGTCGGCGTGCGCGCCGTAGCCGGTTGCGTACTCAAGCAATCCAATCCCCTTTTTCCAAACAACTTTTTTGAAATGACCGGAGGGATGGCTCGCGTCGTAAATGCAGAGATCGCCTTTTAGTCTGATTGTTGTTTTCCACAATCCGTCTTCGTGATCGAAGCTGCCGCCAGTGATTCCATAAATTTCGCCTGGCTCAAATTCCGGCGGCTTGTCCAATGTTGAAATGCGCTTGATCGCGGCCGGAATGTTTTCCTCGTTCAGCAAAACGATTTGGTCGTTAGTCACGACAAAGTATTCAGGCTCGATCTTGCGCGGCTGGGGCACACGGGATTTTAGATCAACAAATTCGATTTTGAAAATTGCGCCCCACGGCATCTTTGCAATGCGCGTCGTCACGGCTCGCGCAGTCAGCGGGATTTCGTCCTGTTGAATTTCGTCGCCCCACTCGGTTCCTCGAAATCTGCCTGAGACCGGCTTGTCGTCTTTCGTGTCCAGAAATGGATTAGCGGCGAAAGCCGAAACGGGCAACAAACTCGCCATCATCATTGTTGCGATTCGACAGCGGTTCATGGCGCAATGTTAACTGCTCGGTGATTGACTGTGCACGTCCGAATTTCTTAATCTCGAAGGATGAAAACGCTCCGGTCGTTGTGCCTGCCTGCAGCTTCATTGCTCGCTCTGTCGACGTTACAGGCGCAGGACGCGAAGGTCGTCGCTGATAATCTCGAATACAGCCGCGAGTTTTACTCCGGTGTTCACTTCTCGGCGATTGCCGAATCAGCACCTTCGTTTGGATACCAGCGCTATCCGGACAATGGCCCGGAGCGCATTCAATGCGACGCCGGCACGTTTGCGCGCCAGCATGGGAAGGCGTGGTCGAGATCCGCGGACTGGGGTGAGACCGGGCGGCCGGTTGATCAGCAAACGGCGCGAAAGCTCGACGGCTGGGTCAAGCTCGTGGAAACGGCATTCGGTTTCGCGCCGAGCGAAGTCAAGCTCATCAAGAAATCCAGAGAAGGCGTAAGAGTGGAATGGATTTTCGAAGCGCGCACGGCAAATCAAAAGGGCGCGCCGGTGCGCCTGACATTTGCCCGGCCGCTCTACGACAAAAGTCCCAATGCGCTCTTGCACGGTTTCGAAGGCTCGTTGCCCGCCACCGGCGGCAAAGCTCGCGAGCGCGTGAAGTTTAGTTTTGGTTACTTGATTGCCGCGAGCGGTTTCGAGCTTTCGGAGGCCGCATGGGAAAACTTGGAAACGCCAAAGGAGCTGGAGAACAAACCGACTGATTTAACTAAGATCGACATCGGCCCGAAGCCTAAAGACGCCGAAGGTTTTTTCAATCGGGCCGGCGCTCGCGGTTTCAACGGTGACATGAACGGCGCCATCGCCGACCTCAGCCGCGCGATTGATCTCGACCCGAAATCTGAGCCGGCGGTTTACAGGCGCGGCGCATTCAAGTTGCAGAAAGGGGACTACGACGGCGCCATCACGGATTTGAGTCGCGCGATCGAGCTCAGTCCCAACACCGCCGATTATTACAGTGATCGCGGCCTGGCGAAACTGCGCAAGCGCGACAATGACGGCGCGGTTGCCGATTTTACGCGCGCCATCGAGCTCGACCCCAAAAATGCGATCGCGTATCGCAATCGCGCTCTGGCCAAAAACATTAAGGGCGACGCGGATGGCGCGCTCGCCGATTACAATCGCGCGATTGAGTTGGATCCAAAAAACGCCGGCGCATTCAACAGCCGCGGCATGATCAAAAAAGCCAAAGGCGATCTCGACGGCGCAATCGCCGATTTCAACAGCGCGATCGAATTGAACGACAAGCTCGCGATCGCCTACAAAAATCGCGGCGAAGCGAAACAAGCGAAAGGCGACGCGGCCGGAGCCAAGGAGGATTTGAAACGCGCGGGGGAATTGGACCCGGAGTTAATGAGCAAAGAGTCTGTCGCCTATTCGAGCAGCAATCGCGCGGCGTCCGCGTCGCCAGCACCGTCGTCACCGGGTACAGCCGGACCTAATCTTAAACAAGCTGAGCGCTACTATGAGAGTGGACTAAAGAAGCAGCATGAGGGCGACTTGGATGGAGCTATAGCCGACTATACTCGCGCTATCAAGCTTAACCCAAGTTATACCGAAGCCTACAATAACCGGGGCAATCTCAAAGGAGCTAAAGAGGACCACGACGGGGCGATCGCCGACTTTGACCGCGCCATCGAACTCGATCCAAAACACACGATATCATACAACAACCGCGGGGTTCAAAGGCAGGAGAAACATGACTGGGACGGGGCGATCGCGGATTTCAATCAGGCTATCGAACTCGATCCCAAATATGCAAAAGCGTATTACAACCGGGGCAATGTTAAGGAAGATAAAGGGGACCATGACGGGGCGATCACCGACTTTGACCGCGCCATCGAACTCGATCCGAAATACGCTTACTCGTACAACAATCGTGGCAACGCTAAGAAAGCGAAGGGCGACTTTGACGGCGCGATCGCTGATTTCACCCGCGCGATCGAGCTCGCTCCGCAAGACGCGCGCTTTTATTACTCCCGCGCTGGGGGCAAATTTGCCGGGGGCGACGTCGATGGTGCGATTGCCGATTTGGATCGCGTGATCGAACTCAACGGCAAAGAACCTGTTCCTTATGCGATCCGCGGCGACTTCTACGCTAAGAAGAAGCAGTATGCTGCCGCAATCAAGGATGTGCAGAAAGCTATTAAGCTGGACCCTGAAGATGGAGACAACTACTTATCCCTCGCTCGGTATCAGCTCTTTAATCGAAAACCGCGCGAGGCGATTGCAGCGTCTCTCAAAGCTTTGAAGCTCTCGCCGGATAAGGCAGTAATCATCAAAACCAAACTCGCCCACGGTTATCTCTTCGATAACCAGTTTAACAAGGCGAACGCCATCTATCTGGAAAACAAGAACGCTAAACTTCGTGACAGTGAGCAGACCTTTAGCCAAGTGGTGCTGGATGACTTCAAAGAGTTTCAGGAGGCGGGCATTACTCATCCCGATATGGACAAGATCAAAGCGCTGCTGACCGCTACACCGGAGGCACGGTGATCACGTCGAAAGGAAAGCTAATATGAACAAACCATTTAGAAAGTTCCATCGAAGGAGTAGAGGATGCTTTCAATGAGAAAAAACATCGTTGTTATTCTTGTTAGCAGTTCATTCCTGGCTCTGTCAACGTTGCGCGCGCAGGACGCGAAGTTTGCGGCGGATAGCTCGCAACACAGCCGCGCGTTTACAGAGGCATCGGCCGAGGCAGAGCGTCTTGGGAAAACCGAAGCCGGAGAAGTTTACGAAATTGAGTTCACCAAAGTGGTTACACCGCGCCTGAGTGATATTGTCAGCGAATGTGCCAAAAATCTCGGACCGAAGATCAAGTTTATTGCCCACTTCAATGCACCGCCCGCCAGCACAACTCGCCTGCGCCGCGAGCGCGCTCAGCTGGTTTTTGTTTTCGCGGCCGATGGTCACGTGGAACAGGTGCTGACTCCAAGCGACCAGGCAACTGCAAAATGTATCGGCGATAAATTGCGCGATCTGCAGCTTCCCGCTCCTCCCCGCGCAAGTTGGCCGGTGGAATTGTCTATTGATATCAGCCGGGACAAGGCTGCGGCGGCGGGCAAAGGACACGCGAGCAAACTCGATCTCGAAATCCAAAGGTCGCCGCGCCAGATCATCCTAAGAAACGGAGAGGAAATCGCGACATGGGAGGGCGATCCTGATTCGAGGATGACACTTCACTATCCCGATGGCGGGACCCAAGAGGTAACAATCGCGAAGGATCATATGCATTTCGGGCCGGTCGTTCGGAACGGGAAGGGGCAGAACAAGCTCAAATCTGGGAGTGGAGGAGAGTCAACTCAACCTGACGATGAAAAGCTCGCGAAGGAAGCGGCCCAGGCCGGAGCGGTCAAGAATTATGAAGAGGCGCTCAAGCTCTACGAGCAAGCCATCAATCTGAAAGGCCGTTTCGCGCCTTTTGTTTATCACAATCGAGGTATGCTTTACCTCCGTCGCGCGAAAGCTTCGACGGAACCGGAATCCCGGATTGCGGATCTGCAACGCGCTATCGCAGACTTTAGAACATCGATCGCTCTTGGTGCCGCATCCGACGACGAGCTGAATCGCGGCTTGGAGAAGGTCGCCACCAGGGCGAACCTGGAGGAAGCGACCAAATTACTCGCGCAGGAAACACATCGCTAACAATTTTCTTCATCATTGCACCGACATTCCTTAATCGACATTGGGCTGGCTATCTCGCTTCTGGTCGGTTTCTCGACGACCGGGACGGCCGCAGAGAACACCGAAGTTGCGGCCGATAATCTAAAGTACAGCCGCGATTTTTATTCGAAGGTTCATTTCGTCGCGGTTGCGAATCTTGATTTCGGCGCAGCGGGCACGGCGCAATTCAAATACGATCGTTATCCAAATGGCGGTCCGGAACGGATTCAGACTGGCGACGGCGAGTTTGCGCGCAAGGATGGAAAAACCTGGCTCAAGTCGAACGATTGGGGCGAAACCGGCAAACCGGTGGATGCACAAACAGCCAAGCGATTGAACAATTGGGTCGGCTTAATCGACGCGCGTTTGAATGGCGAGCCGGCTTCGAAAGATCCAAGTGAAGGTGCGACGGTGATGAAATTCATCGGGAAAGAAGATCAGGGCGAGCGGGAAGAATTCGTTTTCGAAGAATCAAAAGAAAAACCGAAAGCGAAGTCCTATCCGCGTATCAGCTTCGGGCGATTCAAGAACGCGCAGGACCAGCAGGTATTGCTCTCGGAATTTTCTGGCCCGATGCGACTCGGCGCGCGTGACGCCAAGGTAAAGGTTAGTTTCAGCCACCTGATTGCCGTGAACATTCAGGACGTCACGGAAAAATCGCCGT
>Ga0307278_10001097_pt1 | contig 13454 bp, 14 predicted proteins | sample ER_DNA_117_FD_194482 | JGI IMG/M metagenome (GOLD analysis project Ga0307278, IMG submission 194482) | Bulk soil microbial communities from the East River watershed near Crested Butte, Colorado, United States - ER_DNA_117 | ecosystem: Environmental > Terrestrial > Soil > Floodplain | place... | reverse complement strand
CACCCATCAGCGAGGTGGCATAGACCCAACCGCGGCAAGCTGCCACGGTCGAGGAGAGCCGCTCGTCCGTAGACGACGGCGAGACCAGGAAGATCCGGTCCAGACCGTAAGCATCAGATGCACTCACCCATTCCCCCGCCTCGTCCGGTGTGAGGTCGGGGGTGATGGCACCCGCTCCACCGGCAGCGGCAAGATCGCGGGCAAAGCGGTCGGCACCGTAGTGCTCGATGAGATTCCAGTAGGTCATCACCACGGCCGGGACGCCGCGGCTCGCCACGGCTTCCACGGCAGTAAAGACATCCCGGGTTCGTACGCCCCGCTCCAAAGCCTTGGTGCCGGCACGCTGGATCGTCACACCGTCCATCATGGGATCGCTGTACGGCATGCCGACCTCAACGAGGTCGACGCCCTCAGACTCACCCTCTCCGGTGAGCGCCTTAAGGGCCCGCAGCGAAATATCCACCGTGGGGTAGCCGACATGGAGAAAGCCCGCCAGCGCTCCGCGCCCCTGGGCTCGGATCTGGCACAGCAACTGCCCGGTGTGGCCGGGGTCGACGCTCACCGTCTCGGCCCGGTGCCCGGCGAGGCACCCGCGGACTCCGAGGACGTCCCCGTGGTATCCAGACCGAACCATGTGATCGCGGTATCCACATCCTTGTCGCCGCGCCCCGAGAGGTTGACCAAGATCACCGGCGGCTCGCCGGACTCGGTTGGCGTCAGATGGGGCCCGAGCTTGAGCGCCCCTGCCAGGGCGTGCGCCGACTCGATCGCCGGAACTATTCCTTCGGTTCGGGAGAGCAACCGGAAGGCATCCATTGCCTCGGCGTCGCTGATCGGCTCGTAGTGTGCGCGACCCGTCTCGGCGAGCCAGGCGTGTTCGGGTCCGACCCCCGGATAGTCCAGCCCGGCTGAGATGGAGTGGGATGCCTTGGTTTGACCGTCCTCGTCCTGGAGCACGAAGGTGCGCATCCCGTGCAGCACCCCGATCTCTCCCGCCGAGATGGTGGCGGCATGCCGCCCGGTTTCGATGCCCTCGCCGCCGGCCTCGAAGCCACAGAGCTCGACACCGGTATCGGGGATGAAATCAGCGAAGATGCCCAGCGCATTGGAACCACCACCGACGCAGGCGGCAACCGCATCAGGCAGCCGGCCGTAACGATCAAGGATCTGTGCCCGCGCCTCGGTGCTGATCACCCGCTGGAACTCACGGACCAACATCGGGAACGGATGCGGACCCGCAACCGAGCCGATGAGGTAATGGGTGTGGTCAACCGACGCTACCCAGTCACGCATCGCGTCGTTCATGGCGTCCTTCAGGGTCTGCGTCCCCGACTCCACCGAGATCACCTCAGCGCCCAGAAGACGCATGCGCGCGACGTTGAGTGCCTGGCGCTTGGTGTCGACCTTCCCCATGTAAACGGTGCAGTCGAGTCCGAACAGCGCGGCGGCGGTCGCGGTCGCGACCCCATGCTGGCCCGCGCCGGTCTCCGCAATCACCCGCGTTTTGCCCATCCGCCGCGTCAGCAGGGCCTGGCCGAGCACATTGTTGATCTTGTGTGAACCGGTGTGGTTCAGATCTTCGCGCTTCAGCACGATGACCGGAGTCTGTCCACCTGGGGTGGGAGCCGCGTACTCGCCGAAGCGCTTGACCTCAGTAATCGGGCTGGGCCGCCCGGTGTAATCGGCCAGCAGGTCGCTCAACTCAGCCTTGAAACCAACGTCTGCCATGGCGGCGTGAAATTCGCGCTCGAGCTGCAGCAGCGCCGCGTACAGCGCCTCAGGGACGAACCTTCCGCCGAACCGGTCGAAATGGCCGCTTGCATCGGGGAGGGGGGCACCAGCCACTCGAGCCAGATCCGACGTCACGGTCGACTGCCTTGACACGACTCGGATTCCTTACTGTGAGGTGAGCGCAGGGTGAGGAGGACGCGGCCTAGGACTTGTGCACCGCCGGATGCGCTCCCGCTGCCACCAAGTCCGCCACTCCGCTGCGCGGATCCCGTCCTGTCACCAGGGCCTCGCCGACCAGCACGACGTCCGCTCCGGCCCGCGCCAAGTCGATCACATCGTGCGGTCCGCGTACGCCGGACTCCGCTATCCGGACAACGCCGTGCGGAATCAGCGGAGCTAGCCGGGCGAAGGTCGAGGGTTCCACCTTGAGCGTCTGCAAGTTGCGGGCGTTGACGCCGATGATCGTGGCACCGGCGTCCACTGCGCGGCGCACCTCCTCGGCCGTATGCGTTTCTACCAAAGGAGTCAGGCCAATGGAGCGCGCGCGCTCGACAAGGGAGACCAGTTCCGGGTCGGAGAGCGCCGCAACGATTAGCAGCACCAAGTCAGCTCCCGCGGCTCGCGCCTCGAAGAGTTGATACGCGGTGACCACGAAATCCTTGCGGAGAACGGGAATGTCCACCGCGCACCGTACCCGAACAAGATCATCCATCGATCCTGCGAAGTGCCGCTGCTCAGTCAGTACTGAGATGGCGGCTGCACCGCCGGCCTCGTACTCCACCGCAAGCGCAGCCGGATCGGCGATCTCAGCCAGCGAGCCTTTGCTGGGGCTGGACCTCTTCACCTCGGCGATCACCGCGACTCCGGGACCACGGAACCTCGGCATCGGATCGATAGCAGGGTCGACGTGCTGACATCTTTCCTTCAGGCGGTCCAACGGAACCTGGCGCTGTTGAACTTCCAGGTCCTGCCGAACGCCGGCAATGATCTCGTCTAAGGCACCCATGATCGGGCCGATCAGTTTGCGCCGTAGCCCATGCGTTGCAGGACTACCGTCACAATCAAGGCCACCGCCGCTAGTCCGACCGACACCCAGAACAGCGGCCAGATCGGGATCACCACTGCGATCGCGCCGAGGATGAACGCCACCAGAGCGATGGATGAGCCGGTCCACGCCGCGAGGGTGCGGCCATGGTGCACGTGCTGGCCGCGACGGTTGACCGTATGTGTCCTCAGGTCTGGCTGTTGCGCTGTGCCTGCCATGGTTCCCTCGTTTCCGCTGATCGGGATCTGCATTCTAAGCACGTACCGTCCAGGACTCCCGTCACGCTTCGCGCTCCTGCCGGCCGGTGTCCTCCATTGTGTCGCCTGCGGCGCGATCCTGCACATCGGGGTGTGGCACCTTGGCTGTGTCGAGATCATCGATGTTCCCAGTTGCTCGCGCATCGCGCGGTGAATCCGCCGCCGCCGTCGTCGCTTGCAGAGGAAGAACGCCTCCGCTCGCTCCTCCTCCGTGCGGCGGCGCGCGATTTCCGACGCTCGCATCTGTGGTTGGATCGACGCCCGCATCCATCGCCTTCCACAGCTCAGCTGGATCGTCGGAGGCGGAGCCCTCTGGCTTGGCCAGTCCGGCTTCAAAACGATCGGGTGCGGACGGCCATGCCCCTGCGGTGATCATGGTCACAACGGCGCCGCCAGCGACCAGCACCCCAGAAAGCGCAAAGACCCACGGCCAGGCCGTCGCACTGAGTTGCGACGCATCCGCCAGGCTCACTTGACGCACCTGGCTGCGGATGGCGTCGGCACTGGGCTGCAGCCTGAATCCGCCCAGTACGGCGAGTGCGGCGCCTACCAGGAATAACAGGGCGCCGACGATGCGGCGTCCGCGGGTCCGCAGTACCAGCAGCAGCAAGGTGCCGGCAAGCGCGACGATCGCGAGCGCCTGGCTGAGTCCCCCGGTCGCCTGGATTCCGCTGAACTTGACAACGACGCCTTCGCCGACGGCTCGCCACCACGGTTGCACACCACTGACCAGCGCCAGCGCGCCGCCGATGATCAGGCAGCCGAAGGCGAGCGTGCGACTCTTCATCCGGTCTCGGCTCCGGCTACCCCGCTCGAGGATGCTGGCTGGAGCGCTGCGAAGCTTTCAGCTACGGAGATAGCCCGAACCACCGCGGCCGCCTTGTTCTGAGTCTCCTGATCCTCGGTGGGCGGGTGTGAGTCGGCCACGATTCCGCTGCCCGCCTGGATATACGCAACGCCATCGCGCAGCAGCGCCGTTCGGATTGCGATCGCGGCGTCGGCGTCACCGGCAAAGTCGAGATAGCCGACCACCCCGCCGTAAAGGCCGCGGCGGGAGACCTCGAGCTCGTCGATGATCTCCATCGCACGAACCTTGGGTGCGCCGGACAAAGTCCCAGCCGGAAAGGCTGCCAGGACCACGTCGAGTGCGGTGCATTCTTCGGTAATCGTGCCGGTGACTGTCGACTCGAGATGCATGATGTGGCTGTATCGGCGGACCTCCATGAACTCCACCACCTCTACGGTGCCTGGCTCGCAGACTCGGCCGAGATCATTGCGGCCGAGATCGACCAGCATCACGTGCTCGGCGCGTTCCTTGGGATCCGCGAGCAGCTCGGCTTCCAAGGCCGCATCTTCGGCGGGGGTGGCCCCGCGTGGTTTCGAGCCGGCGATCGGGTGAGTGACTGCTGTCGTTCCCTGCACGGTGACAAGTGCCTCTGGAGAGGACCCGATGATGTCGAAGCCGTCGAGCCTGAGCAGGTACATGTAGGGGCTGGGGTTCGTCAGCCGAAGCACTCGGTAGATGTCGAGCGCGTCGGCACTGGTATCAACCTCGAACCGCTGGCTGACGACAATCTGGAACGCCTCACCCGCCTTGATCTCTTCGACCGCAGCGCTGACGGCCCGCTGGTACTCCTCGGACGTGCGCTGGCGCCGGATCGAAAGAGTGACCTGGTCGAAGCTGGCCGACACCACGCCTGCAGGTGTGGATTGGATCAGCAGTTCAGTCATGGAGTCGACGCGCGCCGCCGCGTCGGCGTAGGCCTCATCAACGCGCTCGTCGGTGTTGTCGAAGTTGATGGCGTTGGCCACCAACCACACCTCGCCGTTGTAGTGATCCAGCACAGCGAGATCGGAGGCTAGAAGAAAGGCGAGTTCCGGAATCTTCAGATCGTCGACACAAGAGTCAGGAAGCCGCTCCACCCGGCGTACCGCGTCGTAGCTGAGATAGCCGACCAAGCCGGATGTGAAGGGCGGCAAGCCCTCTCCATGCGGGGTATGCAGCAGACGCAGCGTCTCGCGTACGGCGGCCAAGGGGTCTCCACCGCTCGGCAGACCGACGGGGGCATGGCCTAGCCAAACGGCTTGGCCATGCTGCTCGGTCAACGTGGCAGCTGTCCGGACTCCTATGAAGGAGTAGCGGGACCATACGCCCTGCTCAGCCGATTCGAGCAGGTAGCTGCCGGCTCGATTCCTGGCTAGCTTCCGATAGAGCCCGATGGCTGTTTCGGCATCGGCGAGCAGCCGCCGGTGGACGGGGATAACCCGACGTTCCACAGCCAGCTTGCGGAACTCCTCCAGCGACGGTGAAAGCTCGCTCACCGCCCGGGTTCCTCGGTTTGCCCGACGACGACAGCCGCCAGCCGGCGTCCGTCGAAGCAGGTGCGGTCACCGGTATGGCAGGCGGCCCCTTCCTGATGAACCTTCACCAGCAGGGTGTCGCCGTCGCAGTCGAGCCGCACCTCGCGGACCCACTGGCGATGGCCACTGGTCTCACCCTTCACCCAGTACTCGCCCCGACTCCGCGAGAAGAAGGTGGAGCGCCCTGTGGTCAATGTCTTGTGCAGGGCCACGTCGTCCATCCAGCCCACCATCAAGACCTCGCCAGTGCGCTCCTCTTGGATGACGGCCGTGACCAATCCGGCAGCATCGCGCTTGAGCAGCGCGGCTATGTCCGGGTCAAGCATGCTGCCGGCGACGGCCGGTGCTGGGTCGGTCACGCGCCCATTGTTCCAACATGGCCCATACCTGACCGGCACTTTCCGACCAATGGTGAGTTTGGGGTGGTTTACCCGCGCGCTTGCGCGAGCGCGACCGTACAGCGGTCCCAGCCGGTGGCGCTACGATGGTCGCTCGTGACGTTCGCCAGGTCCGAACGGGCTGAGCTGTGCGACCTGCTCGACAAGGTCGGCCCGCACGCGCCCACTCTCTGCGAGGGCTGGGACACGCACGACCTCGCCGCTCATCTGTGGGTTCGCGAAACTGATCCGATCGGGGCCAGCGGCATCGTTGCCAAGCCGCTGTCGAGCTTGTACGAGCGCCGGATAGCCGAAATCAAACAGCGGTGGGAATTCCCCGATCTCGTTGACCGGGTTCGCAGAGGTCCCGCACGATTCTCGATCTTTGCGATTCCAGGCGTCGATGAGGGCGCGAACACCACCGAATTCTTCATCCACCATGAAGACGTACGCCGGGCCGGGGACTCACCGCAGACTTCGCGGCACCTCGACAACGACGTCGAGGAGTGGATGTGGCGCCGACTCAAGCTGCTAGGTCGAGCGTGGTTCCGCAGGGTGCAGGTTGGAGTCGTCCTCGAACGCCTGGGTTCGGCTGCCGCAGACGGCGCGCCGGAGACGATCCGAGCCGTGAGCGGCGCCTCGACCGTCACCCTGGTCGGCACCCCGAGTGAATTGATGTTGTACGCCCACGGCCGTACCAGCGTGGCCGAGATCAAGCTGGTCGGCGAGCCGGATGCGATTGACATTTTGAACTCATCCGACCTACGGACGTGAGAGCTGTCTTGACTGGGCAGACGACACTGTGGAGGTGAATGCGACCCCCATGTCGGCAAGACATCGGGGCAGGCGCCTGCACGTGCTTGTTGCTTGTGGTGCGCTGCTTATCCTCACCGGCTGCACGAATGCGGCCAACGAACCAAGCCCTGAGACCCGTACGGCCGGGCCCACTCCCGCCACCTCATCGCCGGCGTCGAGTCCAAGTCCCAGCGATCCAAATCCGAGAAGTCCCTCTCCCAGCACCGTCCAGTCGCAAAGCGATCCTCGCGCACGGGAGGTTGCCTCTGATCTCGCGGCGCCGTGGGGTCTCGTCCCGCTCAAAGATGGCAGCTTCCTGATAAGTGAACGTGACACCAGGCGGATCGTCCATGTTGACAACGGTTCGACGTCACGAGTCCGGACGATCGAGGAAGCTGATCCAGCTGGCGAGGGCGGTCTCTTGGGCCTGGCCATCACAGATGACGAAAAGACTGTCTTCGCGTACTACACCGCCGCCAATGACAATCGGATCGTCTCGATGAGCTGGAACGGCCGCGACCTTGGCTCACCGAAGGTCATCCTCCGCGGCATTCCGAAAGGATTCATCCACAACGGCGGCCGGCTCGTGATCGGACCGGACGGCTATTTGTACGTCGGAACTGGCGAGAGCGGAAGCGGGCGGTTGTCACAGGACAAGGACTCGCTTGGCGGGAAGATCCTCAGACTCAGACTCGACGGCAGGCCCGCGCCCGGCAACCCGTTCGACAATGAGGTCTTCAGCTATGGCCATCGCAACGTCCAAGGTCTGGCCTTCGACGATGAGGGTCGGTTGTGGGCCAGCGAGTTCGGCCAGCAAACCTGGGACGAGCTGAACTTGATCAAGGAGGGTGCCAACTACGGATGGCCCGAGGTGGAAGGCTCCGGCAGGGTGCAAGGCATGACCAATCCGAAGGTCGTGTGGCGTACCCGCGATGCCTCGCCGTCCGGATTGGCGTATTGGCAGGGCGATCTGTGGATGGCGGGACTTCGCGGGGAGCGGCTTTGGCAGATTCCGCTGGATGGGACGAAGGCGGGCGATCCGATCGCGCGCTTCCGTGGAGACTACGGCCGGCTACGGACTGTAGAGGTCGCCACCGACGGCAACAGCCTGCTGATGACCAACTCCAACACCGACGGCAGAGGCGATCCGACGTCCGACGACGACCGCTTGTTCCGAATAACCCGATAGGCATCAGATGAAATCCGCAGCCGCGCGCACAGTCGGCTTGATCATCGGCGGACTTGCTGTCCTCGTCGGTGCGGTCTGGATTGGTCAGGGCGCGGGCTTCATCAAGGGAAGCTTTATGACGGGCAGCCGGACCTGGCTGGCTATCGGACTGCTCTGTCTGGTTGTCGGGCTGCTTCTGATCTTCCTGACCGTGCGTCGACGCTCCGGCGGGAATGCGCGCGGCGATCGCTAGCCGCCCTTTTGTCTGCTGCTCGCAGCTGCCTAAGCGTAATTGGGTAGCTGCTGCACAGCCCAGCGATTGCCGTCGGGATCGCTGAAAAAGACGAACGACCCCCAGGGAAGGATTTCGACCTCACTCACGTCAACGCCCCGCCCGGCCAGCTCCGCTTTGGCTTCGTGAATGTCGCTCACCACCACCTGCAGGTTGTTCAACGTCCCGGGGGAAAGCTGCGTCAACCCTTTGCCGAAGGCGATCGAGCATGCGGAGCCAGGCGGGGTCAGCTGCACAAATCGGATGTCGTCACTCACCGTGTGATCATGGTCGAGGACGAAACCAGCCTGGTCGACGTAGAAGGCTTTGGCGCGATCCACATCGCTGACCGGCACACCGACGAGTTCGAGTTTGAGATCCATGCCTCGACGATATCGGCAGGCTCTGACAGAGGTTCTCGGGCGATACTCGCCAAGGCCGACCTAGGTCCAGCCCGAGGAAGCGCACGTACGAATGACTGGGATTGCGCGGGTTGCCCGATCTGGGACAGCTGCTATGGAAGCCTGGCTCCATGACGCCCGGTCGTCTTGCCAAGGTGTTGTCGTGGACGGTGGTTGTCCCGGTGCTCGCCGCAATCCTGCTCGCGTTCACCTGGGGTCGTGAGATCGGGGTCGTCCTCCAGGTCCTTGTGGCATTCGCGCTCGCCGGTGCAGTCCTGGTCGCGGTGAATCATGCCGAGGTGGTTGCCCATCGCGTCGGTGAGCCGTATGGGTCCCTGGTGTTAGCGATCGCCGTGACGGTCATCGAAGTAGGGCTGATCGTGACCCTGATGGTTGGGGGCGGTCCTGGTAGTGAAGAGTTGGCCCGCGACACAGTGTTCGCCGCGGTGATGATCACCTGCAATGGCATCGTCGGCATCGCCCTGCTCATCGGCGCAGTGCGTTTCAACCTCACGATGTTCAACGCGGAGGGGACCGGGGCGGCGTTGGCCACCGTAACCACGTTGGCCACTTTGAGCCTGGTGCTACCGACATTCACGACCAGTCGCCCGGGCCCGGAGTTCAGTCCGGCCCAGCTCACGTTCGCGGCAATCGCTTCGCTGGCTCTGTACGGAGTGTTCGTCTTCACACAGGCCGGTCGCCATCGAGACTTCTTCCTCCCGATGACCTCCGCCGGGGAGGTTGTCGAGGCCGAGGAACACGCCAATCCACCCAGCAGCCGAAGGGCGCTGGCCAGCCTCGGTCTACTGCTGATCGCACTCGTCGCTGTTGTCGGTCTGGCGAAGGTCGAAACGCCCGCGATCGAAGCCGGTGTCGCCGCTGTCGGATTTCCGCCCTCGTTCGTTGGCGTGGTGATCGCACTGCTCGTGTTGCTGCCGGAGTCAGTCGCTGCGGCCCGGGCCGCGCGTCGCGACCGAATCCAGACCAGTCTCAATCTCGCCTTCGGCTCTGCGATGGCCAGCATCGGATTGACCATCCCCGCAATCGCTATCGCCTCGATCTGGCTTGAGGGGCCGCTGCTGCTCGGACTCGATGCCACCCAGATGGTCTTACTGGCGGTGACCGTTGTCGTTGCGATCCTTACGGTCGTTCCGGGACGGGCGACACGACTGCAGGGGGCAGTTCACCTGGTCCTGCTGGCGGCTTTCCTCTTCCTTGCAGTCAATCCCTAATGCCGGGCGCCTGTTAACCGATCTTCTCCAAGATCAGCTCACGAACCCGGGCTGCGTCAGCCTGGCCGCGCATCTGCTTCATGACTGATCCGATCAGTGCACCGGCTGCTTGCACCTTGCCACTCTTGATCTTGTCGACGATGTCAGGGTTTGCGTTGATCGCCTCATTGACGGCCGCAGCCAGCGCAGCCTCGTCAGAGACGATTGCCAAATCCCGGGCAGCCACCACCTCGGCCGGAGAGCCTTCGCCGGCGATCACGCCTTCGAACACTTGCCGCGCCAGCTTGTCGTTAATGGTTCCCTTCTCGACCAGTGCCTGGATTTCGGCCACTTGCTGCGGGCTGATCCTGACGTCTTCAAGATCAACTCCCGCCTCGTTGGCACGTCGCGCAACCTCGGTGAGCCACCATTTACGGGCCGACTGCGGCGAGGCACCGGCCGCTACCGTTGCCTCGATCGCGTTGACCGCACCGGCGCTGACGACATCGCGCATCTCCAGTTCGGAGAACGCCCACTCCGCGCTCACCCGCTGGAGCTTGGCCGCCGGAGGCTCGGGCAAGGTGGCGCGCAGCTCCTCGACCCATTCGCGACTGGGTGCCACCGGCACCAGATCCGGCTCGGGAAAGTACCGGTAATCTTCCGCGGTCTCCTTGCTCCGGCCCGACGTCGTGACACCGGAGTCCTCGTGCCAGTGCCGCGTTTCCTGGGTGACCCTGCCACCCGCAGCCAGAACTGCGGCTTGCCGAGTGATCTCGTACCGCACCGCCCGCTCGACGCTGCGCAGTGAGTTCACGTTCTTGGTCTCGGTGCGGGTGCCGAGAGTTGACGTGCCGATCGGCCGAAGCGAAAGGTTGGCGTCACAGCGCAGCGACCCCTGCTCCATTCGAACATCGGAGACATCGAGTGCGCGGAGCAAGTCGCGCAGCATCGTGACGTACGCCCGCGCAACCTCCGGCGCCTTGGCGCCGGTGCCCTCAACCGGCTTGGTTACGATCTCGATCAGCGGTACGCCGGACCTGTTGTAGTCCAGCAGCGAATAGTCGGCGCCGTGGATGCGGCCGGTCGCGCCGCCGACGTGCAGCGATTTGCCGGTGTCTTCCTCCATGTGGGCACGCTCGATGCCGATCCGGAAGGTCTGTCCGTCGAGGCCCACCTCGGTCCAGCCGTCGTACGCGATCGGTTCGTCGTACTGGGAGATCTGGTAGTTCTTCGGCATGTCAGGGTAGAAGTAGTTCTTCCTGGAAAACCGGCACCACTCCGCAATCGTGCAGTTCAGCGCCAGCCCGATCCGGATGGCCGACTCAACCGCTTTCGCGTTCACCACCGGCAGCGAGCCAGGCAGACCCAGGCAGACCGCGCAGACTTGAGTGTTCGGCTCAGCGCCGAATGTCGTCGAACAGCCGCAAAACATCTTCGAGATCGTGTTGAGTTCGACGTGGACCTCGAGCCCCAGCACTGGGTCGTATGCGGCTAGCGCTTCCTCGTAGGACAGCACGGTCATCGCGCGGCTCCCGGCTCTGGAAGGCGATCAAGCAGCGGCCCGCCCCACGCCGACTCCAGGGTTGCTTCCAGTACTGCACCGACGCGATACAGCCGGTCGTCGGCGAGCGGCGGCGCCATCACCTGCAGGCCCACAGGCAACCCGTCCTCGGGCGCCAGACCTACGGGGAACGACGCGCTGGCGTTGCCCGCGAGATTGGACGGAATCGTGCACAAGTCGTTCATGTACATGGCCAGCGGGTCGTCCACCTTCTCACCGATCTTGAACGCGGTGATCGGCGTTGACGGCGAGACAAGTACGTCTACCTGCGAAAACGCGTCGTCGAAATCCCGCGAGATCAAGGTCCGCACCTTCTGCGCCTGCCCGTAGTAGGCCTCGTAATAGCCGCTGGACAACGCATAGGTGCCGATGATGATTCGCCGCTTCACCTCAGCCCCAAAGCCGGCCTCTCGAGTCGCCGCCATCACCTGCTCCGCGCTCGCTATGCCGTCGTCACCGACCCGCAGCCCGAATCGCATGGCGTCGAACTTTGCCAAGTTGGACGAGCACTCGGCCGGCAAGATCAAGTAGTACGCCGGGAGGGCGTAGACGAAGTGCGGACAGGAGACCTCGATGATCTCTGCGCCGAGCGATGCCAACAGGTCCACAGCCTCCCTGAAGCGCTGCTCCACCCCGGGCGCATAGCCTTCGCCGGCGAATTCGCGGACCACACCAACCTTCATTCCGGTAATGTCCGCCGAGCGCGCAGCACCCACCACGTCGGGCACGGGTTGGTCGATCGACGTGGAATCGCACGGGTCGTGGCCGGCGATCACCTGATGCAGCAGCGCCGCGTCGAGCACCGTACGAGCGCACGGGCCAGGCTGATCAAGGCTCGAGGCAAGAGCCACCAGGCCAAAGCGCGAACTGCCTCCGTACGTCGGCTTGACACCGACTGTGCCAGTGACCGCGGCCGGTTGCCGGATCGAGCCACCCGTGTCGGTACCGATCGCCAATGGGGCTTCGAACGCCGCCACTGCCGCAGCCGATCCGCCGCCGGAGCCGCCCGGGATCCGGTCGAAGTCCCACGGATTGCGCGTCGGCCCATACGCGGAGTTCTCGGTCGAGGAGCCCATCGCGAATTCGTCGAGGTTCGTCTTCCCCAAGATCACGATGTCATGATCGAGAAGCCGCCGGGTGACAGTCGCGTTGTACGGCGGCAGCCAACCCTCCAAGATCTTGGATCCGCAAGTGGTCGGCGCGCCGGTGTAGGTCAGGATGTCCTTGAGTGCGAGCGGCACTCCGGCAAGTGGCCCCACCGTCTCGCCTGCTGCGATCTTCGCATCGATCCGCGCCGCGGATGCGAGCGCGCGCTCACCATCCACATAAAGGAAAGCGTGTAACTCGCCGTCGACCTCAGCGATTCGATCAAGGTGTGCCCGAGTCACCTCAACCGAACTCAGCTCACCCGATTTGATCTTGACTCCAAGATCAACAGCGGTCTGCCGGATGATCTCTGCAGCCGGTGCCTCTTGCAGGCTCACGCCTCCTCCTCCAAGATCCTGGGGACCCGGAATCGCATCTGCTCCGCTGCTGGCGCGGCAGCCAGTACCTGCTCTCGCGGCAACGATGGTCGCAGCTCGTCCTCACGGAAGACGTTCGTCAGGGGCAGTGCGTGTGAGCTGGGCGGGATGTCTTGCGCGGCAACCTCGGATACCCGGGCCACCGATTCCAAGATCACATCCAGCTGGGGTGCCAATACCTCCAGCTCGGCCTGGGACAGCTCGATCCGTGCCAAACGGGCCAGGCTCGCCACATCCTCGGCGGTGAGTGCCACCTCTCGATCTCCTCTGTTTTTGGGTCCGGCCAATCCTAGGTCACGCGGCCTTGGCTCATCCGCGCGAGCGACCCGCTGACCTGCGGCTGGTGGTCCGACAAGTGACTGCGCCCACGCCGAGCGTGGATCCGAACTCGCAATCCGATCAAGGTCTCGAGGGGCCGTGGCAACCAAGCTTGACTGGTTTGATCATGAGCAAGATCGACTGTGGTCTGCGACATTGACAGCCTGGAGCGTAGGTCGTCAGTATGGCCAGGGACGGGCTGATCTTGTTGCTGCCGTCGCGAACCTCGACATTTAGGGGACCTCAATGACGACACTGACCGCGTGGGCCTTCCCGGTGCCGACGACGCTGACGAAGCCGTCAAACGGCTGGAGACTTTGCAATCCCAGACGGTGATTACCATCGACGACGCGGCCGTGGTCAGCTGGGAACTCGGCAAGAAGAAGCCGAAAACCCGTCAGCTGCACAACACGACCGGCGAAGGAGCGCTCAGCG
>Ga0307278_10001096_pt1 | contig 13458 bp, 16 predicted proteins | sample ER_DNA_117_FD_194482 | JGI IMG/M metagenome (GOLD analysis project Ga0307278, IMG submission 194482) | Bulk soil microbial communities from the East River watershed near Crested Butte, Colorado, United States - ER_DNA_117 | ecosystem: Environmental > Terrestrial > Soil > Floodplain | place... | reverse complement strand
GAGATCTCGTTCTCGCCGGTGAGGGCGGTGATCGTCACGCAGGCCGAGATGTCGGTGCCCGCGTTCGTGATGAAGATCTTCGAGCCGTTGACCACCCACTCGCCGTCGCGGAGCTCTGCCCGCGTGCGGGAGGCCGAGGCGTCCGAGCCCGCACCCGGCTCGGTGAGGCCGAACGCAGCGAGCTTCTTCCCCGAGGCAAGGTCGGGCAGCCAGTGGCGCTTCTGCTCCTCGTTCCCGAAGAGGAAGATCGGCATCGTGCCGAGCGATGTATGGGCGGCGACCGTGATCGCGACCGACGAGTCGATGCGGGTGAGCTCCTCGATCGCGATCGCGTAGGAGACTGTGTCGCTACCGCCGCCGCCGTACTCCTCCGGGATCGTCATCCCCATCAGCCCGAGGCCGGCCAGCTCGGCGACGAGCTCGTAGGGGAAGCGGTGCTCCCGGTCGAGCTCCTCGGCAACCGGCGCTACTTTCTGCTCGGCGAAGTCTCGGACCGTGCGGCGGACGAGCTCCTGCTCTTCGGTGAGGTCGAAGTTCACTCGGTCAGCTTCGTGGCGAGCTCGGCGATCAGCCGCACTCCGTAGCCGGTGCCGCCTTTCTGCGCGAGGTAGTCGTTGCGCGGCCACGTGAAGAACCCGGTGCCCGCCATGTCGACATGGGCCCAGGGGCCCTCGCCGACGAACTCCTCGAGAAACGAGGCCGCATAGGTGGGCTGAGCCTGACCGCGCACCGATGAGTTCTTCATGTCGGCGAAAGCCGACTCGATGTACCCCCGGTACCGACGGTGCATCGGCCACGGCCAGGCGTGATCGCCACTCGCCTCGCCGGCGGCGACGACCTCGTCCCGCCAGGCGTCGTCGTTGCCGAAGACACCCGCATAGAGGTCTCCGAGCGCCCGTTCCATCGCGCCGGTCAGGGTCGCGAAGTCGAGGAGGTGGGTCGCGCCCTGCTCGCGCGCATAGTGGAGCGCGTCCGCCAGCACGAGGCGGCCTTCCGCGTCCGTGTTGGTGATCTCGATCGTCTTGCCGTTCATCGCGCGCAGGATGTCGCCGGGCCGGTACGCGCCGCCGCCGACCATGTTCTCGGTGGCGGCGACGACTGCGAGCGTGCGCAGGGGCAGGCCGAGCTCGGCGATCGCGCCGACGCCCTCGATCACCGCGGCGCCGCCGGCCATGTCGCCTTTCATATCCTCCATGTACAGGGCCTTCTTGATCGAGATACCGCCGGTGTCGAAGGTGACCGCCTTGCCGACGAGACCGAGCACGACCTCCCCCGCCGCCGAGGAGGGCTCATAGCGGAGGACGATCATGCGCGGAGGGTTGTGACTGCCCTGTGCGACAGCCGAGAACGCGCCCATGCCGAGCTCCTTCGCCTGGTCCGGCCCCAGCGCCTCGGCGGTCAGGTTCGCATGCTCTCCGGCGAGCTCGGCCGCGCGCTCGGCCAGGCGCTCCGGCGTCAGCTCATTGGCGCCTGTGTTGGCGAGATCGCGGGCTCGGTTCGCCGCCGTCGCGATCGTCGCTGCGCGCTCCGCGGTCTCGAGCAGGGCCGTGTCCTCGCTGCCCACGAGCACGAGCCGTTCGAACGGCGGGTCGGCCGAAGCGCCTTGCTTCCAGCGGCCGGGGTCGTAGGTACCGAGCAGCAGGCCGTCGACCAGGGCCCGCGCCTGTTCAGCGTGCGAGAGGGGAAGCGATTCGTCGAGGAGCCAGGCGAGAGTGCCGCCGACCCGTTCGGTCGCGTGAGCGGCGGCGGCGGCTGCCGTCCGCACCGCGTCGGCGTCGAGCTCGGCGACTGGCCCCAGCCCGACCAACACGATCCGACGAGCAGGCGCGTCGCCGTCCGGATAGAGAACGGCCGTGCTGCCGAGTGTTGCCGCCAGGCCTTCTTCCTCGGCCACACGTGCTGCCGCGCCGTTCACCCACTCGCCGCCTGCGGGCGGCCCGCCAGGGCCGACCGGGAGGGCCACTACGTCGGCCGCCGGCGGCAGATCGGAAGCGGCACGAAGTTCGACCCGCATCGGGCTCGCGATCGTATCGTGACTCGAGTTTCCGAGAGGGTTCTTGCCGTGGGCGCTCGAGAGGGTTCTTGTCGTGGGCGCCGAAAACTTGCCAAATCTTTCAGAACCTCTTAACTTTCTCTTCAAACAGTCGATACACAATGCGATTCATGACCTCTTTGCGGCCATTGCGTTTTCGGCGGCGTCCTGTGACGCCGACCGTCGAATCGCTCCACGAGCGCCTCTGCGACCTCACGTTCGAACGGCAGCAGTTGCGTGCGAACGGAGCCGACTCGGTGGCTCTCGAGCGCAACCGCATTGCGATCGCAGGCGCGCAGTGGGAGCTCTCGTACGCGCTGATCGAGCGCTACCTTCCGCAGCCCGTCGCCGCCGCCGCTCAGAACGCCGCATAGCTCCTCTTCTTCGCTAGGCTCGCGCCGTGATGGAGGTGCGCGAGTTCTTCGAGACGCTCGAATCGCGGGTCGACCCGTCGAAGACGGCTGGGATGAACAACTCGTACCTGTTCGAGGTCGAAGGCGCGGGCACCTGGAAGGTCGACGTCGCCGACGGCAATGTGAGTGTCAGCGAGGGCTCAGGCGACGCCGACGTCACGATCCGGACCTCCGAGGACACCTTTCGCGCGATCGCGGGCGGGGAGCAGAACCCGACGACCGCCTACATGACCGGCAAGATCAAGGTCGAAGGAGAGATGGCCGCCGCGATGAAGCTGCAGAAGCTGTTCTGAGCTCGAGCGGGGGAGGGTTGGAGTGACCCGGTTGCTGCTCATCTTCGACAGTCCGTGAAGCCATCGTTCTCCGACGGCTGGACCATCGTCGGCGCGCTCCTAGCGGGTGCAGCGCTCTCGGCGCTCCTGGTGCTCCCGGCCGGTCGCACCGTGGTCGAGACTCCCGCAGCGGCCGGCGACCGAGCAGCCTGAGCTATTCCTCGAGCTCGACGAGGAGCGCTCCGCCCGCTACGCGGTCGCCTTCGGCGACATGTACGGCTCGGACCACCGCCTCGTAGGGGGAGACGACTGGCGTCTCCATCTTCATCGCTTCGAGCAGCAGCAGCGTTTGGTGCGGCTCGACGCGGTCGCCCGCTGCGGCCAGCACCTTGATCACGGTGCCCGGCATGGGCGCCGTGAGTGCGCTCTGCTCTCCGCCGGTCGCTCCGGCTGTCGCATGAGCGGCGTCGTCGACGTCCGGGGCCGCGTGCGGAGCGGGCGGAGGGAGGTTGAGCCGCCAGGCGCCGTCCCACGGGCCGGTCGGCAGCTTGGCCGGCGGAGTCGAGAGCGGCGGGTGCTCGGTGAGAAACGCCGTCGTCGTCCGCCCGGCGCGGACAGCGGGATGCGCGACGAGCCAGCGCAGGAACGGCAGATTCGTCGTCAGTCCTCCAACCTCGGTCTCGGCCAGGGCGTCGCGGAGCCGGAGGAGCGCCTCGTCGCGCGTCGGCCCGTGCGCGATCAGCTTCGCGATCATCGGGTCGTAGGCGACGCCGACCTCGTCGCCCTGCTCGACGCCCGCGTCGACGCGGATGCCGGTCGGGAGGCGGAGGCGCTCGATTCGGCCGGCCTGCGGGAGGAACGTCCGCGGATCCTCCGCGTAGAGCCGCACCTCGACCGCGTGACCCTCCAGTCGAGGCTCGACATCCAGCCGTTCGCCGGCCGCAATGCGCAGCTGCTCGCGGACGAGATCGACGCCGGTCACGAACTCGGTCACGGGATGCTCGACCTGGATCCGGCCGTTGAGCTCGAGTAGGTAGAAGTCGCGGCCGTCGAGCATGAACTCGACGGTACCTGCGCTGCGGTAGCCGATCGCGTGGCCGAAAGCAACAGCGGCGTTGCTCATGCGCTCCCGCAGGTCGCCATCGAGGGCTGGGGAAGGCGCTTCCTCGAGGAGCTTCTGGTGGCGCCGCTGAATCGAGCACTCGCGCTCGCCCAACGCGACGAGCGCTCCGTGCTCGTCGGCCAACAGCTGGATCTCGACGTGGCGGGGCCGCTCGACGTAGCGCTCGCAGAAGACGGTGTTGTCGCCGAAGGCGGCCTTCGCCTCACGCTTCGCGGCCGCCAGCGCCTCGTCCAGCTCCGTCACGGCCCGCACGACGCGCATGCCGCGGCCGCCTCCGCCTGCCGCTGCCTTGACGACGAGCGGGAAGCCGATCTCATCCGGTTCTCCGGCCGCTAACACCGGCACACCCGCTTCGCGGGCGATCCTCTTCGCCTCGAGCTTGTCACCTCCCTTGCGAAGAGCCTCGGGAGTTGGCCCGACGAATACGAGCTCGGCGGCTTCGACCGCCTCCGCAAAGTCCGGGTTCTCGGCGAGGAAGCCGTAGCCGGGGTGGATGGCGTCCGCGCCGACCCGCCTCGCCGCGCGAATGTGCTCCTCGGAGAAGAGGTAGTTCGCAATCTCGACCGTTTCGTCCGCGACACGCGTGTGCAGCACGCCGCGGTCGTCGGGCGCGGCGACCGCCACGGTTGCGATCCCCGATTCCCGACAGGCGCGGAAGATTCGGACCGCGATCTCGCCGCGATTTGCGACGAGCAGCTTGCGGATCACGGGGTTGTCGCTCGTGCGCCCGGGGGCGCGTAGATCGGCGCCACCCCGCTACTTGTTTGCGGTCGAGTTCCCCCCGTTGCGGGTTTCAGGCACGAAGATTCCAGGGGGTGGGGAAGGCGGTCGAGGTGGCGGAGAATTCGGGGTCTTTGCCATTCGCTCAGTTTAGCGAGAGCTTCAGCGACCATAGGAGCACGGCCATGACGAGCCCTCCACACGCAATGCCAAAGCAGCGAATCAACCAATCGACAATCGTCTGGTTTGCCTCGCCTCTCCATTCCAGTACGCGAGCGTTCGGTGCGCTTCTTGCAGATCGGCGCCGGCGCGAAAGAAATATTCGTAAGCCGCGGCTCCGTCGATCGCGAAGTTGAGATTCGACTTGCACGTATACACAGATCAGGATGCTGATCACGGCCGCCGCGACTCCGAGAAGGCCCAGCCATTTGAGATCGGTGTCTTGCAGCGCTCGCGCACCGAGAAACGAGGTCACGAAAGCAGTGGCCGCCAACAGAATTCCTGTTCGGGCGCGTAGTTCGTCCAGGATCTTCTCCTGCTGGCTCAAGGTTCGCAACGAGAGCTCGTACGCGAGGTCCGCCAGATCGCCGGTCTTCTCGCTGCTCATCGGTGCATGGTTGCGCGGCTATCGGATGGGCCATGAGCCTTTTCGCCAGGGTGCCGGCCGCTTGTCGAGAAACGCTCGCAGACCTGCTTGACCCTCATCACCGGCCCGCAACCGAGCTGCGAGGTTGGCGGCCTCCTCGCCGCCGGGCCGCTCGCGGATCAGCCGCTTCGCCGACCGAACTGCCTCGGGGCCGGAGCTGAGGAGCTCGCCGACGACTCGCTCGAGGCTGTCGTCGAGGTCGTCGGCCACTTCGTGGACGAGCGCGATCCGGAGTGCGGTCGCCGCATCGAAGCGCTCGCCGGTCAGGAAGTAGCGACGCGCCGGGCCGCTGCCGATTCGCGGCAGCACGAACGGCGAGATGACCGCGGGCACGATTCCGAGCTTGACCTCCGAGAAACCGAAGGTCGCGTCCTCGGCCGCGAGCGCGATGTCGACACAGGCTGCGAGGCCGGCACCGCCGCCCAGGCAGAAGCCCTGGATGCGTGCGACGACCGGAGCTGGACAGGCGTCGATCGTGTCCAGCATGCGGTAAAGGCGAAGTGCGTCCTCGACGTTCTGGTCGTAAGAGAGGTCGATCGCCGCACGCTGCCAGTCGACGTCGGCGCCGGCGCAGAAGCTCTCGCCCTCGCCGGCGAGGACGACGGCGCGCGCATCGCCGACCTCGGCGAAGGCCTCTGTGAGCTCCCGAATCAGCTCGGCGTCGAACGCGTTTCTTCGCTCCGGCCGGGCGAGCGTGACACGGAGGACGGAATCGTCCCTTTCGATCCGGAGCGCGCTCACGCTCGTGAGCTTAGAGTCGCGGCATGCTCAGGGGAACGCTCGCCGCCGCAGTGACACCGCTCCGGGACGACGGCGACGCACTCGACGAGGATGCGTTCGGCCCCTACGTCGAGTATTTGGAGCAAGGGGGCCTCGACGGGATCCTCGCTCTCGGCACGACGGGCGAAGGGATCCTCCTGTCGCTCGCTGAGCGGAAGCGGGCGGCCGAGCTGTTCGTCGAGACGGCGAATGACGGCTTTGCCGTGGCTGTCCACTGTGGGGCTCAGACGACGGCCGACACGGTTGCGCTCGCGTCGCACGCGGCGGGGGTCGGGGCCGATGCGGTGGCCGTCATCGGCCCGCCCTACTACGGCTTCGACGAGGAGGCCCTCGTCCGCCACTTCGCGGCAGCTGCCGAGGCGTCCCGGCCGCTGCCGTTCTATCTCTACGAATTCCGGGCCCGCTGCGGCTACTCGATCCCGCTGCGGGTGATCGAGCGGTTGCGCGAGCTGGCGCCGAACCTCGCCGGCCTGAAGGTCTCGAACCGAGCGTTCGAGGAGGTCGAGCCGTATCTGATCGAGGGCCTCGATGTCTTCGTCGGGGCCGAGCAACTCGTCCTACGTGGGCTCGAGCGCGGCGCGGTCGGCGCGGTCTCCGGACTCGCGGCGGCGTTCCCGGAGCTCGTGGCGCGGCTGGTTCGCGAGCGAGTGGGCGACGCCGACGAGGTACGTGCGGCACTTGATCGCTTCCCGTTCCAGGCAGCGGTCAAGGTCTGTCTCGGATACCGGGGCGTTCCGGTCCGCGAGGACGTGCGCCCCCCGCTGCGCACGCTGACGGCGGAGGAGCGATCAGCGCTGGAGACATGGCTCGAATCGTCATAGCCGGAGCTGGCGCGATCGGCGCGAGCATCGCGTATCACCTCGCCTCGCGTGGGACCGGCGATGTCGTCCTCACCGACCGAGCCGAGATTGCCTCGGGAGCAACCGGGAAGGCGATGGGCGGGGTTCGGCAGCAGTTTTCGACCGAGCCCGAGGTGATGCTCGCGCGTGCGTCGATCGGATTCTTCGTGGAGCTTGGGACCCCGCTCTTTGAGCAGGTCGGCTACCTCTTCCTCGCGACGACGGAGAAGGCGCTCGCCGAGCTCGAGGCCCGCGCCGAGCTGCAGCGCGGCCTCGGTGTTCCCGTCGAGAGCGTTGACGCTTCGGACGTCGGCGGGTTGAACACCGAGGACGTCCTCGGTGCCGTGGCCTGCTGGGAAGATGGAGTCGCAGATCCGGCGGGGGTGACCCGGGAGCTCGTCAGGCGAGCTGTGGAGCTTGGCGTCGAGGTTCACGAGCGCATCGATGCTCGAGAGCTCGCTCACGACGTTCTCGTGATCGCGGCGGGTGCGTTCTCCCCGGCGCTCTGGCCCGAGCTACCGATCCGGCCGCTGTGCCGCCAACTCGTCGACGTGGGCCCGGTTTCCGGCCTCCCGGACGACCTGCCGATGGTGCTGGAAGCGGAGACGGGTTTTCACTTTCGCCGCCGTGGGGACAGGCTGCGGTTGGCGATGAACGAGCCGTCGCCGCGCTGGACCGACCGCGAGGAGGTGGACGATGACCTGGTCGCAGACTGGGGGAAACGGCTCGCGCACCGCTATCCGTCCGCGGCCGACGCGCCGATTGATCGAGCCTGGGCGGGGTTGTACGACATGACGCCGGATGCCCATCCCATCATCGGCTGGGTCGGCGACGGCGTCTACGCGGCCTGTGGCTTCTCCGGCCACGGCTTCATGCAGTCGCCCGCGGTGGGGAAGTCGGTTGCCGAGGAGCTACTCGACGGAGAGTCGTCCGTCGACCTGACTCCGTACCGTCTCGAGCGCTTCGAGGGACGCGAGGTCTTTCCGGAAGAGCCCGTCCTCTAAGGACCACCTGGTTCGTGTGCCGCGCGCCTGGTACCCCTGACCTCCTCCCCGATTCGATCGTATCGGGGAAATCCGCACCCAGGGGTGCCGCCTTCGTGCCGAAATTGTTACTCGAAGGCGAGGCCGCGGCGCGAGAGCTCCGCGACTGCGAAGTTGCCCTCGATCGTCGCCTCGACGTCGAACTCCTCGCCGATGTCCGGATCCTTGCCAATCAGCTCGCGCGCCCGGCTCGGGAGCTCCTGCGCGGCCGCTTCGCGCGACTCCCAGAGGTAGACCGCGCCCCAGCGCTCGGTCACCTCGTCCGAGATCCAGGCCTTGAAACGAAGCCCGGCGACATCCTCGAACGCCTGGACGGACTCATCGCGCAGGTACCGGCGCAGCTCGCCAATCGTCGTCTTGGAGTCGGCGAGGTTCCAGAGGACGAGCCGCAGCAGCACGCTCAGCCGGCGTGGGGCAGCTTGGCGATGAGGGCCTTGATCTCGCGGAGGAGATCCGCTTCCTCGTGGCCGAAATCGTTCAGGTACGCGTGGAGCGCGGCGTGGAGGATGCGGAGCTCCTTGTCGGTGAGCTCGATGGTGTGCATGTTGCGAGCCTAATGCCTAGCGTACGAAGTCACGATCCGAGACGGACTCGCCGTCGGGATCGACACTTCCCTAGAACGGCCCGCGAGGCTCGTAGCATCCGGGCTGCGCACCGACGGCGACCAGCGTCAGCCCACCGAGGCCGGCGATCGGCATCCGCGTTGTCTCCGGATCGAAGCGTAAGAACGTCCCCTCCCGGACGGGAATCTCCTCCCCGTCGATGCGGTAGACGCCGAAGCCGCGGATGACGATGTTGACCTCCTCTTGCCCCGACTCCTGCTCGTTGTGCTCCCTGCCCTCGGTATTGGGCGGGATCTCGATCCAGTTAATGCCGAAGGCCTGGACCCCGAGTGCACGCCGCACGAAGCGCACGGCTCCTCCGGGCCCGGCCGCCTCGAGCTCATCGACGTTCACCACGCTGTAGCCCATCTACATCCTGAAGATGCCGAACTTCGTCTCCGGGATCGGCGCGTTCAGCGCGGCCGAGATGCCGAGCGCGAGCACGCGACGGGTGTCGAGCGGATCGATGATCCCGTCGTCCCAGAGCCGCGCCGTCGAGTAGTACGGATTGCCCTCATGCTCGTACTTTGCGCGGACCTCGTCCGGGTCCGCATCGCCGACCATGGTCAGCACTGTTGCCGCTTGCTCGCCGCCCATCACAGAGATGCGCGAGTTCGGCCACATCCAGAGCTGGCGGGGCCCATACGCTCGGCCGGCCATCCCGTAGTTGCCCGCCCCGAACGAGCCGCCGATCACGACCGTGAACTTCGGCACCTCCGCGCAAGCGACGGCCATCACGAGCTTCGCTCCGTCGCGGGCGATGCCGCCGGCTTCGTACTCGGCACCGACCATGAACCCGGTGATGTTCTGAAGGAAGACGAGCGGCACCTTGCGCTCGCAGGCGAGCTCGATGAAGTGCGCGCCCTTCTGTGCCGACTCGGCGAAGAGGACGCCGTTGTTCGCCAGGATCCCGACCGGATAACCATCGATGCGGGCGAAGCCGCAAACGAGCGTCTCGCCGTAGAGCTCCTTGAACTCGTGGAAACGGCTGCCGTCGATGATGCGCGCGATCACCTCGCGCGCGTCGAAGGTCTGACGGTAGTCCTGGGGGATGAGCCCGTAGAGGTCGGACGGATCGACGGTCGGTTCCTCCGGCTCGGCGACGTCCCAGGGCGGCTGCTTGCGCCGATGGAGGTTGCGGACGATGGAGCGGACGAGCGCCAGGGCGTGCTCGTCGCTCGTCGCGTAGTGGTCGGCGACCCCGGAGCGGCGCGCGTGGACGTCGGCGCCGCCGAGCTCCTCGGCGGTCACGTCCTGCCCGGTGGCGGCCTTCACGAGCGGAGGCCCCCCGATGAAGATCGTGCCCGTGCCCTTGACGATGATCGTCTCGTCACTCATCGCGGGCACATAGGCGCCGCCGGCCGTGCAGGAGCCCATGACCGCGGCGATCTGGGGGATCCCCTTGGCTGACATCCGCGCCTGGTTGAAGAAGATCCGCCCAAAGTGCTCGCGGTCGGGGAAGACCTCGTCCTGAAGCGGAAGGAACGCCCCGCCGGAGTCGACGAGGTAAATGCAGGGGAGGTGGTTCTGCTCCGCGACCTCTTGCGCCCGGAGATGCTTCTTGACAGTGAGCGGGAAGTAGGTGCCGCCTTTGACGGTGGCGTCGTTGGCGACGACAACGCATTGCTGGCCCTCGACCACGCCGACGCCGGTCACGATCCCCGCGGAGGGCGCCTGCCCGTCGTACATATCCCACGCGGCAAGCGCGCCCAGTTCGAGGAAGGCACTACCGGGGTCGAGCAGTCGGTCGACCCGCTCTCGCGCAGTCAGCTTTCCGCGGGAGCGGTGGCGCTCGATCGCTTTGTCGCCCCCGCCGCGGGCGACCCGGGCGCTGCGTTCGCGAAGCTCGGCGACGAGTGCGCCCATGCGTTCGCTGCGCTCCGCAAAAACGTCTGATTCGCGCTCCACATGGGAGCTGAGGACGCCCACGGGGATGAGCCTACCGGGCGCGGAGGCCGTCTTTCCCTGCACCTACTGAAAGTTCGACAACCCGTCAGAAATCGAACACAGTGAGCGGTACGGGGGACGATGAAGATTCAGGTAGACGCAGACGTCCGCGAGGAGCTCGTCGAGTTTCTCGAGCGGGTCGATTGCACGGTTCAGATCGAGGACGACGGCACTCTCGTCGTTACCGTCCCGGACGCGTTCGGCGAGGACCAGGCGCGCCTGGAGGTCGATCTCTACCTCAAGGCCTGGCAGGCGAGCCACCCCGACCTGGAGACACATTTGCTCGGAATTCCCCCGTCGGGGGTCGAGGACGAAGCGGAAACAGCCGATTGACCTGGCGACATGCGTCGTCTCCTCGCCCTCGCTGCGGCGGGGATCTCACTCCTCGCCGCTCAATCCGCCGCTGCCACCATCCGCCCCCAGTACGGGATGTCGCGGGTCGTGCTCGGGATGACGAAGACTCAGGTGCGGGCGCGGCTCGGTGCACCGGTGGCGAGCGGGGGCGCGCGCCTCTACTACCCGCGCGTCTGGGTCGGCTTCCGGCTCGGCCATGCAGTCGAGATCACCACGACGCGCGCGACCGAGCACACCGCCTCCGGCGTCGGGGTCGGCTCGACCGAGTCAGCCGTCCGCCGCTCGTACCCTTCCGTCGTGTGTGCACCATTCGGAGGCTTTCGGCGCTGCCGGCTCGGGAGCGGCAAGCCGGGCACCCGGGCAACGGATTTCATGCTCGGCCACGGTCTAGTGCTCCAGGTGACCGTTCAGCTGCTTCCAGGCTGAAAGCGTCTTCTCGCGCAAGGTGTTCGCTACGACGGAGCGCCGCTGCGGATCGCGACCAGTGCGAAGACGAGCGGGCCGAGCGTGATGAAGAGGCAGAAGAGATAGACGACCAGGAGCTCGAGGGCGCGCCCACTAGTGCCGCGCGCCGCTCGCGGCGGAGCCGGTGCCTGGATCGACGGCCGACGGAGATCCTGGAGCTGGGCGCGGGCGACGCGCGCAATCTCGGGCGGCGACACGAGAATGAGCTCAGGGCTGACCGGCTCGGCCAAAAATGTGTCCGATACGGCGAGGACGCTCACGAGTGCCACCGATTGTCCGTTGCGGCCGCGCCTGGGCCATCACCCGTTCGGGGGATCGGTTCCGGACAGTGCCGCGGCGACACCGTCCCAGCGCAGCGGTTGAGGCCCGAGAAAGACCTGCTAAGTACCGAAAAGGGCGTAGCGGGTGCACAATGTTTCCTGTAGGAAGGGTTTGTGCTGCGGCCTTTGACCCTCGCATTGTTCGACGGGCGTGGGACCCTGTTCGTCCTCGCCGTCATTGGGACGCTCACTACGTCGGCGATCCTGCTCTGGATCCTGCGCTCCGCGCAGCCCGATGAGCCGCCGCGGCCGCGGAGCGATCATCACCGCGAGCGCAGACGCTCTCGTTCCGCCGGCCGAGCCGATGCGCGAGAAGCGCTCGAGCTCGTCGGCGACGCCCTTGCGGCCACGCATAATCCGCGCGCCCTCCTGCCCGTGATTCTCAACGTCATCACCGAGGCGACCGGGGCCCGGGGTGGCCAGCTCATGCATGAGGGCCGCGAGCTCGAGTGGGTCGGCGACGTAGATTCAGGTAAGGACTCCCTTGCGTTCGATCTCGCCACAGGGGGCGAGGAGGGCGAGACAAGACTCGTGCTGCACGCCCCGGCGGGAGGGTTCAGGAAGGACACCCGAAAGCTCGCCGAGTGGCTGGCCTCCCAGGCGGCGATCGCGCTCGAGAATGCGCGGCTGCACGAGATCGTTCAGCGCCAGGCGATCACCGATGAGCTCACGGGCCTCGTCAACCGTCGTCGCTTTCTCGCCGCGCTGGAGGCAGAGATCGTGCGCGCAACCAGGCTCGGCGGCGCGCTATCGGTCGTGCTCGCCGATCTCGACGACTTCAAGCGGGTCAACGACCGTTTCGGACACCCCGCCGGAGACGTCGTGCTGCTTGCTTTTGCGGAGCTCATCCGCGCCCACGTCCGGGAGGTCGACGTCGCGGGCAGGCTGGGCGGCGAGGAGTTCTCCATCCTCCTCCCGGAGACGGACCTGCTCGGCGCCGCGGCCGGCGCCGAGCGACTGCGTCACGCGCTCGCCGAACGACCCCTGGAGCTGGAGGGGATGACTCTCGAGGTGACCGCCAGCTTCGGCGTGGCGCAGCTCGCTCCCGGGCAGTCTGCGGACGAGTTGCTGCGATCGGCGGACACCGCCCTCTACCGCGCGAAAGAGCAGGGGAAAAACCAGGTCTCACTGCCCGCCGGATAGCTTCGTCGGACGCGGACCGCATACTTCCTGCGTGCCCGTCTCCGGACAAGCGCTTCGTTTGGCGTCGCTCGTGGCTGCGGCGGCCGCGACCGGGTACCTCTGGCGCGCAGCTCTCGAGCCTCGCGATCGGGAGCAGCTCTTTGCAATCGCGCCGCCTGCGCTTCGGTTCCAGTTGCCGGAGAGCGCGTTCCATCCTTTAGACCTGCTCAGGCCGGTCGGGGGCCGAATTCCAGATCGAGTCGTGGCGAAAACGCCCCAGCGCCGGCAGGCTCACCCTCGTCGGGCGGACAGTGCGACGTCGATCGCGAGAGTTAGCCCGGCCCCTGCGCGAACGCAGCCGTCAAGCGCGCGCTCTCGTGTTCGGACAAAGCCTCCCGCAGCTCACGAAGTTGCTCGGCCGGTGCGCAAGCCCAGGACCAAGCCGCGGCCGAAGCCACCACCACCACCGCCGGCCGCGCCGCCGCCGGTTCAGCCCGCTCCTCCTCCGCCCCCGCAGCAACCCGCCCCGCCGCCGCCCCCTGTGCGAACGCGCCCGGGCTGGGGTAGGGGGGACAAGAACCACGTGCACACAGGCCCACCGGGACAGCAGAGAGGGAATCAGAACAAGCAGTCCGGCTCACCGGCTCAGAAAAAGGAGAAGAAGAAGTAGCTCCGCGGGCACAAAGCTCTCGTCGCCTCCTCTTCGTTGGCCGGTCAGCGGATCATTTCCACGGCTGCGCAGACGCCTCTTGCGCGTGCAGTCCGCGGGACAAGTCCTGT